>Ga0208794_1001354_pt1 | contig 11102 bp, 9 predicted proteins | sample 32_taG_FD_184106 | JGI IMG/M metagenome (GOLD analysis project Ga0208794, IMG submission 184106) | Marine viral communities from the Gulf of Mexico - 32_GoM_OMZ_CsCl metaG (SPAdes) (version 2) | ecosystem: Environmental > Aquatic > Marine > Oceanic | place: Atlantic Ocean: Gulf of Mexico...
TCGGTCTTGCGCCCTACGCCAATGACCTTTGCGGCGGCTTTTCCAAGGGCATGCTGCAGAAAGTGGCACTCGCTGGCGCGCTGGTCCACCATCCCGATCTCATCATTCTCGATGAACCCCTGACCGGGCTCGACGCCGGTTCCGCGCGTCAGGTCAAGGATGTGCTGCGCAGCAAGACCGCTGCGGGCGTCACCGTCATCATGACAACCCACATTCTCGAAGTGGCCGAACGCATGGCCGAACGCATTGGCGTCATCGCCGACGGCCGTCTGATTGCCGAAGGGACCTTGGACGAGCTGCGCACCCGCATCGGCCGCGAAACCACGCTGGAAGAAATCTTCCTCGATCTGGTCGCCCAGAGTTCGGCGGAACAAGGCAAAGACAGGCAGGACGCAGCGTGAGCCTCGTCCCCACCACCCTGCCCTGGCTCGCGGCCCACGAGTTCCGGCTGGCCTGGCGCGATGCCCTGGCCATGATGACCGGTGGGCATCGTGTGCGGCTGCTTGGCTGGATTGTCGGCGGCGGCGCCGTATTTGGGCTGATGCTCCTCATCACATGGTTTGCCGTTCGCCCCTGGGTGGAAGCCGGCATCAGAATTGACAAACAGACGCTCGCGGCCATCTCCGGCATGGGCCTGCTGTTCTGGGCGGTCACCCTGTCCCAGGCGCTCGAAGCGGTGACCCGGGTCTATTATGGCCGGTCCGATCTGGACCTGATCCTCTCCTCCCCTGTGTCCAGCGCCCGGCTCTTTGCCGTCCGCGCCGGGACGGTATTGGTTTCCACCACCGCGCTGGGCAGCCTGCTGGTCAGTCCCCTTGTCCTCTCGCTGGCACTGCAGGACGGGCCGCGTTGGTTTTCCGCTCTTCTGGTGATACTTGCGCTGGCGGCCCTCTCGGTGGCCATAGCCATGCTCATTACCCGCCTGCTGTTTCAACTCGCCGGTCCACGCCGCACCCGTCTGATCGCCCAGATCGTGGCGGGCGTCGTTGGTGCGGGATTTGTCATTGGCATACAGGCAGCCGCAATTCTTTCGCACCAAGGCTTTACCAGACTCTCTTTCTTCCAGTCTGACGCCCTCATCGCCGCGGCACCTGGTCCTGATAGCGTGCTTTGGCTGCCGGCACGCGCCGCCCTGGGCGAGCCGGTTCCGGCGGTGATAATGGTGTCTGTCTCGCTGCTCCTCCTCGCGGCCAGCATTTGCCTGATTGCTCCGAGCTACGGCCGTTTGGCCACCGCGGCGGCTGGCCTCAACCACATCCGTAGCCGCCGCCGTCCGGCCAGAAATGATTTCCGCCCCACCACCCAGCGCCAGGCTCTCCGCCGCAAGGAGTTCAAACTGCTCCAGCGCGATCCCTGGCTGCTCTCGCAAACGCTGATGCAACTGCTCTATCTCGTCCCGCCCGGCCTGCTGCTTTGGGTCAATTATGGTTCGGTATCAGGTGATGGGAGCTTTATCGTCATCGTCCCGGTTCTGGTCATGGCCTGCGGTCAGCTAGCCGGCGGTCTGGCCTGGCTCGCAATTTCAGGGGAAGATGCGCACGATCTGGTCGCCACCGCACCACTGACGCAATCAACAATACTGCGCGCCAAAATCGAGGCCGTGCTCTCGATCATTCTGGTGGTGATGGCCCCACTTCTGCTGCTCATCGGATTTGCGGCCTGGCCTATGGCCATCATCGTTGCCACCTGCGCTGCATCGGCTGCGGTAGCATCCACCGCCATTCAGCTTTGGTTTCGTGTCACCGCAAAACGCTCCATGTTCCGCCGTCGGCAGGTCGCCTCACGTGCAGCTACCCTTTGCGAGGCCTTTTCATCCATACTCTGGGCAGGCACCGGCGCATTGTGGGCCGGCGGCCTGGCATGGCTCGCTATAGGCCCGGCCCTGCTCGCCCTGTGTGTTCTTGGACTGGCGCGACTTCTGGCGCCGAGGCAGGCCTGAGATCGGGCCTTCCAGCCACCCACGCGGCCACCAGCAATCTGTCCGAACTGCTCACATTCGCGCCTGGGCTACTGCCAGCACGACCGCGCAGGCATACCGCGCGCCCTAGAACAGGATCGCCAGGCCCATCATGGCCATGATCAGGATAATGACGATGCCGATCAGCATGATGCCGGCAACGATCTTGGCAAGCGTCGCGGCTGCACCCGCCAATCCAGTAAAGCCCATCAGGCCCGCAACAAAGGCAATGACAATGAGAATAAGCAGGAGTTGCAGCATGGAACGGTTGGACCTTTCATCTGGTGTTCAGCGCAAACGTTGCCAATAGGAGCTCTGTTCCAGATCCCCCGTGGTAAATAATCAGTCTTAACCGGATGTCAGGGCTCGCCCGAGTAGGTTGGGTTCTGGCCGGGGAGACACTGTTGCGGCAACTACTTAGATGGACGGCTGCCTTCGTGGCGATGCTGGTACTGCTGGGCTTGACCCAGGCTGGCATGTTGGCCTCGCTTGACCGCCGCCTGGAGAACTGGCGGCTCGCGTCTGCCAACCGTCCGGTCAGCGGCACCACCGTGGTGGTGGAAATTGACAGCAAGAGCCTCGCCGAAATCGGGGTTTGGCCTTGGCCACGCAGCCTTCACGCTACCCTGCTCGATCGGCTCATGGGGGCCGGCGTCGACGAGGTCGCCTTCGACATCGATTTTTCCAGCAGCCGCGATCCGTTCGACGATGCTCTCTTCACCGCGGCACTGGAGCGGGCTGGCGGCTACGCCTATCTCGCGGCCTTTGCCCAGATGGGCCCGGATGGCCAGTTGCACTTCTCCCGCCCCCTCCCCGAATTTTCCGCTGCGGCCGACCCTGTGCTGGTCAACGTACTGCTCAACCCTGTGACGGCAACGGCCCACAGTCTGCCCATCGCTGCTTCCGATGCAGCCGGGACTATTCCCGCTCTCGCCGTGCAACTGGCCCGCGGCAATGCGCCCTTGCCCCAAGTGCTGGAAGTAGATTTCTCACTCGATCTGGCGTCGCTGGAACGCCTGAGCTTCACCGATGTGCTGTATGGCCGGGTCGACCCTGCTCTCTTGGCAGGCAAGCAGGTCATCATCGGAGCGAGCGCCATAGAACTGCGCGACTTCTTCACCGTGCCGCGGTACGGGGTCATTCCTGGCCCCGTGCTGCAGGCCTTGGCGCTCGAAACGATCAAGACGGGACGCATCCTGGTCAATTGGGGCGGTCTGCCGGGCGTGCTGATCGTGTCCGTCCTGACCTTGCTGTTGCTCGTGCACAGACGCAAGGCCAACGCGCAAGCGATCTTCGCGGGTCTGGTGCTTGCAGCCCTACTGGGCGAAGCTCTGGCACTGCTGGCCCATTCCCACGCCAATGTGGTGGTCAGCACTGCAAGCCTGCATGTCGGCCTGGTAGTCCTGTTCGGTCTCGCCCTGGCCGATAACGGCTATGATCACCTCCTGGCCCGGCGCGCCGCCCAGGACCGGATACGCTTCCTGGCCACGCACGATGCGGCCACGGGCCTGCTTTCGCAGCAGGGCCTGATGGAGCTTCCGCGCCCCGCTCAGCCGCTGATGCTTCTGCTGCTGCAGGTCCAGGCGACAGACGAACTGCGGGTCACCCTGGGGCATGATGTCGTAGAGGCCGTTCTGCTCCAGTTCGCCCACCGCCTCGGGCACACCGGGTTCAGCGAGGTGGCGCGCACCGCGCCATCCACCTTTGCTCTGCTGCGCGATGATGACGGAGATGCCGATCGGCTCGCCAATATCGCGCGGCAATTGAGGTCTTCGCTTTCGGGGGAATACCACGCCGACGGGCACCATTTGCATGTTGAGATAGTGGTCGGCTTCGCCGCAGGATCGATCAGCCGTGGCGAATTGCTCACCCAGGCCGAAATGGCCCTGATCCAGGCGCGCGCCGACCGTCTGAACACCCGTGGCTTCAGCCCGGCCGACCAGTCGGTTCTGGACCGCCACCGTCAGCTCGACCGGGACCTGCGCCGCGCTCTGGGCCGCAATCAGCTCCGCCTCAACTTTCAGCCGCAGGTCGACCTGAAATCCCGCAGCATCATTGGCGCTGAAGCTTTGATGCGTTGGGACCATCCCGAACTGGGCTCCGTGTCTCCCGCCGAATTCATTCCCCTTGCCGAAGAAACCGGCCTGATCGTGGAACTGGGGCGCTGGATTCTATGGGAAGCCTGTCACCAGGCCGCAGCCTGGCCCAGCCCGGCTACCGTTGCGGTCAACGTATCGCCAATTCAGTTCCAGCACGCCGACATTGCCGCGACCGTGGCCGCGGCCCTGCGCAGATCGGGCCTGCCTGCGTCCCGGCTCGAACTGGAGATCACCGAGAGCAGCCGCGTGACCGATCCGCGCCGCGTTCATGATGTGATGTGGCAATTGCGCGATCTGGGCGTGCGCCTGGCGATTGACGATTTCGGCACGGGCTATTCATCCCTGAGCTATTTCCGCGACCTGCCCTTTGATCTGGTCAAGATCGACCAGAGCTTTGTGCGAAACCGCACTTCGGCCACCGACCGGAACCTGCTGTCAGCCATCATTGACTTGTCGGCCCGGATGGACAAACGCACCATTGCCGAGGGCGTGGAGGACGAACAGACTGCCGCCCTGCTGGCTGGTCTGGGCTGCAACTATGGCCAGGGATACTATTTCAGCCGGCCGGTACCGAGCGCCGACTTCGCCAAGGTGCTAGCAGGCCTGAGCCACGGGCTTCAGTCCTCGCCATAAGGCGTGATGCCAGCGGGCTCGGTTAGAGCCCCAGTGTCGCGCCGAGGCCCCCGCCGCCGCCAACACCGACGCTAACCTCCGCTGGTCCCAGATCAACATTGACCGTGGTGCCACCTGCGCCGCCATTGCCCACCGAAGCACCGGCTGACGTTCCGCCGGTTCCTGCCGCGGCACCAGCGGTCACCCCAGTGCCGCCAACACCAGCACCGGCAGTCACGTTCAGGTTACCACCTCCCGCGCTCGCACCAGCCGTCGCTGTCACCCCTGTTCCGGGCGATGTACCGGCGCCTACCGTCGCCGTTGCCCCGGTTCCGGCCGTCGCACCCACACCTGCCGTCACACCAGTGTTGCCAGCGCCCGCCGTCACCTGAATACCGCTCGTAGCGGCAGCGGCAGTCTCCACACCGACACCGCTCACAAAGGCCTCGCGAGCCGCGGCAGGTACCGCCACCCCGCCGATCAGAAAGACCGCCTTGTCGGCGCCTGGACCTTCTACCTCGAGCGGGCGCGCCTGACTGGCGGCTGCTGACTGCCCGCGTGTGACATCGACCACCACATCATGAATGCTGTCCTGCACCTGAACGATGCCACTCGTCACGTCCACCCGCGCTAGGCCGTTGCTATAGGTCACCGTGAATTGTGTACCCTTTACAATGGCGGCAAGGATTGGGGTCTGCACCGAAAAATGCTGCACATTGCGCTTCTCGGCCGTTACGGTGACGACGCCACTGCTCTGGATCACGCTGGTCATCTTTTGTCCGGCGGCATCCCGCACGGCAATCTGGGTATTGGGGCCAAGGGCAATGCTCTCCTGCCCGCGCACAAGGTCCACCCGTCCGGTTCCGGTCGTCCGCACCTTGCCACCGTCGGGCACCACATCGCCCCGTTCCAGGGTCACCCAATTGCCACGCTCGTACTGCAGCACGTCACCGCGCAGGCGCTCGGCGATCCACTCATCAGCAATGGCAACCGAGCAGCTGCAGGCCAGCGCCAGTGTAGCAAGAATAGATTTTACGACACCCATGACAATCTCCCACGCCCGATGCACCACTTTACTGTGTGTACTATCGCGTAGAGACCTATTAACCCGGCCTTACCGCGGTCAAAAAACCCGGGACATACCGCAAGTTACCTAGAACTCCGGTTAACGCCTTCTGCCGCTCAATACCGCAATTTGATGCAAATTGGCCGGCGCCTGATTGGCGCCGGGCCAGTACAATTCGAAGCGTGTTCTAGTAGACGTCAATCGTCATCATCGTCATCGTCATCGTCGTCATCGTCGTCGTCACCGCCCCAGGAGCCGCCGCCCCCGGCAGAACCGCCTCCGGCAGAACCGCTGCCGCCAGAACCACCGCCCCCAGCAGAACCACCTCCGCCAGAGCTGCTCCCACCACCGCCGGCCGAGGCACTACTACTCGAGCGGCCCGGATCGCCTGCCAGCGACTGGTAGCCACTCTTCTCCTCGGCCGCTGGATCATAACCGGCAGCTTGGGCGGCCGCATTCGCTCCGACCACGGGCCGCCCGTTCACAACATAGACAGTGCTGGATGACCCGGGGCCGCTGACCTGCAGCGGGTTGTCCGTTCCCGCAGACGCCGACTGCCCCACCACGACATTGGCGACCACATTGTTCACCGTGTCTTGTACCTGAACGACGCCGCTATCCACTGCGACTGTGGCGCGGCCGTTCGACAGCTTCACCGAAAACTGCGTGCCCTTGACGACCGCGGCCAACACTGGGGTGGTGACCTGAAAATGCTCAACATTCCGCTTGTCCGCGGTGATCCGCACAGTTCCAAGATGCTGTTCGACATCTGTGAGCTTTCGGCCTTGCGCCTCGTGAATGGCCAGGAATGTGCCGGGCCCCAATTCAATGGACTCATTGCCACGAACAAGTTCCATGCGTGCATTATGAAAAGTACGCACATGATGCGAGCGCCGCACGATGTCGCCAATGGCAAGCGGGTGCCATTCCCGCCCATCATAGTGCTGCGCGTCTCCGCGCAGTCGGGCAACCGTCCAGTCCTGGGCTGCGGCAAAAACAGAAGATGAAATCAGAATGAGTAGTAAGGCCGTCAAACGCGTCATGGTGCGCATGAGAGAACTCCCCCAAAGTAATCCTTTGAAGATGCGCTCGAACTGCTTAAACAGTTCTGTCACAATTGTGAACGATTAAGTCCCGCGCGATCACGGCGAAGATCGCGGTTAATCATTTCTTTCCGCCTCTTGAGCCTCAGAACGATAGGTCAGTTGGCACTGGCGGCGGCGTATGCACCACAGTGATCCGAACGCGCTCATTGGCGGCCATATAGGGATCGTTGGGAAAGAACGGTTCACCCGTCGCTCGCCCGGCTACGGCCTTGAAGCGGTCGTCGCTCATGCCGAACTCGCCAAGGATCGAGCGCACCACATTGGCGCGGTCCGCCGACAGTTCCCAGGGTCCGTAGCGCGGATTGTCGTAGCGCCCGCCCGCCGCGGTATGGCCCGATATTGTCACCTGCGCATTGAGCTGCTGCAGGATCGGACCAATCGCCGCGATCGCTGCGCGGGTCGGCTCCAGCGGATATTTCGACCCCTCTGGGAACATGGGGCGGCCCTGCTGGTCAACGATCTGGATATCCAGCCCCTCCTCGGTCTGCTCGACAAGCAGATTGTCCAGGAATGGGGTCACTTCGGGCAGCGACTGCCAGGCCTGCTTGATGCTCGCCGCCGCACTGTGGAACGCCTGCGCTTCAAGCGATTGCAGGTTGAACTCACTGTCGCTGCTGGCGCGTTGCTCGCTGCCCTGCTGGCGCGCCGCCCCGCCGATATGGGTGTCCGTGGTACCCTGGTCCGAGCTTTGCGGCGAAGCCGGTCGGTCCTCGATGATGTCGGCAGAGGAGCCTGACATCTGGTTGCCCGAATTGTCCATCGCACTGCCACCCATCACGCCGCCAGCGCCGCTCGTGGTCGTACTCAGAGAGGCCGGCGCGAAATAATTGGCCAGGCCTTCCTTCTGCTCGGGCGTCGTCATGCTGATCAGCCACATCAAGAGGAAGAATGCCATCATCGCCGTCACGAAGTCGGCATAGGCAATCTTCCACGCCCCGCCATGGTGAGCATGGGCGGCCTTCTTGACCTTCTTGATGATGATCGGCTGGTCGTAATTCGCCATTCTGGCTGTCCCCGTTCAGGCTATCAGGTCGTGGCCGGCAGCGCAGCGGTGGCAGCTTCAACTTCAGCAAAGCTCGGGCGCACATCGCTCATCAAGGCCTTGCGCGCGAATTCAATCGCCATCACCGGTGGCTGACCGCCGATATGGGCCAACAGGCCCACCTTGAGCGAGAGGAAGTATTTGGACTCGGCCTCATATGTGCTCTTGAGTGACTGGGCCATGGGACCAAAAAAGCCATAGGCGACAAATACGCCGAAGAAGGTACCAACCAGCGCGCCACCGATCAGGTGGCCCAGCACTTCGGGCGGCTCCGAGATAGCGCCCATGGTTTTGATCACACCCAGAACCGCGGCCACGATGCCCAGTGCGGGCGTGCCGTCAGCGACCGCCTGCATGGCAGAAACGATCCGTTCCTGTTCCTGATGGTGCGTTTCCAGTTCCTCGTCCATCAGCGCATCCATCTCATGCACATTGTTGGACCCCATGGTCACCATGCGCATGTAGTCGCACACGAACTCCACCGCGTGATGGTTCTTGGCAAATGTCGGGAAGGCGTTGAACAGGGTGGAATTATGCGGGTCCTCGATATGCGGCTCGATCCCCAGAATGCCCTTCTGCTGGATCAGCTTGTACATCGAGAACTGCAGACCCAGCAGTTCCACATAAGCTGCCTTGTTGTATTTCGGCCCCTTGAGCATCGTACCGAACATGGACGGCACCGCCTTGAGCACCGGTGCCCCGTTTGCGATGATGAAAGCACCGATCGCTGCGCCCAGAATGATCACGAATTCAAAAGGCTGCCACAACACGTAGAGCTTGCCGCCCATCGCCGCATAGCCACCAAACACGCAGGCAAAGACGACGACGATACCGATAATCAGACGCATAGGGCTTACTCAAACTCAATACAAACAGGGCAGGAGGGCAAAAAACGCGCCCCCGACGGCCCACATAATGGTCGGTTACGCTTAACAGGGGGTGTATTCCCGCCACCACGCCGTGCATGTAGAGTGAATTGGACCGCGGCTACGTCGCGGCAAATTTTGACCCCTGCGAGACCACAATGTTCCTGCGCCCCGCTCTTGCGTTCCTTGCCGTCCTGCTGCTGGCACCCGCTGCCGCCGCCCAGTCAGAAGAGGACGTATACGCCCAGATTGAATCCCTCCATGGCAATGCCGATGGGTTCTTCGAGGTCTTCTCTTTGCTTCAAGATGCCGTCATGTTCGGCGACCCTGTCACGTGGGGGCAATATGCCTTTTTCCCGCTGGTGGTGAACGCCAACGGCGAAACCTACGACGTGCTTGAAGAACAGGACCTTGCTGACAATTTCGACATGCTGGTCTCGTTCGACACGCAGCAGGCGTTCCTCAACCAGGATGTGGCAGACCTCATTGTCACCTCAGAAGGTGTCGGCGTCGGCAACGGCGCAGTGTGGATCAGCAATGTGTGCCTGGACGACGATTGTGCTGCCACCCAATGGGGCATTATCGCCATCAACAATTGAACGCACTCCGGCGATGCTAAGTCACCTCCGTCAGACGGAGGTGACTCAAATCCCAAGGCGAAACCGGCGCTAGACCGTCCCGCGCTCCTTGCGTAGCGCCACAACCTTGTCGACATCGGCCGCCGAGTGCCGCTCGTGCAATTGCTCGTCCTCGGGGCCGCCCGAGGCGTTGACGCACCGGCCGCGCTTTACCGGCTCGCGCGCATCGATCTGCTCGGCCCAGCGAATGACGTTCTTGTAGGTGCCGACATCGAGGAATTCGGCCGCATTATAAGCCCGGCCCAGCACCATGTTGCCGTACCATGGGAAAATCGCCATGTCGGCGATGGTGTAATCGCTCCCCGATATGAACTCCTTGTCCGCCAACTCCCTATCCAGAACATCGAGCTGGCGCTTGGCTTCCATCGCATAGCGATTGATCGGATATTCAAGCTTGATGGGAGCGTAGGCATAGAAGTGCCCGAAGCCGCCGCCGAGGAACGGCGCACTGCCCATCTGCCAGAACAGCCAGTTCATCGTTTCGGCCCGCTTTGCCAGATCCTTGGACAGGAATGCATCGAACTTGTCGGCCAGATAGACCAGCATCGAGCCGCTCTCGAACAGCCGGATCGGCTCCTTGGGCCCATAATCCATCATCGCGGGAATCTTCGAGTTCGGGTTCACCGACACAAAGCCCGACCCGAACTGGTCACCCTTGCCGATATTGATGAGATACGCGTCATATTCCGCATCATGCCCGGCCGCCAGCAACTCCTCGAGCATGATGGTGACCTTCTGCCCATTGGGAGTTGCCAATGAATAGAGCTGGATGGGATGCTCGCCGCGCGGTAGTTCCTGGTCATGGGTCGGCCCGGCAATCGGTCGATTGGTGCTGGCAAAGGCACCTCCGTTTTCCTTGTCCCAGGTCCAGACTTTGGGCGGCACATATTCGGTCATCGCAACGGCTCTTTCGACAGTGTCCTGAAATTACGGCGAATGGTTCATCGCCTTTCGCCGATATAAGCATAGATCACGCCGGGCGTAACCCGTCCCACCGCAGAACTTGCCAGCCCAGGCGCCCACAGCTACTGCTCGCCCATGAACACGCCTCCATTTGATATCTTCCTGGTTGCCACGCCCGGTCTCGAAGCCCCGCTCGCCGATGAAGCACGCGCCGCCGGCTTCATCGACGCGAAAATCATCGATGGCGGCGTGACCTTTCCCGGCACTTGGCCCGATGTCTGGCGCGCTAACCTGGTGCTGCGCGGCGCCACCCGCGTTCTGGCACGCATCGCCTCTTTCCGCGCCATGCATCTGGCCCAGCTCGACAAGCGCGCGCGAAAACTCCCCTGGTCCGAACTCCTCCGTCCCGATGTGCCCGTCCATGTCGAGGCCAGTTGCAAGCGCTCGCGCATCTATCACGCCGGTGCTGCTGCCCAGCGCGTCGCCACCGCCATCCGCGAGGAATTGGGTGCGCCCATTGCTGAGGATGCCGTGCTCCGCATCATGGTCCGCATCGAGGACGACCTGGTCACCATCAGCATCGACACTTCCGGCGAGTCCCTGCACAAGCGCGGCTTCAAGGAGGGTGTCGCCAAGGCCCCGATGCGCGAAACCATGGCCGCGATGTTCCTCGCGCAATGCGGCTATACCGGCACCGAGCCAGTGCTCGACCCCATGTGCGGCTCGGGCACCTTCGTCATCGAGGCCGCCGAAATCGCCCTTGGCTTGCAGCCCGGACGCGGCCGAAACTTCGCCTTCGAACAGCTTCCCGGT
>Ga0208794_1001356_pt1 | contig 11090 bp, 4 predicted proteins | sample 32_taG_FD_184106 | JGI IMG/M metagenome (GOLD analysis project Ga0208794, IMG submission 184106) | Marine viral communities from the Gulf of Mexico - 32_GoM_OMZ_CsCl metaG (SPAdes) (version 2) | ecosystem: Environmental > Aquatic > Marine > Oceanic | place: Atlantic Ocean: Gulf of Mexico...
ACCGCCGAGCGTCACGGCCGCGAACAGGAGCAGCAGGATCTGCATGCCCGTGTCCCAGCGGATGCCGTTGCTGATGGTCAGCGCGTAGAGCACGCCCGCGAGACCGGCGAGCGCACCCGCGGAAGTCCACACGATGCGGATGATCTTGTCGACGTCGATGCCCGACGCCGAGGCGAGGGCGGGGTTGTCGGAGACGGCGCGCGTGGCCTGGCCGATGCGGGTCTTCACCAGCACCAGGCCGACGCCGATGATGAGCACCAGCGCGATCAGCATGGCGATGACGTCCATGTAGGACAGGCGCACCGGACCGACCGTGAAGCTGTCGAACGTGCGCACCACGACCTTCTGCGTGCTGGCGCCGACGAAGTACTGGAACGCGTACTGCGCGGCGAGCGCGAGGCCGATCGTCACGATCATCATCTGGGTCAGGCCCAGGCCCCGCCGTCGTAGCGGTTGCCAGAGCACCCTGTCCTGCGTGTAGCCCACGAGTCCGCAGATCACGGTCGTCAGCACGATGCCGAGCCAGAGGTTGAGCCCGCCGAGGTTGACGAGACCGTAGGCGACCATGCCGCCCAGGGTCACGAGCTCGGCGTGGGCGAAGTTGGAGAGGCCGGTCGTGCCGTAGATCAGCGACAGGCCGAGCGACGCCAGGGCGAGCAGCAGACCGAGGCGCAGGCCGTTGACGCCGGCCTGCAGCAGCTGGTCGGTCTTGCTCGTGCCGCTGGAGTCGTAGTCGACCGAGCGCACCGTCAGGGCGGGCACGTACTGGCGGCCGAGGGCGTCGACGTTCACCATGACGGTGCCGTCGGGGCCGGCGAACTGCGCCTCCGGCGGGATCTGCTCGAGGCCCTCGGGCAGGCCGTCGAGGCTCAGCAGGTACTCCCCGACCACGGGGGCCTCGAAGCTGAAGCGACCGTTGTCCCCGGTCGTCACGGTCTCCTCGGTGCCGTCCGGCCGCGTCAGGGTCACGTCGGCGTCGCCCACGGGCTCCGCGCGCGATCCGACGGTGCCGTTCACGCAGCTCAGCTCACCAGCGGTCGGCTGGCACAACGTCAGCGTGTTCGCTCCGGCGCTCGGTGTACCGAGCGCCATCAGGAACGCGACGAACGGGAGCACCAGGACCAGACGGGAGAGCTGTGTCGCTCTCGTCGTCCGCACCTCCGGCGGCTCCGTTGCTCGCGACTTCACAATCGTCCTCCGATCATGCCCTCGGGTCAGGGCAACCGGAAGCATAGGTCCGACCTTGCCGATCGATGGGTTATTCGCGTGGGTCAGTGCGAAGCGACACCAAAAGGTGACCTGCCACGACGGCCTCTCCGGCGTACGACGAGACCCGCGCCGAGCCGGGGCTCAAGCGCGGGTCAAGGAGGGGTCAAGCGGGACTCAGGACGCGTCGGTCCCGACGCCCGGACCGTGGGTGATGACGCCCTCGGCGACCTGGCGCATCGAGAGCCGCAGGTCCATCGCCGTCTTCTGGATCCAGCGGAACGCCTCGGGCTCGGTCAGGCCGAGGTCCTGCTGCAGCACGCCCTTGGCCCGGTCGACGAGCTTGCGGGTCTCGAGACGCTCGGTGAGGTCGGCGACCTCGCGCTCGACCGCCGACAGCTCCGCGAACCGGCTCACCGCCATCTCGATCGCGGGCACGAGGTCGGTCGCCGAGAACGGCTTGACGAGGTAGGCCATCGCGCCGGCGTCGCGGGCGCGCTCGACGAGCTCGCGCTGGGAGAAGGCGGTGAGGATCACGACGGGGGCGATGCGCTGGGCCGCGATGCGCTCGGCCGCGGCGATCCCGTCGAGCACGGGCATCTTCACGTCGAGGATCACCAGGTCGGGTCGCAGCTCCTCCGCGAGCTCGACCGCCCGCTGGCCGTCGCCGGCCTGGCCGACGACCTCGAAGCCCTCGTCGTCGAGCATCTCGGCGAGGTCCATCCGGATCAGCGCCTCGTCCTCGGCGATGACGACGCGACGGCGGGCACCCTGGGCTGGTTCGGTCACGGGACGAGGCTATCGCCCGCAGCGGCCCCCGGCTGCCGCGCCCGGTGTGATGCCCGCGATCCGGTACGGTGTCCGGCGGCCGGGCCCCGGTACTCCAACGGCAGAGAGAGTGGTCTCAAACACCATCCAGTGTGGGTTCGAATCCCACCCGGGGCACCCCGCCGTACGGCGCGCGGCACCGCGACCGACGGCTCCGCACGCACCACCGCCCGCCTCCGCGGGCCCGCGACCCGAGGGTCGGAGCCGCCGAGGCGGGCGGTGAGGTCGTACGTCGGGCGTGCTCAGTCGCGGCGGTAGGCCGGCGCGACCTCCTTGATGGCGTCACCCATCTTGTGCACGCGCAGCGCGTTGGTCGAGCCCGGGATGCCCGGAGGGGCGCCGGCGATGATGACGACGAGGTCGCCCTCGGACACGCGCTCGAGGTAGAGCAGCGCCTCGTCGACCTGGCGCACCATCTCGTCGGTGTGCTCGACCTGGGCGGTCTTGAAGGTCTCGACGCCCCACGTCACCGCGAGCTGCGACCGGGTCGAGGCCAGGGGCGTGAACGCGAGGATGGGGATGGGGCCGCGGTAGCGCGAGAGCCGGCGCGCGGAGTCGCCGCTCTGGGTGAACGCGACCAGGTACTTGGCGCCCACCCGCTCGGCGACCTGGGCCGCCGCGAGGGCGATGATGCCGCCCTTGGTGTGGGGGTCCCAGTCGATGCTGCGGATGCTGGCCGCGGCGTGCCGGTCGGTGGCCTCGATGATGCGGGCCATCGTCTCGACGGCGGTGACGGCGTACTCCCCCACGCTCGTCTCGCCCGACAGCATGACCGCGTCGGCACCGTCGAGCACCGCGTTGGCGACGTCGGAGGCCTCGGCGCGGGTCGGGGCCGGGTTGCCGATCATCGACTCGAGCATCTGGGTCGCCACGATGACCGGCTTCGCGAAGCGGCGCGCGAGCTCGATGATGCGCTTCTGGTGGAACGGGACGTCCTCCAGCGGGCACTCCACGCCGAGGTCGCCGCGGGCCACCATGAACGCGTCGAACGCGTCGATGATCTCCTCGAGGTTCTCGATGGCCTGGGGCTTCTCGATCTTCGCGATGATCGGGACGGTGCGCCCCTCCTCCGCCATGATCGCGCGCACGTCGGCGGCGTCGGCGGCGGAGCGCACGAAGCTCAGCGCGATGAAGTCGACGCCGATGCGCAGCGCCCAGCGCAGGTCGGCGATGTCCTTCTCCGACAGCGCGGGCACCGACACGGCGACGCCCGGCAGGTTGATGCCCTTGTGGTTGGAGACCTTGCCCCCGATGAGGACCTCGGTCTCGACGTCGGTGTCGGTGACGTCGACGACGCGCAGGCGCACCTTGCCGTCGTCGATGAGGAGGGCGTCGCCCACCCCGACGTCACCGGGAAGGCCCTTGTAGGTGGTGCCGCAGATCGACGCGTCACCCTCCACGTCGCGGGTCGTGATCGTCCACCGCTGGCCCCGGCGCAGCAGCACCGGCCCGTCGGCGAAGGTCTCGAGCCGGATCTTGGGCCCCTGCAGGTCCGCGAGGATGCCGACGCCGTGGCCGCTGGCGTCGGACGCCTGCCGCACGTGCTGGTAGGCGGTCTCGTGGTCCTCGTGGCTGCCGTGGCTCATGTTGAGCCGGGCGACGTCCATGCCGGCGTAGACCAGCTCCTGGATCCGGCGGGCACTGGCCGTTGCCGGCCCCAACGTACAAACGATCTTGGCTCTGCGCACGGGACGAGACTACGGGGTCCTCACCCACCGAGGTGAAGCGGGACTGGAACGTTCCAAAAGATTTCCTCAACGGTCACCGGGCAGCCCCGCACGCACGACCGGCGCGCCCCCAGGTGGGGACGCGCCGGTCGGTACGACGGTGCTGCCGGGTGCTGCCGGGTGCTGCCGGTGCTGCCTGTCAGCGGCGGGACTCAGACGACGAGCGGGCGCTCGGTCGACTTGATCGGCACGGGCAGCGTGGTCGAGCCCGTGAGGTACTCGTCCACCGCCGCCGCGGCCGCCCGGCCCTCGGCGATCGCCCACACGATGAGCGACTGCCCGCGACCGGCGTCGCCGGCGGCGAACACGCCCTCCTGCGAGGTGCGGTAGGTCTCGTCGCGCTTGACGTTGTTGCGCTCGTCCAGCTCGAGCTCGAGCTGGTGGACGACCGAGTCGGTCTCCGGGCCCGTGAAGCCCATCGCGAAGAGCACGAGCTCGGCCGGGAGGTCGCGCTCGGTGCCCTCGACCTCGACGACCTTGCCGCCCTCGAACGTCACGTCCACCAGGCGCAGCGCACGGACGTTGCCGTCCTCGTCGCCCAGGAACTCCTTGGTGGAGACGCCGTACACGCGGTCGCCGCCCTCCTCGTGGGCCGAGGAGACGCGGAACAGCATGGGGTACGTCGGCCAGGGCTGCGCCGAGGGACGCGCGTCGCCGGGCTGCGGCATGATCTCGAGCTGCGTGATGGACGCGGCGCCCTGGCGGATCGACGTACCGAGGCAGTCGGCCCCCGTGTCGCCGCCACCGATGATGACGACGTTCTTGCCGTCCGCCCGGATCTGGCCCTCCACGCTCTCGCCCACCGCGACGCGGTTGGCCTGCGGGAGGAAGTCCATCGCCTGGTGGATGCCGCCGAGCTCGCGCCCGGTGGCCGCCAGGTCGCGCGGGATGGTCGACCCGGTGGCGATGACCACGGCGTCGTACCGCGCCCGCAGCTGGTCGCCCGTGATGTCGGTGCCGACGTTGACACCCGTGCGGAACACCGTGCCCTCGCGCCGCATCTGGTCGAGGCGGCGGTCGACGTGCTGCTTCTCCATCTTGAACTCGGGGATGCCGTAGCGCAGCAGGCCGCCGATGCGGTCGGAGCGCTCGTACACGGCGACCGTGTGGCCGGCGCGCGTCAGCTGCTGGGCCGCGGCGAGGCCCGCCGGGCCGGAGCCGATGACGGCGACGGTCTTGCCCGAGAGCCACTCCGGGGGCTGCGGCTTCACGAAGCCGGACTCCCAGGCGCGGTCGATGATCGAGACCTCGACGTTCTTGATGGTCACCGGGTCCTGGTTGATGCCCAGGACGCAGGCCGTCTCGCACGGCGCCGGGCAGAGCCGGCCCGTGAACTCCGGGAAGTTGTTGGTCGCGTGGAGGCGCTCGATCGCCGCCTCCCAGTCGTCGCGCCAGACCAGGTCGTTCCACTCGGGGATGATGTTGCCGAGCGGGCAGCCCTGGTGGCAGAACGGGATGCCGCAGTCCATGCAGCGCCCGGCCTGGGGCGTGATGATCGGGAGCAGCGCGCGGCCGATCCCGTTCGGGTAGACCTCGTTCCAGTCGTTCACGCGCTCCTCGACGGGGCGTCGGGACGCGACCTGGCGGCTCTCCTTGAGGAAGCCCTTCGGGTCAGCCATGCAGCACCTCCATGATCCGGGCGTCCGTCTGCTCCTGGTCGAGACCGTCGGCCGCCGCCTGGGCGCGGGCGTCCAGCACCCGCTTGTAGTCGCGAGGCATGACCTCGGTGAAGCGGGCCACCGAGGCCGGCCAGTCGGCGAGCAGCTGCTCGGCGACCTCGGACCCGGTCTCCTCGAAGAAGGCCCGCACGTGGTCGTGCAGCTCCTCGACGGCGTCGCCCTCGACGGGGCGGAGGTCGACGAGCTCGGCGTTGACGCGCCACGGCTTGAGGTCGAGCACCCAGGCGATGCCGCCCGACATGCCCGCCGCGAAGTTGCGGCCCGTCTTGCCGAGCACGATCACCCGACCGCCGGTCATGTACTCGCAGGCGTGGTCGCCCACGCCCTCGGTCACCACGACCGCACCGGAGTTGCGCACGCAGCACCGCTCCCCCACGCCGCCACGGATGTGGACGGTGCCGGAGGTCGCGCCGTACGCGATCGTGTTGCCCGCGATGATCTGCTCGTCGGAGCGGAACGTCGCCGCGCGGTCCGGGCGGATGACGACCCGGCCGCCCGAGAGGCCCTTGCCGACGTAGTCGTTGCCGTCGCCCTCGAGCCGCAGCGTGACGCCCTTCGGCAGGAACGCGCCGAAGGACTGGCCCGCGGAGCCCGTGAACGTGATGTCGATCGTGCCCTCGGGCAGGCCCTCGCCGCGGTAGCGCTTCGTGACCTCGTGGCCGAGCATCGTGCCGACCGTGCGGTTCACGTTGCGGATCTTGACCTGGGCCCGCACGGGCTCGCCGTTCTCGAGCGCCGGGCGCGCGATCTCGATGAGCTCGTTGTCGAGCGCCTTGTCGAGGCCGTGGTCCTGGGTGCCGACGCAGCGCAGCGCCTGGTCGGGGAAGGCCGACGTGTCGGGCACGTGGAGGATCGGCGTCAGGTCGAGGCCCGCCGCCTTCCAGTGGCCGACCGCACGCTCGACGTCGAGCGTGCCGACCTGGCCCACGGCCTCCTCGATGCTGCGGAAGCCCAGCTGCGCCAGGTACTCCCGCACCTCCTCGGCGATGTAGGTGAAGTAGTTGACGACGTACTCCGCCTTGCCGCTGAAGCGCTCGCGCAGGACCGGGTTCTGCGTCGCGACGCCCACGGGGCAGGTGTCGAGGTGGCAGACCCGCATCATGATGCAGCCCGAGACGACGAGCGGCGCGGTCGCGAAACCGAACTCCTCGGCGCCCAGGAGGGCGGCGATGACGACGTCGCGGCCGGTCTTCAGCTGACCGTCGGTCTGGACGACGATGCGGTCGCGCAGGCCGTTGAGCAGCAGCGTCTGCTGCGCCTCGGCGAGCCCGAGCTCCCACGGACCGCCGGCGTGCTTGAGCGACGTCAGCGGCGACGCGCCCGTGCCGCCGTCGTGGCCGGAGATCAGCACGACGTCGGCGTGCGCCTTGGAGACGCCCGTCGCGACCGTGCCGACGCCGACCTCGGAGACCAGCTTCACGTGGATGCGGGCGCTCGGGTTGGCGTTCTTGAGGTCGTGGATCAGCTGCGCCAGGTCCTCGATCGAGTAGATGTCGTGGTGCGGCGGCGGCGAGATGAGGCCCACGCCCGGCGTCGAGTGCCGGGTCTTGGCCACCCACGGGTAGACCTTGTGGCCGGGCAGCTGCCCGCCCTCGCCGGGCTTCGCGCCCTGCGCCATCTTGATCTGGATGTCGTCGGCGTTCGTCAGGTACTCGCTCGTGACGCCGAAGCGGCCGGAGGCCACCTGCTTGATCGAGCTGCGGCGCTCGGGGTCGTGGAGCCGCTCGGCGTCCTCGCCGCCCTCACCGGTGTTGGACTTGCCGCCCAGCCGGTTCATGGCGATCGCGAGGGTCTCGTGCGCCTCCTGCGAGATGGACCCGTAGGACATGGCGCCGGTGGAGAACCGCTTGACGATCTCCGAGACAGGCTCGACCTCGTCGACCGGGATCGGCTGGCGGCCGGTGGCCTCGCCGTCCTTGAACCGGAAGAGCCCGCGCAGCGTCATGAGGCGCTCGGACTGCTCGTCGACGCGGCTCGTGTACTGCTTGAAGACGTCGTAGCGACCGGCGCGCGTGGCGTGCTGGAGGCGGAAGACGGTCTCGGGGTCGAAGAGGTGCGGCTCGCCCTCGCGACGCCACTGGTACTCGCCGCCGATGGAGAGCTCGCGGTGCGACGGGGCGATGCCGGCCCGCGGGTACGCCGTGGCGTGGCGCCGCGCGACCTCCTCCGCGATGGTGTCGATCTCGATGCCGCCGAGCTTCGACGTCGTGCCCGTGAAGTAGCGGTCCACGACGGCCTGCGAGAGGCCGACGGCCTCGAAGATCTGCGCACCCGTGTACGACGCGACCGTCGACACACCGATCTTGCTCATGACCTTGAGGACGCCCTTGCCCAGCGACTTCACCAGGTTCTTGACGGCCTGCTCGGGCTCGGCCTTGACGTAGTAGCCCGCGCGGGCGAGGTCCTCGACGGACTCCATCGCCAGGTAGGGGTTGACCGCCGCGGCGCCGTACCCGACGAGGAGGGCCACGTGGTGGACCTCGCGGACGTCGCCGGCCTCGACGAGGAGGCCGACCTGGGTGCGGGTCTTCTCGCGCACGAGGTGGTGGTGCACCGCACCCGTCAGCAGCAGCGACGGGATGGGGGCGAGCTCGCGCGTGGAGTGGCGGTCCGAGAGCACGATGATGCGGGCACCCTCGGCGATGGACGCGCTGACCTCGGCGCAGATCTCGTCGATCCGCGCCGCCATGGCGTCGCCGCCGCCCTCGACGTCGTACAGGCCGCGCGCGACGTGCACGCCGAAGCCCGGCATGTCGCCGTCACGGTTGATGTGGCGGATCTTCGCCAGCTCGTCGTTGTCGACGACCGGGAAGGGCAGCACGACCTGGCGGCACGAGTCGGGGCCGGGCGAGAGCAGGTTGCCCTCCGGGCCGATCGACCCGTTGAGCGACGTGACCAGCTCCTCGCGGATCGCGTCGAGCGGCGGGTTCGTGACCTGCGCGAACAGCTGCGAGAAGTAGTCGAACAGCATCCGCGGCTTGTCGCTCAGCGCGGCGATGGGCGTGTCGGTGCCCATCGAGCCGATCGGCTCGGCGCCCGTGTTGGCCATGGGCGTCAGGAGGACGCGCAACTCCTCCTCGGTGTAGCCGAAGATCTGCTGGCGGCGGGTGACCGAGGCGTGGGTGTGCACGATGTGCTCGCGCTCCGGCACGTCCGCGAGATGCAGCAGGCCGCCGTCGAGCCACTCGGCGTACGGGTGCTCCGCGGCGAGGGCGGACTTGATCTCCTCGTCCTCGACGATGCGGTGCTCCGCGGTGTCGACGAGGAACATCTTGCCGGGCTGCAGACGGCCCTTGCGCACGATCGTGGCCGGGTCGATGTCGAGCACGCCGACCTCGGAGGCCAGCACGACGAGACCGTCGTCGGTGACCCAGAAGCGCGAGGGACGCAGACCGTTGCGGTCGAGCGTGGCGCCGATCTGGGTGCCGTCGGTGAAGACGACGCAGGCGGGGCCGTCCCAGGGCTCCATCATCGTGGAGTGGAACTCGTAGAACGCGCGGCGGGCGTCGTCCATCTCGCCGTGGTTCTCCCAGGCCTCCGGGATCATCATCAGCACGGAGTGCGGCAGCGAGCGGCCACCGAGGTGCAGCAGCTCGAGCACCTCGTCGAAGGACGCCGAGTCCGAGGCCCCGGGCGTGCAGATCGGGAAGATCCGGTCGAGGTCGCCGCTGATCGCGTCGGAGGCGAGCAGGGCCTCGCGGGCACGCATCCAGTTGCGGTTGCCCATGACCGTGTTGATCTCGCCGTTGTGCGCGATGAAGCGGAACGGGTGGGCCAGGGGCCAGCTCGGGAACGTGTTCGTCGAGAACCGCGAGTGCACGACGCCGATCGCCGAGGCCATGCGCTCGTCGACGAGGTCGGGGAAGAAGTGGTCGAGCTGGTCGGTCGTCAGCATGCCCTTGTAGACGAGCGTGCGGGACGACAGCGACGGGAAGTAGGCGTCCGTCTCGCGCTCGGCGCGCTTGCGCAGCACGAAGGCCAGGCGCTCGAGGTCGAGGCCGGCGACCGCGTCGGCGGTCGGGGCCACGAAGAGCTGGCTGAAGGTCGGCATGACGCCGAGCGCCATCGAGCCGAGGATCTCCGGGACGATCGGGACGTCGCGCCACCCGAGGACCGTGAGGCCCTCCTCGACGGCGACCTCCTCGATCTTCGTGCGCGTCTTCGCGACGTGCTCGTCGTCGCCGGGCAGGAAGCCCGTGCCCACGGCGTACGCACCGGCGGCCGGCAGGTCGAAGCCCGCCACCGCCCGGAGGAACGCGTCGGGCACCTGGAGCAGGATGCCGGCACCGTCGCCGGAGTTCGGCTCGGCGCCGGCAGCGCCGCGGTGGTCGAGGTTGCGCAGCGCCTGGAGCGCCTTCGCGACGATGTCGTGGCTGGCAACGCCGGACATCGTGGCCACGAAGGCGACGCCACACGCGTCGTGCTCGAACCGGGGGTCGTAAAGCCCTTGGGCCTCGGGGATCGCGTGCGAAGAGGGCACGGATGCGTCTCCCGTCGTCGGGGCCCGGCACACGCGCGGTGAGCCGGACGGGTGATGGAGCTGTGGTGGTCGCGGCGGCCGCACGAGTCGCGGGGATCGCTCCCTCGCGAGTCTGCGTGACCGACGGCCCATCGGGAAGGGACGACGTTGGCCCTGCAGGCGCTGAGGTTACCACTGGGAAAACTCGGACGCCGACCATTGCGTCCACGTGAACAGGTCGGCGATCCTGGCCTGCTGGCGACGCTCAGTCGCGCTCGCGGTCGACCTTCTCGTCGACGTCCACGACGCCCGCCCCGTCGTCCGCCGTGACGGCCGCGGCGCCGGACTTCTTCCCGCCCTCGTCGGTGCCGCGGGCGGTCCCCGCCGGGATCTCGTCGGTGCTCGCGTCGGCGGCCTCCGCGTCCTTCTCGGCCTCGGCGCGGGCCAGCAGGGCCGGCGCGCCGTCGACGTACACCTGCTCCTCGCGGCCCCGGCCGCGGGTGACGACGAGGTAGACCGCCGCGGCCGCGAACAGCAGGATCGAGGTCCACACGTTGAAGCGCAGGCCGAGCACGTCGTTGAGCTGCACGTCGTCGATGCGCAGCATCTCGTTCCAGCCGCGGCCCGCGGTGTAGAAGGCGACGTAGAGCGCCAGCACGCGACCGTGGCCCAGCCGGAAGCGCCGGTCGAGGGCGATGATGATCGCGAACGCCGCGAGGTTCCAGAGGCACTCGTAGAGGAACGTCGGGTGGAAGGTCGAGAACTCCACGTAGCCGGCGGGGCGGAACTCGGGGTCGATCTCGAGGCCCCAGGGCTGGTCGGTGGGCTTGCCGAAGAGCTCCTGGTTGAACCAGTTGCCCCAGCGGCCCGCCGCCTGCGCGACGAGGATGCCCGGGGCGAGGGCGTCGGCCAGCGGGAGGAACTTCACGCCCTTGCGGCGGGCGCCGATCCACGCGCCGACCGCGCCGAGCGCGATCGCGCCCCAGATGCCGAGGCCGCCGTTCCACAGGTAGAGCGCCTCGATCGGTCGTCGGCCCTCGCCGAAGTAGAGCTCCCAGTCGGTCGCCACGTGGTAGGCGCGGGCACCGACGAGGCCGAACGGGACCGCCCAGATCGCGATGTCCTGGACGTCGCCGTACGTGCCGCCGCGCGCCACCCAGCGGCGCTCACCGATCCAGACGGCGAGGACGA
>Ga0208794_1001359_pt1 | contig 11062 bp, 10 predicted proteins | sample 32_taG_FD_184106 | JGI IMG/M metagenome (GOLD analysis project Ga0208794, IMG submission 184106) | Marine viral communities from the Gulf of Mexico - 32_GoM_OMZ_CsCl metaG (SPAdes) (version 2) | ecosystem: Environmental > Aquatic > Marine > Oceanic | place: Atlantic Ocean: Gulf of Mexico...
GCGCGGTGCGCTTCATCGGCACCCACCGGCCATCCATCGCCATCGAGAACGACGTGTCGACGAGCAGCGCCACCGCGGCCTGCGTGCGCTGCTCCGACTCGATCACCTCGACGTCGCTGATCTGCAGCCGCACGGCCGGACCGCTCCGGGGGCCGGCGCCGGCCTCCCGCTGCACCGCGTTGAGCACCGTGCGCGGCAGGTCCCACGGCTCGGTGTCGCCGAAGGCCCACTCGCGGGTGCCGCCCGTGGCGTCCGACGAGCCTCCCCCGGCCCGCAGCTCGCGCTGGCCCTGACGGCCCGACAACCGCTGCGACACGTCGCGCAGCAGCGACTTGCCGAGCTGCCGCATCGCCTGGGGCGAGAGCCGCAGCTGCCCGTCCGAGCCGCGCTTGAGGTAGCCCGATCCCCGCAGCGCCTTCTCCAGCTCCGCGAGCGTCCGCGCGTCGACGGCGGCGTCGTCGCCGAGCTGGCGGGCCAGCTTGTCGAGGTCGACGTCGTCCATGCGTGCGCCGTTGTGGGACTGCGCGAGCTGCTCGGCGAGCGCGTCGAGGTCCGCGACGTCCTGCAGCGCCCCCGTGCCGTCACCGAGCCCGAGGCCCTCCGACCCGCCGAAGTCCTCGGAGCCGCCCCAGTCCTCCCCCGGCCGCAGCGACTGCAGCTGGCTGTCGAGCCGGCCCAGCTGCTCCATCAGCTCCGGGGAGCCGAACGCCTGGCCCGAGAGGGCCATCAGCTCCGCGCGCTGCTCGGCGCTCATCGAGTTCATCATCCGCTGGGCGGCAGCCGACCGGGCCGCCATCGCGTCGAGCAGCTCGTCGACGTTGCTCGGGTTCTCCGGGAAGAACTCGCCGTGCTTCGCCATGAACTCGTCGAACTGCTCGCCCACGTCCTCCCCGCGGCCGTGGGCCTCGAGCAGGTCGTTGAGGTCCGACAGCATCTCGCTGATCGCCGCGCGGTCCTCGTCGGTCGCGCCCTCGAGGGCCTGCTTCATCCCGGCGAACCGCTGGTCGAGCAGCTCGCGGCCGAGCAGGTCCTTGATCTCGTCGTACGCCGCCCGCGCCTCGCTCGAGCGCCACTCGTACGACGCGAGCTCGCTCACGGCGGCCGCCGTCGAGGGCGAGAGGTTGTCGAGCTGCATCTCGGCGAGCGCGCGGTCGCCGTCGTCCATCGTCACGTCCCGCGCGAGCTGGCCGCGCTCGGCGAGGACCGCCCGGTCGAGCAGCTCCCGGATCTCCGCGAGCGTGCCGTCGAGGTTGTGCTTCGACAACAGCTCCCGGCGCTTCTCGGCGACGCGGCGCGCGAGGTCGTCGAGGCCCCGCTGGCCGTCGCTGCCGCGGCGCAGGTACTCGCGCATCGCACGCTCGGGCGAGTAGCCGGCCATGACGTCCTCGCCGATGGCGTCGAGCGCCGCGGCGAGGTCGACGGGCGGCGCGAGCGGGTCGGGTCCGCCGTCGTACCGCTGGTAGCGCGATCCGCGTGCCATCTCTAGTCGATCCCGTACGTCGTGACGCCCGTGTCGCTCTCCTTGCCGACCTTGCGCGCGAGGAACAGCCCCTCGAGCGCCAGCTCGACGGCACTGGCCCGCGTGCCCACCGACGTCGCGCCCAGGCGCGCACCGATCTGGTCGTAGAGGTCCGACTCCCCCGCCTCGCTCGGCGGCAGGGCCGGCAGCCCGTCGAGCAACGCGGCGGCGGTGACCTGCTCGCCCGTGGTGACGCTGCCGCCCTCCTCGAGGGCCGCGACGAGCGCGGCGAGGTCCAGGCCGCGCAGGTGGCGGCGCACGGTCTCGGCGGTCGAGGTGCGCAGCAGGTGGTCGAGCACGGCTCGCTCGCGCCCCTCCTCGCCCGACTCGAACTCGACCTTGCCGCCCAGTACGTCGACCGCGGTCTCGAGGTCGACGACGCGGGCCACGGCCTCGGGCTCGCCCTGGCGGGTCGCACGGTGCAGGGCGGCCGCCGCGATCGTCTCGGCGCCGGCGATCGCGAAGCGGGCGGAGACGCCGGAGCGCTGGTCGACCGCCGACGACTCGCGCAGCGCGCGGGTGAAGCGGGCGAGGATCTCGACGAGGAAGTCGGGCACCTCGGCGACGAGGTCCGCCTCCTGACGGATCACGGCGATCTCGTCGTCGAGCTCGGTCGGGTAGTGGGTGCGGATCTCCGCCCCGAAGCGGTCCTTGAGCGGCGTGATGATGCGGCCGCGGTTGGTGTAGTCCTCCGGGTTGGCCGAGGCGACCACGAGCACGTCGAGGTCGAGCCGCACGACGTAGCCGCGGATCTGGACGTCGCGCTCCTCCATCACGTTGAGCATCGCGACCTGGATGCGCTCGGCGAGGTCGGGCAGCTCGTTGATCGCGACGATGCCGCGGTGGCTGCGCGGCACCAGGCCGAAGTGGATGGTCTCCGCGTCGCCGAGCGAGCGACCCTCGGCCACCTTCATCGGGTCGACGTCGCCGATGAGGTCGGCCACCGAGGTGTCGGGGGTGGCGAGCTTCTCGGCGTACCGCTCGTCGCGGTGGCGCCACGCGACCGGGAGGTCGTCGCCGAGCTCGGCCGCGCGCCGGCGGGAGGCGGCGGTGACGGGCTCGAGCGGGTCCTCGCCCAGCTCGGAGCCCTCGATGACGGGCGACCACTCGTCGAGCAGGCCGACGAGGGTGCGCAGGAGGCGGGTCTTGCCCTGGCCGCGCTCGCCGAGCAGCACGATGTCGTGGCCGGCGATGAGGGCGCGCTCGAGCTGCGGGAGCACCGTGTCCTCGAGGCCGTGGAGGCCCGGCCAGGGGTCGTCGCCGGCGGCGAGCCGGGCGAGCAGGTTGGCGCGGATCTCGGCCTTGACGGTCCGGGGCTGGTGGCCGGCGGCCCGCAGGTCGCCGAGGGTGTGGATCGCGGGAGGTGTGCTGCGCGTGGACGTCACGCGTCCACGCTAGACCCGCACCGCAAGGGACTCCCCCGACGAGGCCCCCTCACTCCCCCACGCTCCCGTCGACGGCCTGGCGGATCAGGTCCGCGTGGCCGTTGTGCCGGGCGTACTCCTCGACCAGGTGCACCAGCACCCACCGCAGGTTGAACCGCTCGCCGCGGCCGTCCACGCGTCGGCTGAGGGTGTCCAGGCCCTCCGGCGTCGCGAGCAGCCGGTCGGTGACGGCGTCGGAGCGTGCGACGACCTCGTCGAAGAGCTCCCGCAGGTACGACGGGGAGTCGTCGACCGCGCTCCGCAGCTCCCAGTCCGGGTGCGTGCGGACGTCGATCTCGCCCCACGGGCCGGCGTACCCCTCGTCGAGCAGCACGTGGGAGAACCAGTGGTCCTCGACCCACGTGACGTGCTTGAGCAGCCCGGCGAGCGTGAGGTCGCTCGGGGGCAGCGTGCGGGCGAGCTGCGCCGCGTCGAGCCCGCCGACCTTCATCCGCAGGGTGTCGCGGTGGTAGTCGAGGAACGCCCGCAGCGTCGTCGTCTCGTCGCCGGCCAGGGGCGGCTCGGTGCGGGGGTCGGCGTCGTACGACGGGGTGGTGTCGGGCGCGGTCACGCCCGGGACGCTAGCCGAGCCCGGTCAGAGCCGCGCGGGCATCCGCCCGGCCAGCCGGGCCCGCTCGGGGTCGGGCGCCTCCTGGACCGCGTCGTGGAGGTTCGGGATCCGGAACGCGACGAGGGTGGCGACCACCATCGCGACCGCGATCATCACGAAGCCGATGACGTAGCCGCGCTCGTCCGGCAGGCCCGAGGCCGCGATGTGGCTGGTGACGATGCCCGCCATGACGGCCGTGCCGATCGAGCCGCCGATGGTGCGGATGTTCATGTTCATGCCCCCGGCGACACCGGTCTGCGACGGGCTCACCGACGCGATCACGACGCCCGCGAGGCTCGAGAACACGACGCCGTTGCCGATGCCCTGCAGGGTCATCCACGCGTAGATCTGCCACGGCTCGGAGTGCCAGAACGCGATCGCGAAGAACGAGACGGCCACGATGCCGCAGCCGGCCGCGATCACGTAGCGCGCGCCGAGCTTGTGCACCAGCCAGCCCGCGACGAAGCCCATGAGGAAGCTCGCGCCGGCCGACGGCAGGATGAAGTGGCCCGACTCGGTGACGGTGGCCCCGAAGCCGTAGCCCGCCTCCGGGGGCGCCTGCAGGAACTGGGGCAGGAAGCCGAGCGAGGAGTACATGCCGAACCCCACGCACGCCCCGACGAGGTTCGAGGTCCACACGCCGCGGTGGCGCATCATCGCCATGTCGATCATCGGCACGGGCACGCGGGTCTCCACGAGCATCCAGACGACCGCCAGCACGGCCGCCGTGGCGAGGAGGGCGATCACCTGGGGCGAGGCCCAGCCCCACTCGTTGCCGCGGCTGATGCCGAGCAGGAGCGCGACGAGCCAGGCCGCGAGGAGCAGGGCGGGCGCGAGCGGCAGCTTGGTCGCCTCCGCCAGCGGCGACGGCGGGATGAGCCGCCACGCCGCCACGGCCGCGAGACCGGTGGCGATCATCGGCAGCCAGAAGAGCCAGGCGTAGCCCAGCGACCCGACGATCGGGCCCGAGACCACGATGCCCACGCCGAACCCGACGGAGGCCAGCGACGCGACGACGCTCAGCGCCGTGCCCCGGTGCCGCTCGGCGAACTCGTCGCGGATGATGCCGAACGCCAGCGGCAGCACGCCGCCGCCGACGCCCTGGATGACGCGCGCGGCGATCAGCCAGCCGACGCTCGGCGACAGCGCCGCCATCATCGAGCCGACCGACAGGGCGACGAGGGTGAAGACGAGCATCCGCTGCTTGCCGACGACGTCACCGATGCGCCCGACGAGCGGCGTGCAGATCGCGGCCGACAGCAGGTACGCCGTCAGCACCCACGTCACCGTCGCCTGGTCGGTCTCCAGCTCGTCGGCGATGGTCGCCAGCACCGGCACGACCATCGACTGCAGGAGCGTGAATGCGGAGACCGCGACGGTGAGGACGGCGTAGGTGACGGGGAGGGAGCCCTTGCGGGGCGGGGCGGCGGGCAGCACCTCGTGAGCGTGCTCGGTCCTGCTCGTCGTCACCCGTCCACTCACGCCTGCTCCACGTCCTCACGCCCAGATCAGTTGCGCAACACAACCAAAGTGCGGCCCACAGTACGGCGGATCCGGCGCGAGCGCGCTACCCGCGGGGGCGAGACCGTGGTCTCACCGCCCGGGGCGCCCTCCGAGCCCCTAGGCTCCCGGCGTGCCCGCGACGCCGTTCGACCCCACCGGGTGCCCCTGCGGCACCGGCCGCACGTACGACGCCTGCTGCGGTCGCCTGCACCGCGGGGCCGCGCAGGCGGGCACCGCGGAGGAGCTGATGCGGTCGCGCTACGCCGCGTACGCCGTCGGCGGTCGCACGGGAGCCGACCACCTCTTCCGCACCTGGCACCCCCGCACCCGGCCGGACGACGTCGACCCCGACCCCCGGACGACCTGGACGGGGCTCGAGATCGTGCGCACCGACGCCGGCGGACCGGACGACACCGTGGGGGTGGTCGCCTTCCGGGCCCACCACGACGGCCCCGGCGGGCCGGGCGTGATGGCGGAGACCAGCCGGTTCGAGCGCCGCGGCGGGCGCTGGGTGTACGCCGACGGCGACCTGGCCTGAGGCGGAGGGCGGCTCAGCCCGCGTCCACCCAGACCTCGCCGACCGGCCGGGCCGTCACGGCGCCGGCGGTCAGCGACGCGAGCAGTGCGCTGAACCCGTCGGTCTCGGCGAGCGGCACCCCGACCCGCAGCGTCACGCGGGCGCCGTACGCCACGTCCACCACGACGACCCCGCGCGAGCGCAGGTCGCTCTCGAGGCGGCCGGCACCGGCGTGGTCGACCTCCAGGTCGAGCTCGGCCACCCGCCGGCGCTGCCGCGTGCCGACCTCGTCGAGCACCGCGCGCACCGCGTCGCCGTACGCCCGCACCAGGCCGCCCGCGCCGAGGAGCACGCCCCCGAACCACCGCGTCACCACCACGGCCACGTCGGAGACCTCCCGCCCCCGGAGCACCTCGAGCATCGGCGCACCGGCCGTCCCGGAGGGCTCGCCGTCGTCGCTGGAGCGCTGCAGGGCGCCCTCGGGGCCGAGGCGGTGGGCCGTGCAGTGGTGCCCGGCGTCCCAGTGCGCACGGCGCAGGCGCTCGGTCAGCGCCCGCGCTCCCGCCTCGTCGTCGACCCGCGCGACGGTGGCGAGGAAGCGGGAGCGCCGCACCTCGACCTCGACCGCGCCATCGGCCGCGGGCACGAGGTAGGAGTCCCTCGCCCCGGCACTCATCGGGTGGTCACTTGGCGGGGCGCACGGGCGGTACGACGCCGGGCCCGTAGAGACCGGGGTCGGGCTGCAGCTCGGTGTCAGGCGCCAGCTCGGGCGCGTCGAGCTTCTCGAAGCTCACCGTGACCTCCTGGAACCCCTTGTGGCGCTGGGCGCGGGCGTAGCCGATGTAGGCGCGCTTGTCGGCCTCGGTGAGGTCGACCGCGTCCGTGAACGGGGTGAGGAGGGCGCGCGGGTAGAGCTTGCGCATCATCACGACGTTCACCTCGATGCCGAGCACGACCATCATCGAGGCGAGGTAGATGAGGCCCATGAGGCCGAGGACGAGCCCGAACGTCTGGTTCATCGACGACGTCGACCCGAGCACCCGCACCACGTAGAGCGCACCGATGTACTGCAGCGAGTGCCACAGCAGGGCGACGACGATCGCGCCGGGCGCCGCCGACCAGAACCGGTGTCGGCGTCCCGCCGCCATCCGGAAGAGGTAGGTGAGCACGATCGCGGTGACCAGCACGGTGCCCGAGCTGATGAAGAGCCGGCCCAGCCCGTCGAAGCGGCCGAAGAGCTCGGTGTTGTTGCCGATCACCGACACGGCGCTGACCGCCAGGACGGCCACCCCTGCGACGAGCAGCAGGAAGAGGCTCTTGAGCCGCAGCAGGAAGGGGTTCGGGCGGCTGTTGCGCGGCACCGACCACGCCGTGTGCAGCGCGTTCTGGACGGCCAGGCCGAGGCCCATCGCGCCGTACGTCGCGGCGAGCGACCCGACGACGATCGCGCCGGTGGAGCCCTCGAGGCCCTCGGGGCGCCCCAGCTGGTCGCCGATGATCGGGAAGTTGCTCAGCGCGGAGTTGAGCACCTGGTCCTGCAGGCCGGGGCTGCCCTGGAGGAAGAAGCCGAGGATCGACGTCGCGAGGAGCAGCAGCGGGAAGATGCCGAGGAAGGCGTAGAACGAGATGATCGCCGCGAGGTAGTTGCCCTGGTCGTCGCCGTACTTGTAGATGACGGCGAGCGGGATCGACACGGGCGGAAAACGCCGCTGGAAGCGGTCGATGCCCCCGGCGATGCCCACCTGCCAACGGTACCCGGTGGCGGGCCCGGATCCGCCCTTCTCAGCCCCAGAGCCCGAGCAGCTCGCCGCCGATGCGCACGACGAAACCGCTGACGACCACCACGAAGAACACCCGGACGAACCCGGACCCCCTGCTGACCGCCGTGCGGGCGCCGAGGTAGCTGCCGACGACGTTCGCGACCCCGACGACGAGGCCGACGCCCCACAGCACCGCCCCCTGCGGCACGAAGATCACCAGCGCGGCGACGTTCGTCGCCCAGTTCGCGAGCCGCGCGTTGGCCGACGCGGTGAGGAAGTCGTAGCCGACGAGGCCCACCAGCGCGAGCACGAAGAACGAGCCGGTGCCCGGGCCGAGCGCGCCGTCGTAGAGCCCGACGAGCAGGCCGGTGCCGACCGCCGCGATCGTCGTGCCGCGGCCCTCCCAGCGCATCGCCGTCACCGACCCCAGGTCGGGACGGAACAGCACGTAGCCGCCGACGCCGACCAGCACGACGAGGATGATCGGCTCGAACGCCGAGCGCGGGATGAGGGACGCCACCAGGGCGCCGCCCAGGGAGCCGGCGAAGGCGCACGCCATGAGGGGCACGAACGTGCGCGGGTCGGGCTTCACCCGGCGGTAGTAGGTCGCAGCGCTCACCGTCACCCCGAGCGCGGAGGCCAGCTTGTTGGTCGCGAGCACCTCCACCGGCGAGGCCACCGGCAGGGCCAGCAGGAGGCTCGGCAGCTGCACGAGCCCGCCCCCGCCGACGACCGCGTCGACGTACCCGGCCACGAGCCCGGCGACGACGAGGAGGGTGAGGAGCTCGGGTGAGAGCCCGTTCAACGCACGCGGCTCGGCACCGCGTCGGGCACGTCGGCCCCGCGGTGACGGACGAGGTCGCCGCCGAAGCCGTGGTCGATCGCCCACAGCACCGCCTGGCTGCGGCGCGTCACCCCGGCCTTGCGGTAGGCGCTGCGGATGTAGGTCTTCACCGAGTTGATGCTCACGTGGAGCATCTCGGCGATCTCGGCGTTGCTGTGGCCGGCCGCGATGAGGGCCACGACCTCGGCCTCGCGCTCGGTCAGCCCGACCAGCTGGCCGGGCCAGGTGCGACCGGTCCCCCGGCCGCGACGGCTCTGGTTGCCCACCGGCAGGACCCCGTGGGCGGACCCCCGCCGCACGGCCTCGAGCACGTCGACCAGCTCGGCGGCGCTGACGGTCTTCGAGATGCAGGCGGCGGCGCCCCACGCGACGGCACGCTGTCGGATCTCGGGCCGGGTGTCCCAGGTGTAGACCACCACCGGCGTGCCGGGGCGGGCGATCTCCTCCATGCGGATGCGGGTGTTGACCGGCCGGGCGAAGGAGTCGAAGAGCACCAGGTCGGCGCCACGTCCACCCGTCGTGCCCGCCGCGACCTCGACCACCTGCACCCGCTCGGCGTACGGCGCGAGCATGCCGTTCAGCCCGGCGACGACGATCTCGTAGTCGTTCACGATCGAGAGGCGCAGCGGCACCCTGGTGGTCATGGGGCCGCACTCTACGGTGCGCGCGGCCCCGCACGTGTCACGAGACGAAGCCCTCCTCCTGCAGCCAGTCGAACGCGACGTCCGCGGGCTCCTCGCCGTCGACGTCGACCCGGGCGTTGAGGTCGAGCATGACCTCGTCGGTGAGGCGCTCCGTGACGGGCGCCATCAGCTCCTCGATCTCGGGGTAGTCCTCCGCGACCTCCTCGCGGAGCACCAGCGAGACGTTGTACTTCGGGAAGTACTCCTGGTCGTCGGTGAGCACGGTGAGGTCGAGCGCGAGGATGCGCCCGTCGGTGGTGAAGACCTCGCCGAAGTTGCACTCGCCCTTCGCGGTCGCGTCGTAGATCGCGCCGGTCTGGTAGGTCCGCAGGTTCGACTCGGGCGTGCCCTGGGGGTCGTCGAGCGGGATGCCGTAGGTCTCGAGCATCCCGGGCAGGCCGTCCTGGCGGTTCGTGAACTCCGACTCCACGCAGAACGTGCGCTCCTCGACCGGGAGCTCCGCGATCTGCGAGAGGCTCTCGATGCCGAGCCGCTCCGTCACCTCCGGGTTCATCGCGAACGCGTAGGTGTTGTTCATCGGCGCCGGCGGCAGCCACACCAGGTCGTTCTGCGCGAGGTCCTCGTCGGCGACGGCCTGGTACTGCTCCTCCTCGTCGAGGATCGGCTCGGCCTCGCCGAGGTAGACGAGCCAGCCCGTGCCCGTGTACTCCCACATCGCGTCGATCTGGCCCTCCACGTGGGCCTGCCGGGCCGCTGCGCTGCCGGGGATGTTGGTGAGGTCGACGACGTCGGCGCCGGCCGCGCGGAACAGGATGATCGCCATCTTGCCGAGGATGACGTTCTCGTTGAAGTTCTTCGACCCCACCGAGATCGAGGCGCCGTCGAGGGAGACGCCCTCGACGTCGCCGGCGAGCGCCCCCTCGGGCACGTAGCCGCCGGCGGTGCCGAGGCCGCAGCCCGACAGCAGGGCGCCCACCGTGAGGAGGGCGGCCGCGGCGACGCCGGGTCGCCGCAGGCGGGAGGTGGTCCGATCGGTCCGAGCCATGTCAGACCCCCTTCGGCCGGTAGACGGTCTCGAGCACGCGGCCGATCCACTCGATCAGCAGCGCGAGGAGGGCGATGAGCAGCGCTCCGGTGATCATCAGCGAGAAGCGGAACAGCGAGATGCCGGTCTGCAGCACCTCGCCCAGGCCGCCGGCGTTGATGAAGCAGGCGAGCGAGGCGGTGCCGGCGATGAGCACCAGGGAGGTGCGCACCCCGGCCATGATGACCGGCACGGCGAGGGGCAGCTCGACCTTGCGCAACGTCTGCCACGACGTCATGCCGACCCCGCGGGCGGCCTCGACGAGCGTCGGGTCGACCGCCTGGATGCCGGTGATGGTGTTGCGCAGCACCGGCAGCACGCCGTACAGGCTGAGGCCGATGATCGCGGTCCAGAAACCGCTGCCGAGCCAGAGGAAGAGCAGCACGATGAGGCCGACCGACGGTGCGGCCTGCCCGGCGTTGGCGATGCCCACCACCACCGGCGACGCCCGCTTCAGGGCCCCGCGGGTGAGACCGATGCCGAGCGGGATCGACACCGCCACGACGACGATCGCCGCGACGACCGTGAGCTGCACGTGCTCGATGAACAGCCGCTGCAGCGTGCCCCACCGCAGCTGCTGGGCCTCGACGGCGTCGAGCTCGGCGGTCTGGCGCCAGATCACGAAACCGCCGAACGCGGCGGCCACCAGCAGCGGTGGCACCACCAGCATCAGGACGGTCTCGCGGGTGATCGTGCGTCCCGCGAGGAGCCCGCGGCGGGCCGGGGCCTCGGCGCCCTCCGGTCCCGAGGTCTCCGGGTCGACGACCGTGGCGCTCACGACGCGTCCTCGGCGCGGGCCTCCTCGGCCCGCGCCTCCTGGGCGACGGCCTGCTGCGCGGCGGCCTCCTGGCCCCGGATGTGGTTCGTGACCGAGACGAAGTCGACGACACCCACGTACTGGTCGCGGTCACCGGTGACGATCGCCGCGGCGTGCGACGAGCTCAGCATGGTGTCGAGGGCGTCGTTGAGGGTCGCGCGCCGGTCGAGCGTCACCAGCTCGTCGCGGCGGGGAACGTCGATCCGGTCGTGGCGGCGCAGGTTGCGCAACCAGGGCCAGGAGACGGGACGGTTGCGCTCGTCGAGCACGACCACGCAGTCGTGGCCGGCCGCCTCGGCCCGCCGTACGGCGTCGGAGGAGTCGTCCCCCAGGCGCGCGG
>Ga0208794_1001361_pt1 | contig 11035 bp, 15 predicted proteins | sample 32_taG_FD_184106 | JGI IMG/M metagenome (GOLD analysis project Ga0208794, IMG submission 184106) | Marine viral communities from the Gulf of Mexico - 32_GoM_OMZ_CsCl metaG (SPAdes) (version 2) | ecosystem: Environmental > Aquatic > Marine > Oceanic | place: Atlantic Ocean: Gulf of Mexico...
AAATTGTTCGTCAGGGCTTGGGGTTGCAGAGTTAGTTGGGATTGCTACAGTGTGAGTAGCATCAAACACATTTAGGTTATCAATATTTGCTTCAATAACACCACTAGTGCCAGTAGAAATAACATTTCCAACCTTTAACTCATCATATCCTGAACCCTCAAACGTTGCAATATCTTTTCCTAATGATCCTGTTTTATAATCAGAGTTTGTAAAACACTCTGCACTAACATTTAATGTATCAGTACCAATTTCACAATAATATGTTGTTGAACTTTGAAATGTAACTGGCTGTAACGTACCTATTGCAAGTTCTGATTGAGGTTTCTGATTGTCTGCGGTTGCTACTTCATAACCCTCACCAGAACCAAATCCGTTTCCATTTGAAAATACTATTCCAATAAAGTCTTGTATGGTATCAAAGTTTGTACTGCTTGGCAAGTCAGAAAGTCCTACCCATAAACCAAGATTTCCAGCACCGCCATTGTTATCCCAATTAGCAGTAGGAGTAAATTCAAATCTCACCACACATCCGTCAATACATTGAGTTCCAATGTTTCTTGATGAAGCATCATTAGTTGTGTCTCTTTCAGAATCCACAAATAACTGACCGCCAATTACACCCATCTTAACAGAATCTATATCTGTCCAACCATCAGAACTAAAATCATCAGTAAAGTCTGATGTTCTGTCACTGGAAGAATAAGTGTCAAATTGTTCGTCAGGGTTTGCAGTTGCGTTAAAGTTTGAAAGTGTTGCTTGGTTTAGAATCCCATAACTATCGGTATAATTTATTGTAAATGCTTGATCTCTACCTGATAATTCAAGACCGTTTTGCAAACCTATTGCGTTTGTACTATCATAAGTATCAGTTAATGAACCTCTTGTATTCACACCGCCTGAACCAGTAAATGTGAATCCTATTGTATCTTCATCCTCTATATTGGATGATACTCCTGTAAATGTGTAATCAGTGATTCCACCCTCGGTACAATCCGTATCAATTGTTGAAGCATCAATAGTTCCAAAGTCAGAAATTAATGTGATTTCATCTGAATCCCAAGTTCCAAATTGAATTGTACCACTTGCAGTACCACCACTATTACATAACGGCATTGTTATACTTGTAATTACTTTGTTCCAAAGAGTTGCAGATGCTGTTTTTATTTTTACACCTGTAGCTCCCGTTGAACCAGCACCAATACCATCTGTCTCATCAGTTTGAGTGGCTGTATTATTAGCACCAAACACAGTTTGTCCATCATCAAACTCATAATTCAACAAAAGATTGTTAGTAGTTGACTGACCGAACAAAGTTCCATTTGTTAATGACTGGATTGTAGTTACGTTACCAAGCACCATGTCGTATCTTCCAGTTGCGGGTCCGTCAAATCCTACTCTTGTTACCAATCCGTCACAGTCTATGAATGGCTCTGGGCATGCTCTGTCATAGTCGTTTTCTTGAATGTATCTATCCCAGTAGTAACCTGTGACGTTTCCGACTGGTGTTGTTGATGGCTGTTCTATTAATACGTCATAAGATGTACTGGTCGTGTTATTTCCTAGAACTACTGTTGGTTGTGTTGGTGTTGGGAGTGTGTATCCTACTTGTAATGTTGCATCAGCTGATAGTGTTGAACGATAAAAAGCATCTCTGTTTTCATCAGTATATGTAATTCCAACTACAAACCAGTTTCGTTCCAATGTCTGCATGAGTTCAGTATTTGCGACATTGTTAAAGTCTATTACATGTGTACCTGTTACAGAACAGTTTGCCGCTAACACATCACCAAATTCCTTATCTGTCGCCCTCATCTCACTTTGAATTTGTGTATATGTTGTTCCACCTTGTCCTAATTTTTGATCAATAGCCATAAATCTACAATCATGTGAGCTGTTTTGTAATGTTGCAGTATATGTCATAGAAACATCGGAAACCAAAGCAAAGTCTGGAACCGCACCTACATCAAATTGATATGCAACAAAATTACAATTTCCAGTACCAGGATAAGCTTCCATTCTTAATTCACTAATGAATCCATCAGCATCGCCACAGGTAGGTTGAGATTCGTTGACAGTCCTAATACCTGATTTTATAGTACTAGTCAAAGCAGTATATTGAGGGTCAATGATGAATGTCTCACCAAGTAGCACAGGATCGTTTCCTACATTAGAATAATCAAAAGTCACTTTCTCGGTAGGACCATCTTCGGTAAATGTAACAGCCCATAACTGATCAAAACCTGTCAATGGCTCGTATGTCAATTGATCATTGAATGTTATCGTGAAATCTTCCTGGTATAAAAGCTCCAATTGGGTTCTGTCAATTGTTGTTGTAGGTAATTGTGACAAGTCATAATATGTAGAATTACCATTTGACTCTGTAACTTTGATTTGATATGGTACATGAACAGTGTCAATTGCACTGAATTTATATCCAGTGGCCCATGCTGTGTTATTGTTGGTGAACTCTAATTGTGGTTTGATTGGAGAATCACCCAATTTGATATATCTTATGAGTAATTCACCCACACCATCTACGGATTTGACACCTCTAACCTCCAGATTGTATCCGTCATCATAAATCTCGGTCACACATGCAGCATTATTCACTACATCAATATTGGTCCAGTTGTCTGTACCAGTTGGCGCAGAACGGATAACCCAACTGTGTGAATCAATTACCAAGTTCTCAGGAACTGCTTTACCTGCATACATTGATGCAGCGCAAGTGGTTTTATCAAAAACAAATCCACCTTGTGGACTATCAATAGTAACAACTTCTGGTGTTTCATTCCAGATATTTGCTGTGTCGAATGTCCCCTGATAGTCCAGGTATCTCTCAGGAAGTCCTAAAACTGATGTAAATTTTGGCTCTAATCTTAATGGGTCTGGGTCAATATGTTCAATGATAAGAGAAGTTGAAGTTCTTTTTATGGACTTTGCATTTATTCCCTCTGGGATTTTTTCACCTTTAGATGCTTTATCATTTGTATTAAACTCAATTGGAGTTCCTTCTACTTGTGATGCAGATGGAGGTGTATCAGGACAACCGTCAGCATCTTGATAACCATTGAATGTTTCAGGGTCACTTGGACAACTATCTGAACCATCTGGTATACCGTCACCGTCTAAATCAGCAGGTGGAACTGTATCAGGACAACCGTCAGCATCTTGATAACCATTGAATGTTTCAGGTTGTGTTGGACATGAATCAGAACCATCTGGTATTCCATCGTTATCTTGGTCATTTACGACAGATGTGGTTGTTGCAGAAGCATTCAATGAAGGAGGACTGACACCGTCAATATTAGTAGCCAAAATTTGATAATTGTAAGATGTATCTGACTGTAAACCTGTATCCAAATAAGAATAAGATGAACCGTTAAGTGTTTGAATTGTTGTAAAGTTTGTTAATCCAGTAAGTGTTCTTTGTACATCGTATCCTGTAATGGTTTCACCGCCATTGTTTAGAGATGCATTCCAACCGATTAGTATAGATGATTCTGAAATTGTTGTGGCTGTAACGTCTACTGGTTCAGTAGGTGCCAAAGCGTATGCTGGCAATACCGTAATGAGGGCAATAATTGGGAGAATGAAGAAAAGTCTACGATCCATAGCCATCTCCCACCATTTTTCTGCCCGCTTTCCGATAGAAATTATACGTATCAGAAAGTTTTTCGAGATAATCATCCCAAGTATCTTCACCTTTATCGCGACGTAATTTGTCACGAAGCTTAGGTTTCACTGGGATCTCTGCCTTACGTTCGGCCATATACAGTACGGTATTAAGACCGAGACCTATATGAAACTAAAAATCAATCAAACAGCACGGTAAACCAACCACAAAACACTCAACATTGCCCATGAAAACAGGACATATGTCATTGTTTCATTGGAAACATCGGAATTGATAATGACCGTACAGTTATCAGCACAATCCAAAACCATGAATGTTGGTACCATGGCAACCATCAAAACAAGAAAAAAGATGATCAAACTCAATTGACCACCATATATGAAACACGAGTTAAAACCATACCAAAGAGATCATGCAATAGTATTTTAATTTAAATTACCAAAACGGAACGTTTCTTGGATCTGCATTATTTCTAATCTTAATATCAGTGTCGTAACACTGTTCACACACTCTGTTTTTATCAAAAAACCATTTGTCCCCAATATCAGAAAGTAATTTGGTACATATGTTACATTCACCTTCTTTTGCATCTGGGTTTATTTTAAGTCCAACGTCACCTGTAACAGTGGTTTGTATCTTCTGTTTGGGCTCTTCTTGAACCAAACCAAGGCATTTTTCATGGACCCATACACCTGCATCATTTTTTTGGATTTCAGTGCCTTGTGCAATTGGCTGCCAACATGATTTACAAGTAGTGTTGAATTTGGCTAACATCGTGGCAGATTCTCCCTACAACCATGACGGTTTCTCACTCTCATTACAGTTCCACAACACGTGCATCTGTTACTTGGATGATCTTCACGATTATACCATTCCCTACACTGCTCACACCAATTACTAAAAGAGTAATTCCTCTCACCCATTCTCGCACATAACAAAAGGCACCTACCTTTACACATGTTTGCCATTATTTCGCCTTCCTGAACTGTAGTGGATTTATGATATTTCCACATTCTGCACTTCGTCTACACAGATTCTGAGTCGTTAATTTGGAACACCCAGGACATTTGTATCCACCCTGTTGAATCTTAGATAATTGATATTTCGTCACACGGAAATTATAATCAGGCGCTGGCTTGAACAGTACAGCCACATCATCAAGTGACCAACCTCTAGTAAGTAGGAATGAAGCCAACATGAACCTTCCAGAATGGGACAAGTTTTGATTTGACTCTAAAGTTTTAATCGCATCCTCAATACACGGTGGTAGGTCTGTTGAGGTCACAGGTTCAAAGTTAAACTCTTTTGCATATTCTCGTAAAGCCTGAACATGTTGGGTAAAATTATCAAACTTCATCTCACCTTTTGTATTCATTAGACTAATCGTTGGTGCATTCTCAATTCTCTTTACGATTAATGCAGATATATCACGTCTCAAAAGTCTAATTGCATCTTTTGCGGTTAGATGTACATACCCATCATAAACAACTTGATTGACCAACTTCCATGTTGGCTCGTTAAACTGTGTTGCATGTTTCAAGTAATCAGCAATAGGTAAAAGTATTTGATTTCCATCTTTTTTTATTTCCAAACCGAACAGCTCACCCAACATAACCGTAATCATTTCTGCATTGAACATAACATCTTTAGTCAGAAAGACTTCAGACCTCTTAGCCTCAGATAATGCAAACTTCCTAACAAAATATGGTATGTTCACAATCTTAAGGATCAACATTGCAACACCGAAAGAAAATATTCTGTTTTGGAGATCACGCTCACTGTAACTTTCTGATTCCTGTAATATCCCACCTTTAATTCCAGTCATTATTCTATCGTATGCCATGTTAGATATCTGTCTGCATGATGGGTCATTTCCCAAATCATCAATCGTTATGCCTGATTCTCTAATGTATTCTCCAACAGAACTCAAAAATGGGTATTTCATTTTGTCAGCTTTACCAAAAACAAAACTCAGTATGAATTACCTCCTTTGTATAACCATAAACCAACCAATATCATAATAACACCAACAGCACCGATTAAAACCAATTGGTTGAAACTATTTTCACAGATCAGTGTAAAATCAGGAACAAATGAAAACTCATTATCTAAATCAACATTACAATCATTTATCTCCGAAAGCATAACTATAATCAAGACAACACCCACAACCATAAAACCTATACTCAGGTATCCTATTAGCCCACTAGCCAGGAACTGTCATCCCATAACTACCAGTGTATTCAGTTTGTCGTTCGTATCGATTCACCTGACTTTCTCTATTGGGATTACACCAAGACCTTCTGGCAAGTTTTGCTTTACAAATAGTACATCTCTCTTTATGAAGAGAGTATTTGATCTGACACTTTCGACAAAAGTGCATCATTTTGTAATTCAGTTTGCCATAAACGGTATCGCAGGTTCCACACATTCTGGTCTTCGTAGAATCGTATTCAGATTTACACACAGGACATAGCCAATTAACCATGTCAAATAGGTGGAAATCTAGTATTTTAAATTAAAGTTACCTTGTAGATTGAACATGATGACTGGTGATGTCAGTATGTATTTCTGCTATTTTCTGATCCTTGAAGGTCAAATCACAGCGATAACATTTGAAGACCCGAGAGAAGTTACCGAACGACATAGGACGTGACTCAGGGTTAGTAGTAAGAGATTTCGGGTCCACGATAATGAATAGCGGTGTGTTCTATTTGAAACATTAAATTTTGAAACCACACTTTTTGGCATACTTTGCAAGTCCGCCTTTTTTTAATTGTGGAATATCATCATGCATCGTACCATATGCTTTAGCAGATCTGACTCTATTACAATTAAGCTTCCCTTTCTTTGTTACTGGATACTTTCCCTCTTTAGGTAAAAGAACAATCTCTCCTTTGTATTTACCAAACTTGGCTTTCTTCGCCATGTAGGTATTAACACATGTTCCTATTTGAAACAATCAATCTACTTGATCTTTGTTCAACCACCCATGACGAGGACAGAAGTATCTGTCTTCGTACTTGAACGTTGGTTTATTACATTCAATACAGAACATTAGCGACCAGGAGGGAACATCCAATATGGCAGTATGTCTTCTAACCCATATGCCCCTTGTCCACCAGTTATGAAGTTAGAATTTACCGTGAACAGTAAAAGTCCTGCGAAAGTTATCAGCCCTATACCGAGCCATAATTTCCACTCAGACAACTACTGGTGCCTCCTCTTCAATGTATGGTTTTATTTCACTTGGTATCTCCAAGATTATGTTGTAATGTAGTGCACAATCAAGACATCGGTAACGTTCTTTTGGTGCTGAGAGTACCCATGATTCTTCTAATCCTTTCATACAACAAAGACAGTAAATATCTCTGATTGTGTTGTAAAAAATAATCTTTCGGTTGGAGAGTTTAACTTTAGGTTTACGCAGTTTGTTCACCTCCATAGGTTCTAGCAAGCCATGCAGTGCAATGCGGTGCACCACAAAAACTAGCTTTATCGGTGGGCTTCTTTGGTGGTTTGCAGTAATAACAAATACCTGCGTCCATTATGTTATTAGTTGTTGTTCTAGCATAGAATGTTGTAAGGGTTTTAGGATCTTCCCAACCCATTGCTGCAACAAGTCCGACGTTATAGTTTAATCTACGCACCCACATAGTTGCTGCGCTATGTCTCAGTGTATAGATTGGTCTATTGTAATACAACCACCCAGGTTGTCCTGTCTCATATGGTTCAATGCCTTTTTCTCTAGATGACTCAACTTTCTCTCTGTCAATCTTTCCAATATTCATGTAGAACTGTCTAAGATGTTCTGCCATGTTTCTCTCCATGTCACCACGGTGTTCTTTTGGAATCAATGGTGCGTTGGGATCTAACTCCTGTGCCATTGCTAAAACTCTAGGATCTAAAATTAATTTATCATAATACTTTTCTTGTTTATTTTCAAAAACCCTACATGATCCATACTCATACGAATCATCATCAACATCTTTGTATTGAATTTCGACATTAGGAGTCCAACTCCACATCATGTCAGGTCTTGCAAATATCTCATGGAACAAACCAAAACAAACTTGGTACTCATAATCCTCATTATCAAAATATTTCAAACCTTGTGTAAATTCATCATCTGTCAGATGGACAGTAGCATAATCACCCTTTGACTGAGATGATCCTGGGATCGCAGTAGAGTCCTTGAGATCAATTCCGTGGTACTTTGCAAATTTTCTCAAAGCCTTTGCGTAACGCTCTGTGGTTTTTCCTGGCTTTACCTTACCCCAAATATTCTCAAATTTTGAGAAATATGTTTCGATTGTCTCACGATTCTGAATAAGATCATTTGGATGTACATTGAGTGACTTGCAAACTGTGTAAAGTGGACTAGTATAACGTGATGGATTCTTCTTGTCTATCCTACAACGATCTTCAAAATTCTGTATTGTTTCCAATTCACGAAAAACATGTTTATTGAAAAGATAGTATTCGACTGCGTCACCCCTACGGTATTCAGATTCTAAAATTTTCTCATCATACATTCGCTTGCGCCATTTGCCGACTGTAGAACGAGGTTTTTTGGTTACTTTTGCCAGAAAGTCTATTGTTGGTGGTTTTGGTCCATTGGAATATTGTTTAATTGTTTGACAGAGTTGTTTGATTTCCGCTCTCTTCATTGTTTACCCCCATCACCACAACCACAGCTACGTTTTCTAGCTGGTAGTTTATGTGGCATGAGGTCATCCAAATTTGGCAATCTGCCATGATTCCTGACATACCTGTCATGTTTACATTGGAAATTATCATCCATACCTCTAAGATTCCTCAAGATTGATTCTTAATTTGTTATTTTTAAATATTATGATAAGGTCATATTGACCTAATATCTACTTTTTCTGTATAGTTTAGAGTTTGCAAATCTGCTTGACTCATTCATATTCCTCCAAACTGCTTTGAATTGTTCCAAATCAGGGTTATCTCGTCTGTCAAAACCAGAACTTGCCAATGCTTTGTTCAACCATAAATCAGCTTCACTAGCAAGGCTTTCACCTTTTCTATGTCTATGTGTACCAGAGTAAACCGAAGTTCTCTTTTTCATCATTTCTTTTTACCGCCTTTCTCGAGACCTTTTGGAACTTCTTTGATCTTAGAGGTAAAGAAGTTTCCATTTGCTTTGTAAGGATTTTGAGGACTGAGGTATTTCTTACCGCATGCCTTACAACCACACTTCATTCCATGCATGAATATTATTGTCGATGATTCTATTTAAAACAAAAAATTAATCCTTAAGGGCTGTGATCCATGCCCATTCAGATTTTTCATGGTATTCTACTTCAACTTCGTCGTCTGACTCGTCGTCTTTTGTACCAAATTCATGTTTGTTGTGACCTAAATCATTCATTTTGTAGATGGCCTCATTTCAAGTTGAAATCTATAATTTATCTCACATGTAAAACAAAGATTCGCAACATCTACATTGTTTTTCTGAATATCTTCATAAGTCCAATCTTTATGGTCATCACAAACAATACACATGATAAACACTGACTAACGTTTGCTATTTAAAATTAAATTAATCGTCATCGGGTAATCTAGCTGGATTTGTATGATCCAATCTACAGAAATCACAATATGGTTCGTCGTTCAACCAATGACATGGGCAATTACAATATTTCTTTTTGGGTTTACGCTCTCTGTCATTTTCGTAAGAAGGACCCCACATGATATCTACTCAACCATATTATCTATTTAAAATTTGAATTTTGGAAAATTGTATCCAGCATATGGATCTCGTCTTCTCTTTGTTTTACGACCACCTTGTTTCTTACCTTGTTTAATCAACTCGTTAACATTTCTCTCTGTCATCTTTATCATACCATAAGTAAAAGGCATGGCGACACCTAGAAAAATTGCTGCTCCAAGTAATCCATCTAGGCTATCGTCAACCATGTTGAAAAATTCCTTTATTTATTGACAACACTGTCAATGTAATCCCACTCTTTCTTCTGTTTTCCAGAATAGTAACCAGCGACAGTTCCGCCTGTTCTTTGGGTATAACCTCTATGGGTGGCTTTGCCAGGCTTTGCGACAGTGTTTGTTTTGAATGTCTTCAAAGTAGATTTGCCAGGAACTTTGTTGGTTTTACGTGGGAAAGATCCAGTTGGCTTTGATCCAACATACTTTTTTCTGCCTTTCTTACCCATCATTTTTGTTTCACCATCTTTTTGAGTGAGTTGTCATTTGGTTGTCCTGCAGACCAAAAACCTTTGGCCATTTCTTTGTTATTAGGATCTAATGGGTTTCCAGCAGATTTGTATGATTCACTAACCACATCACTCATCTTTTTCATTGATAAAATAAAGTATAAACTCCTATATGAAACAGTTTTTGACTACTATTTCCATTCTAAAATTGGTTGGCCCCTTTTGTCAAACATTTGTTTACCAGACTTGTCAATTTTGACTTGAGCCGTGCCCATGTAGAGATCATCCATAGTTGGTTTTTTACCACCCATTTTGAAGTTCTCCTTTCCGAAATTACCATAGATACTGGCTGGGTCAGGATTGTTACGTTTCTGTTGATTTTTTTGACCAAATTTAGTTGAATAAATACTATCATACGTAAGATCTGCTCTACGAGGAGCGCCAGATCCTCCAATCAGACCCTGTGCTCGCATTTCTTGTATTCTCTGTTGAGCATATGCATATGCCTCACCTGGTTTATATTGCTTGCCAGTTCTTGGGTTGTTACCAGGAACTTCCCCCTCTTTTGCTAAATTTCGACCATCGGATTTCATCTGATTGTTAAATTTAGTAGTAACACTGTCTTGGATTTTTATTGTATCCTTCAGATTAATGTTATAATTCTTACCGCCTTTTGCATTATCTTGTGACACAGTAAGTCCTGTAAAAGAACCAAATGTTGGCCCATACATATTATTCTTCTTATTCTGATTCGCTTGTTTTTGTTGCATCAATTTAGTAGGATTTGTGCCTGCTTGTGACCACGCAGATCCATATTGTCTATAACTCTTTTCCATTTCTTTACGTAAATCTGCGTTGCCATAACCATAGCCTACAAGACCACCATGTCCTGGAGGATTGAATTTCATTGGATTAATGTTAGGATCTTTAGAAAAATTGTTTTTCTTGTTTTTTGTGTATAATACCATCATTTAATAAAAATACACTGTCCTATAAGAAACAAACTATCGGAGTATGCCTGCACCGAATATGTCCATGAAGAAAAATGCAGTCCAAGCCAATCCTAAACCGATGAACAACCAACCCAACCATGCGTGATTACCTTCACCGCTACCGTCACCCACGACATATCGTTTGTCAGTGATAGGTTCAGAACCATCATTGAGATCTGTTATCACAGTGTACGCCACATCATACTCTG
>Ga0208794_1001362_pt1 | contig 11034 bp, 8 predicted proteins | sample 32_taG_FD_184106 | JGI IMG/M metagenome (GOLD analysis project Ga0208794, IMG submission 184106) | Marine viral communities from the Gulf of Mexico - 32_GoM_OMZ_CsCl metaG (SPAdes) (version 2) | ecosystem: Environmental > Aquatic > Marine > Oceanic | place: Atlantic Ocean: Gulf of Mexico...
AGCATCGTTTGACGATTAAATAAAAGTGGGGGAGTTCCGGCTCCCCGCACTAATTAACTTAGACCTATCAGGAGATAACAACAATGGCCTTTTGGACAAGCGCACTTTCAGAACCAAAGAGAAAACACAGATTTATTTTAAGATTTCCGGAGCTTATCACGCCGAGTGGAGACTTCGCATACGCTGAGTACTTGGCCAAGTCTGTTACAAAGCCTTCCTACACAGTTAGCACAACAGACCATAAGTTCCTGGGTAACACATACTACTACCCGGGCGCTGTCACTTGGAATGAATGCACAGCAACTATTGTTAACTCCGTAGCTCCAGATGGTAACGAACTTCTTTACCAAGCACTGCAGCAGATGGGTTACCTGAAGCCTGACATTCAGGAAGATGTTTTCCTACAGAACCTTCCGGCTTCAACACCAAACAAGCAAGCTTCCCTTAGAGCACTTGGACAGGTTCAGTTTGAGGAGCTTTCCGGCGAAGGTGGCACACTTGGAACTTGGAAGCTACAGAATGCTTTCATTACAAATGTAACCTTCGGTGATTTGGATTACGCAGGGGAAGATCTTCTAGATATCGTAATTCAGATGCGTTACGACTGGGCAACTTATGATGTTGGACCAGCCACTAGAGCTTTAGCTAATATTCGATAAAAGAAAGAGACGGTGATTTTTGAGTAGAAATTCAAACAGACAGGGGGCGCCTGATATGCCCCCGACACCACAGCAACAACTACCAGAACAACTTCAACAAAACTTATTTTCCTTCCCTGTACCTACGGAGTTCGTTGAACTTCCTAGTAAGGGATTATTTTATGGTGAGGGACACCCACTACAAGGTGTCGAAACTGTAGAGATTAAGCACATGACAGCAAAGGAGGAAGACATTCTTTCTTCTGAGGCTCTTATTAAAAAGGGCGTTGTTATGGATAAGCTTTTACGTTCTGTCTTGGTGAATACGAACGTAGATCCATCCTCTCTATTAATTGGGGACAAGAACGCCATTGTTATGGCTGTTCGCGAAACAGGTTTCGGACCTCTTTATGGAACAAATGTAAGCTGTCCATCATGTGGGCACTTAAATGAAAAAGAGTTTTCCTTGCAAGAAAGAGATATTAAAGAATCTAACTTGTTAGAAGGAGTTCAACTTCTAGAGAATGGTAATTTTTTGCTTACCGCAACAGAATATAATCCAGAGATTACTTTTGAGATTAAATTGCTGACCGGTCATGACGAGCAGAGAATTAGCAAGTACGTTGAAGGAAGACGTAAGCTCAAGATGGAGGTTGGAACGGTTACAGAACTTCTAAAGAATATTCTTGTTTCCGTCAATGGAATCTCACAGCCAAGTGCATTATTAGAGATTATAAATCAAATTCCTGTTAGCCTATCCAGAAAGATCCGCAAAGCCTATGAAGAGGCGATGCCCAACATTCAACTAAAAGCCGATTTTAATTGCGACAATTGCTCCCACGTAGAGCGAATGGAGGTGCCGATTAATATCGACTTTTTTTGGCCTAAGCTCTGATTATCAAGCGACTCTGTACGAAGAGTTCTTTATTTTAAAGCAGCATGGAAATTGGTCCTTTGCTGAGGCTTACTCCCTTCCGACTGGATTACGACGCTGGTTTCTGGACCGACTTGTAAAGCACTTTGATGACAAGAAAGCGGCAGAAGAGAAAGCTTCTGCGGGCGCACGATAAGTGCGCCTTTTTGTTTATCTTACTATTTAATTAGAAGAGGTGTTCCCACATGAGTGAAGATAAGATTGTTATTGACCTAAGCGACAGGTCTCTTAATGAAAGATTGTATTCAGATTTTTCCTATAAGGTTAATCGTTTGCTACTTGATTTATACGACGCTGGTGTGGACATCAACCCTACCATTAGAGGTACACAAGCTCAGATCGAATCCTTCTTTAAGGCTCTTAGGGGCGAAAAAAGATATATGGATTCTTACATAAGACACGGCTTAGGTGACTCTAGGACCATGACGAACAGAAGAGATCTTGATAGGGCTGTCTCTGGGTTCGAGAAAGAAACAGGCTTGAGGTGGCCATTTAAGAATTAGGTGGTTAAATAATGTCTGATATTACGGATCTCACAGCAGCAGTCAGCAGGCTTACGTCACAGTTACAGACGCAAGGTCAAGGTGTCGGTGGTGCTCGTTTGAGTGTGGAAGATCTTAAGGCTAAAAGAGAATCTGCAGAAGCGCTTTATAAGATAGAAAAAGAAACGCTTAAAAATAAAAAAGAGCTTGTAGCTTTAGATATAAAAAATCAAAAAGAGCAGTTAGCTTATTACAAAAGGATTGCCGTAGCCATTGGTGAGGGAAACGAGGGCTATGAAGAAGCTATAGCCCAAGTTAAAAAACTAACTGTTGATCTTGAAAAGCTAGAGAAAGTCACATTAAAGGCGGCTAGTGCGTTTGAGAAGGGCGTTGCTGAAGCAGAAAACTTAGTAGAAGGTTTCCTTAAGATGGACAAGGAAGGGCTTAGGTTCTTCCAGACTATTGGGAATGGAACCACAAGCATCGCTGGATTTGGTGCTGGTCTATTCAAGCTTGTTACAACCGGGGATCTGTTTGTAAAAATTTTCCAAAAGGTAATTGCAAACTCTATTAACTTTGCCTTTGAAGTTGACAAACAGAACGCTGCTCTAAAGAGAGCAACAGGTGCTGGAAATGAATATGCGGGAGTTATCGCAGAGGCTGGTTTGCGATACCTAGAGTATGGCATAAACGCCGAAGATGCTGCTAAGGCTACGCTAGATTTGTTCAGTACTTTCAGAGACTTTACAAACCTTTCGGAGTCTGAGCAAGCCAATATAGCTGCAACGACTGCAACATTAGAAAAGTTTGGTGTTTCCGCGAAAACAACAGGACAAATCTTAGACCAAGCAACAAAGTCTCTGTATATGAATACCCAAGAAGCCGAAACTCTTACAAGAGAGGCTGAAGCTTTAGCTCGGAGTATAGGCAAGCCGATATCGGAGGTTGCGGGAGACCTTGCCTCCGCTGCTCCTAAGCTTGCTTTCTACGGTAAGCAAATGTTTGATGTGTTTGCGCAGTTAGAAAGACAATCAAAAGCTACAGGTTTATCAGTTGATTCTTTGCTTGGTCTGGTCGGTGAGAAGTTCGATACCTTTGAGGGCGCAGGACAAGCTGTAGGGCGCCTCAACGCCATCCTAGGCGGTCCATATCTTAACTCTATTGATATGTTGAATGCCACAGAGGCTGAACGTTTGGAAATGATCAAGCAAGCTATTGACGCAAATGGTGTTCAGTTTGATCAATTAAACAAGTTTGAACAGAAAGCATTTGCGTCTGCTTTGGGAACAGACGTGGACACTCTTCGAAGATCTTTAAACGAACTAGATCCAGAAGTTCAATTGCAAGCCATGAGCCAAAAAGAGATGGCAAAGCGCGCTGGAGATGCAAGAGATATAATGTCTAAGCTAACTGATGCTGTAAATTCTTTGGTTATAGCTACGGGTCCACTAATAACAGGCTTGTCAGATGGCATTAACTTCTTTACTAAGATGATCGGAAAGATTAAAGATAATAGAACCGCCCTCATTGTAATGACTGGCGTTATCGGGCTGGCTGGTCTCGCGCTATCTAGAATGGCTTCGAAGGCTATGGGCGTCAACGCCCTAGCAGGAAGCATTCAAAATTTGGCTAGAGCCAATATGGAACTGGCTGCGTCTCAAAGAGCTGTTGCCGCGACCGGTGGCGGCGCGGGCGGTGCGGTTGCTTCTAACGCTGCTGAAGCTGCATTTTTCGCTCGCGGAGGCGGGCAGGCTGCTGCAGGTGCTGGGGCTGCGGGAGCAGCTGCAAAGCTTGGTAAAGGTGCAAAATTTCTTAAATTTGCAAAAGTCGGTGGACCGTTGGCTCTTCTCGGTGCCGCGATGGGTCTCTTTTCAGATCTAGGGAGTGGGATGGGGAAAGGAGAAGCTATCGGCAGAGCGCTGTTGTCAGGTGGTGGAGGTTTGCTAGGTGGGGCGCTTGGATCGCTTTTGGGTCCTATGGGTACAATTGGCGGCGGCATCGGTGGCTCTATGGCCGGCAGCGCTTTAGGAAATGTAATCTTTGGAAAACGAGAAGTTCAAGATGCTCAAATTAAAATGGTTCAATTCGACAACAAAGATACATTTGAAAGAGTCGGTGATGGCGTTGTTGCCGCCAAACCAGATGGAACATTAGATAAAGCTATTCGAGAGAGCAACAAAGAAGTTGTTGATGCTATTAACGCGCTCGCTGCTGCTTTGAATGTGAAGGTTTACCTTGGCGATGAGGAACTCGGTACCGCCGTCTCTAAGGGAATGAACTCTTTTGCAGGAAGACAAGCCATATCGGCTTACTACCAGGGATAAAATATTATGACTGTAAAGATGCCGGCATTTTTTAAGGACAAAGAATTTGAGATTTCTATCACTCACATACCTTCAAAGCAAAATGTTACATTTTTTTCTTGGTTAACAGGGTTTACGGATGCTTTTACTTCTACTTGGTCTGGAACACCCGTCTATGGCCGCATGGACGACCTCTACACTTTCCAGAAAACTTCTCGTGCTATAACAATATCTTTTGATGTTATAGCAAAGAGTGAATTAGAGGCGACTCAAAACAGAGAAAGACTTAATCGACTAACTCAATTCTTATATCCTGTATACTCTAATCCGGTAGGAGGCGGTTTGTCCAGGGAAAATAGCCAAGTCTTGCAAGCGGCGCCTCTATTGAAGATGAAGTTTAATTCATTTGTGCAAAACGCAGGGGATAATACAGAGTTGGTGGGATTTTTAAATGGATTTACTCACCAGCCTACGATAGACTCAGGGCCTTTTATTATCAACAAAAAAACGACAAAGGATATTATCTATCAGCTAACGCCGGTGCAATTAAACTTCACGGTTTTGCATACTCATCTAACTGGTTGGGTTTTAGATACGACATCAAACACATATTCATTTGGATCTTCCGACAAGCCTCAAATTGGCAACAACTTTCCTCATCACTTAAGGGAAGCAGACGGACTAGATCCGGAAGGAGTTGCCATGGTCGATGAGATGGATGACCCTGGCTTTCCTTTGGAGGATCTCTCAGCGCCAGACGAAGATGAGCAAGCAAGCAACGAACAAGTTCTTAATGGACCCGGGGGATCCTAGAAGTGACCAGCAGATACGATAACAGAAGATTAATAAAGAATGACTTAGAGGAGTATGAAGCTTTCTTTGAAGAAAGAGGCATAAATTATATTGTTCAGTACAATACTAGGTCTTTAAAATACCCTACCGTTGATCAAATCAAAAACCTTACAAGAGTTCAGCACGTCTGGAAGGTTGGAGACAGATATTATAAACTAGCTTCTCAATTTTACGGTAATCCAAAATACTGGTGGATTATTGCTCATTATAATAAAAAGCCAACTGAAGCGGACTTATCCACTGGTGATATTATTTATATCCCGACACCCCTAGAAAAGATTTTAAATTACGTATTGGAATAGAAAATGGCCAAAGCAAATATATCAAGAGAAGCTGCGGAAAAATGGAAAAAAGTTTATACTCCGCTTCTTAAGAATATCATTTATCAAGATGTGAAAAATCAAATTAGAGCTGCCCAAGAGGCTGCGGGCGAGGGAGATTTGGTCCCCCTGGCGCAGATAAAGGAAACATTAGAAGTTACTGCTTTTGGAGCGACGTATCAATTTATAGATATCAACTCTATAACCGCAGCTGCTGAGGGTAATCCAAGAAGGTTTTTGGGCGAAAATGATATTAAAATTACCGAAAGTATTGAAGACCTAACAATCGAAGAGATATTGCAACTCTCGTCTGCTTCTTGGGCGGTAGAAGTTGATCAGGAAACGGTTTACCCATCAGGATATAATCTGGAACTTGACTTTGCAGTTCCAACCATCAGATCAATCGAAAAAGGACTGAACCAACAGACAAAAGCGCTGGCTGACTTTATGGCTACTTTTGAGCCATATTACTCTGCTGTATATGATAATGACTATTACACCGGCGTGGATGAATCACAACAAGCTAATAAAGATGCTGTAAAAAACTTAATTAATGCAGCGGCCCCTCCTGGCTTTAAACAGATAATCGGAAACATTGGCACAGGGGAAAAGGGAAGGTATAACGAATTTCCTGATTTAATCAAAAATTTATTTAATCAAATATTTCCTAATGGAGTTAGGGATGAAAAATTAGTAAAAGAAGTCTATAAAGAAATAAAACTTGATTTAGCCGGCGAACAGGCGACAGTGACCATGCTGAATGCGTTCGCTGGACGATCTGTGCCCGAGGAAGGAAAGTTCAAGGATGTTCTGGAACGAAAACAAGAAATAGATCCAAGACCCCTGAAGCCTATTGAGCATCAGTGCTACTTGTTGGAAAACATCAGGGCAATCTCATCTTATAAGGACAATCTTGTACAAAAAGAAAAGTATAAAAATATTGGTGCCATCTTTAACGAAGGTAACGGCAGGAACAATCTTCCGGGCAACTTAGTGTCGTACATTAATCATGCGAACAAAACAGACGAAGTGAATTCGTTGCTAAACTTGTGCCCTGAAATTTATGCCCTTCTTACACCGCATATAAAGATATTCAGGGTTGAATACTCCAAGGACCCAACAAAGAAGCTGGTGCCCGTAAGAGAGGAACAAATACCATTTCCAAACTTTATTGATCCCTCTGACATAGAAGCGATAATGAATAGCGATTATGGTCGCTTTCCGGGCGCAGGCATTAAATCTTTTAGTTGGAACTTAGATGGTGTCAACCCAGCAGAGGTTGAGAATAATATATCAGCTGTTTTGAAACTTCACTTCCAGACAATTCAAGATTTGTTTTCTTTGAATCAGGGCTTGGCCGCAGGACAAGACAAGCCAGGGTATTTAGATTTAATTATTAAGTCTGCCGGGGTGGATGAGGACGAAAAAGGCGACCAAAGTGATCCAGAAAAGCATCCATCTAATAAGAAACCACAGCCTGATGTATCTTCAGAATGCTTTGAGGCACAGCTTATGGATTACGATCCGAGGGACTTTGAGATCAAAGCATGCGTAGGTTGGTCAACTCCAGCTAACTTTGCTAATATTGTGGACGAACTATCATCCTCTAGAGACAAAGGTCCAGATTATGGCACCAACCTAGAAGCAGCGATCAACAAAACAAGATTGGCTTTGTTTCTTACGCTAACCTCTCATGAACTAAATTTCAATGAAAATGGAACTGTCGATTTAACTGTAAATTATCAAGCAAGACTTTCTGGACTTGCAAGGTCCACTAGTGCGGACATATTTGCTGGGGGATCAGGGTTTGAAGACGATATTAAAGAAATTGACGAAAAATTAGAAGCTCTTGATAAGCGTTTGGACACCGAGATGGAAGAATCGACGGCCGGCGCAGCTTTAGAGAGTGAAACAGTGCAAACCCTAAGAGAAGATAAAAAGAAACTTTTGGAGGAAAAAAGTAAGGTTATCTCTCAAGATAAAGCAGTTAAGTACAAAAAGTTTTTAAACCGCTTATATTGCACAAATAAAATATATTCTTATAAGGTGGCATATCAAGATCTCGAACTGTTAAGAGACAAGGCACCAGAAGATAGAGCCGCTGCAGCTAGGAAAAGAGTTAAAAGCCAGGAATATCTAACAGGGTATCAGCCACAAAGTGATGCTGGCTCACTGCAAGTACTTTATGAAGATGCCGCTAAGGAGATAAGTTCTATTACTAAGGACGACCCAGATGAAGAAGACAACGGATCATCCCCTCTTGCAGTTACGGGGCTAATAACCAAGAGCAGAACAAGAGAGATACCATTCTTTTATCTTGGTGACTTAATTGATGAAATTTTAGATTACATGGTTACGATCGTTGACAGCGATGCTTCGAGAGGAAGTCTTCAGATTATTTTATCGCAGGTAGAGTTACTAGACCCTTTACTGGCTTATCAAATAGAAAAGCTGGATATTAAGTGTCCGAATCCAAAAAGTAAAAGTATTATTAAAGCTATAACCGAAGTTGATCCAATGAGGTTTAGGGGATTAACTGGTATTAAGTTTACCACAAATATTGGTTCATTACCAATATCCTTAGAATTATTCCAAGAATGGTTTATCAACAATATTGTTAAGCCACAAGTAGAGACATATCACCTTTTAAGGTTTATTAAAATAATTTGTTCTTCTTTGCTGGGGAAGGCGTTTAACTCTGTTTGTTTTAAAGATGGTGTAAGATACAATCTGAGGTTTGATACCTCTATATTTAATTTCGATAAGTCATTTACCGGTAAGTTGGCAACCGTTCAAGATCTAGCAGATTCAAAGGCAGTGTCAGATGGCAAGGACTGTGTGAAGTTGGATAAGGACACGAAACCAAGTATACCGACATTCCTTGTTTACTCAGTCGACTCTAGACCGTTGACTGGTAATTACGATGACGATTTAAAAACAGGGATTTACCATTATTATCTTGGTGCAGCTTGTGGTATTGCCAAAAAAATATCATTCCAGAGGCTAGGTATTCCGTATTATCGGGAAGCTCGACTTCAAAGAACCTCTGCTCTCTCGGCGCTTCAATTGAGAGAAATGTATAACGCCACCATTGATATGATTGGCAACAATCTTCACAAGAACGGACAATATGTTTATATTAATCCTGTGGCGATCGGCGCCGGATCGTTGCAACAAAAAGGAAATGTACCAAACCTTGCTCGGTTGCTCGGAATAGGCGGCTATTATATGATAAAAAGTGTTTCACACAACATATCATCGAATGGCTTTGACGTTCAGGTGCAAGCGATTCAAGAGGGTATTGATTTTTCCTCGGCAGGAAATTCAACTGTACAACTAGTTCCTTACATAGGAAGCAGTATTCTTAATCCAAAGGCAAAGGGAAGCTGATAAGTGACAACGACGTATGACTATACAGCTGAAGATCTATCGAATCCTGTCGGTGATAACTCCTTATCTTCAAGGGCAAAGTTTTATCAGCGTTCCTTGTACAAGGAAGCAATCTATCCAACAGATATTGCCAGACCTTTAGATAGTTGGTATGATAAAAACCTATACGGCAGAGTAAATCAAGAGCAAACAGTAATTATTCCTTCGCAAGAGAACTTGGTTCAGTTACAGTACGCTGTACAGCCGAATATGTATTCGTTGTCGTTTGTTAACCGAGCTTTCACTGACTTTGTGGAGCACATGAAGACGGCTTATCTAACAAATTGTGTTAATCGCGCCGGCAACCCTTCTTTATTAAACATAAGAGCCGTCATATCCTACAAAGATTGGGATTCTAGCTGGATTACGCATCGCAATAATATTATTAACGCTTTCATACAAAACTATAATCCTAGATTTTCGTCGCCTATAAAGAATTTTCAAGATTTTAAGCCTTTATTTACATATTATTTGTTAAATATGGCCCAAAGGATGCCAATAACAAGAACTAGTTTTATATTATCTCCGTTTGCTTCAACTTTTGGTAGCGGACTTAAAATAGCAATTGCCCAATTGGATGCTGGGAATGATCAAATCAAATATTTAGACTTTATTAACGATCCAAATTTTAAGTTTTATGCGCGCGCCGCGAAAAAGTTTGGATTTTTAGTTGACAAGTATGTTCCTTGGGTATTAACATATGATTTATTCACTGATGCTTCTATGAATTACATTGATTATTATGTTACTAATGAAGGCAATCAAATCACAGAGCAAAATTTCTTTGATGCATTTTATTATGATTCATATAAAGATGATTTAGCAATCTTACAAGATTTTATCAAAAATGCATACGAAAAATTTATTACGCTTCGCCCAATTTATGAAGAAGAAAAATCTATTCTTGGCTGTAGCCAAAGTCAAACCTTAGAAGCAAAGTTTAGAGAGCAATTAGGCAACAATAGTCTATCCGTAAAAGAATTAATAGATCTGTATATTGATTTGAGGTATGTAGAAACAGAGATGCAAGGTCCTACCGCTAAAAAGACAAAAGTAAGAGCGTATGAGATATACAGATCCCAAGCAGATACAGAAACAGCTAAAACGAACGTTACAAAATTTGTCGACCAGACATACAAAAACTTTATCTATCCAAAAAATTATGGTCAATTGAATCCTTCCCTTGACATCGTGGAACTGTCTGATATAGTAGACACAGTGGCTGAAACTGCTGTTTTGATTCAGTCTAACTACTAAGGAGGCAGCTTGCTTTTTCAAGTTCTTGACGCCAAGCGCGATTGTGTTGGCTATTTCGCTGATAATCAGATAAACTCTACGACGGATCTTCCATCAGAAGGTGGCACTTGGGAATATTCTAGTCATATGGGTGATGGTAACTACGAAGTAGCACGCATCTACGCCAACGGAGCGACGATTACAGACGTTTGTCCGGAAGATATGAAGGCTGACTGGGAGGAAATCAAAAAGACGCTTAGATCGTGCCTGAAAGCCTTCAAAACCGCTGACCTTTCTTTGGACGATAACTGCTTTTATGACGTGTTGCCCGAGTATTTCTTGTATCGTTACATGAACGCGAAAAATGAGGTCACAAAGCACGTTTTGGAGACCTTTGATCGTCCTGAGAATTACCAGCATATGATGAATTTGGTTCAGATGCTCTCGGACATTGAGTCGAGGGACCTAAACATCGATATTGAGCCTATCAAGCATCTTTTGTCTTCTGTGAAGGGCAAGAACTTTCATCGCACTCTTCGCACGTCGCGTTGGGTGTGTGATTACAATGCGTGGGGGACGGTAACTGGCCGACTTTCGACAAAGCCTAAGTCTTTTCCGATTTTGACGATGGGAAAGGAGTTCCGAGGGTGTATTAAACCGAACAATGATTGGCTTTTGGAGCTTGATTTCAATGCAGCAGAGTTGAGGGTGCTTTTGGCGCTGTCAGAGCAGAATCAGCCACAAAATGACATCCACGATTGGAATGTTCAGAACGTTTTCAACAATCAATTGACCCGTGAAGAAGTCAAAGTCAAGACTTTCGCTTGGTTGTATTCTTCC
>Ga0208794_1001363_pt1 | contig 11026 bp, 9 predicted proteins | sample 32_taG_FD_184106 | JGI IMG/M metagenome (GOLD analysis project Ga0208794, IMG submission 184106) | Marine viral communities from the Gulf of Mexico - 32_GoM_OMZ_CsCl metaG (SPAdes) (version 2) | ecosystem: Environmental > Aquatic > Marine > Oceanic | place: Atlantic Ocean: Gulf of Mexico...
TCGGGGGCGGCGCTGGTCGACGCCGGGGCGCACGTCGACCCGACCGCCGAGGTCGACGAGGTCACGGCGGTCGGCGGCCCCGACGCCGGGGGCAAGCACGCCGGCTGAGGCCTCCGGCCAGGACGTCGTACGACGACGGGCCCGTGCCCACCCCGGAGAGGGTGGGCACGGGCCCGCGGGCGTCGTACGGGGAGCCGGGGCTCAGCCCTCGGCGTCCATGTCGTCGGCGTAGTGACGGAACCCGTCGCGCTCCGTGTGCAGCGCCCAGAGCCGGTCGGCGAGCACCTCGGGGTCCTTGCGCGGGTGACCCTTCTCGATCGCGCCGGGCACGATCAGCTGGGCGACGTGGATGTCGTCCCCGGCGAGCTCCTCGTGCAGCATCTGCGCGAGCGCCGACTCGGCCGCGAACGAGACCGAGGTGCCCGCGAACTTCGCGGCGGGGCGCACCGCGCTGCCGCCGTTGACGAGCAGCACGGTGCCGCCGCCGAGGAAGCGCATGTGCTGCTGCACCTGGTGCACCGCGACGAGCAGGCCGTGCACGGAGAAGTCGATCGCGCCCTGCAGGTCGTCGGGCGTGGTCTCCAGCACCGGGCGGAGGAACTCCTTCGCCGGGAGCGGGCTGTACTGCAGGACCTCGACGGGGCCGAGGTCGGAGGCGGCCTGGTCGAGGGCGTCGCGCAGCGCCGTACGGTCCCGCACGTCCGCGGCGTAGCCGCGTGCCTCGATCCCCTCCTCGCGCAGGCTCGCGGCCAGGGCCTCGATGCGCTCGGCGTTGCGGGAGACGAGGGCGACGCTGAACCCCTCACGGCTGAAGCGGCGGGCGACGGTCGCGCCGAGGCCGGGGCCGGCGCCGATGATGGCGAGCGTGGGCATGGTGCTCCTTCGGTCGGTCGGTGGACGGGTGTGGTGTCCGCGGGAGAGGTACCCGCGCCGTGTCCCACCCAGGGGGTGAAACCGGGCGCCCCGGACGTTCTCCGGCGGGGTGCCCCGTGCGCGTGGGCTACCGCGGCCCGGCGGAGCCGCCGAGGGGCACGGAGCCCTCGAGCGCGGTCGGTCCGACGGCCTCCCGCAGGGTCGTCGGGTCGCTGGGCACGAAGCTGTCGCCGGCCAGGGTGTCGCGCACGCCGCGCATGGCGTCGCCCCACATCGGGGCGGCGTAGCCGGACGCCGACGCGCTGTAGATGGTGGTGCCGCGGACGTTCACGCCGTTGAGCGAGATCGGCGTGCCCAGCTCGTTGGCGCCGGCGATCATCGCGGAGGTGGCGATCTCGGGGGTGTAGCCGACGAACCAGACGGAGCGCGCGCTCTGCGTCGTACCGGTCTTGCCGGCCGCGTCGATGCCGAGGTCCTGGGCACTGGCGAAGCCGCCGTCGATGACGCCCGAGAGCACCTCGCTCACCGCGTCGGCCGTCTCGGGCTGCATGACCTGCTCGCACTGCGGGGCGTACTCCTTGAGCACGGTGCCGGACGCGTCCTCGACGGCGGTGACGGGCAGGGCCGCGCAGTGCTGCCCGCGAGCGGCGAAGGTCGCGTAGGCCTCGGCCATCTCGACCGGGCTGACGTTCGCGACGCCGAGGGTGAACGACGGGACGCGCTCGGCGAGGCCGGGGCCCTCCGCGCCCGTCGGGTTGTCGAGCTCGACGCCCATGCTGCGGGCCAGCTCGTACGGCGCGCAGAGGCCGGTGCGCTGGGTGAGCTGGGCGAAGAAGGTGTTGACCGACAGGCGCGCGCCGGTCGTCATGGTCATGAACCCCGACCCGTCGGAGGCGGAGAGGTTGCTCGGCTCCCAGAGGGTCGAGGTGCCGTACGGGACGCCGCCGCAGTCGGCGAAGGAGGACTCCGGCAGCGAGACCTGCGGCGGCGAGTCGATGCCCCACGACAGCGGGACGCCCTGCTCGATCGCCGCGGCCAGCACGAACGCCTTGAAGGTGGAGCCGGCCTGGAAGCCGGCGGAGTCGCCGAGCCGCTGCGGCACCGTGTAGTTGAGGTAGGTCTGACCGGCGCCGACGTCGTCGCCCATGGGGCGGGACTGCGCGACGGCACGCACGTAGCCCGTGCCGGGCTCGACCATGGCGAGCCCGCCGATGGCGTCGTCGGTGGGGTCCACGGAGCCGGACACGGCCGCGTCGGCCGAGGCCTGGTGGTCGAGGCGCAGCGGCGTGCGGATGGTGAGGCCCCCGCCGTAGAGCAGCGAGCGACGCTCGTCCTCGGTCTCGCCGAGCGCGGGGTCGGCGAGCAGGTAGCGCAGCACGTAGTCGCAGTAGAAGGCGGCCTCCGAGGACGTGCAGCCGTTGCTGGTCGGGGTGAGCCGCAGGGCGAGCTCGGAGGAGCGGGCGGCCTGCTGCTCCTCCTCGGTGACGGCGCTGAGCTGCGCCATGCGGTCGATCACCACGTTGCGGCGCTCGGTCGCGCGCTCGGGGTTCACCGTGGGGTCGAGGCCGACGGGGTTCTGCACCAGGCCGGCCAGGAGCGCCGCCTGGGGGAGGGTGAGGTCGCTCGCGTTCGTGTCGAAGTAGGTGCGGGCCGCCGACTGCACGCCGTACGCCCCGTTGCCGAAGTAGGCGAGGTTCAGGTAGCGCTCGAGGATCCAGTCCTTCGAGTAGGCGTTCTCGATCGCGATGGCGTAGCGCAGCTCCTGCAGCTTGCGGCTGAACGTCTCGGCGGTCGCCTCGGCCCGGGCCTCCTCGTCGTCGCCCGCCTGCTGCACGAGCGTCAGCTTCACCATCTGCTGCGTGATCGACGACCCGCCCTGGACGACGCCCCCGTTCGCCTGGTTGGTGAGGAATGCACGCGCGGTGCCGCGGACGTCGAGGGCGCCGTGCTCGTAGAACCGGTAGTCCTCGATGGAGACGATGGCCTGCCGCATCACGGGCGCGACGTCGGTGAGCGACACGTTGACCCGGTTCTGGTCGAAGAGCGTCGCGACCGTCGTGCCGTCGGCGTCGAGGATGCGGCTGCGCTGGGGCAGCGGCTCCGTCTCGAGCTCGGCGGGCAGCTCCTTGACGCTGTCGGCGACCTCGGTCGTCGACATCCCCACGAGGCCCGCGAACGGCACCGCCAGCCCCGCCACCACGACGCCCAGCACCACCGACGCGGCCAGCATCACCGACAGGTGGCGGGCGATCCGTCGGGGCGTCAGGCGCCCGTCGGGGGAGTCCGTGAACGCGCGGGAGGTGCGGGGCGGGGTGTGGTCGCTCGGGTCGCTCGGGTCGGCGGGGTGGCTCTCGTCGCCGTCGTGGCGGCGGGGGCGGAAGCGCACGTCGGTGCTCCTTCGGGGTGGACCTCGGGCCGCGGCCCGGGGCGGACGTCACGACCCGTCCATGGTTCGACGTCTTTCTCAGAGGTTTGTCAGAGCGGGGCTTCGGGGGTCGAGGGGAGGCGTCTGCCGCGGTGGGTGAGGAGGCCGCCCGCGGCTCGCCCGGGGGGTGCCGAGTTGTCGGGTCTGCACGATCAGGGCTCGCGGCCAGGAGCGACAGCTGGCCGAGCGCTGGGGGCGGCGGGCGCCGTACGGCGTGAAGGAACCGACGCGCCCGGTGCGTCAGATCCTTCACGGGCCTGACGGGGGCGGGCGAGTGTGGCGGACCAACGCTGCCCGACGAGCATCCGGTCTGCTTCGGTCCGCCACGTCAGGGTTCTGCCCCCTCTGCGGCGGGACGGTGGTGACGCCCGAGACGGCCCACCACGCCGACGGCGACGAGCTGGGCCGCTGGCCGGGCGTGGAGTTCGACCTCACGCCCCGCGGTGGTTGAGGAGGCCGCCTGCGGCCGTCTCGAAGCACGCTTTCGCGCGCGCTGAGCGGTGCTCGGAGGTTGTCCACAGGCCCTCGATCTGGGGGCCGGCGTTGTCGGTGGTGGCCCCTAGCGTTGCTGTCATGACGGGGCGGTCGGTGCTGGCGCAGCGCGGTGGACGCGTGACGTGGGAGACGTTCGCGCAGTGGTCCACCAGCACCTCGGCCGGCGACCCGGTAGGTGACCCGGCGGGGGCGCACCCGTGGCTGTACTGCGCCGCCGAGCTCGTCGAGTCGCTGGACCAGCTGGCCTACACCGGCACGGACCCCGACTGGCTCGACGCCCCCACCAAGGCAGCGCTCCTGGTCGAGCTCGCGCGGATCGGTGAACGGGTCTCGGCGCTGCGGCTACGCGTGCTCGCGGGGGCCGGTGACGTCGCGGCGGAAGCCGGTGCGCGGTCGGCGGGGGCGTGGCTGGCGCACGCGACGCGGCAGGACCCGGGACGGTTGCGGTTCGAGGAACGCCTGGCCTCCCGCCTCGAGGGGTACGACGCGACGCGGGCTGCTTTGGGCGCGGGTGAGGTGTCGGTGGGGCATGCGGCCGCGGTGCTCGATGCGTTGGAGGAGCTGCCCGGAGATCTCGACCCGGAGGTGGTGGCGCGGGCGGAGGCGCACCTGCTGGGCGAGTGCACGGACTTCACGCCGAGGCAGGTACGACGCCTGGGCCGCCACCTCCTGCGGGTGGTCGCCCCCGAGCGGGCGGACGCGCACGAGGAGGCGGTGCTGAACGCGGAGGAGGCCCGGGCGCGGGTCCGGACGCGGTTGACGTTGTCGCCGCAGGGGGACGGCACCACCCGCATCACGGGGTTGATCCCCGACCTCCCCGCCGCCGTGCTGTCCCGGGCGCTCGAGGCGTACACGAACCCACGACGTGACCACCACGACGCCGGTACGGCGGGCACCGCAGCCGGCGCGGACGACGCGTGCCCGGCGGACGGTGCGGGCCCGGCAGACGGTGCGGGCTCCAACGGTGTGGGCTCTGCGGGCGCAGGTGATGGCCAGCGGATCCGCGCCGAGGTCCGCCGGGGGCAGGCGTTCTGCGCCCTGGTGGAGCACCTGCCCGTCGACGGGCTCCCGACCCAGGGCGGCTCACCGGTCGCCGTGGTCGCCACGGTCGAGCTCGACAAACTGACCGAGAGCCTCGGGGCGGTCACCCTCGACACCGGTGGCGAGATCTCCGCCGCCCAAGCCCGCCGCCTCGCGTGCCAGCACGCGCTGATCCCCGCCGTCATGGGCGGGGCGTCAGTGCCGCTGGACCTCGGCCGCAGTGCGCGGCTCTTCAGCCACCACCAGGCCCGCGCCCACGCCATCGCCCACCGCGAGTGCCAGACCGAGGGCCGCGACATCCCCGCCGCCTGGTGCGAACGCCACCACCGCAACCCGTGGAACACCGGTGGCCGCACCGACCTGGCCAACCTCGTCCTGCTGTGCGCCCATCACCACCACCGCGCCCACGATGCGACGTACGCGACCACCTGGTCCGAAGCCGGCGCCGTGTCGTTCCACCGGCGCACGTGAGCGGCGCTGTCGAGCGAGGTGGACCGGCGGGTGGCTCAGATCCCCCGGGCCGCGGGCAACGAGAACGCCACGGTGGCGCCCTCGCCCGGGCTGCCGGAGATCGTCAGGGTGCCGTCGTGGGCGGTGACGATCTCGTCGACGAGGGCGAGGCCGAGCCCGAGGCGCGGGTGGGTGCCGTCGGTGGCGGAGGTGGGGGCGGCGCCGCGGCGGAAGCGCTGCGTGAGGTCGGCGGCGAGGGCCGGATCGAGTCCGGAGCCGTCGTCCACGACGCTGACGGTGACGGTGCCGCCGGACCGGTCGAGGGTGAGCGCCACCGTGCCGCCCGCGTCGACGTGGGCGAGCGCGTTGTCGACGAGCGCGGCGACGGCGCGACGCAGGGCGCTGGTGATGCCGATGACGGCGTACGACGTACCCGGCGCGGCGTCGACGACGAGGTCGACGCGCTGCTGCTCGGCGGTGGCGGCGAACGAGCGACGTACGTCGTTGACGACGGCGACCAGGTCGACGGGCTCCGGCGGCGGTCGGCGGTGCTGCAGCTCGGCGCTCAGCAGCATGTCGTCGACGACGCTGCTCATCGTGCGGGCGTCGTCGACCAGCTGGGCGAGCTCGTCGCGCTGGTCGTCGTCGGTGGCGGGGCCGCGGGCCAACAGCTGGGCACGGGTCAGGAGGATCGCCAGCGGTGTGCGCAGCTCGTGGCTCGCGTCGGCCACGAAGCGGCGCTGCGACGTGAGGGCGTCGCCGAGCGGACGGACCGCGCGGCGGGCCACGACCCACCCGAGCCCCGCCGCGGCGAGCGCGCCGACCAGCCCGGCGAGGATGGAGAGCCAGGCCAGGCGCTCCGTCTCCTCCTGCTGCTCCACGAAGCTGGTGACCGCGACGACGCGCCCGCCGGCCCCGCCCCCCTCACCGGAGTCGGCCCCAGAACCAGAACCGGACCCGTCACCGGGGGCGGCGACGTACGCGACGAAGGGCTCGCCGCAGATCTCCACCTTCTGCACGCCCCCGGGCAGGCCGGCCGTCGCGTCGCGGGCGTCGTCGACGGTGCAGCCGTCGAGCAGGCCGTCGACGATGAGGTCGGTGTCGCCGTTGCCGTACGCCTCCGCGTTCTCCACCTTGTCGCGCACCTTGCGCTCGGTGGCGTCGAGGCGGGCCTGGAGGCTGACGGTGTAGACGAGCCCGATCACGACGGCGATGACGACCGCGGCGGCGACCCCGGTCTGCACCGCCACGACCACGGACGCGCGGCGCAGCAGGCGCTGGTCCGCGAGGGCGGGTACGGCGCGCCGGGTCCGGAGGCCCGGGCGCGGACGTCGACCAGGACGCGGCGACGTGCCTGACGAGCGCCCGCTCACACCGACCCCAGCTGGTAGCCGATGCCGCGGACGGTGCGGATGGCGCCCCGACCGAGCTTGCGGCGCAGGTAGTAGACGTAGGTGTCGACGGCGTTCGGGCTGTCGGCGTCCTCGAAGATCCGGCGCCGGACCTCGTCGCGGGTGAAGACCTGGCGGGGGTGGGTGGCGAAGAGCTGCAGCAGCTCGCACTCGCGCCCCGACAGCTCGACGGGCTCGGCCGCGCCATCGGCGAGCACCCGTCGGGCGGCGACGTCGAGCAGCGCCCCGCCCAGGTCGAGCGTCGACGAGGTCTCGACGTGGCGGCGCAGGAGCGCGCGCAGGCGGGCGAGCAGCTCGTCGACCTCGAACGGCTTCACGACGTAGTCCTCGGCGCCGGCGTCGAGGCCCTCGACCCGGTCCTCGGTCGTGCCCCGCGCCGTGAGCACCAGCACCGGCGCGACCACGCCCCGCGTGCGCAGGCGCCGGACGAGGTCCACGCCCTCGATCGCCGGCAGCCCGCGGTCGACGACCAGCACGTCGTACGACCGGGTGAGCGCGTGGTGCAGACCGGCCTGGCCGTCGCGGGCGAGGTCCACGACGTAGCCCTCCGCCGACAGCAGCCGGACGAGCAGGCCCGAGAGCTTGGCGTCGTCCTCGACCAGGAGCAGGCGCGCCCCGTCGCTCCCGGGGATCGCGGCGGACGGGTCGGAGGTCACGCGCCGATGCTCGCACGGTGGCTCTGAGGTTCCTCTGAGATCCGGGACGGACGAGCCCCGGGTCCCGGCCCGGCGACACGCGAGATGCCTCGGCCGGCGGGCCCGCCACGTGTCCTCCGTCACCCGGGTGACCTACGGTCGTCCTCGAGCCGACGCCGTCCGGAGAGGGCGGCGCCGGAGCGGCGACGAGACGAGGGACGCGATGACGACGAGCGACACCAGCACCACGACCGGCCACCCCGGAACCCCCGCGTGAGCGCCCCCCTGCCCGCCGGGCTGCCGGCCGTGCACCGGCTCGAGGGGCTGCCGACGCGGGTCCGCATCCACGAGGTCGGCGCGCGCGACGGGCTGCAGGCCGAGAAGGCGCTCGTGCCGACGGAGGCGAAGGTCGCGTTCATCCGGGACCTCGTGGCCGCCGGGCTGCCGGTCGTGGAGGCCACGAGCTTCGTCTCCCCGCGGTGGGTGCCCCAGCTGGCCGACGCGGCCGAGGTGCTCGCCGGGATCGCCGACGCGCCGGGCGACCTCGACCGTCACCCGGTGCTGGTCCCGAACGCCAAGGGCCTCGAGCGGGCCCTCGCGTCGGGTGCGACGGCGGTCGCGGTCTTCGTCTCCGCGACCGAGACCTTCGCGCAGCGCAACCTCAACATGACGCGCGAGCGTGCGCTCGAGGTGGCGCAGGAGGTCACCGCCACCGCGCGCGGGGCCGGCGTGAGCGTGCGGGGCTACGTGTCGATGTGCTTCGGCGACCCGTGGGAGGGCCCGGTCGGGCTCGACCGCGTCACCGAGGTGTCGGCGGGCCTGCTCGAGGCCGGGTGCCACGAGGTCAGCCTCGGCGACACGATCGGGGTCGGTACGGCGGGCCACGTGCAGGCGCTCGTGGCCGCCCACACCGCGGCCGGCGTGCCGGTCGACTCGTTGGCGCTGCACTTCCACGACACGTACGGCCAGGCGCTCGCGAACGTGCACGCCGGGCTCGTCGCCGGCGTCACCTGCTTCGACGCCTCCGCCGCCGGCATCGGGGGCTGCCCGTTCGCGGGGAGCGCCACCGGCAACCTCGCCACCGAGGACCTCCTGTGGATGCTCACCGGCCTCGGCATCGAGACCGGGGTCGACCTGCGCGCGGTGCTCGCCGCCGGTGCCCGGATGACGGCCGTCCTCGGCCGCCCCAGCCCGTCCCGGGTGGCCCAGGCCCTGGGCTGAGGGCCCCGGTGGTGGTCGCTCCCGTACGACGGCGGCCGCGTCCGCCGTACGCGGTCAGGGGCTGACGGAGCCGTCGCCGGTGCGCGTGGGGCACGCGTCGTTCGTGCAGATCCGGTCGTCGACGGTCGGGTCGCCCGAGCCGACGACGCCGTCGGGCGGCCCGGTGAGGGCGTCGGCCGGTGCCGTGTCGGGCGTGTGGGGCGCGAGGCGCACGGGGGATCCGCAGACCGTGCAGGGGCGGGCGTCGGCGTACATGGGGTCCTCCGAGGGGTCGGGGCGGGGGTTACTTGATGACGGCGTCGACCGTCTTCTTCAGGGCGCTCGGCTGCGACGGGCGCGTGGGCGCGGTCTTCTTCGCATCGATCATCTCGGCGCCGATCTCCTGCAGCACGGAGCGACCCAGGGCCTCACGGACCTTCGGGAACCACTCGTCCTCCTCCTCCGCGATGTGGTGGCGCACGTTCTCGATCAGCACCGTGGTCTTGGCGTCGAACCGCTCCGCGTCGGGCGCCAGCGCAGCGAGCTCGACCACGAGCAGATCGGCGACGTGGTGCTCCTCGTAGGACTCGAGCACGTCCTCCTCGAGCTCCGGCACGAGCTCGCGCACCCGGGGGTACATGACCTCGTTCTCGATGTAGGTGTGCACCGTCAGCAGCTCGATCATGCGGTCGACCAGGCGCCCCTTGGTCTTGAGCGCGTTCTCGCCGGCGGCCTCGAACTCGGTGAAGGTCTTCAGGATGTGCTGGTGGTCGTCCTTCAGCAGGACGATCGCGTCGGTCGACATGGGGCTCCTCGGGTCGCGGCGGCGCGCGGGGACCGGCGCCGTGACGGTGCGGTACCCGGGCCCGACGCACCCGACGCACCGGGCCCGACGCACCGGGCCCGATGCGCCGGGCCCGACGCACGAGCCGCACGAGCCGGGTCAGACCGCGGTGAGCGGCCAGCGGTCGTCGCGACCGTCACGCCCCGTGCGGGAGTGACCCGTGCGGGCGACGGGCGCCTCCGCGGCGGCGGCCGCGGCGCGTGACCGGGTGGCGAGCAGAGCGGCCTGGGTGCGGCCGCGGACGCCGAGCCGGGCGAGCACCCGGGTGACGTGGTTCTTCACGGTCTGCTCGGAGAGCACCATCCGGTCGGCGATCTCCCGGTTGGTGAGGCCCTCGCCGATGAGCTCGAGGATGCGCTCCTGCTGGGCGGTGAGGTGCTGGGCGTACGCCGGGGCCGCCGGCGTGGCCGGCCGCTCGGTCGGGTCCGCCACGAGGCGGCGCGCCCCGTCGGTGTCGACGAGGGTGTAGCCCGAGGCGACGAGCTCGATGCCGGTGGCGAGCGCGCGGGAGCCGATGTTGCTGTGCACCCAGCCCTCGGCGCCGGCGTGGATCGCGTCGTGGAGCGTGTCCTCCCGCGGGTTCGCGAGCAGCAGGACGCGGGCGGCCGACCGGCGCAGCTTCACCTGGCGGCACAGCTCGACGGCGGACCCGTCGGGGAGGTTGTCGCCGAGCACCGCGACGTCGAACGACGTCTCGAGCAGCATCGCCAGGCCCTCGGCGTACGTGCCCGCCTCGGCCGTCACCTGTGCCGGCGTGCCCTCGAGCAGGGCCTTGAGACCGAAGCGGAGCACGGCTTGGCCGTCGACCACCGCGACGCGGATCCGACCGGAGGGCGTGGGGTGCGTCGTGCGGGCTGTCGAGCCGTGCGGTCCAGGCACCATCTGTTCGTCTCCCGAGGTGTGGTCGTGCTGCGGCGTCGTGGGGGCATGGTGCTGGTGTGACGATTTTAGATTCAACGAGGGCCTCGTGGGCGGGGTGCGCCGCCGGGCCCGGCCGGCGGAACCCCCTGGCGTGACACCGGGGGGTCGGGCGAGGCGGGATCCGTTGCCCCGTGCGGGTTTCCGGCTGCACGGCGGGGGTCCGCGGGCCGACTAGACCAGTGGGCCCGACACGCGGTACGACGGCCGCTGGCCCGGCCCCCGCCGTACCACACCCGCCGTACGACACCCCGCGCACGGCGGTCTGCCCAACCGGGCCGGTGCGCTGGACGCGGAGGCGGTCAGGTGTGCTGCGGGGCGGGGAGGGGGAGCCGGATGACGGCCACCGTGCCGCGCCCGGGGGTGCTGCTGAGCTCGATCTCGCCCCCGTGCGCCTCGACGAGGCTCCGGGCGATCGAGAGCCCGAGGCCGATGCCCTGGATGGCGCTCGCCCGGGCGCCGTCGGCGCGGTAGAAGCGGTCGAACGCCCGCCGTACCTCGGCGGGGGTCATGCCGCGGCCGGTGTCGGAGACCGAGAGGACGGCCGTTCCCGAGCCGTCCCGGTGGTCCTCCCGGTGCAGCGTCACCGTGACGGCCCCACCGGGGTCGGTGTACTTCAGGGCGTTGCCCAGCAGCTGGTCGAGCGCGCGTCCGAGCCGGCCCGCGTCGGCGGGGGCCCAGACCTGCGCGGCCGCGGGGTCCGTGACGTCGGTGAGGTCGGGACGCAGCACGA
>Ga0208794_1001365_pt1 | contig 11011 bp, 2 predicted proteins | sample 32_taG_FD_184106 | JGI IMG/M metagenome (GOLD analysis project Ga0208794, IMG submission 184106) | Marine viral communities from the Gulf of Mexico - 32_GoM_OMZ_CsCl metaG (SPAdes) (version 2) | ecosystem: Environmental > Aquatic > Marine > Oceanic | place: Atlantic Ocean: Gulf of Mexico...
AAGAATCGTAATCTCGCTTCTATCATGTTTGTGATTATGAAACTCTATTTCTGGTATTGGTTGAGGAGGTTGTATGATGTTGCAAGTGTCCTCAAACATTGGAATCTCGACTATTCTCAACGAAGGATCTATCAAGGATTCTAAATTGCCTTTGCTCTCTGCTATTGTATAGCTGGCTCCCATAACAAGAACGTGAGCAGTGCAAGAGTATCGATAAACTGTTCCATACTTAACCTGTGTGTCTACAAAGTCTATCGTCTCATCAGCAGGAACCCAGAAAGTTTGTAACAATCTATTCGTTCTGTTGTCGTATTTATCAAAACGATAAAACATTACCTCGTTATAACTGTTTACACCATTAAGTATGCCAAATGTTTTTCTTTGATGTGTCTTTATCATCTGTCTCATGAAACCAATGAAGTTCAGCTTCTTAAGATTATAAAAGAAGTTGTTTGGCTTTGTATATGTTGGAGACAAGATCTTTATATTATTATCATTGATTTCAAAATCAGAACTGCTAACCCAATCGTTAAAGTTGAAAATAGGATATTCCTTTTCTCCAACAGAAAGCACTTGCTTTGCTGCTTGGATGTAATCCTCAATGAACAGATCGTACAAGCCTAACTCTTTTAATCTATTTTTAAATTCATTTCTTGTTGGATTTTGGAAATAGACTTCAATATAAAACGGATAGTTCTTCTTTTGACTGTTTTTGGTCTTGTAATTGTAACTTGATCCAAACACTATGTTTTTGTGCCTGTTTGTAACAAGACGGTCTTTGAGAGCAAAGTTCTTATCCAATTGGTCTACATTCTTCGCAAACTGTCTGTTTATCTTTGGTGTAGTGAACGTTATGTCTCCGAGAGAGTTATCTTCTTGGGAATAAAACAAAGGAGATTGTATCTCATTAAGAGCACCCAGCTTAGCTTCCCAGTCCAAAGAAAGATATTCAAAAGTTGGTCTTATATAATAAGATGGTATACCTCTTGAAGTGTCTTTGGTTTCAACTTCCGTTATGTGTTTTGGCTCTGTCATAGTAAACTTGTGATCAGATGTTCTTTGTGATGGCACGATCGCCCTGTTGGCTGGTATCACTTCCTTGATGGAAACCAGATAATCATCAGACAAGATATATTCAAGCTTTCTTGATTTAGTTGGTATCTTAGGCTTATCAGGTCGTAGTTTGTTATCATTTATTTTTATTTTTCTTATTTTCATCTCAAAGGTCCATTTTTATCTATTGATTGTTTAACGATGTTAGACATCTGGTACTCTATGCTTCTTTGTTCTGTTTCTTCTATTATATCGACAATTTGTTGCATTGACACAATCTCTTTTATATTGAATGATTTTGTTATCTTAGACTCTGGTTGAAGAATGAAGAACTCATTTGCTATGTTCATATCAAACCCTTGTGTCTCGAACGCCATGGTGTTAAATACTCTAAATCTACAAATGATTGGTTCTGTTGTGTCAAAATCCTTCTCATCGAGCAGTTCCCAGATAGGATCGCTATAAATCTCTCTACCTCTCGCGTCTTTTCTATATCCTTGGATTGTTTCTATTTGAACGGGATTAGTGTACATTATTGCAAAGAAATCTTTGGTTTCTGGATTTGAAGCCAAGTCAGTTGGAGCAGTCAGTGTGTTATTTTTTATAGTATCAGACTCTGATGCCACTACTGATATAAGCGATGGAGGAAGTCTTACCTTGTCTATGTTCTTAACAAGTCTCTTTATCTTATTAGAGTCAGCAGCGAATTGCTTGGCAGAAACTTTCTTTTGATTCTTTTTCTTTAATTTTGTTTTTATTACCGATGCGACCTTCGAAGTTATAACTGGCTTGAAGGAATCCTGAGATGGTTTGAATTTAGAAGTCTTTCCAACATTCTCTTCAATGGTTTTAGTTTCCTTGATAGGAGGTTTTAGATATTTATCTATCTTCTTGGCAGTTTTTATAATCAATTTCGCTTTCTTTTTTACCTGCTCATCGGGCTTGTTAGGTTCTTTCTTCTTATTAGCCTTCATAAACACTTCATTAAATGCTGCAAGATCTACTGATGAAGGTTCTGATAGGTCTACATTCATCTTTCTTGCCTTTATTCTGCTGGGAGTTAGAAAGCCCGTTATCTTTGTAGCATCAATGGTTAGCTTTTCAGCAGCTTTCTTGGAAATCTTCGACAAGTTGGTACCAGCTAATGAAGGTTTTGAATTAAAGAACTTTTCCTCTTCTTTCTGGTTTCTTGAAATATATTCCTTGACAGTTATTATTGGATACACGTCTTCTTTAAAATCATAATAGACAATAGCGTTGTCTCTTTCCTCATGCATAATAATGTCTTTATAAACTTTTTTTGCATTGATTTTATTCTCGCTTGAAGATTTGCCCTTTGTGGTTCTTCCTTTTAGATTAGATAACCTCTTCGTCTTTGGATTCATGAATCTGACGAAGTGTTGATGTAAATCTGAATATTCTTTTATGAAATGATTCACAGACAATGGAGTTGCAAACGAAGGATGTATCTTTGATACAACAGATTCAGCAATCTCCTTGGCATCCGCTCTGTTTAGGTCCAAAAACATGCTATAATATGTTGAGAAGAGTTTGGCAGCAACATTCCAAGGCTGTTGTTGGTCACCAAATCTAGCCAACTCCTTTTGAACAAACGCATCTATGAACCTTGTTCTTGAACTATTTTGATTTTTTGGCATTTGAGATCTCTCAACATAATATTTTAAATTAGATAAATTCTTCTCAACAGTAGCAGCCAAGATATCAACATAGTTCTTTACAGGATCTTCGAACTCAATCTCAAGAACATATCCGTACTCTCCTTTTGATTTGGAGTTATTGTAATCTCTTAAAGCAAAATGTCTTATATTTGGATTAGTTGTGACCACAATCTCTTCAAGTTTAGAATTTTCAGACTCAGCTGGTATCAAGTTGTAAGGAGCTGAATCTTTTGTGTTTACCATGATCTTGGAATGCAAAGTTGCTTTCTTGCTTCTTATTCTTGTTCCAGCTCTAGAATTTGTTTGTCTTGTTATTATCTTTTGTTTTCTCAGAATAAGCTTGTCAATTTGTATTTTTTGGATTATCTTTTGCAACAAGCTTTCATCGATGATTGCCAATCTTTTAGCCAGTTTAGATCTCTTTAACAACAAAGCACGAAGATCTACTGAAAACAAAGTAGAAAGAGAGCCATCCGGATTGTATGAGAAAGCAGGATCAGGAAATGGAGGCAACTTATCATCTACATGACTTTGCTCTATTGCTATAAGCTTTCGCTTTCTATAATCTTTAATCTTTAAATTTGGAACTCTAAGTTTTGTCAAGGCCTCAGATGGTCTTGCTCCACCATGAGAGCCAGAATAATAAACACCGTCTATAAATCTCACAGGACCGCTCCAAATGGCGTTTTGAGCCGTTCTAAACACAAAGGAGTGTCTTACCACCTTTCCATTGTTAAAGACAGCCTCAGAGGCCACAGGGCCCGTGTAAGAACTAATTGTGGAATGTGAAAGATCTAATTTGTAATCTTGTGCATATTGTTTAGTATCAATGTACGTTGCACAATAAACTTTAAGATTTTTATGTGTGTTTCTTATATAGAATCTGTCTCCAAACTCAAACTCAAACATTTCTCCTTCTATGGTTGGTTCTCCGTCAATTAACATTTGACTCTTGTCCCAGCCAACATTGATTTCCCTAAACTGAACTAATGTGCGATCAAAATCGGGATGTGCTGATATCTTTGTTTTATCTAATGGCATGCTTCCATTGTCCAAGGCTTCGTTTATTGATGAAACATTCGAAGCTACAACAAGAAGTTTGAGATACTTGCCCAACTCATCTCGGTTGTACCACGAGAACAGTCCATCTTTCCTCACATCTTTAAGAATGAAGTGTGTATGAACCACGTTCATTAATGAAGAAAACTCCGATATCTCTATCAAGCTTATATAACTGTTTGGTAAATTGTCAAATCCAACATCTTGTATCATGTGTCACAATCCTCTATATCTGTTACTCTTGATGTGTATACATCAGCTACAACGCCTTCCTCAATCTCTTTTGGTATTTCCTTGTCAACACGAACATCAAAATAATATTCAACAGTTTCAGGGGTTATGTCGTCTATTGTCGATCTTGTTGAGATCTCTGGTTCTAAATTGTAGAAATCATTTTCTAATTCTTTGTCTCTTTTAATAAATTTAAGAGGTATAAGTCTTTCCTCTTCGGAATCATCATACTTAAAGACTTCTATCTCCAACTTATCGGAATGGTGAAAACCATTCTCTTCTAAAATCTGAGCCAATATTTGTTCTTCATCAACTTTTAGGTAGGTTCCGTCTGCGTAGATCACACTCATTGGTCGTTCTGCTGATTGATTTATCCCTCTTCTTTGTTTTATATCATTTGTGTTAGCGACTGACATTTTATATTCTATCTCGATATTAACTTGAGGAATATTGAGAGGCTTGTTCCCGACTTGGATTGTCTGAGAAGAAGAGGTGATCTCTCCTTTTCTAAGTTGCACATTCCAAGAAGGTGCGTAATCTTCTAAGTTGTTTGAGGTTCCAAGTGTGTAAACATTCTTCTCGACCGTATCATTGACCAAGTTTGTCTTCTTTTCCAAGAACTTGACCATTAGATCTGAATGGTTTGTTTGTGGCTTCAATGAAGGCGTCTCTTCCAATATTCTTTCTTTGATTTCGTAATTTGACTCAGAGTCTCCGACAGACTCAACATCGTATATTACATCATCATCCAGAAAGGAATAATAAGCAGGCATAAGTTTGCCTTTTGACAGCAAACTTCTTCCATGTGGTGTCAGAACTATTTCCAAGACATCTTCTTTTTTGTTGAAAAAACTCATTTCTTCTTCTTACCTCTTGGAATTCGCTCTTGGAAAACTCCCTCTGGAAGCTTTGGTTCAGGTAAAGTTGAACCGAACAAGGCATTGTTTAATATTGCTTGATTTACAGAATTTGATATAACTTTGGTATAAGGCTTGATGACCAATTTTTCTTCTTGGTTTTCATCATCAGGTCTTGCAAAGTCAATCTCTGCGTCCAATTTAATTAGTTCTACAAGAGAGAAGTAATCGTATGGCCAGTTGTAACCAACCTTCTTGCTATCTCCAATTGAGGATAGGGTCGTCTTCTTCAATTTTGCACCAGATTCTTGCGATTCGTTTCTCGCAAAGATCTTCTCAAAGTAGTTTCTTTTTCCTCTTTGCTTCACCTTGAAGACCATCCAGCGAATTTTAGAATCAATCTTATCTTTTCTTACTTGACGATTCAATTCGAACTCTGTATTTCTTCCCGGCTTAAGATCGGCTTTTCCTCCGAGCAATTCGTGAGAAAGAAGCTCATGCGAAATAACAGCTTCAGATTCCTCATGGCTTATTCCAATGTCTGGAGGAAGGTTTTGCCACATATCAGCAAGGTCTTGTTTATTCAAAGTATGTTTGAATTCAAAGACATACATCGCAAATGGATCAATATCTTCATTGTTTATAAAGTCCATTGAAGGAGGCATAACATAATCTTTTATTTTCTGCACCATGTCAAGCACTGTCTTTCCTACAAGGTTGCTTGTTGACGGCTCTAATGCGTTTTGGATATCTTCTCTATCAATTGTGAAGAATCTTCTTTGTCCTTCTTGTTCTATAAACGGAACTGCCACGACTGCTTCTTTAATTGTTTTAGTTGCTGCTATTTCGCCCAAACGAACTGGATCTGTTGAGAATCCGCATAGCTCCACTAAGGAACCTGTTAGATAAGATTTAGAGCCCATCGCATTATCAATCCATTGATCGGGAACATCCGTTACTTGAAGAAAGACACCTTCATTTGGACTTTGAGGAATCTCTCCGTATTGATGCCACATACCAATTGGTGTGGTATCTGGTGATCCAAATGGCATTGTTACGTCGCTGCTGTTGTGTGTATATTTCTTGAAGTTTAATATTGGCGTTTCAAACTTTGATTGGATTATCCATCGGTATTGGTTTCCGATATTTGTATCAACTTGAACTTGAACGTCGTTTCTTATTCCTCGGCGTCTGGTTTGTGTTATATCTTGTTTAAGAACACCTTTGGAGAAGATATTGACGGATGATGCGATTTGCATTGCGTCTTCGTTTACAAGCCTCCAATTTGTGTGATAATGTACTGGGTCTCCATGTGTGGCGTTTGAAGCATCGGGCATTGGTTCGTAATATCTTAAAAATTCAACAGATGAAGAGTTTATAATTTGAGAAAGTGTAAGTTTTTCTGTGCTTGAAGCTCTGAAAATGATATCTGCCCATCCATCGCCATGATAATAAGGAGGAGTGAATGGATAATTATACCCAGCATCAGCATCATTTCCAACGAGAAAATGCCCATCAGTATCAACCCTTAAATCTGTAAAGGGAGATGTTGGAGGGTGAGTGTTTACTGGGTTGTTGTCTGGATCTATAATAACAGACTCGGTTACATTATAAAAGAAGTCCAAAGAATCAGTTCTTTTATAAGCAGACCAATTTGTGAATTTAACTTCATATTCTGTCTCTGAATCGTCAAGTGTTATTCTTTGAGGAGGGCCAAAGGCAGATGGCCTTGAATACATCATGAATGCCTGTTCCATTGAGCCTGTATCCTGTGGAACACTAAATGTTCCCATAGGAGGAACCATGGGGTCGTCATAAGTTTCATCAGGATCTATTTCCCACAAATCCTTATCTCCGCTTATTGTGCGATACATCTTGATTCTCATCGCATAGGTTTTACCAGCCTCAGCATTACCGAAGTTTGGATCTCCTTCTGGTAAAGATGAGATTGACGCAAAGTCTTTATTCTTCAAGAAGAAGTCACCAGTTTCAGCGAGGAAGTTAGAAACCATAAGACGATACTTCTCATCTCCACCACCATTCCAAGTGACAGACATATCAAGATTTCCAAGAGGGTCTGGCTCTTGTGGATAAAGCGGTTGGTTTGCGAGGTATTTCTCTGGTTCTATAAGAGCTTCGAAAGGTATGCGTTTGTGGAACTGTTCGTTTATTACAAAGCTTCCTGATGCTTCACCCGCAGATCCCGTTGCAAACGATCCTGTCATAATTGGATAGTCGCAAGCAACGCCGGATTTGATTGTGTTAAACAAGATACCGGGCGAGAACAACGGAGTCAAAAGGTTTTGCACAGCATAGTCGCTACTAGCAGTGTTATATGAAGAGGAGACTGTCAGGTAGTCGCCATAAGAGCTGTAAAACTGTTGTGAAATCTCAACTGTTCTATCAGCAGGATAAAAACCTTTATATGGCAAGAACTTCTTTACGCCTTTGCACTTTAATTTTAAAGAGATTGGGCTAACAAAGTCCTCATGTTCTTCCTGTATAAGGTCAAACATTTTAAGAAAATCTGTTGTTGAGTATGTCTCATAGAAGCCATCAAGATCCGAATTCCATTTATCTATGTGTCCTCCGGTAACCTCCAACATTGGACTATCTTCGTCGCTAAACTCTGTGTCTCCTTTTAACAAGAACTTGTCTACATGATCGGAGATCTTGAATTCTGGTATTACCGAGAAGTCTTTGTTGGTCAAACGCATATCTGCGGCGTAAGCTCCATAGGTATCATAAAAAGGCTTCTTGCCTGATTGAGATGGAGCATCCCAGAATGCCATTCCTTGATATAACTCAAAATTTTCATAGTCGTCAAGACCAGGCAAGAAAAATGAACTATAATTGGTGGAAACAAATGGGTGTTGGAATGTTGATTGAGACATCAAAGTATGTCTTCTTGTATAAAGACATGCAGCTGAAAGATATGTATCTAACTCTGTTGAGGAGCCTTCTGGAATTGGCGAGATATTAAAGGAATTGTAACTATTCATTAGCACACCAGGTCCTAATTGAGCGTTATATCCTTGAGCACCTCCAACATATAAGTTGGTTATATCGCCTGTGATGCTTGAACTTACATAGTTTAAGATACCTGTTGAGGCTGCTCCAAGACTTGATGTGTTGCTGGCCATATAAGCTTGTCTTATTTTAAATTCTATCTCATTCGAAGTGGATCCGGTTATTACCAATCCATCACTGTCTATGGAAGGAAATGTCAACGCCGATGAATATGCACCAGTTAGTGCAAAAGTTGGTAAAGTTGTGTTTTGGTTTGTCGCTTCGGCTCCGTCCTCAAATATAGAATCAGTTGCAGAATCAAATGCATACCAAACTGATGCTGTGGTTGTTACAGCAGAAGACGTAAGGTCAACAAATTGGTAGAAAGGAGATGAAGCGTATTCTGATATGTCTGTGTTTGATTGACTTGGTATTAGAGCAAATTCGGCTATTTTGGCATTTTGGAAATAATCATCAGAAGCATTGTTTGTACTTGACGTAGCACAAAGAACATAAGCTTCGCCTATGGATGATGTGTGAAAGCCCTGAGGTGTTACTTTTTGCCTTGGAGGGCCATCTGTTATAGCAAATACGATACCAAGGCCGGGTGCTAAATCAAAGGTAGTAGAGGTCCTATTTTCCATTACAGTGCTAAGAGGATTGTCTCTCAAATCTAAAATAGCTGGGTCTTCGTCATCAACATTAAACCTCCACCAGCCAAGCGGCTCACCACCAGTCCAATATGAAGAGGTGTAATCTACTGTTGCACCAACATTCATTACATCATTGACTGTATAATCCGAAAGCCATGACCCAGTCAAAAAAACCAAATCAGCCATCACAACCCTATCATCACCACCATCAGGAGAACCAAAGTTGTCATAGATCTGTAATTCATCTAGTGTATCAATTGACCATATTTCACAATCACTTGTTGAAGTTTGAGTATTGACTGGGGTCTGAAGTCCTCTTGACTCAAGTTCTTCTATGACATACACATTTAAGAAAGGATATAAAGTAGCTCCACCACTTCTTATGACATATTTTGTCATTTTGTCAAAAAAAGGAGTTATATTGTAAGTTGCTTTGTCATATTCACCGTTACTATCTTTTATATAAATGTCCATAAGGACTGCTGAAGTAAGAACGAAGGGAAGCAACCCTGTTCTTATTTTAACATAAAAAGAGGCTATGCTACTGCCGTCATCAAGTTCAATCAAATTGTATTCAAAACTATCAGTACCTAATTCAAAATTAGGGTTATTCTGCATGAAATAGAAAGAGCAGCCAAATTCTCCATCAGCGTTAAAATCAAAAAAGTTAGCAGATGTTCCAGTGAAAATGTCTGCTGTATAGCTAGCATTATGGATTTTCATATATGCATTAGATTCTAAACCAATATCATCGGTTTGCTCATAAGGGACACCATCTGTGTTCATATCTCCATCTGAATCAAAGAAATTTAGACTGTCTTGGACACCATTTGGAGTTATCAAAGTCCCATTTGAATAAAAACCTAAAGAAGAAGACCCTTCGGCTACTGGGTCGCCAAATTTAAAAATTTTATTATTCCATTCGTTTCCAATATAGCTTGAGTAATTACCACCCCCATAGGAATATCTAAGCATCCCTGTATCAATTTCGCTACCTGTCAAGAACGAGGTGTCACCAGTCTCGTCAAGCACCTCGAATAGCGGTGTTTGTTCCAACATGTAAGTAGTAAATATGGTTTTAACTGCTCTCTTTTGGACTCCACTGTTGTCCATTTCTCTATAAACATAACCATTTTCAACATTCTCATTTTTTGTCCAAAAATGCACAAGAGAGTGACTCAACTCTGTTGTAAAATGCGGTGCACCTGCAACATTATCAATTTCAAGATAATAAGGATCATTGTCATCAAAAGTCGTATCAGTTATATTTACAGCATTTCTTGTCGCAATTGATGGGTTTGTAGAATCAATTCTGAATTGTGCAGATTCCATCAAATCGGTCCAAGCATCATAAAATCGTTGAACTCCTCTGGAAGAATTTAGTCTATATCTTCCGCCTATAACATAACCTGTTGGTGGAGAAACAGAGGTGGCGTAGTTGCTGCTCATGTCTTGATTGCCCAAGTCGCCCGACACATCACGAATAAAAGACAAATAGATCTCATCTCCACTTGATGGCGTTAGATCTGGATCTATTACAATTCCATCCTCAAAGGGTGCTAAACCAAACAAAGCGGTTGCTGGTGTCCAAGTTATCTCAGTTGGTGCTGACATTGTCATTGAACCAATAGTGGAATTAAGATCTCTTGTTGCCCAACCTTCTTCAACATCAAGTGGCCACATTGATTGAGATGGTATGCTAAACCCAAAACCATTTTGCAAATCTCGTTCTGACGAGCTAACTTCTGTTCTGTCGTTCCTTGCATCTCTCCAATAGCCTGATTTGAAGTTTGGTCTTCCTCGGACATGTCCTAAATATGTATTTCCTTCTCTCGGATACACTTGATGTTGATATCTCAAGAGTTCAAATTGATCAAGAGGTGAATCGTCTGATTCTATTCCACCGTCTAAATAAAGCTCTGTCAAATCTTCATAAGATTCATGAGTTTCAAAATCCAATCCAAATTCTCTATTTGTTTGATCGTCTCCGAAGAATTGTATCTCATTTGCCGGAGATGCTTGTACCTCGACTCTTTCGATAGTTGTTCTACCGGTTCTCCTATTATATTCGGAAACGCCGCCAACAAGAGTCAAAGGCTTGTTATTTGTTATGATAGGAGATTCTTGGACCTGCCTAATACTTGTGTTCTTTGCTTTGAAAACTTGTCTTCCATTTGATTGAACGGTATTTCCGTCAAGAACATAAGAAAAGATCGAATTCTTGTTGTGATGCCTTGTGAGAGGATTTTGCGAAGATCTCAACTGTTTGAATGTGTTGTGACCATAAGGTCCGTTGCGATGTATGTTCAATCCTGCTAGATATTCATGATGATACAAAGCTACGCCTCCGAGGGCGTATGGCGAGTTTCCAATAGGAATTTGACAATTTTGTACATTATATTCTGGGCTAAACCCTTCTGCCATATAGATATTGTCGGAAGCTGTTAGTATCATGCTGCCATGTGAAGCT
>Ga0208794_1001367_pt1 | contig 11002 bp, 11 predicted proteins | sample 32_taG_FD_184106 | JGI IMG/M metagenome (GOLD analysis project Ga0208794, IMG submission 184106) | Marine viral communities from the Gulf of Mexico - 32_GoM_OMZ_CsCl metaG (SPAdes) (version 2) | ecosystem: Environmental > Aquatic > Marine > Oceanic | place: Atlantic Ocean: Gulf of Mexico...
CTGAACCTGGTGATGGGCAAGGGCTCGGTGGTGGGCCAGACCATGCTGGACAGCAAGGATGTCAATGCCATCAGCTTCACCGGCTCGGTGGGCACCGGCAAGCGCGTTGCTGCGGCCTCGATCGAACATGGCCGCAAGTTCCAGCTCGAAATGGGCGGCAAGAACCCCACCATCGTGCTCGACGATGCCGACCTCAAGGTGGCCGTGGAAACCGTGGCGCAGTCGGCCTTCTTCTCGACCGGCCAGCGCTGCACGGCCTCGAGCCGCGTCATCGTCACCGAAGGCATCTACGACAAGTTTGTCGACGCCCTGAGCGAGCGGACCAAGAACTTGCGTGTGGGCGATGCGTTGGCCAAGGACACCGAAATCGGCCCGGTGGTTGATCCGAGCCAGCTCAAGCAGGACATGGATTACATCGAGATCGGTCGCAATGAAGGCGCCGAACTGCGGGCCGGCGGCAATCGCGTCAATGCGGAGACCGAAGGCCACTTCCTGCAGCCGGCTCTGTTTGTCGGGGCGACCAACCAGATGCGCATTGCCCGCGAGGAAATCTTCGGGCCTGTCGCTGCGGTCATCAAGGTCAAGGATTATGAGGAAGCGCTGGCCACGGCCAATGACACCGAGTTCGGTCTCAGTGCGGGCATCGTCACCACCTCGCTGAAATACGCCACGCACTTCAAGCGCAATGCCGAGGCCGGCATGGTGATGGTCAATGTGCCGACCGCAGGCGTGGACTTCCACGTTCCATTCGGCGGCCGCAAGGGTTCGTCCTATGGCCCGCGCGAGCAGGGCAAATATGCCGCCGAGTTCTTCACCGTGGTCAAGACGGCGTACACCGCGGCAGGCTGATTGTCGCGGACACAGCAAACCAGAACGGGGCCCTCGCGGCCCCGTTTTTTGTTTCGTCGCTGTGTCTGGTTTCAGGCGTTGGCTGCGAACCGCTCGTCGAAGGCGTAGCCGGCGCCGCGGACGGTGCGGATGGGATCGGCTTCGCGGCCGCGATTGATGGCGCGGCGCAGGCGGCCGATATGGACGTCGACGGTGCGTTCATCGACATAGACATCATTGCCCCAGACGCCATCGAGCAACTGCTCGCGCGAATAGACGCGGCCAGGGTGGCGCATGAGATATTCGAGCAGGCGGTATTCGGTGGGGCCAAGATGAACGTCGCGGTTGGCGCGGCGGACGCGGTGGGTGGTTCGATCGAGTTCCAGGTCGCCGACCCTGAGGGCGGTGGTGACGAGGTTAGGATTGGCGCGGCGCAGGAGAGCGTGGATGCGGGCCACCAGCTCGGGAACCGAAAAAGGCTTTACGACATAGTCGTCTGCCCCGGTCGAGAGTCCGCGGACACGCTCTTCTTCCTCGCCGCGGGCGGTGAGCATGATGATGGGTATGCGGGCGGTTTCGTCGCGGGCCCGGAGGCGGCGGCAAAGCTCGATACCGGAAATTTCTGGCAGCATCCAATCGAGCAGGATGAGGTCCGGCAGTTTTTCAGCGATAGCCTGTTGGGCTTCGTCGCCGCTTTCAGCTGTCACAACCCGGAAGCCCTCCGCCTCCAGGTTATAACGCAACAGGATGGCGATATCGCCTTCGTCTTCGACAACAAGAATCGTCGCGGGCATGGATGTGCTCCATCGGCCGGCCCTCAAGGGGCCGGGGATTGTCTTCGGATGTGGTGGTTGTCCCACCTTCCCGCCATTCGACCGCAGGTCTCATGGCCACTCGGCTTGAAAGGCGCCGCCGGAGCCTTTCATGTGCTGTGCGGACCGGCCGCTACGCCTTGATCTGCTGGCGCTGCAGGTCCTGCACATCGCTGGTGAGCTGCTTGCCCGTGGCCAGGTAGTAGGCTCGCTCTGCGATGTTGGTGGCGTGATCACCCACACGTTCCAGGCTCTTGGCGCAGAACAGCAGATGCGTGCAGGCCGTGATGTTACGCGGGTCTTCCAGCATGTAGGTCAGCAATTCACGGAACAGCGAGGTGTACATGGCGTCCACCTCGTCATCGCGGTTACACACCTCGATGGATGCCGCTTCCTCTCGATTGCCATAGGCGTCGAGCGCATCCTTGACCTGACGCAGCACCAGTGCCGTCATGTTCTTGACGCCATTGTAGAAGGTGGGCTGCAGGTTCAGGCCTTCGAGTTTGAGCGAGCGGCGGGCCAGCTGCTTGGCCATGTCACCAATGCGTTCGAGATCAGAAGCGACGTGAATCGAGGTTATGATGGCGCGAAGATCGCTGGCCATGGGCTGGCGGCGGGCAATCATGGAGACGGCCATGTCGTCGATCTCGCGCTGCATGTCGTCGATGCGCTGGTCGGCGATGATGGTCAGGTCCGCCAGCTCGCGGTCGAGCTTCAAGAGGGCGCGTGTGCCATTCTCGATAGCGACCTCGACCTGGCCGCCCATTTCGGCAATGGCCTGCGCCAGAGCCAACAGCTCTTCATTGTAGGAGGTAACGATATGGTCGGTGCCGGTATTGGGCATGGTTTATCCTCTTCCCGCGGCTCTTAGCCAATACGGCCCATGATGTAGTCTTGGGTCTGCTTGTTCACCGGATTGGTGAAGATCTCTTCGGTGTCGCCATGCTCGATCAAATTGCCCAGATGGAAGAAGGCGGTCTTCTGGCTGACGCGGGCAGCCTGCTGCATGGAGTGGGTCACGATGACGATGGTGTAGTTCTCACGCAGTTCGTCGATCAGTTCTTCGATGATTGCGGTGGCAATCGGGTCGAGTGCCGAGCAGGGCTCGTCCATCAGGATCACCTCGGGGCCAACGGCGATGGCGCGGGCGATGCAAAGGCGCTGCTGCTGGCCACCGGAAAGGCCAGTGCCCGGCTCACTCAGACGGTCCTTGACCTCTTCGAAGAGACCCGCCTTGCGCAGCGAGGAAATAACGATTTCGTCGAGATCCGCCTTGGACTTGGCCAGGCCATGAATGCGCGGGCCATAGGCGACGTTGTCATAAATCGACTTGGGGAAGGGGTTCGGCTTCTGGAACACCATGCCGACGCGGGCGCGCAACTCGACCACGTCGAGGTCGGTCGAATAGATGTCTTCGCCGTCCAGCTCGATCTTGCCGCCGACCCTTGCGCCGTCAATGGTGTCGTTCATGCGGTTGATGCAGCGCAGGAAGGTCGACTTGCCGCAGCCCGATGGGCCAATGAAAGCGGTGACAGCCCGATCGGGGATGTCGATGGAGATGCCATGCAGCGCCTGCTTTTCACCGTAGTGGACGGTGACGTCGCGCGCGGTGAGGCGGATGGGGTGATCCATCAGTTCAGCGGGGTTCATAGTCTGATCCAGAGTCTTTGAAGTCACTTTAACCTTGCCGGCGAGAACGTCCATTTTTATGTCTCCTTAAGCGCGCTTTTCGAGGCGCGAACGCAGGAAGATGGCGATGGCGTTGAGCAGGAGCATGAGCCCCAGCAGCACGATGATGGCCGCGGATGTCCTCGCCTCGAAGAAATTGCGATTTTCGTTACCCTGCCAGAGATAGATCTGCACCGGAAGGGCTGTGGCCGAGTCCAGGGGACCTGCCGGAATATTGGCGATGAACGCACTCATGCCGATGAGCAGCAGGGGCGCGGTTTCGCCAAGAGCCTGGGCTACGCCGATGATCGTCGCTGTCAGGACGCCCGGATAGGTCATGGGCAAGACGTGGTGGAACACGGTCTGGTTGTGCGAGGCGCCCAGGCCGAGGGCGGCCTGACGCAGCGATGGCGGCACGGCGCGCAGCGCGGCGCGGGTGGCGATGATGATGGTGGGCAGGGTCATCAGGGTCAGCACCAGACCACCCACCAACGGGGCGGATCGGGGCAGGCCCAGATAGTTGATGAAGACGGCGGCACCGAGCAGGCCGAAGACGATGGAGGGGACGGCTGCCAGATTGTTGATGTTGACCTCGATCAGGTCGGTCAGGCGGTTCTTGGGCGCGAACTCCTCGAGGTAGACTGCGCTGGCCACGCCGATCGGAACCGCCAGAACAATCACCACCAGCATCATGTAAAGCGAACCCATAAAGGCGCCAGCGAGGCCAGCCGTGGCCGGAGCGGAGCGGCTGTCGACATTGGTAAAGATGTGCCAGGCGAAATCGAAAGTTATGGTGCCGTCGGCTTCAAACCGGTCGGCCAGGGCGCGGGTTGTGGCAGCCAATTGCTGGCGCTCATCGGCTGCATTGCGATTAATGGTACCCTTGAGCCAGTTGTCGGTATTGGCTGACGCCAGAATGGAGACGGGCACAGTCTGGCCAAGCACATCCGAATTGGCGAAGTACATGTCGCGCAGCTGGAAGCGGGCGGCCGAGGTGACCAGCTCGAGCAGGTCGCGGCTGTCGATTTCGACATCGGGCGCCTTGGCGCGCAATGCTGTCTCGACAATCCGGTTCCAGTTCGACAGCGTCACGGCGCGCTGCCACTGGTTCACGGCCTGCTGATAGTCAGCCTGGGACGGAAAGTCGGCCAGTTCAGGGCGCGGACCGCCTTCGATCAGTTCAGGATCGAAGAAGGCCTCGACGTGGACGGTCGACTGCCAGAAGGACGGCAGGCCCTTGGACAGGATCATGCCGAAGAGAATGGCGACGAAGCCAAGGGCAGCGGCGATGGACAAAATGCCAGCCCAGCGGAACAGGGCTTCATTGCGATGGCGACGCGTCAGGCTCTTGCGAACCCGTTCGCGATTTTGCGCGCCAACGGCGGAGCCAGGGAGCACGGTATCAGTCATGGCTATTCGTATTGCTCCCTGAATTTGCGGACGATGTAGAGCGCCAGGACGTTGAGCAGCAGTGTCATGGCGAAGAGGGTGAGGCCCAGCGCAAAGGCGACCAGCGATTGCGGGCTGGTGAAGTCGGCGTCACCTGTAAGCTGGTTGACGATGCTGACGGTAACGGTCGAGGTCGGTTCCGCCGGATTGGCGCGCAACACCGGGCTATTGCCTGCGGCCAGCACCACGATCATGGTTTCGCCGATGGCGCGGCTGACGGCGAGCAGCACCGCGCCGACCACGCCGGGCAGGGCGGCGGGCAGCAGCACCTTGCGGATGGTTTCGGACTGGGTGGCACCCAGGCCCAGCGATCCGTCGCGCATGGTGCGCGGCACCTGGCCCAGAATGTCGTCGCTAAGCGAGGAGATGAAGGGGATGATCATGATGCCCATCACCACGCCGGCCGTGAGCGCGCTGGTGGCGCGAATGTTGATCCCCACGAGATCACCCAGGCCCGAGAGGAATGGGCCGACAGTAACCAAGGCAAAGAAGCCGTAGACGATGGTGGGGATACCAGCCAGAATTTCAATGATCGGCTTGACCACACCGCGCACCCGCTCATGGGCATACTGCGAGAGATAAATCGCCGACATCAGACCGATGGGAACAGCGACCAACATGGCGATGATACTGATCATCACCGTGCCCCAGAGCAGCGGCAGCAGGCCATATTCACCGGCGGATCCAGAACCGGTGCTCTGGAAGCGCGGGTTCCAGGTGGTGCCGAAGAAGAAGTCGAGGGGATTGATGAAGCTGAAGAAGCGCAGCGCGTCGGAGAGGAGCGAGAGCACGATGCCAATCGTGGTCAGGATGGCCACGGTGGAACAGGCGATCAGCGCCAGGCGCACGAAAATTTCCACCTCCGAACGGGCGCGCAGGCGCGGTGCGATCCGGCGCTGAGCCCAGAACAAGCCGCCTGCGCCGAGGGCTGCGGCAGCGGCGATGACGCCAAGGAAGGAGAGTTGCTGGAAGGAGGCATAGGCACTGGCTGCAGAGGCCTCGGCTGGGGTCGGTTCGCCAATGACACCGTAGCCAGAAGCAATGGCCTGCACACGCGAGATGGCGGCCTGGACCTCGAATGGCTGCCGCTGCGCAACTTCCGCAGGTAGCTGCGCCAGAATGAAGCTATTGGTCACGGACTGGCTGAACAGGGCCCACAGACCCAAAATGACAATGGCCGGCAGAATGGCAAAGAGCGCGGCGAGGACGCCATGATAGATTGGCCGCGAATGGAGCCGGGTGTCCTTGCCGTCGGCAAGCTTGCGGCTGCGCGACCAGCCGACCTGATAGGATACTGTCAGAAGTACCAGGAGCAGGCCTGCGATAACGAGGGCGTTCACGACGAAGCTATCCTTCCTGGTGTGCCGGGTTTGAAACCCTGGCGCGAATTTGGAGTGCTTTTTGAAGGACCCCGGCCGGGCCGGGGTCCTTCTGAGAGCAGTACCGCTTAGCGGGTGTACTGTTCGGCGTTATTGAAGGCTTCGAGCTGGCCGGCGCGGAACTCGCTGGAAGCCGGAACCAGACCGGCAGCTTCCAGGGTGCCACCGGCACCGGCCATCTGCTCGGACAGGAAGAAGGCAACGTAGTCTTCGATACCCGGGATCACACCGATATGGGCGCCCTTGACGTAGAACTGCAGCGGACGCGAGACCGGATAGTCACCGGCCGCGATGGTGTCCAGGCTCGGCTCAACGCCCGAAACCGTGGCAACCTTGAGGGTGTCGCGGTTCTGGTCGTAGAAGCTAAGACCGAACACGCCAACGGCTTCCGGGTTCGACTGGAGGCGAGCCAGAGTCTCGGTGTAGTCACCGGCGATTTCGACAACGACGTCCTGACGCGGGGTCAGGCACGCGGCTTCCATGGCGTCTTCGTCCATTTCGGGCAGTTCAGCTGCTTCACAGCCGGCTTCCAGAACGCGCTGGTCGAAGACTTCGCGGGTGCCGTGGTTGGTGCCGGGGATGGCAACGAAGATGGCCTGATCGGGCAGCGAAGCGTCGATCTCGGACCAGTTGGCGTAGGGGTTGTCGACCATTTCGCCATCGACGGGGACCTGAGCGGCGATGGCCTTGTACAGGTGCACGGGCTCGAGAGCGAAGTCGCCCTGGTCGATGCCGGTGGCAAAGACGATGCCGTCATAGCCGAAGACGATTTCGCGCACGTCGGTCACGCCATTGCCGTGGCAGCTTTCCAGCTCGCTGGCGCTCATCTTGGAGGACGAGTTAGCGATGTCGAGCGTGGCTTCGCCCACACCTTCGCAGAGCTGGCGCTTGCCGCCGCCCGAACCACCACCGGCAACGTTCGGAGCCTTGTAGTCAGGGAACGCGTTGGCGAATTCTTCGGCAACGATCGAAGCGAAGGGCAGCACGGTCGAGGAGCCGGCGATCTGGATGGTGTCGCGCGACTGGGCGTAGGCAGCGGTGGTGCCAAACGCTGCAAGAGCGATAACGGCGGCACTGGCGTAGAGTGCGGTCTTCATGGAATGTCCCTTCCGGAATTCGTTTTCAAACATGGCCAGCCATTCGTTGGGCCGCCCTGTGACGCGGCAGACCATAGGAGTGCCCGGCGACGGTTTTATTGCATTTCAGTGACTGGTTTGTGACATCGCAACCAATTGGAAAATAACGGGGTATTTCCGCGTTGGTTTGTCGGGGGCGCTGTTGCGGAGAGGCAGAATGACGGTCTGGAAAGCTCTCAGACGGAAACTCTGGCAGCGGTTACTGCGACGACCCTAATGGGGATCTGTGACAATTGTCGGACGGAAGGGGAGTGCTATTCACGAGCCAGTCTGCGGCTCCCGGTTCAGCGCAGAAGCGGGCGCACCTCGGCCTGGACCTTACGCATCAGTGGCAGGAAATGGGCGATCATGCGTGAGGTGGGTGCGCGGGCGACATGGGCGCCGATATTGATGGCGGCCACGACCTGGCCAATTGCGTTGTGCAGGGGCACAGCGATTGAGCACAGGCCCAGTTCGAGTTCCTGATCGATGACGGCAAAGCCCTGCGCTGCGATCACGGCCAGTTCAGTGGTAATTGTGGCAATGTCGGCCTTGGTCCGCGCGGTATAGGCAACGATCTCGGAACGCTGGAGAATCGCCTTGGCCTCGTCGGCAGGCAGCGCGGCCAGGAGGGTTCGGCCCATCGAGGTGCAATAGGCGGGAAGGCGCGCGCCGGCGCCGAGATTGATGGACATAACGCGGCGGGTCGACGCGCGGGCGACATAGAGAATGTCCGTTCCTTCCAATACGGCCGCCGAGGTGCTTTCGCCGGTGGCGCGGGAGAGTTCTTCGAGGAAAGGCTGGATCAACCGGGGCAGTGGTGTGGCAGCGAGATAGGAATGGCCCAGATTGAGCACGCGCGGGGTGAGTTGGAAGAACTTGCCGTCATAAGTGGCGTAGCCCAGATGCACGAGGGTCAGTAGGCACCGCCGCGCGGTGGCGCGTTCAAGGCCGGTGCGCAGGGCCACATCGGTAATGGACATGCGCGCATGGTCCTCGTCGAAACACTCGATCACCGAGAGTCCGCGCATCAGACCATGAATGATGTCTCCTTCCCGCATGGGCGCTTTCCGTTATCTGTTCGACTGGCGCACAGACTATCGCGGGGCAGCGTCGGAGCAAAGCGCTTGTGGGCGCAGACGTGGGCACGCACAATCAGAGTTTGACAGCGGCCGCGACCCTGATATGACGCGGGCGGGGCCTATAGCTCAATGGTTAGAGCCGACCGCTCATAACGGTCTGGTTCCAGGTTCGAGTCCTGGTGGGCCCACCAATTCCCTCGATCGCTCCTCGAGCTCCGCTGCTGGTTGCCGCTGTTCGGGCATGTCCAAGACGTGGCGTGGAGCATAGGGGCACCCGGCCGCACAGACACTTGCATTTGTGGGGCCAGGGTCGTATCGGCTTTGCTACGGTCTGCAGTTCACCGAGGCGTCGCCGCCCCTGTTGGGGAGCTAAACCTGCCTTATACGATTTTCGACACGCACACTCCCTGTGCCCGTCGCAAGCCGGCGACCAGTGACACCGCCTCGTTGGCGGGTTTGGGCACGCACGAGGATGCGCCATGTCGAGACAAGTCCACTCCCTTAACATTGCCGATCTGTCGGCTTTTGCCAAAGCGCTGCGCGAGCAAATCGCCAAGTCGGATGAGACGCCAAGCCATGTTGAGATGCTGAACATGCTGACGCGGTCGGCCGGCTTTCGCAATTACCAGCATTTCAAGGCTGCCAGTGCGGACCGACCGCCGCAGGAGGTGGTTGACCTGACGCTGGTGGAGAAGGTGAGCCGCCATTTCGACCGGCAAGGTGTGCTCATGCGCTGGCCCTCCCGGAACAGTCTGCAGCCCTTTTGTCTCTGGGCGCTGTGGGCACGGATGGAGCCAGGGCGCGACTATACGGATCGGGAGAACACTGAATTGCTCAACGGGTTGGCCAGCTTTGGAGACCACGCATTGTTGCGGCGGGCCCTGGTCGATCTGGGCTATGTCGAGAGAACGCGGGATGGGCGCACCTACCGGCGCATAGAGCAGAAACCGCCGCCCGAGCTTTCGGTTCTGCTCAAGCGGATCGGCCCTGTGGATGGTCAGACGCGCTTGTAGATCCGCTGCATCGCGACCCTGGAGACGAGATTGCCGAGAGCAACGGCCTGGTTTTTTTGAATAGCCGCCAGGCCATTGGCAAGCGCCGCCTGCTTCTGCGCAATTTCCAATGCTCCTGCCTTACGACCGCGCTGGTATTGTAGCCGGTCGTAGGGAGAGAGCTGATACATGTTGAAGCGCGTTATTTTGCCAGAATAGCTCATGGCCCCACGCTGCGCCCGGTTGATTTACAGTTGGTAGAGCGAGCTGGTTAACTTGCTTATGTTCGCGCTTTACTTAGATGGGGCGAACTATCTGAAAAAGCGGTGCTCGCAGCGCGCTACGCAGTCTTGGAGATGCGCTGCATGGCCATCTTGGAGAACAGATTGCCCATTTCGACCGCCTTGTTGCTCTGGATCGAAGCGAAGCTATTGGCCATGCTGGCATTTTTCTGGGCGGTTTCGGCCGCGGCGGCGCGGCGCTCGCGCTGATACTGGATCCGCTCGTGAGGGGAGAGCTGATGCATGTTGTATCGGTTGATCTTGGTGCTGCCGTAGGCCATGCAGCAAGCTTGGCCGATTATGGTTAACCGGCGGTTAAATGGTTAGCAGACTGCTAACGTTGGTGGCCGCGTCAACTCAGTGCTGCGTAACCACAAGGCCAGCGGCGCCGGCCATCATCACACCCGCCGTCTTGTTCAGGCGCCCGAGGGCCTTTTCCGAGCGGAACATGTCGCGGGCGGCGGAGGCCAGCCAGGCATATCCGCAGCCGATGATGAGGAGCACGATAACAACGATGGCAGTCAGCTCGACGAAGGCGACCGGGTTCATTTCGCCCAGCGGCACCACCGTGGGCAGGATGGCGAGATAGAAGACGATGGTCTTGGGGTTGCCCATGGTCAGCGAAAAGCCGGCAAGGAATGTCTTCCAGCGACCTTCGTTCCTGGGTTTCATCTGCTCCGAGCCGGGGCGGGCGGTCCAGAATTTCCAGGCGATATAGAGCAGGTAGGCGGCGCCGGCCCAGCGGATGATGGTGAAGACCGGACCGAACCAGGTCGCGATGGCAGCCAGGCCGAAGACGGCGAAGAAGAAATAGACCAGATCGCCGGCCAGGATGCCCAGCACCATCGGAAAGGCACCTTTGAAGCCGCCGCCAAGGGCGCGCGCGACCACGGCGGCGACGCCGGGGCCGGGCACCAGCACGGCGATGGCATAGGCGATGGTAAAGGCTGAAAGGGTGAAAAGATCCATGGCGAAACGATCCGGCTCTAGGGCGAGCGGACACTACGCCTCCGGTCGGGTTTTTGCCAGCCCCGGTTGACCCGCCGGCGATAGCGATTATCTTGTGCCCATCGCAACCTGACCGGACGGTTCCCAATGGATCGCATCCTCACAGCAATGCCGATTTGCCTTGCCCCTGAGGAATTGACGAACCATGCCTTCCGTGACGTTTTCGCGACTGACCTATTCCGGCCCTGACGGCCAAACCCTCTTCTCCAATCTCGACCTGACATTCGGCCCCGGACGGACCGGGCTGGTTGGCCGCAATGGCGTGGGCAAGACCACGTTGCTGCGTCTGATCGCAGGCGAACTTACGGCCAGCTCAGGAACGGTTACTGTTGCCGGTCGAATTGGTGTGCTGCGCCAGTCGGTGCAACCGGCGGCGGACGAAACGGTT
>Ga0208794_1001368_pt1 | contig 10994 bp, 9 predicted proteins | sample 32_taG_FD_184106 | JGI IMG/M metagenome (GOLD analysis project Ga0208794, IMG submission 184106) | Marine viral communities from the Gulf of Mexico - 32_GoM_OMZ_CsCl metaG (SPAdes) (version 2) | ecosystem: Environmental > Aquatic > Marine > Oceanic | place: Atlantic Ocean: Gulf of Mexico...
TCAAGCAACGGTTGGACATTGTCGCCCTGACCATCCCGCACGTCCATCTCGAGGACCCATTCGATAATTTCGCTCATGTTAACCCTTTCTCGCTAGGGAATCACCCTAGAGGAGAAAGGTTTACAATCTGCAACGTCTCACACAGCCAGCAGATGCCCTGCGTTCTGGCCGGTGATCGTGGCCGAAATGATCGCGCCCTCGGTCTGGGGGGTGGCAAAATGGGTTTCGGTAAATTGTTCGGTCCGGCCCATGGTGGGGCTTTCCATCAACACCTGATGGGCGCGTCCTTGTTGGGCCGCCAAATGGCGCGCGACCTGCGCGTCACCCGCAGCGCGCAGCTGCGCCGCGCGTTCCTTGATGAGCGTGCCGTTCACCGCAGGCATCCTTGCAGCGGGCGTGCCTTCGCGCGCCGAATAGGGGAAGACATGCAGCCATGTCAGATCGCAGTCCGTCACCAGCTTGAGCGAGTTTTCGAACATCGCGTCGGTTTCGGTGGGGAAACCGGCGATGATATCGGCCCCAAAGGTCATATCGGGACGAAGTTTGCGGACCTCTTGGGCAAAACCAATCGCATCATCGCGCAGATGGCGGCGCTTCATCCGTTTCAGGATCATGTCGTCGCCATGCTGCAAGGACAGATGCAGGTGCGGCATCAAGCGGGGCTCGGTGGCGATGGCCTGCATCAGGTTCTCGTCCACCTCGATCGAATCGATGGAGCTGATCCGCAGGCGTGGCAGGTCGGGCACCAGCCGCAGGATGCGCATTACCAGATCCCCCAGCTTGGGCGTCGCGGGAAGGTCTGCACCCCAACTGGTCAGGTCCACGCCGGTCAGAACGACTTCGTTAAAGCCTTTGTCGACCAGCCGCTTGATCTGATCCACCACAACCCCCGCAGGGACCGAGCGGGAGTTGCCGCGGCCATAGGGGATGATGCAGAAGGTACAGCGGTGATCGCAGCCGTTCTGGACCTGCACATAGGCCCGGCTGCGCGTGCCGAACCCGTCGATCAGATGCCCCGCCGTTTCGGTCACCGACATGATGTCATCGACCTGCAGCGCCTCTGTCTCGCCGATGAAATCAGCCGCCAACCCCTGCCACGTCGCGCCGACCATTTTTTCGGTGTTGCCGATGACCGCGTCGACCTCTGCCATCTTGGTAAAGGTCTCCGGTTCGGTCTGGGCGGCGCAGCCGGTGACGATCAAACGCGCGTCGGGGTTGGCCTTGCGCAGTTTGCGGATGTCCTGGCGGGCCTTGCGCACGGCCTCGGCGGTGACGGCGCAGGTGTTGACGATTACTGCGTCTTTCAGGCCAGCCTGTTCGGCAAGTTCCTTCATCGCTTCGGTCTCATAAGCGTTCAGGCGGCAGCCGTGATTCGAGAAGATCGGGGCGCTCATGTCAGGCTTTCCAGAAACGAAGGGGTCAGCACGCCGCTGAAGACATGGGCCGAGGGGCCGGTCATCCAGACGCCATCCTCGCGCCAGTCGATGTGCAGCGTGCCACCGTCCAGATCAATGCGCACGGCGCGGCCTGTCAGCCCTCTGCGTGCCGCTGCCACGGCCGTCGCACAGCTGGAGGAGCCGGAGGCCAGCGTGATGCCCACACCCCGTTCCCACACGCGCATACGGATGTGATCGGGGCCGATGATCTGGGCGATCTGCACATTAGTGCGTTCGGGGTAAAGCGCGTGATGCTCGATACCGGGGCCAAAACCGGCCAGATCAATCGCGTCGACATCATCAACAAAGAAGGTGCAATGGGGGTTGCCCATGCCGGTGGCTGTCGGCGCACCGTCGATCGGCAGCTCAAGCGTATCCATCTGGTGTGCCAGCGGAATTTCGTCCCAGTCAAGCTGCGGGTGACCCATGTTGACCGATGTCAGCCCATTGCCTGCATCCCGCGCCGCCAGATCGCCGCGGTCGGTGGTCAGGTGCAGTTGGGTTTTACCGGTTTCCTCCATCAGGAACCGCGCGATGCAGCGCGTGGCATTGCCACAAGCGGCAGAGGTAGAGCCGTCGGCGTTGAAGAACGTCAGATGCGCATCAGCGGCGCCATTGGTGATCACGGCCAGCTGGTCAAAGCCCACGCCGAACTGGCGATGTCCGATGGCCTGCGCAAGGGCAGGGGTCACCTTCGTGAGCGCCGGGGGCGCGTCGGCACGCACAGCACCGTCACGCGCATCCAGCACGACAAAATCATTGCCCAGCCCATGCATCTTCATGAAGGGCAAACCGTTGGTCAGATCACTATACATTCGGCGCATATAACGCGGCATTTGAAACTAATCCAGCGAGAGTGAAATTTTTCGTAAGTTTCCGCTTGACCCCAAGGCCGCACCTTTCTAGATACCCGCCTAGTGGGCCGTTAGCTCAGTTGGTAGAGCAACTGACTTTTAATCAGTAGGTCGATGGTTCGAACCCATCACGGCTCACCACTACTTTCCAGTCTGACTGGAACGGATAAAAACAGCGCCCCTCGGGGCGCTGTTTTTCGTTTCATGTGTTGGGTTTAGGGGCTTAGCCCGTATGGCCTTCAAAACATTTCAGCGCGATCCCTGCTTCTTGCAGGGATGATTTGACCGCGCGGGCAATGTCGACGGCTTCGGGGGTGTCGCCGTGCAGACAGATCGTATCGATCGCGGCAGGAATTGTTTGGCCGCTCTCGGTCAGAATCGCACCGGCTTTGACCATTTTGACCATCCGTTCGCCCGCCAGTGCCGCATCGTGAATCACCGCACCGGGTTTAGAGCGGTCGACCAGCGTCGCGTCGTCGTTATAAGCGCGGTCGGCAAAGATCTCTCCGGCCCACTTACAGCCAAGCGACTGCACCGCGTCCTGCTGCGCCGTGGCGGCCAGCACCATGACGATCAGATCAGGCGCGACGCTGAGCGCGGCCTCATAAAGGTCACGGGCCAGTATCTCGTCCTCTGACGCCATATTGGCGAGCGCGCCGTGCAGTTTCAGGTGCCGCACCGATGTGCCAAGGCTGCGGGCCATGCCGACGCTGGCGGCGACCTGATAGCGGACCTGATTTTGCAGCGTGCCCCGTGGCACCGACATGCGGTTGCGGCCAAAACCGGCCAGATCCATGAAACCGGGGTGCGCACCGATACCGACGCCATTGTCACGCGCCAGCGTCATTGTGGCAGACATCACATCAGCGTCACCCGCATGGCCACCACAGGCGATGTTGGCAGAGCTGATGATTTGCAACAAAGCGGCATCATCGCCCATTTTCCACGGGCCAAAGCTTTCGCCCATATCGGCATTCAGATCGACGGTCGGCATTTAATGCTCCTCTTCAAAGGGGTTGTCGGTGGCAGAGATCGCGCCCCCCACCAGCTGATAGGCCAGCAGGTTGCGGATTTTGGCAGGGTCGCGGACCAGCGGCGTGACCTGCCCGCCAAGCGCTTTGATGTCTTGGCGGTGCTGCGTCTCGAGCGTGATGGCCTGTTCCAGCGTGATGAATTCGAACCGGATCGCGGTGCCCGATGCGGCTTGCGCCACGCGGGGCAGGTCGCGGGGAATCACGGTCCCGATGCGGGGATAGCCGCCGGTGGTCTGGCATTCGCCCATCAGCACGAAAGGTGCGCCGTCACCGGTGATCTGTATGTCGCCGGGCACGATGACCTCGGACAGGATGGACAGACCGCCCTCGGCGCTGAAACCGTCGCCGTCGTGGTCCATGCGCACGCCCATGCGGTTGGCACGCGGGTCGCGGGTAAAGGCGGTGGTTTCGAAGCGTTTGCGTTCATCAGCGGTAAAGTGGTCGGTCTGCATGCTGGCCACGACGCGCACGGTGCCGCCGTCAAAACGACTGTCGCGGGGCAGTTGCAGCCCCGTTTGGCGCGACTTGTCCGCCCCAAGGGGCAGCGCGTCGCCCGCAGCAAGCGGCTGGCCCAGCCCGGCGCTTAGGTGGCTGGCCCTTGCCCCCAACAGTCTGTCAGAGGCGATGCCCCCGCCCACATGCAGATAGCCATAGGTGCCGCCCGTGGTGCCGCCAATGGTCAGCTTTGCCCCAGCGGGCAGCATGTGGCTGGCGTTCCAGACGATGGCATCCCCGTCGATGCTGGCGGCCATGGTGGCCCCTGTCAGGGCGATACGGATGTCGGCGTCAGCCGTGAAGGTCCCGCCGGTGCCTGTCATCTCTATCACCGCAAGCTCGGGCGATTGGCCAAGCAGGGCGGCCCCTTCGTAAAGCGCCACGGGATCGGCGGCACCGCCCTTTGTAAGCCCTTGGGCACGCCAACCGGGACGGCCCATATCCTGTATCGTCAGGGCGGGACCGGCTTGGGAAATGGTGAGGGTCGCGCTCATGCCAGCACCTCTGTCTCTGCGCCGCCCTGGCCGGTTTCATCTGTCGCGGTGATCTTGTCATATTCGGCGCGCGATATGGAGGGGAAGCACAGCTCGTCCCCCGGTGACAGGGCAAAGGGCGTGTCGCTGCGCGGGCGGAAGGTCTTGAATGCGGTCTGCCCGATATGGCGCCAGCCGGTGGGGGAGGCATTGGTGAAGATAATCAGCTGCCGGATCGCCACGATCAACGCGCCCGCGGGGACGGATTTTGTCAGCCCCTGCTGACGCGGAATATCCCAGTTCTGCGGCAGTTCGCCCATATAGGGCTGGCCGGGGGCAAAGCCGATGGTCAGCACTCGTACGCGCGCCTGCGACAGCTGCGCAATCGCCGCATCGGGGTCCAGCCCCGCAAGCTCTGCCGCTTCTTCAAGCTGTGGCGCAAGGTCGGTGCCATAGACCGTCGGCACATGCCACAGCCTCCGCCCCGTCGGCAGGTCAGAGGTGTACCAGTCGCGCGTTGCCAGCAGATCGTGCAGCCGGTCCAGCAGGCTGTCCACCGAAGCCGCCACCAGATCGATCTGCAGGAAGGTGGACACCAACGAGGTGCTCGTCTCTGTCACCTCTGGCCAGTCGGCGGCATCCACGGCGGCGCGAAACGACAGGGCGGCGCGGTTCGCGGGCTCTGACATCGTGTCGGCAAAACGCACCAGCACGCCGGACAGGCCAACGGTCTGGATCAGGGGGAAGTCGGTCATTGGGGCACCTGCCTTAGATTTTCGGGCAGCCAGGTCGCGATGTCGGGGAAGAAGATCAGGACAAAGACCATCACCACCATGATCAGGAACATCGGCAAGGCGGCTTTGGTGATATATCCCATCTCGTGATCCGTCATGCCTTGCAGCACGAACAGATTGAACCCGATCGGCGGCGTGATCTGCGCCATCTCGACCACGACCACAACAAAGATACCGAACCAGATCAAGTCTATCCCCGCACCGCGCACCATCGGCTCAACCACAGCCATGGTCAGCACGACCGACGAAATACCATCAAGGAACATGCCCAGTACGATATAGAATACCAGCAGCGCCATCAGCAGTTGAAAGCGCGTCAGTTCAAGCGCTGCAATCCCGTCCGCCAGCGCACGGGGCAGGCCGGTAAAGCCCATCGACAGTTTAAGAAAGGCAGCACCCGCAAGGATCAATGCGATCATGGCAGAGGTGCGCATCGCCCCCATCAGGCTTTCCTGAAAGCTGGTCCAGTTCAGCGACCCCTGCATCAACGCCAGCGCCAGCGACCCCAGCACACCGATGGCGGCCGCCTCTGTCGCGGTGGCGTAGCCCAGATACATCGACCCGATCACCACCGTGATCAGCCCGAAGACCGGCAGCAGAAAGCGCGAGTTGCGCAGCTTGGCGGCAAAGCTCATCCCTGTCTCGACGCTGGGGTTCCAGTCCTTCGAGGTCAGCGCGATAAAGGCGACATAGGCCATGAACATCAGCGCCAGAATAAGCCCCGGCAGGACGCCGGCAAAGAACAGTTCGGTGATGCTTTCGTTCACGGTGACGCCGTAAACGATCAGCGCGAGCGAGGGCGGGATCATCAGCCCCAGCGTGGCGGCACCGGCCAGCGTGCCGATGATCATCTTTTCGGGATAATTGCGCGCTCGCAGTTCGGGGATCGACATTTTGCCCACGGTTGACAGCGTCGCGGCAGATGACCCTGAAACGGCGGCAAAGACGGTGCAGCCGACGATATTGGTATGCACCAGCCCGCCGGGCAATTTCGCCAGCCACGGCGACAGCCCTTTGAACATATCCTCGGATAGCCGCGTCCTGAACAGGATCTCCCCCATCCAGATGAACAGCGGTAGCGCGGTCAGCGTCCACGAGCTGGACGAGGCCCAGATCGTCGTGACCATAGCATCGCCAACGGGGCGGGTGGTAAACAGCTCCATCCCGAACCAGGCGACGCCCATCAGCGCCAGACCAACCCAGACGCCGGTGCCCAGCAGGAACAGCAGCACAGTGATAAACAGAATGATCGCGTAAAGTTCCGTCACAGCGTCACTCCCCAAAACTTTGATCGACAAGATCGCGGGTGAGACGGTGTTCGCCTTTTACGATCAGATAGAGCAGGTTATCGGTCAGCGCGATGGCAAGGATGCCACCGCCCACAACCATCACCGACTGCGGAATCCACAAGGATGTGGCGTCTTGCGACTGGCTGACTTCGTTGAATTTCCACGACCAGTAGACGAACCAATAGGCGTAGTAGGTGAAATACCACGCGATCGCCGCGGCAAGGCCGAAGCACCATATTTCAAGCAGCCGTTTCGGGCCTGCGGGCAGGGCGTTCAGCAGCACCGACACGCGGATATGCGCGCCACGGTTCAGCGCGTTGGCGAAAGCGAGGAAGCTGGCGGCGGCCATCGCATAGCCGGCATAGCTTGCCGCACCGGGGAAAACCTCGCCGGTCCAGCGGGCAACCATCTGCACCACGATCAGCAGCAGGATCGCGACAAGACTTACGGCAGCCAGGGCGCCAGATGCGAAATAGATGAAATCAAGCAGGCGTCGCAGGATGTTCATGGGAAAGGTCTCCGGATTGGCGGATCGAACGTCAAACGGCGGCACCTGTGTGGGGTGCCGCCGTTCGTTGATTTACTGCATGGATTTGTAGCTATCGACGATCGCCTGACCGTCCTCGCCCGCATTCTCCAGCCATTCGGAGGTCATGGTGCCGCCAATGTCGCGCAGGCCGGACATCAGCTCTTCGCTGGCGGGTTCCACGGTCATGCCGCCTTCGCGCAGCCCGTCATAGGTGAACTGCGTATAGTCCTTGGAGGCTTGCAGCCCGCGCGTTTCCGCATCGCTGGCACAGGTGGTGATGATCGCCTTGTTCTCTTCCGAGACATCGTTCCACACGTCATTGTTGATCATGATGTAGTTGCGCGGCAGCCAAGCGTCGACCTCGTAGAAATGGGTCAGGCTTTCCCAGACTTTCTGGTCATAGCCGGTCGCACCGGACGAGATCATCGATTCCGCAACGCCGGTGGCAAAAGCCTGGCTTAGCTCGGCGGCTTCGATGGTGACGGGCAGCATGCCTGTCAGCTCTGCCAGACGGCTGGTGGCGTTGTTGTAGGACCGGAATTTGACGCCCTTCATGTCCTCGATCGTGTTGACCTCTTTCTTGAAGTACAGACCCTGTGGCGGCCATGGAACGTTATAAAGCAGTGTCAGGTTCTGCTCTGCCAACAGCTCTTCGATCTTGGGTTTCGCGGCTTTCCACAGCTTGTCGGACGCCTCGAAGGACGGCGCGAGGAAGGGGATGGAATCAAAGCCGAAGATCGCGTTTTCATTCTGGTGCCCCGACAGGATGCGTTCGCCCAGCTGGACCTGACCGGTCTGGATCGCGCGTTTGATATCGGCACCCGCGATCAGCGACCCGCCGGGGTGCACGGTGATCTCGATCTCGCCCGCGGTGCCTTCGGTCACGCAGTTGGCAAATTCAACGCCGTTCTCGGAATGGAAGTTCGACGCCGAATAGGCCATCGGCATGTCCCATTTCTCAGCCGCGAAAGCGGGCAGGGCGGTGGTGACCGTCAGGGCGGCGGTCGCGACGCCTGTCATCAATGTGGTGGTCCGTTTCATGTGGTTCTCTCCTTGTTGGTATGTCTTTGGTTTGCGGGGTTAGCCCCTGCTAAACCGTTGTGGTGCATAGGGCTGCAGGTCGGTGTTGACGGGTTGCCCCATAACCAATCCTGCGACGAGGCGGCCTGTTTTGGGCCCGCCTGTCAACCCGATGTGGTGATGCCCGAAGGCGGTAAAGACCCGGCTTGTGCCAACCTGTCCGATCAGGGGCAGGCTGTCGCTGGGGGCAGGTCGGTGCCCCAGCCATTCGATTTCGCGCGTGGCTCTAAGCTGTGGAAAGGCCGCCTTGGCCTGTCGCCGCAGCAGCGCCAGCGGTGCCTTGGACGGGGCTGCGTCAAGCCCGCCGAATTCCAGAATACCCGCGCAGCGTAGGCCCTGCGCCATGGGGGTGGCAACGAATTTCCCGCTGGCGATCATCACGGGGCGCGCAGGCCCGCCCGTCGCCCCCTCGAATATCACATGATAGCCGCGTTCGCTTTCCAGCGGGACGTTCAGCCCCAGCTTGGCCATCAGCGGTTTCGACCAGACGCCGGTGGCCAGCACGATATCGTCACAGGCCACGCGGCCTTGGGTCGTCTCTACCCCGGAAATCGCGCCGCCGGACAGGTCGAAATCCTTGACCTCGGCCTGCTGGATCGTGCCGCCGCCCTGTTCGAACGCCCGCGCCAGCGCGCCGACATAGCCGCCGGGGTCGCGGATAAAGCCGTGGTCCTTCATGGTGGCAAGCAGGTGTATGTCCGGCCCGAGCGTCGGTTCATACTCGTGTATCTGTGGCCCCTCGATCAGCTCTGGAGCGAACCCCGCCTCCGCCCGCAGCGCCCAGGTGTAGGCTTCGGCGTCAAACGCGGCGCGGTTTCGGTAGGCGAAAACATAATCGCTGTCCCTCACCCAGTCAGACAGGCCCAAATCAGCGGTCAGGCTTTTGTGTTGGTCCACACTGTCGCTGACAATAGGCGCGAGCCCCTGCGCAATCCGGCGGGTGTCGCGGTCGTTCGCGACCCGCAGATACTTTGCCAGCCAGGGCAGCAGACGCGGCAGATAGGGCAGGCGCAGGTAAAGCGGCACATCCGGGTTCAGCAGCATCGCGGGGGCTTTGGCGATCAGGCCGGGGGCGGTGACGGGTGCCACGGCGCAGGCCGCCAGCACGCCCGCGTTCCCATGCGACGTGCCTGTCCCCGGTGCCGCGCGGTCAATGATCGTGACCTGCGCGCCTGCGCGTTGCAGCCAGATCGCCGATGACACACCGACGATACCCGCCCCCACGACGACCACATGGCGCGTCATGGGCGACCCTTGGGATGAAAGCAAAGACGGTTCGACATGGTTCTTGATTCCTTTCCGCTCACTTTGGCAGGGAAAAGCAATACGTCAACAAAATGTTTACAAATTGTCATCGTTGTCGCCTGCGCAGGCATGTACCGCCAATTCGTTCATCGAAACGGGGTGGGTTACCGAAGCCAGCCGTCTTCGAAAGCGATCTGACTGACCCCTGCCAGACGGATGATGCGGGCCAGCTCTGCCTCGAAGGCGGCTTGTTTGCCTTTGCCCCAACGGCTGCCCGGCTCTGGCCAAAGGGCGCGTACCACCAGCGTATCCCGGTCACGGTGCGCTTTCATATCCACCCTCGCGATGATGCTGTCGCCCTGCAGGATCGGAAAAACATAATAGCCATAGACCCGTTGGGGCGCGGGCACGAACATCTCTATCCGGTAGCGGAAGCCGAACAGACGTTCGGCGCGTTTGCGATCGCGCAAGGCCGGGTCAAAGGGGCTGAGCACGCGCAGCCGTGCGGTCGGAGCCATGTCTATCGCGGGGTCGCTTGCCAGACCGGGACGGGCAAAGCTGCGATGGACTGTGCCGTCGGCGCCCGCGATCTGCACCTGCTCGACACGTCCGACGGCCTGTTCACGCTGGACCCATGCCTTCGCCTCTGCCGGAGAGATATGCGCCCAGAATGCCGCCAGCTCCCCCGGTGTGGCAAAGCCCAGACGATCCAGCGCGCCGTTGCAGCACCAATCGATGGTCTGCGCCTCATCCGGTGCCTGCGACGGGTCGCATAGCGCCGCGTCAATCACCCGCTCTGTCAGGTCATAGCGTTTCTGGAAGCCGTCCCGCCCCACGACGCAAAGCGCACCGGCGCGCCACAGATATTCCAGCGCGGTTTTGGAGGGATGCCAATCCCACCACCCGCCATTCGAGCGCGGTTCATCCTGCCCGACATCAGACGACGACACCGGCCCCTGTGCGCGGATCTGGTCCAGCACGGTCTGGAACCGCCCCTCGAAATCATGTTGGTGCCAGTTCTTGTACCGCTGGCGCAGCATCTGCGCGTCCCGCTGGCGGCGCAATTCCCAATGGGGGTAGTATCCCATCGGGATCACCGCGGCGTCATGGGTCCAGTGCTCAAACAGCGCCCCATCGCGTTCATACAGCGACTTCAACGCTTGCGGGCGATAGCGTTGGCGGCGCGAGAACAGGATCAGGTCATGCGCCCGCGCCACGGTATTGATGCTGTCCAACTGCACAAAGCCCAGGCCCTGGATCAGCTGCAACAAGTCGTTCCCGCTGGCGGGCCCCTGGGGCGCATCGCTTAGCAGATGGCGATGCAGAAAGATGCGACGGGCGTCGCGGTTGCCGATCAGCGGCAGCGTCATACCTTGCGGTTGCGGCGCAGCGTGTCCCCCAGCGACAGGGTCGGTGTCAGGGTAATCTGCGTTTGCAGGTCGGGGTCCGGTTCATCCAGTGTATCGTTCAGAATGATACGCGCCGCGGCCTGTCCGATCTCGAGCCGACAGGCGTCCATCGTGGCAAGCTGACGGGGCAAGCCCTGTAGCAGTTCGACGTTGTTGAAACCGGCCAGGCCGATCTGGCTCGGAATATCGATGCCCTGATCGATCAGATACAGCAATCCGCCCGCGCCGATCATGTCGTTTGAATAATACAGGAAATCCAGCTCGGGCGACCGCTCAAGCATGTCTTGCGTCATCTCGCGCCCCTTGGCCAGCGCAGAGCCGCCAGAGTAGAACGCGCGGTCCTCGATCTCTATCCC
>Ga0208794_1001371_pt1 | contig 10955 bp, 12 predicted proteins | sample 32_taG_FD_184106 | JGI IMG/M metagenome (GOLD analysis project Ga0208794, IMG submission 184106) | Marine viral communities from the Gulf of Mexico - 32_GoM_OMZ_CsCl metaG (SPAdes) (version 2) | ecosystem: Environmental > Aquatic > Marine > Oceanic | place: Atlantic Ocean: Gulf of Mexico...
TCCAGGGCGACGTGATCCGGCGCTACGCCTCGCCGACGGGCACGCTGATCCTGGTGGTCGGCGCCGCGATCTGCGTCGTGTCCTACCGCCTGATGATGCGGATCGGCCGGCTGCCCACCGAGCGGCGGATCCTCGGATGACGCCCGCCCTGGTCGGCGCGCTGCTCGGCTCCCTCGTGGGGGCCGGGCTGCTCCTCGTGCTGCTGCGGGTGCGGGCGATCCAGCGGCCGGCCCTGGGTGGGCGGGTGCTCCCGTACGTCCGTGACGTGGCCCGCGTGCCGGGCGCCGCCCCGGCGCGGACGCCGACGGTCAGTCCGGCATCGGCGGCAGCCGGGGTCTTCGGGCCGCTGCTCCGCCGGACCGCCGACGGCATCGAGCGGGTCCTGGGCGGCTCGACCTCGGTCCGGCGCCGTCTCGACCGCGCCGGTCTCGACCGGACCGTCCACGACTTCCGCGTCGAGCAGGTCGTCTGGGGCCTCGCCGCCTTCGCGGTCGCCGCGGCCTGGGGCGTGCTGCGGACCCTCGCCGAGCCGGGCGCCGCGGTCGGTGCGTTCGTCTTCTGCCTCGTGGCGTTCGCCGGTGGAGTGCTCTACCGCGACAACCACCTGACGTCGCAGGTGAAGAAGCGGGAGCGTCGCATCATCGAGGAGTTCCCGATCGTCGCCGAGCTGCTGGCGCTCTCCGTTGCAGCCGGCGAGGGCCCGGTCGCGGCGCTGGACCGCGTCGTACGACGCAGCCGCGGCGAGCTGTCGCGCGACCTCGAAGGAGTGCTCGCCGCCGTCCGCACGGGCGAGCCCGTGAGCGACGCCTTCGACCGGATGGCCGCCACCACCGGCCTCCCGCTGGTGGCGCGTTTCGCCTCGGGCGTCGCCGTCGCCATCGAGCGGGGCACCCCGCTGGCCGACGTGCTGCACGCCCAGGCCGCCGACGTCCGCGACGCGGGGCGCCGCGAGCTCATCGAGACCGCCGCCCGCAAGGAGGTCTTCATGATGGTGCCGGTCGTGTTCCTGGTGCTTCCCGTGACCATCCTCTTCGCCTTCTACCCCGGCGTCATCGGCCTCCGGCTGGTGGCGCCATGAGTCGACACGTCCGTCCGCACCCCCACCAGAACCCACCCACCAGAAACAAGGAGTGACCATGTCCGTCTCGGGATTCCTCACCCTCCTGCTCCGCTGCCGCGCCCTGCTCCTGCCACCCTCCGCCGAGGGCCGCCGCAGCGCCCAGCGCGGCGACGTGCCGGGGTGGGTCATGGTCACGGTCATGACCGCGGGGCTCGTCTACGCGATCTGGACCTTCGCCGGGCCCGAGCTCAACGCGATGCTGTCGCGCGCGCTCGGATCGGTCAGTGGTCTGGGCTGAGCGGCGCCGCCCTCGCCGCACCGCCCGTCGTACCTCCCGACGCACCCCAGCCCGCCGCGACCAGCGCGGGTCGGCCGTCGTCGACTTCGTGCTGGTGCTCGTGGTGCTGCTGCCGCTGTTCGCCGGGATCGTCCAGGTGGCGCTGGTGCTGCACGTGCGCAACACGTTGACCTCGGCGGCGTCCGAGGGAGCCCGGGAGGCGGCGGCGTACGACCGCGACCTCGCCGACGGTGAGGACCGCACCCGCAAGGAGATCGCCAACGCCGTCGCGAACCGGTTCGCCGAGGGGGTGCGCGTCGAGGAGTACGTCGTCGACGGGCGCCCCGGAGTGCGCGTGACGGTCGAGGCTGAGGTGCCGGCGTTCGGCCTGGGTGGGCCGGGGATCCGGCTGACCGCCCGGGGCCATGCCGTGGAGGAGTCGCCGTGAGGCCCGCGCGCCGGTCCCATGACCAACGCGGCAGCGCCGTGATCGAGCTGACGTGGCTCGGGATCATCCTGCTGGTGCCCGTCGTCTACATCGTGCTGGCGGTGTTCGAGGTGCAGCGCGGCGCCTTCGCGGTCACGGCCGCCGCCCGGACCGCCGCCCGCGCCTATGCCCTCGCGGACGACCACGTCAGCGGCCAGGCCGCCGCCGACGCTGCCGCGACCCGGGCCTTCACCGACCAGGGCATCGACGAGCCGGTCGACGTCGACATCAGCTGCTCGGCGCCCGCCGACGGCGGTGGTCGGGCGACGGGACCCGACGCCTGCCGCGCGCCCGGCGCCGTCATCACGGTGGTCGTCGACTCGTCCGTCGCGCTGCCGTTCATGCCCGAGGTGCTGGGCGGCGGCACCCCGACCTTCGCCCTCGAGGCCAGCCACGCGGTGCCGTTCGGCCAGTTCCGGGAGGCGGGTTGACCGCCCGAGGCCGCGTCACCGGGGGAGCGCGGGACCAGCGCGGCCAGACGACGCTGATGATCATCGGCTTCGCCGGCGTGCTCTTCATGATGCTCGCGGTCGTGGTCGACGCCTCTGCCGCGTACCTCCAGCGCCAGGGCCTCGCCACGCTCGCCGACGGCGCCGCCCTCGCCGGCGCGGACGCGGGCGCCACGGGCGGCGAGGCCTACACCGGCGGGTTCCGCGACGACGACCGCGCCATCCAGACCGAGCGGGTCGCTGAGGCGGCGGTCGCGTCGTACCTGCTCGAGGTGGGTGCCTTCCGGCGCTACCCCGGGCTCTCGTACGACGCCAGCGTCGACGGCGGCTCGGTCGAGGTGCGCATCTCGGCGCCGCTCGACCTGCCGCTGACCCTGCCCGGCGGGCCCGAGGAGGCCACGATCACCGCGACCGGCAGTGCAGCGGTGCAGCTCAGCCCCTAGGGGGTGACCGCGGGCGACGGGTGCGGCGGCTCAGGTCATCCGGGACGTCATCCGCGCTGGTGCCCCGGGAGCTCGGACCGGATGACGTCCTCGGAGTGGGGTCGTGGCCGATCAACGCGGCCCGAGCGGACGTCATACCGACGGGGGCGCCCGGGCCTCGATTCGTATGACGTCCGTGCCCCGGGCCCGACCGGACGGCCAGGTAGTCCCTGACGATGTGGTCGTTCCTCGGCCGCAGCAGCGACCACTACGTCAGGGACTACCCGCCCGCAGAGGGGCGCAGCGTGCCTCAGACGACGACGATCCCGTCCTCGTCGCTCCACAAGACGTCGCCCGGGGCGAACGTGACGCCGCCGAAGGTGACGGGCACGTCGGTCTCGCCGGCGGCGTCCTTCGCGCTCTTGCGGGGGTTCGAACCCAGCGCCTTCACGCCCAGCTCGAGAGAGGCAATGGCCCGCACGTCCCGCACCGGTCCGTTGATGATCACGCCGGCCCAGCCGTTCGCCACGGCGGCCTCGGCGATCATGTCGCCCATCAGCGCCGAGTAGAGAGAGGCGCCGCCGTCGACGACGAGCACCGCGCCCTCGCCGGGGCTGTTGAGCGTCTTCTTCACCAGGCCGTTGTCGCGGTCGCAGCGCACCGTGCGCACGGGACCCGTGAAGCGGGGGCGGGCGCCGTACTGGTTGAACTGCGTCTCGCAGGAGCGCACCTCGACCACGGCGTCGACGAGCGCGTCGACGAGGTCCGAGGTGGTGAGGGTGCCGGCGACGAAGGCGTCGGCGTCGAAGGTGGGGGTGCTCATGGGTGGGTCCTCTCAGCGGGCGGGCTTGACGACGAGGATCTGGGCGGAGACCTCGAGCAGGAGACGCTGGACCGATCGTCCGAGGATCATCTTGCCGATCGTGCTGCGGCGGCGCGAGCCGACGATGACCAGACGCGGTGTCAGCGCCTCGAGGTGCTCCACCACGCTGTCGGTGGGGTCGCTGCCGGGCGCGACGAGGTCGAGCCGCCAGTCGAGGTCGGCGGGCAGCACCTCCGCCAGGCGGCCGGTGAGCACCTCCTCCTCGACAGCGGTGACGCGGTCGTCGGGGGAGCCCGTCGAGGTGGCCACGACGACGAGCGGGAGCGAGCGGTGCTGCGCCTCCTCGACGGCGGCGGCGAGGGCGGCCTCGCCCTCGCGGGTGGCGGCATGGAGCACGGCGACGGTCGTGGCGACCGAAGGAGAAGCGTTCACGGGGTCATCCTCCACTCTCGGGCCAGGGTTGAATGCACCCATGTCGCCCCCGGCTCTCCCGCCCCACCGCCGCCGCACGCTCGACCTGCGGGTGGCGCGCTACGGCCCCGACCTCGTCGCCGGTCTCGAGGCCGTGTTCCCGCCCGAGGTGGCCGCCGCCACGACCCGGCGGCTGCTCGACGTGGCCTCCGCGGCGTACGCCGAACGCGACGACGACCTCCACGACCTCGACGAGCGGCGACTGCTCCAGCCGGACTGGTTCCAGCAGCCCGGAGTCACCGGCTACGCGGCGTACGCCGAGCGGTTCGCCGCCGACGTCGGCGGCGACCTCGCCGCGGTGGGGGAGCGGGTCGACCACCTCGAGGCCCTCGGCGTCGGCTACCTCCACCTCATGCCGCTGCTGACGCCGCGACCGGGGGACAGTGACGGCGGGTACGCCGTGGCCGACTACCGCACCGTGCGCGCCGACCTCGGCACCACCGACGACCTGCGCGAGCTCACTCGACGCCTGCGGGGCCGGGGCATCAGCCTCGTGCTCGACCTCGTGCTCAACCACGTGGCCCGCGAGCACGAGTGGGCCGAGCGCGCCCGAGCGGGGGAGGAGCGCTACCGCCGCTACTTCCACGTCTTCGCCGACCGCGAGCTGCCCGACGCCTACGAGGAGACGGTGCCCGAGGTCTTCCCCGACTTCGCGCCCGGCAGCTTCACCCACGACCCCGACCTCGACGCCTGGGTGTGGACCACCTTCAACACCTGGCAGTGGGATCTCGACTGGTCGAACCCCGACGTGCTCGTCGAGTTCGCCGAGATCGTCTGCCACCTCGCGAACCTCGGCGTCGAGGTGCTGCGCCTCGACGCCATCGCGTTCCTCTGGAAGCGGCTCGGCACCACCTGCCAGAACCAGCCCGAGGTGCACCCGCTCACCCAGGCGCTGCGCGCCGTCGCCCGGATCGCCTGCCCCGGCGTGCTGTTCAAGGCCGAGGCGATCGTCAGCCCGCGCGACCTCATGCCCTACCTCGGCACCGGCGCCCACGCCGGCAAGGTCAGCGACCTCGCCTACCACAACACGCTGATGGTGCAGGTCTGGTCGATGCTCGCCTCCGGCGAGACCGCGCTCGCCCGGCAGGTGCTCGGCGGGCTGCCGCCGACGCCGCCCACCGCCACCTGGATCACCTACGCGCGCTGCCACGACGACATCGGCTGGGCGATCGACGACCGCGACGCCCCAGCCGTCGGCCTCGACGGGGCGGCCCACCGCGCGTTCCTCTCGGACTGGTACGCCGGCGACCACCCCGGCTCCTGGGCCGCGGGGCTCGTCTTCCAGCACAACCCCGCCACCGGCGACAAGCGCATCAGCGGTACGGCGGCCGCCCTCACCGGCCTCGCCGCCGCGGAGGCCTCCGGCGACGCGGGCGCCATCGACGCCTCCCTCGCCCGCTTCTTCCTCGCCCACGCCGTCGTCGCCGGCTGGGGCGGGATCCCCGTGATCTGGAGCGGCGACGAGCTGGCCCAGCCCAACGACCCCGGCTGGGCCGACGAGCCCGGCCACGAGGGCGACAACCGGTGGGCCCACCGCCCCCGGCTCGACCCCGCCCGCCTGGCGCGGCGCGACGACCTGTCCACCGTGCCCGGGCGCGCGTTCGCCGCGCTGGCCCACCTGGCCCGCGTGCGCCGTACGCTCCCGCAGCTGCACGCCGCCACCTCCCCGACCGTGGTCGACGGCGTCGACGACGGCCTCTTCGTCACCCTGCGCAGCCCCGCCGCCGGGGTCGTGGTCGGCGTCCACAACGTCACCGACCGCCCCCGCCCGCTGCCCGCCGAGCGGCTGGCGGCGCTCGGCCTCGACGCGCCGTACGACGCCCTCGGCGGCCACGCCGTCACCTGGGGCGACGACGGGATCGTGCTGGTGCCGCCGTACGCCGCGTGGTGGCTCGTCGACGGGTCGCTGCGCTGACGGCCGGGGATGCCGGGCCGGTTTCGCGCTGACGTAGCATCGTCGTTTGTGGCTGGCCCGGACTTCGACCAAGAGATCAAGCACCTCAGCGCGACGATGCGCACCATCGAGCAGGTGCTCGACATCGACGCCATGCGCGCGGAGGTCGTCGACCTCGGCGAGCAGGTGGCCGCCCCCGACCTGTGGGACGACCAGGCCAACGCCCAGCGCGTCACCGGTCGCCTCTCGGGCCTGCAGGGCGAGCTCGAGCGCTTCGACGGCCTGCGGGACCGCATCGACGACCTCGGCGTGCTCGTCGAGCTCGGCACCGAGGAGGGCGACGCCGACTCGATGGCCGAGGCCGAGACGGAGCTCAACCGCCTGAAGAAGGCCGTCGAGAACCTCGAGGTGCGCACGCTGCTCTCGGGCGAGTACGACGCCCGCGAGGCCCTCGTGACCATCCGCGCCGGCGCCGGTGGCGTCGACGCCGCCGACTTCGCCGAGACGCTCATGCGCATGTACGTGCGCTGGGCCGAGCGCAACAAGTACCCCGTCGAGGTCTTCGACACCTCGTACGCCGAGGAGGCCGGCCTCAAGTCCGCCACCTTCGCGATCCACGCGCCCTACGCCTACGGCACGCTGTCGGTCGAGGCCGGTACCCACCGCCTCGTGCGCATCAGCCCGTTCGACAACCAGGGCCGCCGCCAGACGAGCTTCGCCGCCGTCGAGGTCGTGCCGGTGCTCGAGCAGACCGACGTGATCGACATCCCGGACGAGGAGATCCGCACCGACGTCTACCGCTCCGGCGGTCCGGGCGGCCAGTCGGTCAACACCACCGACTCCGCGGTGCGCCTCACCCACATCCCGACCGGCACGGTCGTCAGCTGCCAGAACGAGAAGAGCCAGCTGCAGAACAAGGCCAGCGCCATGGTCGTGCTCAAGGCGAAGCTGCTCGCGCTGAAGAAGGCCGAGGAGAAGGCCCACCTCGACGGGCTGCGCGGCGACGTCCAGGCGTCGTGGGGCGACCAGATGCGCAACTACGTGCTGAACCCGTACCAGGTCGTGAAGGACCTGCGCACGACCTACGAGTCGGGCAACCCGTCCGCCGTGTTCGACGGCGACATCGACGCGTTCCTCGAGGCCGGCATCCGCTGGCGCCGGGGCGCGGAGAAGGCCGAAGCGAACTAGCCCTCCCGCGCCCCGGTGCGCCGGGGCGTTCAGAGGGCCGCGTAGAGCGCTTCCTCGAAGTCGCCGTAGAGCTTCCACGCCTCGTCGCGGGTGACGAACGGCAGCGAGTTCGTGTAGATCGATGCGCACACGCCGGTCGTGCGGTCGATGAAGAACTGGGTGTTGAACAGCCCGGCCCAGGCGCCGCTGCCGGCCCGGCGCCGCCCCGGGACGTCCGCGGTGTTGAGCAGCAGCCCGTAGCCCCACTTCCAACCGGGCCCCGCGCGGAACGCGTCCGTCGTGGCGGGGTCGGCGGTGGGGATCTCGGCGGGGAAGTCGAGGTCGCCGATCTGGTTGCTGAAGGCTGCGTCGACGGTCTCCTGGCGCAGGATCCGGGTGCCGTCCAGCTCGCCACCGCGCAGCAGGGCGCGTTCGAAGCGGATGTAGTCGCGCGGGGTCGAGTAGAGCCCGTGGCCGCCGGCCCACCAGTCGGGCTCGGGGTTGAGGATGCCTCCGGCCGAGACCCAGCCCCCGTCCTCGCCGCGCACATGCACGGTGACGGCGTTCGCCTCGCGAGCGGCGTCGAGCCGGAAGGTCGTGTCGGCCATGCCCAGCGGGTCGGTGACGTGGTCGCGCACGACGACATCGAGGGTCGCGTCCGCGACCGCCTCCACGACCCGGCCGAGCCAGTCGGTGTTGATGCCGTAGGTGAAGCGCTCACCGGGGTGCGAGAGCAGTGGGGCGCGGAACGCCTCCATCGAGCCCGGCACCACGTTGGGCACGCCGGTGGCGGCCTCGAATTTCACGAGCTCGTCGCTCCAGAACCAGTAGCCGAGGCCGGAGGTGTGGGTGACGAGCTGGCGCACCGTGGCCCTCGAGCGCGGCTCGACGAGCACGGGGGTGTCGCCGTCGAAGCCCTCGAGCACCTTCACGTCGGCGAACGCGGGCACGTACTCCTCGACCGGGGCGTCGAGGTCGAGCTCGCCGCGCTCCACCTGCTGGAGGGCTGCGGTGGTGCAGACCATCTTGGTCATCGACATGATGCGGAACTGCGTCGCGGGGCCCACGGGGTCGTCGGACTCCCCGGCCACGCGCACGCCGGCACCGCCCTCGTAGATCACGCCGTCGGCGTCGGCGGCGATCGCGGCGACGTGCGGCACGTCGCCCCGCTCCACCGCCTGCGCGAGCACCTCGTCGATACGGGTCCCGTCGATGCTGCGGGTCATGGGTCCACCTCCGTGCCGGGCGACCACACTCCGGCGTGTGGTCGGCGTCACACCACCTTGGAGTCCCGGCAGGCGCTGCACCACCGCCGAAGCGACGCGGATGACGTGCCTCGTACCGCCATGTGGCGGGCAGGTCGACCAGATCCCGCCAGGGCTCGCCAGACGTGTGCGGCGGGACTACGGTCAGCCGACCGACCCGAGAGGAGATGGCCCGTGCCCACGACCGGACGCCCCGAGTTCGACGCCGAGCTGAGGGCCGGCCTCGCCGTCGTCGGCGGCATGTTCCCGCCGACCATCACACCTGGGCTGATCGACTTCATGCGGGTCTCGTACGCCTCGGCGCCCGTCGACGAGCTGCTGCGGGAGCGGGGCATCGGCCGCCGTGACAACGTCGTGCCCGGCCACAGGGGCGACCCGGTCGAGGTCTCGGTGCTGACCCCGCCCGGTCGCGCTCCCGACCGTCCTGGTGTCGTGTACGCGCATTCCGGCGGCCTCATGTTCGGTGACCGGTTCAGCGGCATCGACCTCGTCCTGGACTGGGTCGATCAGCTCGGGGTGGTGCTCGTGACGGTCGAGTACCGGCTCGCCCCGGAGCACCGTGACCCGGTCGCACGGGAGGACATGTACGGCGCGCTCGTCTGGACCGCCGAGCACGCGGCCGAGATCGGGGTGCGGCCCGACCGGTTGCTCGTCGCGGGCGCCAGCGCCGGGGGCGGGCTGGCCGCGGGTCTCGCTCTGGCCGCGCGTGACCGTGGGGGGCCCGTGCTGCGCGGCCAGGTGCTGGACTACCCGATGCTCGACGACCGCGGGGGCAGGCCGTCGACCGGTCAGTTCGACGGGGTCGGGGTGTGGGACCGGGTCAGCAACGAGACCGGATGGGGCGCGCTCCTCGGCGAGGCCCGCGGCGGGGAGAGCGTCTCCTGCTACGCGGCGCCGTCACGCGCCACGGACCTCGCCGGCCTGCCGCCCGCCTTCATCGACGTCGGGGCCGCCGAGATCTTCCGCGACGAGGCGATCGCTTACGCCGACGCCATCTGGCGGGCCGGGGGTGACGCCGAGCTGCACGTCTGGTCGGGGGCCTTCCACGCCTGCGACATCTTCGCGCCGCACACCGCGGTGGGCCAGAGCATGATCCATGCGCGCAACGCCTGGGTGGCGAAGATCTGTGCTGACTGAGACCGTCGTGCCCGACGGCGGGGGTGCGTGATGCAAGAGCTGCTCGGGCGGATCAGCCGCCTCGACCCCAGCGCCAGCCTGGGGCTGCGGGTCATCGCGTGCTTCGACGAGCTGGTCGTCGGCAACGTCAACACCCGGGCCCTCCTGGCGGCCGCGGCCTCGCTCGCCGGGTGCGTCGCCGGGTTCCAGCAGGACGACCCCGAGAGGTCGTTGCGGGTGGGGCCCAAGGGCCAGCTCGAGGTGGGCGGCGGCGCCGTCCCGCAGGACGGTGCGGAGGCCCCCGTCACGGTGCCGGCGTCGGAGGGCATCGTCGTCTGGCTGGAGCGCACGGGACCGTCCCTGCCCAACGACGAGATCATCCTGGAGCGTCTCGCCCTGGCGGTCCGGATCCGTCACGGAAGGGGGCGTGACCAGGACAACCGCCGCGACCTCGGCATCCTGCTCGACCCCGCCGTCGACGAGGGCGAGCGCGCGATCTCGTCGGCCGCCCTCGGCCTGGCCGCCGGGAGGCCGTACCGCATCGTCGCCGCCCCGCTGTTCGCCGTGTGGGAACGCCACCCCCAGGCGCCGGAGGACGTGGTCCCGACGGTCTTCGGTCCGCTCCACGCCCTGGTGCTGCCCGCCGATCACCCGGTGCCGGAGGCGACGCCCTGCGGAGTCGGTGCGGCTGCCCTACCGGCGCACCTCGACCACTCGTTCCGCACGGCGGTCGTCGCGCTGCGCCTCTGCGACCCGGCCACCGCGCCGCGCGTCTCGGCCGACGACTTCGGGGGCCTGGTGAGCCTCCTGGCCGACATGCCCCCGGGCTCGCCCCAGCCTGACGCCGACCGGATCGACACCCTCCGCGACCACGGTTGGGTGGCACCCACCGTCGACGCCGTCGTGCGCTCGTCGTCGCTGCGCCACGCCGCCCGCCTCGCCGACGTGCACCACAGCACGATGCAGGCACGCGTGGACGTGCTCTCCGAGGCGCTGGGCTTCGATCCCTACGACGGCCTCGGGCGGGCCCGGCTCGGGGTGGCCTACCTGACCTGTCGGTTGCGGAGCTCGCGCGTGCTGGACCTGCCAGCGCCCCAGGTGTAGGGGTTCCTCAGGCGTAGCGGTGGCTCTTGGCCGCGTGGCCCTTCTCGCGGGTGCAGGTGCGGCCGCTGATCGCGCGGTGGCCGCAGAGGTCGTCGGACTCGGCCGTGGCCGCGGGGGTCGCGTCGACCGCGGTGCCCTCGAGCGTCTCGTCGGCGCTCGGGGCGGGAGCGGGCTTCTTCTTCGCCGGGGTCTTCGCCGCCGGCTTCTCGGTCGGGGCCGTCCGGGCGCTCGCCGCAGCGGCGCCCCGCTTCTCGGCCGCGTCGTAACGTGCTTCGCGCATGGCGCGCAGGCCGTCCATCTTGCTCATCGTCGCATCACTGTGACGACAGTACGGCCGGGCGCCGACAACGCCCGCACCCTCGCTCGTGGCGTCCGCCCGGCCGTGCCTCAGCCGGTCGTCTCGGGCTCCACCGCACCGGC
>Ga0208794_1001376_pt1 | contig 10928 bp, 7 predicted proteins | sample 32_taG_FD_184106 | JGI IMG/M metagenome (GOLD analysis project Ga0208794, IMG submission 184106) | Marine viral communities from the Gulf of Mexico - 32_GoM_OMZ_CsCl metaG (SPAdes) (version 2) | ecosystem: Environmental > Aquatic > Marine > Oceanic | place: Atlantic Ocean: Gulf of Mexico...
TCGTCTGCTCCCCGGCGGTGCGTCAGTATCGCAGCCGGGATTTGGCTGGTCTGCTGGTACGTACGGCCTGTCCACCTACGGCACTCCACGGACGACATCAAATATTACCGTGGACATTCGTCAGTGGTCGCTGACCACATGGGGCGAAGATATGTTGGCTAACCCTCGTGGTGGCCGCATCTATCAGTGGGACGCAACAAACGGGGCAACGACACGGGCAGTTATTGTGACCGCCTCCCCGACGATCAATAACCAAATTCTGGTGACGCCGGACAGCCTGTTTGCCATCAGCCTTGGCTGCACGAATGAAGCCGGTGACTATGATCCGCTGCTGGTCCGCTGGTCGGCGCAGGAAGACTTTAACGACTGGACAGCATCGGCTACCAACACCGCCGGGTCCAACCCGCTCAACACCGGTTCCAAGATTGTCGGAGGATTGCACAGCCGTCAGGCCGTTATGATCTGGACCGACACAGCCACGCATACGATGCAGTTTGTCGGCGGTCCCTTTGTCTTCCGCTTCCGGCATATCGGTGACAACACCGGACTCATTGCCCCACACGCAGCAGCAGAGTTCAACGGCATTCCTTTCTGGATGGGCGAGAGCAACTTCTTCGTCTGGCAGGGCGGTGCTGTACAGACGTTGGATTGCACGGTCCGTCGCTACATCTACGACGATCTTAATCTGAACCAAAAAGACAAAATTTTTGCCGGAATCAACTCCGAGTTCAACGAGATCACATGGCTATATCCGTCTGGCTCCTCGACGGAGTGTGACGCCTACGTCAGCTATAACCCGCTGGAAAACTACTGGGTCTACGGCACAGGAAAGTTTACGACATGGGCCGACAAGGGCATCTTCGAAAATATTATTGCCGGTGGATCGGATAGCTACCTCTACAACAACGAGCCTGACGGTGTTTATACGGCGGACGGACAGCCTCTCGACTCGTTCCTTGAGTCTGCCTCGTTCGAGATAGACTCGGGCAACAAGATGATGTTGATTCGTCGGCTGGTTCCCGACGTTTCAATCTCAGACGGCGGGGCTGTTAGCTTTACCATCAAGACAAAGCGATACCCACAGGCCTCGGACGAGACCGTCAAGGGTCCGTTTACGATCAACCCGACCACCGACAAGCTAGACTTTCGGGCACGGGGACGACAGGCCAGAATCCGGCTGGACTGTTCTGTCGGTGGAACAGACTGGAAGTACGGGTCCATGCGACTACAGATACAGCCTGACGGGGGTCGTTGATGGCTGTCGTCTACCCGGAACTTCTGTCGGCGTTCAATCAGTTCAGCGATCAGCAGATCATCGAACTGCACAGAATACTTACCGACTATGTCAGCCAGTTGTCGCTGACATTGCAACAGCGCGACGACGAGGTGGACTCGACACCGTCAGACACTGTCCTGCCGGTAAACGACACATCCGACGTACAGTCACCCCCGGAGGGTGCAGTCAGGTACAACAGGGCTACCTCAAAGTTTCAGGGATATATCTCTGGTACTGGTTGGGTAGATTTTCACTAACGGATATAATGATGTAATGGCATATCAAGCACCATATTCCGGCCTTGCGTCTTTAATGGAGATGCAGGGGCGTGGTCCGGACACTCGTCTGGTTCACATGACTCCGATGGAACTTCGGACGTTACAGGCGATGTCCCCGACCGGACGCCTGACAACCAACCCTGAGACAGGTCTGCCCGAGGCTGGTGTTCTTGAGGACATTCTTCCGATTCTTCTGCCGATTGCTGGTGCAGTTGCTGCGCCGTACCTTTTACCCGCAGTAGGTATTACAGGTCTTTCTGGTGTTGCTGCCGGTGCAATTGGTTCAGGTGTTGGCACGACTCTTGGAGGACTGGCTCAGGGTAAAGGCCTTGGCGAGTCTCTTGTTCAAGGCGGACTATCCGGGCTTATGTCGTATGGCCTTGGTTCCGCGCTTTCCCCTGCAACTGCCGCAGCGCCGCAGTCTGCGGCTGGTGTTCCCACGGCTCCTACACCTGATTTAAGTACAGGAATTTCTGATCCTATTACTGGAGCAGCAATTGATCCTAACCTAGAACTTGTTACTGGACTACCCACCGCACCCACCCCATCACTTCCCGGACTAATGGCCCCTAATTTTACCACGCCAGACCCTGCTTCAGTTGCTACATTAAATCAAAGCTTGGTTAACGCAGGAGCCGGAACACCGACAAGTGAACTTGGTGCGTTTTTAGGAACTTCTGATGCTGTTCCATATACCGGCGCAACTGATGTATTTGCCCCGGTCGCGCCAGATGCTGGAATGATCGGTCAAGCAAAGTATAATGTCTTTACCTCAACTCCGGACTTTCTTGGAAGAACAGCGGTAGGCGGCTCGGCGCTTGGTCCGACACAGTTACCTACCTACGGCACTGCCGGAACGGCTGGACTATCCGGAGCCTTGGCCGCGCCAGTCGGTCAGGGATTGGGCCTGATGGCCCCGGACGAAATGCCGTTTGATCTGGCATACGACGAGTACGACCCATACTTCGACGCTGATCTTGAAGGTGGTCGTCAGCGAGGCAGGGCACGGGCACGTATGTTGCAACGTCCCCCGGCATTCTCGTCACCGGCTGAACTCCGACGCATGGCAACGACAGGCGGCTTCGGTACGTTCTTTGCTGCCGACGGTGGTCGTGTCCCCATGGACTTAAATATTAACGGCGAACCTCATCAGTTGTCGTACATCAATCAGGATGAGGCCGACCTTCTCCGAAGCCTTGGCGGTGCAGGACAAAATGTCATGGGTATTCCTGCATATTATGAAGGACACGGTGCTGGTGAAGGCACATCCGAAGAAGGCGCTGTTGGCCCCGGCGAAGACTCTGGTACGGGCGACGGTCCGGGGGCTGGGGAAGGGGCTGCGGCTGGGGGTGGTGAGGATGCTAATTTTGGCATGGACCCCATGGGCGTAATTGGCAATGTCAATACATTTGCCATGGACCCTAGCCAAGCAAACACAATGGGCGTGGGAGCAACACAAAATCTTCAGGCTCCTATTACTGCCCCGTCTCCAAATATTGGGTTTGTTGGTCGGGGTCTTCTCGGCTTTCTTGGATTACAGCCAAAGGGATACACGGTTAATCCAAATATGACGTATCAAGAACATACGGGCATTGGTGTTCCGGGAGTTACAAATGCCGCGCTGAGTGCTATGGGATTTGATACAAGTCTTGGAACAATAAGTAGCCCGACAATGTCGCCGGGTGGTGGTGATGTTGATGATGGTACTGACAGTACCGAAGGCGCAGGTGATGATCCTTACTATCGTCCGTACGGTGATCCGTACAATACCGGAACTGCCATGGCACAGGGCGGTGTTGTCGAGGCTGGTATCGGCGGACTGTTAAAGAGCCTGTCTCCTGCATACATGTTTACTCAGAAGCCGGAAATGTTCTCTCCTGCATACATGTTTGCTAAGAAGCCGGAGATGTTTTCTCCTGCCTACATGTTGGCTAAGAAACCAGAGATGCTGTCTCCTGCATACATGATGGCTAAGAATCCGGAGATAATGTCTCCTGCGTACATGGCAGCTAAAGGAAAATCTCCTATTGAAACCGTCATGAAGAATATGGGCATGGCACAGGGCGGTGGTATTTCGTCTCTGGCCTACGGCGGCGATCCTGCCCCGGTCGGCTTTGCCAACAAGGCATTCGAAGGCATGGTCCCCGGAACCGGCACAGGCATGTCGGACGATGTTCCGTTCTCTATCGAAGGACAGCAACCAGCACTGCTGTCGCGTGACGAATACGTGCTACCTGCCGATGTCGTATCGCAGCTAGGCGACGGATCGTCCGGTGCTGGTGCCGACATGCTCGACAGTTTCGTTTCAAACGTCCGTCAGACCAAGTATGGTAATACGCAGCAACCGGCACCGGTCGGTCCGCAGCTTATGACAGGTTTGATGAGGCAGGGTGGAGTTGTATAATCCAGTAGGCGTAGAGTTCTGGCTTGTCGCGGAGCCACTGCTGTTAAAAGCAATCAGAAGGGATAATACCCATACGCCTGAAAGCGTTTATCAGCTACTCAGAACTGGACAGGCAGACCTTTGGTTGCACGACAGCCACAAGACTGCCGGTGTGACATTTTGGCTTCCTGCGGTTGATGGTCCCATGCTTCATGTATGGTTGGCCGGGGGACGACGAGAAGAATTAGAGGAGATGCTGCCATCAGTTGAGGCGTGGGGCCAGAAGAACGGGGCCAAGCGTCTGATGATTACAGGACGAGCCGGGTGGGAAAAAGTTCTTCCGGGTTTTCGTCGTCAGGCAGTATTGATGACTAAGGAATTATAAGATGAGTTTCGGAAAATCTTCGCCAACGCCTCCCACACAGACTGCATCCACGGTAACGCAGGTTCCCGAGTACGCCCCTGAACAGCGTGAATATGTTGCTGATGTCTTTGGCAAGGCGCAGGAACTGTACGAGCAGCGTACTGAAGAAGGTTTTCAGCCGTTTCCCGGTGCCCAGATGGCCCCGCTTCAGGCGCAGGAAGAAGAAGCCTTTGCAGGTATCGAGTCACTGGCCCGTGGTCCGGGTGCTGCCCCTGCGTTTGAGGTTGCCCGTACCGCTGCTCTCGGTGCTGCCGCCCCGGTAACTGCCGGTGAGGTTCAGGGTCTGATGAACCCGTACCAACAGGCGGTGACCGACATCGCCAAGCGTGAGGCCGTCCGTCAGTATCAGCGTGGTCCACAGCAGCAGATGCGGACTGCCGCAGTAAGCCAAGGCGGTCTTCGCGGTTCCCGACGGTTCATCGAAGAAGCCGAGGGTCAGCGCAATCTCCAGCAGCGGCTGGACGACATGCAGATGATGGGCGGACAACAGGCCTATCAACAGGCCATGGCAGAGGCGGCAGCGTCTCGTGGCCGTCTGGCAAACCTTGCCGCGCAGATGCCGGGTATTGGCACCGGGGCGTACCAGCAGCAGATGGCACAGCTTGGTCAGCTTGGCGGTGTCGGTGAGGCTCTTCGTGCCCGCGAACAGGCCGCGATTGATCTGGCACAGCAGCAGTTCCAGCAGGAACTCATGTTCCCCGAGGAGACACTGGCGACATATCTGCGGTTTATCACCAACGCCCCGTCGCCGTCTGGTTTCCAGCGGCAGACAATAACCCCCACTGCTCCGGGTCCGTCTGCCTTGACGCAGATAGGCAGCACGGCGGCTGGTATCGGTACGTTGCTCGGAGGTGTCGGAAAGTCTGGGCTGTTTAATCAGGGCGGTGCCGTGGGCCGTCGGGCAGGATTGTCGGGCATTGTTCGTCGCAGTCGTGGTGGACAGATTGTCCGAATGCAGACAGGTGGGAATACCGGTGATTACGTAGGTATTTTTGGTGACTTTGAAAGGTTAAGTCCAGAGCAACTAATTCAGGCATACACTCCTCCGACAACCCCGCCCGGAGGTGAGTCTGGTTTTGATACGACTCAAATTGCTAAAATGTATGGAGGATTAACACCTAAAGAAACAGAATACTCTGGTTTGTTAATTGATGAAGCAGCGCCAGAACCTGACGACCTCGGAGAAACGCCATCGGCCCCGGACGTCGCACCGGAACAAGAACAAAGTCTTGCGGAACGCTATGCTGCATACAAGAAGTTGATGGAGGGTGACGACACCGAGTCCGAACTGTCGTGGCCGGAGCGTCTTCAGATGGCCGCTGCTTTCTTTGGTGCTGCCGATTCCCCGTCTACCGGCAGCTTACTTGGTGATCTGGCCCAGTTCGGAAAAGATACTACACCGGGTGTTGCCAAGGCTCTGGCTGCGCGTGATAAGCGTGAACTTGCGGCCAAGAAACGTCGCATTCAGTCGGTCAAGGATTTCCGTGCATTTATCAGGGAAGAGCAGCTACGACCTCTGGAAATTGCAAAGCTGGCAGCGGACCTTGGCTACACGCAAGCGCAAACTAACAAACTTATCAGCGAATATACCAATCCAGAAGTAGCCTCGCCCGGTGAAGTCGATATTGCCGGGGCTATTTCTTATCTGGATCGAATGGGTATTCCTGTTCTTGAAACATCCAAAGAAAAAGGCAAATATGGCAAGGCCGGATCGGCTTACCAGTTAGCACAAGTAGCAAAGTCTTTGAAAACAAGTGCTGACAATGCTCTTCGTATCGCCAAGGAACGTGGGGCCGTGGCTGACGACCCCGATGGTCGTCTTATTATCGACGTAGACAAGGCCATACGTGGTGGGTCACGCAGGGTAGACCAACCTGTACGCGGAGTAACACGCGGCGCTGATGGTAAACTGGTTGCCAAGGCAGAAGGCGGCATGGTCGGTGATAAGCCAGTTCTGAGGTATCCCGAGGACTTCTCCTAATGACGATGGTCGATTGGAAAGGGGTCGGCCTAGTTGAATTTCCTGAAGATGCCACACCCGAAGAAATTCAGCAGGTTCTATCTGATCAAGAATTTGCGATAGACGAAGGCTTCGGCATCCCGTCCGATCCCGGTCTATGGGCAGAGATAATGCCCGACGCTGTCGAGCGTGGATTTCGCCGTACCGTCATGGGTATTCAGGCGGCACGTTCTCTTGACCCCGATCTTCCCTTTATTGGCATGTCGAACGAAGAAGCAGCCATTGCTATTCGTGAGCAACAGGCCCGTATCAACGACATTCCGATGTCCGCCGAAACATCTGCTGTCCTGCAAGATGTTATGAATCAAGACTTCTTCGAGGCCGTCGGCACTATGATTGCCAATCCCGGCGCTGCTGCCTCTATTGTCGGTGAAGGTCTAGGCGGGTCCGTCCCTGCTGCTGCGGCAACTATTGCTTCGGTAGCCGTTCCCTCTCTGATGGGACTTGCCCTTAGTCCTATCGGCGCGGCTGCTGCTGGTGGTACTGCTGCTGGTGCAACTAGCTTTGCCACGGAATATGCGAATACTCTTATCAGCCACATGATGGACGAAGGCATTGACGTCATGGACGTTGATGAGGTTGCTGCCGCACTAAGCAATGACGAACTCATGGCCGAGGCAAAAGAATCTGCGGTGGCGCGTGGTATTCCAATTGGTCTGGTAGATGCTGCTGCTTTTGCTCTCGGCGGTATGTTCAGCAACATCGTAAAGACGGGACGCGGTGCCGCCAAAGCAGGTGTAGAGGTGGGCGAAGACAGCATCAAGATTGCCCCAACTGAACAGATTGCTAATCCACGCTCCCGCGCCTTTCAACTGGCAGGAATGACGTCTATGGAAACTGCTGGTGGTATCGGCGGCGAGGCGCTGGCACAGCTATCGGACGAGGGGGCCATTAATCGCCCCGGTGAATTGGCAATTGAGGGTCTCGCACAGGGTCTGATCGGCGGTCCAACAAATCTTGTGTCGTATCTGTCGGCTGAGTATGCCGCACGTAACAGGGCGGGTATTGAGTCTGCTGAAGGTGTCGCTGATCTTCCGGCTGATCAGACTACCCCTGAACAATTTGATATTGATATTATCAATCGCCAAGTTCAGTTGGAAAAAGAGGCTGCGACAACAACTTCGGTTAATGCTATTGATCAGAGACTGAAACGTATTGAACGGCTCAATAAAAAAATTGCTAATCTTGAGAAGAAAGCAAAAGATAAAAAAACTACTAAAAAAAGAGCCGACGAAATTATTGGTAAGGACATTCCTGATCTAAAAAATCAAATTGCCAAAACACGAACAGAAATTGGCCCACTAGCTGAGTTAAACGACGTAACTCTGATTAACGAAGCAGGTGATCAGGGCATTGGTTACGGCGCAACTCCTGAAACTCTTGAGCTTTCTCGTCGTCCAAAGCGGAGCGACCCAAATACTATTTGGGGATTTTTGTCGTCGCTTGTCGGTCGGTCTACCGCAGCAACTGAACGGGCAGCGCAAAATCCAGACAGCGCCAATGCTCCTGTTATTCGGAATATGCTGAACAGCGTGAAGACATTTTTTCCGGAAGTTAAAATTATAAAAGGAACGCGGATTAACGAACTTAATCAGATCATGGAGCCGTTCCTTCAGTCATTCCGTATTCCTGCACTCAGTATGCTTACCAAAGCTGGTCGTGGCTCTGGTGGCTACGGAATCAACCGCAACATCTCTGAGGCTTTGGGCAAGGCAATGCACGGCCCACTAACGGTTGATCGTCTTAATAAAATTATGAACGACAACAACGTACCGGAGAGCAGCCGACCGGCTTTTGTCGAGGCCGTGCAAAAGGCCAGAGCAATGCTCGACGATTTGTTACGAGCAGAGCAGGAAGCAGATGTCGATGTTGTCGGTATCGATGATTATTTTCCGGTAGACATGTCGCCAATTTTGAAGAGCAAGAAAAAATTAAACGCTGCTATTGATGCAGTCGTCCGCAAAACTGGAAAAGATAGAAAAGAAGTTGAAGCTGTTTTTCAACGCATGAAAGAAAGCTATGCCTCAAACACAGCCTTATCGAACGATCTGTCAAATTTAATACAACGCGGCGTAATTCCTGAAGCTACGAAAGAACAGACGTTCCAAAAGGCTCGTACACTTATGCCAGAAATTCGGGATGTTCTTGTAGACGAGGGACTTGTTCCAGTAGACTTTTACGAAGTTATGCGTCGTCGTATCGGACAACACTCTATTTCTATTCCGTCTGCTACACGAATTGAGCCTGTCCGTACAATGATTGCTGATATGCAGCAGCAAGGCAATCTATCACGAGAAGAGGAAGCTGCACTACAGAACCTTACAGATGTTACTCGGGCTGTCGAAGGACGGTATGGAACACCCGGTGGTCGGGGCATGAGTCCGGGAGCAAGAAAAATCATACAGCCTCTGGTTACGAGCATGTACGTAATTACTCTTGGCATGGCCGGTGTTGCCAGTCTTGGTGAAATTATGGTGCTGACCGGACACGCAAAACCCGGAGATGTTTTCTACGGCGTAAAGCGAATGTTACCAATTGTTGGTCGTAAGCTGATCCGGGCATTCAAACCTAATCTGAAAAAGAGTGAGGCAGAGGCGGCTCTGGAAGATTTTCTAATCTATATGTCAGCCCCAGAAATGGCCGAGCGTTTTACCAGCCAGTCCGTTGTAGACTTCTCGTCTAAGGTTACCGAGAAATTTTTTCTTGCCAACATGCTCACGCAGATTACACAGGCAACTCGTATCGTAGCAGCCGAAGCATTTACCCGAGCCATTGACCGCGATGTCGGTGTTCTCAAGACGGCCAACAAGAACTCGAAAGAATACCGTCAGGCCATGATGCGGATGCGGAAGCTAGGGGTGCCGGAGAATCGGGTTACATCTATGTCGGATGAGATGCGTCAGATGGCTATTCTGAACGGCATTGACCAGACGGTTATGACCCCTGATCCGACAAACCGTCCGCTCTGGATGTCAAATCCGTACCTTGCTCCGGTTGCCATGTTGAAATCGTTTGCGGCTGTCTTTGGAAACACTATCGGTAAGATGGTTTGGGACGAATTAGTTATGGGCGAGACATCGTACGGTGAAAAGCTGACCAAAGGCGAACGCGCTGCCAAGGCGTTTAAGTACGGTACAATGCTGTCGCTTCTGATGGGTGCCCAGATGGGCATTGAGACAATGCGAGATACTATTCGTAACTGGGACGACGAAGATCAAGACTACGACGATGATGATGCTCTGCGCCTCATCATGGAAGGCGGCAAAAACACAATGGTGTTTGGTCTTGGAACTCCTGTCCTTGATGCGCTATCGGCACAACAGTATGGAACGTCTCCCACGCTGTCATTACTCGGCCCCGTTGTCAGTAAGTTTGACCGTGTTATGAGAGGAATAGGAGCCGCTGCCTCTGAAGGCGAAATTAAGCTGCTCGTCCGCGAAGCCGTACGGTCGATTCCGTTTATTTCCGTGAATCCATCGGCGCGGCGTAGCTTGGAAGAAGCTATCCTTGAAGAGTTAAATTCAATAATTGATTAACTACTTGGCGTTCTTCACCATGGACGCACCGAAGTAGAGTCCTGTAATAGCCGAGACGAGATGCGTATCCAGCGGGGTGATAACCAGCCCCGTCAGAGATTGCCAGACAGTCTTCTCTTCCCCCTCAGTAATGAACAGGAATCCGGGGTTCCACTCCGTCCAGCCGACTACCACAGGCAGTTCAGGCCAGAAGACAGGGACAACCTTCGGCCAGACAATGACCGCACCGATGGCCGACAGGGCGATGATACGGCGCGTCATCTGGAATCCCTTGTTCTCGTACCGACGAGCCTCGTCCGTGGCCTTAGACTGCGCTGCAAGGCCGTCTATGGCCCTCTGAAAGGCCTCCTGCTTGGACTTCATGTTCTGTGACCAGATGGTCATGACGCCGCCCAACACGCTGCTGCCGAGCATTGTAACCAGTTCTAGGGGGATTCCACCGAGCATTATTCAGACGCCTTTCCTTCAACGCGCTGCTCTACAAGTTTAACCTTAACCTGTAGATCATCGACACGTTCAAGTCTTTTATCTAGCCGCTCTACCTGCTGCTGTAATGAATCAATTAGCAAGTCTTGTCGTGCATCATCAGGCAGTGATCCCAGTTCTCCACGGGGCCAACGAATACGAAATTCAGAATTTTGCTGAACATCCACCGTCATCATATCAATACTGTGACGAATGGAGTTGATCTGTTCCATGGCGCTGAAATACGCACCGGTTCCAGCAGCAACGGCTACCAGCATTCCGATGATATTCTTCAAAGGAATTGCAAGTTCAGTCGATTCGCTAAGTTTAGCTGCCATTAGGAAACCGTCTTCTGTAGGTATTCAACGTCCTTCTTCAGGGCTTCTACTTCCCTGTGACGACGCTCCATTGTATCAGGGGACATCATACCAGCCAACAGCCCCATCCGTTGCAACATCGTGTCGGTGTTGTTGTCGTTCTTGTCGAGTCTACTATCTAGCTGCCGCAGCCGGGTTTCGATGTCCTTTATTTGTTCTGTTAATTGTT
>Ga0208794_1001377_pt1 | contig 10917 bp, 8 predicted proteins | sample 32_taG_FD_184106 | JGI IMG/M metagenome (GOLD analysis project Ga0208794, IMG submission 184106) | Marine viral communities from the Gulf of Mexico - 32_GoM_OMZ_CsCl metaG (SPAdes) (version 2) | ecosystem: Environmental > Aquatic > Marine > Oceanic | place: Atlantic Ocean: Gulf of Mexico...
GTCAACACGACCGGGGCCGTAGGAGTCATCGAGGCCGCGATCGAGGCCCAAGAACGCCGCGGCCGAAGCATTCGATTTCTACTCGCCGGCAGTTCGGAGGCATTCGGCAACGCTCCCGCACCCCAGAACGAGGGAACCCCATTGCTTCCCTTGAACCCGTACGGCGCGAGCAAGGCCGCTGCGCAGCTTGCCGTCGGCGTCGCGCGCCACCGAGGACTCCACGCGTCTACCGCCGTGCTCTTCAACCACGAGTCGGCCAGGCGGCCGGTCGGCTTTGTGACACGCAAGGTCACGCAGGCCGTCGCGCGCATCAGCCTGGGCCTCCAGGACGTGCTGACGCTCGGCAACCTCGACGTGGAGCGCGACTGGGGCTTCGCCGGCGACTACGTCGAGGCCATGCGGCTGATGCTCCGGCAGGACGAGGCCGACGACTACGTCATCGCCACCAGCGAGGCCCACTCGCTGCGCGACCTGCTCGACGTCGCCTTCGGTCACGTCGGGGTTCACGACTGGAGTCACCTGGTGCGACAGGACCCCGCGTTCTTCAGACCCGCCGAGGCCAACCTGACGCTCGGCGACACGTGGAAGGCACGCGAGGTGCTGGGCTGGAAGCCGAAGGTGACCTTTGCCGAGCTCGTGCGGATGATGGTCGACCACGACGTCGCGGAGGCCGCCCACCCGATCGGGTGAGACCATCCCTAGGCGGTCTAGACCACTACGTCGTCGCTGGTCACGACCCGTCGCGCCGACATCGCAGGTCAGTGGGCTGTGATGACTAACGACACACGGATTTGACCAGGTAATCGCCGTATCGAACCCACAACCCGTCGATCGTGGCCCACAATCGAGGAGCCCACCTTTCGGTCTTCTCGAGGAGCTCCACCATGACCGTCGTCCTCGACTCAGTGGAGCGCAACGACGCGCGCCGCGTGGCGATCTCATCTCGCCGCCACCGCGCACTCTCATACCTACCTGCCACGGCCCTCGTCGTTGACGTGGTCGCTATCGCCGCAACCGCGGCGCTTGCCATCTCGGGTCGGAACCAGCTGCCGATCTTCCAAGGGAACAACGATGTCTCGGGGACCCTCGGGGTTGTCGGCCCTCTCATGTTCGTTGCGTGGATCCTGGCCATCGCCGCGCTGGGCGGCTACAGCAAGTCTGCCTTCGGTGCAGGACCGGACGAGTACCGACGAATACTCAACTCATCGCTCGTGACAGCGGCAGTCGTTGGTATCGGTTGCTACCTCGCCAAGTTCCAGTTGTCGCGCGGGTTCTTTCTCCTCGCAGTCGGGATCGGGATCCCGCTCCTCCTGCTCGGTCGATTTGCCCTGCGGCGGGCCCTTCATCGTGCCCACCGCCGCGGCGCTCTCCTGCAGCGCGTCGTCATCGCGGGCCGCCCTTCGCACATCGACGAGATTGCCGCCGTTCTCCGACGTGAATCCTGGCTCGGTTACGACGTCATCGGTGCGGCGACGCCGCTCGGGCACGTTGCTGACGCCACAGACTCTGGGATTCCGGTTCTGGGAGACGCTGCCGACCTCGGCCAGATCGCTCTGGCAGAGGATGTAGATGTCGTCTTCTTCGCGTCGGGAGCGTTTCGGACATCCGGTGACATGCGGCAGGCAGCCTGGGACCTCGAGCAACAGAAGGCCCATGTCGTGGTCGCTCCGAGCGTCACCGATGTGTCGCGAGAGCGAGTCACCATCCGCCCCGTCGGCGGCTTACCTCTCATGCACCTCGATCAGGCCAGGTCCGCGAACGCCTCGCGCTGGGCCAAGAGGACGTTCGACATCATCGGTTCAGGTCTTCTGATCTTGGCACTCAGTCCCGTGCTCATCGCGACCGCCGCCATCGTTAAGTTGCACGACCGGGGGCCGGTCTTCTTCAAGCAGACCCGGGTCGGTCGCGACGGGGCAGAGTTCGGCTGCTTCAAGTTCCGCACCATGGTGACGGACGCCGAGATGATGGTTGCGAGCCTCCAAGAAGAGCAGGGGACCTCTGCTCTTCTCTTCAAGATGAAAGACGATCCGCGGATCACGGGGCCCGGAAAGAAGCTTCGTCGATACTCGATCGATGAGCTCCCCCAACTCTTCAATGTGTTCCTGGGAACCATGAGCCTGATTGGTCCCCGGCCGCAGGTCCCGCGCGAGGTCGCCTTGTACGACGGCACGATGAGCAGGCGTCTCAGGGTCCGGCCCGGCATGACCGGCCTCTGGCAGGTGTCGGGACGCAACGACCTGTCCGTCGAGGACGCCATCCGCCTCGACGTGTACTACGTGGACAACTGGTCCATGATGCAAGACCTCAGCATCCTCGCCCGGACTGTCGGGGCCGTTTTCGGCTCCCGTGGAGCTTACTGACAGTCCACCAGGTCGACTGTCAATATCGCCCCCCAACCAACCGGAAGTGCGTCGGACGGCGGGGCGGTTGCTCACCCCGCCGTCCGAACTCTCACCCTGCAACCAGGCGCTGGATCCGGTCCTTCACGCTCGCCAGAGAAACCTGCGCGGCTGCCACCCTCGCCGGGACGGCGTACTCCCCGTCCAACTCTGCCTCAAGGTAGTCCGAGATGCCGGACTCCTGAGACGGCATCGTGAACTCAGCGGGCGCGACTATGCGCAGCACCTTCTCGATGGACGTTCCCGAAACACCAAGAGGAAGAGCGCCCTCCGTGGCACCGATGATCAGGACGTGGGCACGATCGCTGGCGACGATGAGCGATCGGCGGTAAGTCTCGCGTACGACCTCTTCCCAGCCCGCGTGGGACTCGTCGGCCCAGACGACCGGCTTGAGCTCACCTCCGAAGGCCCGCGCCAGCTCGCTGGCCCGCTCAGTGTCACGGCGCACCTGAGTGACGACTTGCACGCCTAGGTTGCGCTCACGCGCTACCTCGGTCAGCAGCGCGATAGTTGAAGACTTGAGACCGGGCCGGTCACCACGGACCGTGACGGTGAGGAGGTCGCGACCTTCCCGGCTGAGCACCCTCGGGTCAGCGCCTTCCCCGAATGCCCAATCAGGGACGACTTCGCCCATCCCGAATGCCTCCTGTGACGGCGTGTCGCGCCAGGCCACGATCGAAAGCGCTCGACGCGCCCTACGCTCGAGAGCTGGAACACCGCCAGCGGGATCCCGCACGCCGGCACCAACCTGAACTCCGCCGCCTCCAGCAACCCGCGCGCCTGCAACGCCCACCAGGGTCCTCCAGCCCGCATGGGGCTTGGATCCCGAGAAGACTAGCTCTCCTGCGGTTTGTACCAGGAAGGTCTTGCGGGTCAGGAGTCGGCTCATAGCCGACCTCCACCACTCGCTCCTTGATCGATAGAGCGTCTCATCGCCGCGCAAGCCAAGCGCCGTCAGGTATCCGTCGTCGTTGTCTCCAACGAAGACGTGCATGTCGGAACGCTCCGTTCGAGCGGCGTCGAGAAGGCCACGCCGCAAGACGGAATCTCCCAAGTTGTCGTTCTGACCCCAGGTCGACACGAACACACGACTCATTTACGCCCTCTCGTTGCGAGACCAGCGAAACGCCACAACGTTCCGCAATCTCGTCGCACAGTCTTGGATAGGAGGAAAACCAGGAGAAACCACAGCACGGCAGCCAAGATGCCGAAAACCAGCTGCCACACGACCGAGGGACCCGCCACAACGGTGGCAGCAAAAGCAACGACGCCAGCAGGGGCACCGAACACTGCAATCGCTCGGAGAGCGTCCCACGCCAACGGCCCAGTCTTGATTGACGAGGCTCGGCCTGCCCACCAGAGCGACAGAAGCCAGAAGCCGGCATATCCCACCGCGCTACCGACCGCTACGCCGACCGGACCCCAGGGAAGGCCAGCAAGCAGTGCCGCGACGATCAGCGGTTGCCCCACCAAGTACAGGCGCAACTGTGCGCCGGCCATGCCTTGGGCCATGAACATCCAGTACGAGATCTGCTGCACCGCTCGGAACACCGTCCCGACTGCCAAGACACTGAGGATCGTTCCCGCTGACTCCCACTGCGGTCCCAGCAGTGCGACAACCAGCGGCGTCCCCACCCCGGCCAGGACGAAAAGACCGCTTGCCGTTACGTAGCAAGCAACCAGTTGCGCTTTCCGCAGCGCGGCCTCAAACCTGGGCCGGTCATCTCGCATACGCACCAGGACGGGAACAGCAACACGTGACATCGGCGCATTCACCTGGTTGATAGGCGCCACCGACAGCTGGAACGCTCGATCATAAAGTCCTAGTGAGACGGCCCCGCTCACACGACCGATCGCGATGCTGTCCACATTTCGAGTCAGATAGGTGAGAAGTTGCGTCGCCGCGAAGCTGACGCCGAATGACAGCAGCGCCCGCATGTCCTGGCCTCGCCGCGGCAGGCTCGGCCACCACTTCGCAAGCGCGACGGTGATGACGAGTGTGGCCAGTGCGGTCAACACCTGCTGAGTGACGAGCGCGGCGAGACCCTCGCCCGACACGGCGAAGACCAACGCGCCAGCCAGACCGATGACCGGCGGCAGAAGGTCACACAACGCGAGAGAGACGAACCGCAGTGACCTGTTGATGGCCACACGGAACTGGGCGCCTACGGCACCGAGAAGGTAGACCGACGACATGATTTGGACAACCGGCACCAACTCGGGCCGATCGTAGAAGGCCGCTATCGGCCAGGAGAGCCCGAACACGATCAGGGCGAGCAGAACTCCGACGGCCGAGTTGATCCAGAAAAGGTTTGATTTCTGGTACTGGGTTAGTGTCTTCGCTTGAAGAGCGGCCATCGATAGGCCGAAGTCGCGGAACACCTCGCCGACCGCGGTCACGGCTAGGACCATGGTGATGAGTCCGTAGTCGACAGGATCGACAAGGCGTGCCAGGGCCACTGTTGAAACCAGCATGACGACGATGCGGAGGATCTGCGCCACCAGCGTGACAGCCGTTCCCTTCGCCGCTTGCGCGCCGAGGTCGCCCTCGCGTCCGGCAGTTCTTGGCGAACTCAAACCAGGCACCTTCGCCGCTTGACTCTCGTCCCTTCGGCGAGATCGTCGCTCCTCCAGGACATCAAGAGTCCCGCGGCGATGCGTCGGCAGATAAGTCACTCGCAGTGGCGAACAAGGGATACATGGCGTAGATGACCATGAACGGAAACACCTCGATCGACTGATATACCGCGCTCTGGGCGATGGACGCCACCGCGCCCGCCATGAACCACGGAGGCAGTTTCGGCACTTCGCGGATGACGCTGAACATGAGTCCGTAGAAGGCGAGCAGACCCAAGACCCCGAAACTGACCAGGATCTGCAGGACACCAGACTCGGCCACGGAGGAGTTCGTTCCGGCGAGGTTGGAAGTGACGTTCGTGAACTGCCCGGCGTGCGAGCCAATCAGGATCGGGGAGTCGAACCACAGGTCAAGCACGTTCGACCAGGCTTGGACGCGGTTCGCGTTTCCAGTGCCCTCAAACTGGAAGATGCTGAGCACCCTGCCCGTGAGGCGGTCACTCGGCACGATGAAGACCGCAGCTGTTCCCATCGCTGCTAGGAACCCCAGAGCACGCAGTCGTGTACCGAGTTGCGGGAGCTTCAGAATACCGAAAGCCAGACCCACGAAGAGCATCACGAGGCCGGACCGGGAGAGGCTGGCCACGACGGCCACCAGGACGAAGATGCCGACCAGGCTGTAGGCCCGTTTACGCATCTGCGACCCCATGCCCAGCAGTGCGAAGCCAAGCAGTGCGGCCGCGAGCGGGTAGTGAAGAAAACTCCCAGTCAGCGATGCGGGTCGACTGAAATCACCGAACGTCCCACGGTCATTTCCCGGCAAGAACGTCAGCCCAGCGAACTGCTGAGCGAGCCCCACCAGGGCGAGAAGGGTGGCCACGACCACGATCACGGGGCCGAATGCGACCTTGTCCGCGCGTTCGAAGCGAACGCTCGTGAAGATCGCGAGTACGCCGGCGTAGAACACGGACACCAAGACGTAGGGGCCCGCGTAGTCGATCCCGTTGAGATTCAGCGATGCGATGACGGAGAGCACCCCAGCGATGACGAACGCGTACAACGCCAGGATGCTCGGCATGGCCCGCGGGCGAATCCTCGGTCCGGCCGAGGCCAGCAGCAGCAGGATGAACAGACTGACCAAGGCGAGTTGGAGACCGTAAGCGCCAGTCTTGCCGACCGCAAGCTCGAAGAGGCCACGCGAGACTGTTCCCAGCAACGCGAGAAAGAACACGAACGTCAGGGCAGCGGATCGTCGCTGCGGGACGTCGGTCTTGGAGGCACTCGCGGGTGAGGATATTCGAAAGTCTTGCAAGACTTAGATCTCCTTGCCCTTGCGCCACGCAAGGCCGGCCGGATAGCCCGCCATCTTGGCTAAGTCGCCGACAGCCACCACGAGTGGAGCCGCAACAGCTGCCCGCACCCGTTCCCGTGGTGTGAGATCGGGGTGACGCATCGCTCGCATGACGAATCGACGGAGGTATATCCCACCTGCGGGAGCGACCGCGGCCACGAAAAGAGGCGACCTTGACCTCGCGAAAGCCACCGAGGTACCAACGAACGCCCCGTAAGTCACATATCGGATCGCGTGGCGACGCGGCCAGAGGCCTGCCTTGCCGTCACCCCTCGCATACCGGTAGTACTGCTTGGCGTAAGAGGACAACGTGGGTCGCGCATCCCACCTAGCCACGGCGTCCTCGGCAAACGAAAACCGGCCGCCGACATCCTTCATGTTGAGGTCGAAGATGAGGTCCTCGCAATAGTCGAGCCACTCAGGGTATCCGCCGACCTTCGACCAGATCTCCCGCCGGAAAGCGATTGAGCGGCTTGACGGCAGGAAACTCTCCGGATCGACCTCGCTCGCGAGGGGCGTGATCAAGGCGCCGATTGTTGTCTGCCAACCGTCGCCGGGCAGAGGAGCGAAAAAGCCTGAGACGACATCAAAGTCGGGCGACATCCGAGCTGACAGCGCCTCCAGCCATCCCTCATCGAGTTCCGTCCCACCATCGGTGATAGCGATCCATTCTGAGGATGCATTGCGTATCGCTTCGTTCCGGCCCTCGGCGATGTTTGCGCCAACCATGGTGAGCACTCGGATGGCGACGCCTTCGGGTAGGACGTGCTCTCCCAGCACCTCCCTGGTTCCGTCGGACGACCCTCCGTCAACAATGATCACCTCACCGGGCAAGACACGCTGGCGGCCTAGCGTCGCGAGGAAGCGACCGATGCCGCGAGCTTCATTGAGGACCGTGAGGCAGAGCGTGATCTGCCGGTCGACTCGCTGTCCACTACTCATACGAACTCTCCTGAGACCTTCGACGTCGCTTGCGGCTGGCCGACGGCCAACGCCCATGTCCTCGCCCGAGGACCAGCGCCGGATAGCGGCGGTAGAACTTGAGTAGTGAAGCAATCTCGAGCTTCCAGGCCGCCCAGTTGAACGACGTTGTTGCGCGCTCCCATCCGTGGAGCCAGCGGGCGCCTCCCAGCACCCGGACCGTCAGGCCTGCCTGCCACGCCCGCAGCCCAAGGTCGGAGTCCTCGTAGTAGACGAAGAAGTGCGAGTCCCACGGGCCATCTGCGCCGAGCTGCTCGAAGACCTCACGCTCCGCGATCACAACTGCCCCGATGAACCAGTCCACGTGGACAGGCTCTTCCGTGTCGGCGAAACGGTAGTAGTCGTCGACGACGCCCGCCCTACCGAGCCGACTCAACACCTTGTTCTTGAGACTGGGGGTGCTGCGGCCATTCGGCTGGAGCGCACCATCGGAGCCAACAAGTTGGGGCGAAACAATCCCGCGCTCTACGGTCAGCTCGGACTCAAGCCTCGACAGGGACGCATAGTCCGCGCGCACGTCCGGGTTCGCGAAAACCACGAACTGCCCAGACGAGGCGCGAAAACCGACATTGTTCGCTGCGCTGAAACCGACGTTCGTGGGCAACTCGATCACCCGATCGGCACCGAGAGACCCCGCGACTGCCACCGAATCGTCAGTCGAACTGTTGTCCACAACGATCCACTCAACGTTCGACGGTCGAGCTTGCGCCCAATGGTGTCGCATCACCTCGGCACTGTTGTAGGCAACAGTGATGAACGACCACAACGGTGGTTTCGGCTGCTCCGGCTCAGACGGCTGCATTGCGCTTGTCCTCTCCAGGTCGAATCTCGGAGACCATCCACCACTCCGCCTCGGCACGCCCACTGATCGCGGGGAGAGGTCGGGTGACCGTGGGGACGTTCAGAGCCTGAACAACGGCGTTGGCCGCAAGGTCCGGAGTGGGCGAGACCACGACAGTGTGACCATGCTCGACGAGCCAGGAAGCGAAGCCACTCTGCTCACTCGTCACAACGTGGCACCCATGTGAGACACCCTCGGTAAGACTCAGTCCGATCTGTTCGCGCCACCGGTTGCTCGGTTGGGGCAGCGAGGCCAGAACGGTCGCGGAGCGCAGCAGCCGATGCATCTCCTCACGCGAAGAAGTAACCACGTGCGTCACGGAGCGATGGTCGCGAGCCATGTCTTGGACGTCACCCTGAAGAGGACCGGTCCCGCAAACGACCAGCCGCGACTCAGGTCGCGCCTCTGTCACCGACGGCCACGCCCGCAGCAGGGTTGCGATGCCTTTTCGGTCTTCGAGTGGCCCCAGGAAGAGAACAAGATTGGGATCCTTCTCGGTGACTGCACAATCGCAGGCGGGGGCCACTGGGGCGAACGAACGGGTGCGAGACCTGAGAGCCGCCGGCACAGCCCCCGACTCTTCAAGATAGTTCTCCGCAGCTCCGGTGGTGCCGAAGGCAAGACGGTCGATGAGGTGCATGTAAGGGAGCACCGCAAGGCGCAGCAGACCGAGTCTCACTTTCTCCGGAACCCGACCCGGGAGACCGAGCAGACGGCGGGGATCCGCGTTCTCGATCGCGTACGAGACCACGGAGACTCGCCCCCCCCGTGCCCGCGCCGAGAGCTTGGCGACGGTCGCGAGCAGAGTGGTGAAGGGAAGCTCGACGATCCAGAATGGTTCAGGAAGCGCGACCACGTCCCACCTACCGCGCGCAACAAGCCGTACAGCTCGACCGCGAGACACCTTTCGGTAGCGATCGCCGTCAACTATCGATGGGTCCAAGTACTCTTCATTACTGAACGCGGTTAGCGCACTTGGACCGCCAATAAAACGTTCAACATATGCGCTCCGCAATTGAGGCATATATCGAAGGTAGTTCTTTGCGGGCATGATCACCTCGTCACCCATGGCGGCACTCCTGATTTGCATCTGGGGCGCCGGTCCGGTCGGCACCTTGGACGTGACCGCCTAGCGGTCAGACCGGGCAACTCGTGGCAGGAGTGTAGCGTGACGGCGCGGTCCGATACGCGACTTCACGAGAAGCCAGACCGATCGATGATCTAAGGTCTACAACAGTCCGGACGGGACCCTCTTGGTCCCCATTTTCTTTGACCCAGGTCACACTCTCCAGGAGGAACAGTGGGCGCAATCGGACTGTATTGGTGGTCACCACGGAGGTCTGCGACGACACTGGCGTCCGAGGCCCGGCACCATGCGCGAGCGTGGGCTCGCCTGTCCCTCCGTGGCGGACACCCTATGACGAACTACGGCGACGAACTGAATCGCATCCTCGTGCGCGAAGTCACCGGCAGAGCACCCGAATGGCGGGCCATCGACAAGGCCGACCTCGTTGCGATCGGCTCCGTCCTTGTGCCATATCTGCAGCGCTCGAGCGAAGCCCTGGTCTGGGGCAGCGGCCTGAGCGACCCAACTGGGGTCACACCACTCACCACGGCCGACCAAGCTAGGTTCTTGGCCGTACGTGGCCCCATGACGCGTGACGCCCTCGGCCTCCCCAATACAACACCACTTGGCGATCCCGGTCTTCTGGCTGGCCAATTCTTGGCTCCCAGAAAGAAGAACTCGACCGGCACGATCGTGATCCCTCACTTCACCGTCTTCAATTCGCGGGCCGGAACGAGGAAACTACGCTCTCTTCAGTCGATGGGATATCGGATAGTTCTTCCAACACTCTCGCCGCAAGCCGTAATTTCGGCCATCGCTGGCGCCGACACTATCTTTAGCTCAGGACTTCACGGAGTGATCCTCGCACACAGCCTTGGCAAGGGAGCCACACTGTTTCGTTTCGACGACTCGCCGAAGGAGGTGCCATTCAAGTACCGCGATTACTTCCAATCTATTGGCGTTACGAACGCACGCGTACACCTTTGGCACGAACTCACGGACGCGGCTACCGCTCGTGAGTTGAGCGAAGAAAGTCGAGCGGAGATTGAGCACTCGCGACCCACTATTAAGGTGAGGTCAGCAGAGGTTCTCAACAGTGTCGCCTCGCTCCGCAGCTGAGCAGTTCACACCTATCTGCGGGCATTGGCGATAGCCGCGAACAGATCTACTCCGACGCGATCAGCCGCCGGGGGTTGAGCGGGGCTCAGCCCTTGTCGTTGATCATCCCGGCGCCGACGGTCACGCCGGTGGCCTCGTCGATGAGGATGAACGCGCCCGTCGTGCGGTTGCGGGCGTAGGCGTCGACGAGCAGCGGCTGCTGGGTGCGCAGGCGCACCCGGCCGATCTCGTTGACGCCCAGCTCGCCGGCCTCGAGGTCGCGGTGCAGCGTGTTGACGTCGAGGCGGTAGTCGAGCTCCTTCACGAGCGCCTTGACGGTGCGCGTCGTGTGCTTGACCAGCAGCTTCTGACGGGGCTTGAGCGGCGTCGTCGACATCCAGGCCACCATCGCGTCGATGTCCTGCGTGACGGTCGGCGCGTTGTTCGGCCGCGCGATCATGTCGCCGCGGGAGACGTCGACGTCCTCGTCGAGGCGGATGGTCACCGACATGGGCGGGAAGGCCTGGGCGACCTCGTCGTCGAAGAGGTCGATGCCGGCCACCTTCGCGGTCATGCCCGACGGCAGCACGACGACGTCGTCGCC
>Ga0208794_1001379_pt1 | contig 10905 bp, 5 predicted proteins | sample 32_taG_FD_184106 | JGI IMG/M metagenome (GOLD analysis project Ga0208794, IMG submission 184106) | Marine viral communities from the Gulf of Mexico - 32_GoM_OMZ_CsCl metaG (SPAdes) (version 2) | ecosystem: Environmental > Aquatic > Marine > Oceanic | place: Atlantic Ocean: Gulf of Mexico...
AACCTGGAAACACCTCTTCAACTTCTTGTGCGATCATACCTATTTGTTTTAAATCGTCACCTATAAAGTTAAAGTTTTTAACTTTTATTTTTTTAATATCTTCAAGTTTTGGTGTTGTATCTACTATATTTTCTTTTAGTCTTTCGTCAGATATTTGACCATAACTATTATTTGCATTTTGTATATTACCATTACCATATATAATAAGTTGGTTTATACCTCCGGCTTGAGCAACTATATTATACCAACCAGTACCAGCACTTTGTCCTGTATAAATAAGCATTTGTTCAACACTTGTTGAATTATGACCTTGTAATTTAAAAGGAACACTATTACTTGCATTAGCTGTTAAATGTAACTGAGCACTAGGGCTGTCATTATTTATACCTAATTTTTCTGAAGCAAATGTAAACTGAGATTGACCACCTCGTGAACCAATAATTAAATGCCTAATTTCTCCACTAGCGCTATTTGTTAATCTACCTCTTTCTATAAACACAGCAGCATTATTTATAATACCTGAACTATTGCTTTGATTAGCATATATTACTGTTTGCGTATATGTACCTGTATTACCATTTGCTTGCCATGAAAGAGGTGACGTTGAGGTACTCACCTGGGTACCTGTTAATGCTATACCACCATTAACATCTAAAGCGTAAGCAGGGTTAGTTTTTCCAATCCCTAATTTTCCATTTGAACCATTCGCAATCCAAGAACTTGTTGAACTTGATAATCTAGCAAATTCAGTATTGCCATTAAAAAATCTCTGATAGTTGCTTCTATAATTAATATCATCATCAGCTGCAATATCTAAATCATTAGTAGACGAAGCACCTATATATCTATTAGTATTGGTGTTGTGATTAAAATATATTTTATGGGTATCTCTAATAGCCATGTTGCCAGATATCTCTAAGCTTTGAGATGGTGCTGTTACCCCAATTCCTACGTCACCTGAACTATTAATAAACATATGAGTAGCACTATTATCTGATTTATTAAAATAATAACCATTAGAACCACCACTAAAAATTAATGCGCTACTTTGTTGTCTAATTGATGCAGCTGATGAATAAGCGGCTCCATCTGTAAATATTATATTTTTAGCAATAGTTACTTCGCCAACGTTAAAACCATAACTACTTGCATAAAAATTCAAAGATGCGTAACCTAAATTACCAGATTGTCTGTTAAAACTTTGAATATAATTAGGTGCAATTTCTATATTTTGAGTATTATCAGTGCCATTAGCAACGACAAATTTATTTTGTGGGTTGGCTGTTCCGACTCCTACGTTACCTGAACTATTAATACGCATTCTTTCTTGATTAGTAGATGTATTTCTAAATACTATATCTTCTGTATCAGCAAATATTTCAGCTCTTTTAGTTGTGTTAGTCCAAAACTCTAAACTTCCACCACCACCTGTATTTCCCCTTAATGCTATTTCAGCCCAACCACTAGACGCTTGTATATCTAATTCTCTTGAAGGCGATGTATTTCCAATTCCCACTCTTTGTGAATCATCTATTGTTACAGCCCTAGCTCCATCTGTATCTATACCAAGAAAGTTTATGGATCCACCTAAATACATACCTCCACCGGACATGGCTAAATATGATTTTTTATTTGTTTGATCTGTTTCTAAAATAAATAATCCTGGTGTTACACCTTGAACGCTGAAACCCTGCGCGTTTCCTCCTGTAAATGCAGAATTATCCCAAGTGCCTACGGATATTCTTTCTTGTGCTGGAGTTGTTATAAAACCACCTACACTTAAATCTCCATCCCTAGTTAATGTAAGTTTATCTGATGCACCATCAGCATGGAATCCCATATTAAAATTAGTATCCATAAACCACCACCAGCCATAATTAGAGCTAACAGTATTATTAAGGTTTCTAACTTGCACCATATATCTTTGCGTTGATGTTACCTGCAAAGGATATGCTGAACCACCTACTATATCAGTATCTTCTAAAAAACTACTACCACTTACTGTTAAATTACCACCAACAGTAAAAGCTATATTACTAGCTGTAGCAGTTGCACCTGTAAGTGTACCACCTGATAAAGGTAAATATGGACCACCAATAATAGTTGTAGGATCTACCCAACTAGCTGCACTACCTGTTCCATTTGATTTTAGAACATAACCACTAGTTCCTGCAGATCCACTTAATTGTATAGCGCCGCTACTCTCTACCGCGAATTTACCATTAATATTGGATAATATCGCCATATGTTAATTATAAATATTTTTCTAAATCAGCTTTTTGTTCTGCAGTACAACCTTCACTAAACCAATCTTTAGCTAACATAATTTGTATATGCTCTTTATTTCTTTTTAATCTGTCTTCTTCTATTTCAGTTAATGAATCTTTAACAGACAGTTCTTCGCATATATCCCAACTATCAAAACAATGTGTAATGTGTTTTTGTACTTCTTCTTCAGATAATTTTTCGTCAATCATAATTATTAATTTATTTTAGATTTTAAAATTTTTATTTCTTCTTTTAACTCTTTTATTGAATTAACTAATATAGGAATTAAATAGTCGTTAGTCATTTTTAATTTATCCTCATTATTAGTGTCTACTATAACTGGATTTTCTCCTTCTAATTCTAAAACATCTTGTGCTAAAAATCCATATCTTTCAATCCCATCAGCTTCTTCTGATTGTCTTTCTTTTTTAAACTCGTAAGAAACAGGTTTAAGTTTTTCAATAAATTCTAAACCTTTGTCAAGTTCTTTTATTTTAGTTTTATCTCTTGCATCAGAAACAGTAGTCCATCCTATTTGAATGTAAGCTGCAGTATGGGATGTATTACCCATTTGTATTTCATTACTATTTGAAGAAATATTTCCTAAACTACCTGAGCCGTTTCTCCCAGCATTTGCACCAATAGCAATATTATTTTGTCCACTTGTTAAATCATAAAGAGCTGCATTACCTATTCCAATATTGTAATATCCAGTAGTAGCTGCAGCAGCTGCACCTTGTCCCATTGCGCTTGCGCCAATAGCTATGTTTAAATATCCTGTTGAAACATTACCTCCTGCATTATACCCCATAGCCACATTACTATGACCTGTAGTTAAATAATAAAAAGTATTAGCACCATTTGAAGAATTATTATATCCAGTTGTTTTATAGTATGCAGCATTAGTTCCAACAAAAGTATTTGAACCTCCACTCGAATGAGTATACATGGCTGCATAACCTACAGCAACATTACTATTTCCAGTTGCCGATGACCCTGAATATCCCGCTGCATATCCCATAAAAGTATTGCTTTGATCTACAATATTATAACCTGAATATGCTCCATAAAAAGAGTTGTTACCACCAGTTCCATTAGCTTTGCCAGAGTTGAAACCATAAAATGCATTAAAATTACCAGAAGTAGTATATGCACCAACTTCCATACCAACACCTGTATTATAATTTCCTGTAACTCTAGTGAGAGATTGATAACCTACTGCTACGTTTTGCTGAGGTGTTGCTCCAAAGTACATTGATTCTCTACCAATAGCTACATTAAAGCTTGAAGTTGTTAAAGCGTTTAAAGCGTCTTTACCCACAGCTATATTATAACTACCTGTTGTTGCATTTGTTAATGCTTGAGAACCTACTGCTACATTTTGCGCTGCTGATGTTAAATCTTGACCCGCTGCAAAACCTACTATAGTATGGTCGCTTCCTGTCATTGTATTATTGTCTACAGCTTGAGAACCAAGAACTGTATTTCTACTTCCGCTAGTTGCATTTCTTCCAGCCAATGCTCCTATATAAGTATTATTTTCTCCTGTAACATCTCTTCCTGCTAATGCCCCTATGGCTGTACTATACAAGCCTGTTTGTAAACTTAAAAATGCTGATCTCCCCACAGCAACATTATGATGTCCCGTAGTTAATGCAGACAAAGCAGCATGACCTACGGCAGTTGTATTGTATGATAATGTCATAGCGTCTCCAGCAAAATTTCCTATAACTACATTGTCATAACCACCAGTTAAAGCAGCACAAGCATCATAACCTATAGCTACATTATCACCAGTAGTTAAAGTTGATGATAAAGCAGAATCTCCAATGGCTATACATCGCGATGCTGTTGTTATACCATAACCTGTTTGAAATCCAATAGCAATATTACTATCACCTTGGTTATTATACATAGCCCTTCTACCTACTGCTACACATCGTTCCATTGAACTACTACCATTAGAAGCAGCTCTTTCACCAATTAAAGTATTAAAATCTCCTGTGGTTATATTATAACCAGCTTGAATACCAAGACCTGTATTATAACCTCCAGATGTTGCTGAATAAAAAGCTCTTCTACCTACAGCTGTATTACCGCTAGTTGTACACACATAACCTGCCGCAGATCCTACATATGTATTTTCCTGACCACCCGCAGCTAACCTACCAGCATGATAACCTAAATAAGTATTTTCATCTCCATTAACATCTCTACCTGCTTCATAACCTATAGCTGTATTATAACTATGACTATCATTATTTAAAGTTTCCATACCAAAACCAGTGTTATAACTACCTGTGTTTTGATTTACAGCAGAATACCCAAACGAACAGTTTCTTTGTCCACCTGCGTTACCTGCACCGGCTGATCTTCCAACATGCGTATTATAACTACCTGTTGTTACATCATATCCTGAGTACGCGCCTACAAATGTATTACTTTCTCCACTTGTAACTATTCTACCAGAAAACGTACCTACAGCAGTATTATTACTTGATGTTACACCTTCTAATGCATCATTACCTATAGCAACATTTCTTTCACCACCTGTTCCTACTTGCATTGCTGTTCTACCTATGGCAACATTATTGCTTTCTGTAGTTATATTTGATGCAGCTTTATAACCTATCGCAACAACACTACTTGCTGTTGTTATAGCATCACCTGCATAAGCACCCATAGCTGTATTTTGTTGGCCGCCTTGACAAGCTTGTAAAGCATAATGTCCAACAGCTGTATTATCATCACCTGTCATACCATTAGCTTCCATAGCCTGCATACCTAAAGCTGTATTTCTTGCTCCACTTGTTATACCCCAACCTGAATAAGCTCCAAAAGCAGTATTGTTAGAATTAGCAACATTATATAATGATTGATAACCCATGCTTGTGTTATAACTTTTATCTGTTTGAATTCTTTGGTTAAATGTACCAACCGCAACATTAAAACTACCTGTTATTAAATTTTCTAAACACTCACCACCTACTGCAGTATTATAAGTACCAGTTGTTAAATCTTGTAATGCTCTAAAACCAAAAGCATTATTTCTGCCAGCTGTTGCCGATGACAAAGAACTTGCTCCAAATGCTGTTGTTTCATCACCACCAAATATAGTATCATCTATAGAATTATACCCATATTTAGTATGTGATGCTGCTGAATTTTTATTATAAATATCAGAATTAGCTGGATCTAGTTTTAATATATAATTAGAATCAATTAAATAATTAGTTGATCCTATTAATAACTTATCACTACTATCAAATAGCATAACACCATAAAACAGATTGTCAGCCGCGTTTGGTGCTAATATTCTTATATTATTTGGTATTAATATTTCATTACCACTAAAACCACCATTTGTATTACCACTTGGATTATAACCTAAGCTAATTGATTTTGTAGAACCTGTTTCTCCATATTGTACTACTTTATATGCTGATGAATAACCAAAGTTTGTTTGTTGAATTGCCAACCTGTCTTCTGTACCAATAGTGCCTGCTACTTCAAGTTTATAGTTAGGATTCGTTGAATTAATACCCACATTACCTCCAGTTTGTACTAGGAATTTATTATTTATATTACTTAAATTAGCCATATTATAAAGCTGTAACTGTTAATGTTGTTGGCGAACCACCTAACATAATTGTTGTAACAATATCTAAATTTGTTGTTGTATTTAAATTAGTTATATTACAAGTTATTGTATCAGTTGATCCTGTAAATGTAACAGTGAAATCATTTGTTGAAGTTCCACTATAAGGCCCTGTATCTGCTAATTTATTGTAAGTAACTGTTGTGCCATACGAGTGTGCAACTGTATAAGTTTTTGCAACTGAAACGCCTGTTGTGTTACAAGTAAAATAAGCTGTAAAAGTTTGTGCTCCGTGATTACATGATATAGAAAATATATCTTCATTTGAACTAGCGTTTACTGTATCACTAAAACTATATATACCACTACCATGTGGATTAACATTCCCTGTTTCTATAATATTTCCAGATGAATCAACTTGTAAGTTATATGCTGGTGTTCCAGTATTATTACCAGATCCATAATCATTTGCTTGTATTTCACCGTTAGATTTTAGAGTAAGTACTGTAGTATCTAATGAACTTGAACCACTAACTCTAAATATCAAGCTTTGACTTACTGTGTTATGATCTATATAAGCGCCACCTGCTGATTTAAATCTTAAATTGTTTTCAGAGAAATTAGAACCTTGACCTCCTACTTGAACTTCACCTGATACATCTGCATCACCTGTTACACTAATACCACCACTTGTTGTTTCAAACTTTTTAGAGCCATAATGATTTAATTCTACTGCTCCTGTTGAGCCATCAAGAAAAACATAAGTAGCTAAACCTCCTGAACCATCATCAGATTGTAAAAACATATCTGAATCTGTGCTTTGTACTCTTAAATATAAATTGTTTAAATCAGCATCAATAAAACTATTTGAGCCACTATGATATATAGACAAATCATTATCTGTTCCTATTCTTAATTTTGCATCATCAATAAAATCTATACCGCTTGAAGTGTTATCAACTTCTATTTTAGTTCCTCCTGTAGTGTTTCCGTTTGCTAATACTTCAGCTAATGTTGAATTACCGATTGCAGCATCCACATAAGCAGTAGTTGCTACCTTAGTGGAGTTGTTACCTTGTGATTGGGTAACTGCAGTAGTTGCATTATTTATAGTTCCGTTTAAATCTCCTGAAAAAGTTGTAAATGTAGCAGTACCACCATTAGTAATATTGTTAGTACCCATATTTATAGCACCAGTCATTGTACCACCAGCAAGTGGTAAGTATGGACCTAATATTCCATCAAGATCTGCTATTGTACATTTTCTAAGTGTGTTTGAATCACTAACATCACTAAACCAAATTAAATCTGATGTCACTGGGGTTGCAGAAGATAAAAATTCGATTGCATTATTAGTGCCTACTGTATCTATACCTATTGTACCTGATGTTGTGATTGTACCACCGGTTAATCCGTTGTTTGTAGCTATTGATGTTACAGTGCCTTGTTGGTTATCTATCCATACATTTGCTGCTGCTGCACTACCACCAGATGATAATATTTGACCGGCACTACCATAATCTGGAGTAGTACCTACACCTAAACCTTCATGTATTATAAAGTTTTTATCTGCTGTACCTGGTCCTTTAATTAATGTTGTATCTGCATCAGCATTACCTAATGTTGTATTACCTTCAACAATTAAATTACCTGAGTTACCAATAGTAACATCTGTACCATCGTCTGATATAAGACCAGTTGCTAAAGTATTTGATCCTGTCCATTTAGCTATTTTATTTGCTGTACCACTTCCAAGTATTGCAGAAGTGTTATCAATTTTTTGCCATGTATCTGTTGCACCAACTTCTACAAATATAGCCCAGTCACCGACTTGCCAATCAGTAATACCATTTAAGTTTGTACTACCTGCAACACTTACAATATAAAATTCACCAGTAGTACCTGTACTACTAGCAAGTGTTGGTGTGTTTGTGAATGCGTTCCATGTTCCTTTATATACTAAACCTTGTGGTATACCTGTGATTTGACCTTGTAATTTAGCCATTGCAGCAAGTATAGTATCTGAAGCTGCAATTGCTGAAGATGTTGGTGTTGGTAAATTAGTTAATAGTTTGCCTGTAACTGTTGTATTGGCAATTGTAGTTGCGATATTTAAGTTACCACCTGATGTATATGTATATGGACCACCTGTTGAAGATGCATCACCTGTTAAAGTAATATCACCAGCAGATGCTAATTGTGTAGCTGTAGAAGCATTACCATTTAAAGTACCAACAAAAACTGTTGATGTTATACTAGCATAACCAGTATAAGTACCACTTGATCCAGTAAATGTACCATCCGTAAATGTACCAGCTGTCATTGTACCTGATATATTTACGCTATTATTTAAATCTACAGTAATTGTACCCACATTAGCTGCTACCGCTGCCGCAGTAACAGTTATATTGCTATCACCTAAAAATTCTAAATCATCAGATGTTAAATTTAAAGTATGTACTGTAGCATTGTTATCTTTATATGAAAGTGTTTTAGCACCTGCGGCTGCATCAACATATGCTGTTGTCGCAATTTTTGTAGAATTATTACCTGGTGCTTGTGTTACACCTGTTGTTGCTGTATTTATTGTACCGTTTAGATCACCTGAAAACGTTGTGCCTGTATATGTTCCAGATATAGTTACTGAAGGTGTCAATTCTAATATAAGTGATTGTGCGCTACCTGTTGTTGTAATTTGGTTTGCGGTACCAACTATATTGAATATTTGACTGTCTAATAATACCGAACCCGATCCACTGTTAGCAGAAAAATTTAAATCTTGTGCTGCACTGTGACTATGCACAAATGCTGTTGTTGCTACTTTAGTTGAATTATCTGACGCGGCTTGAGTTGTTGCAGTTGAACCATCTGGTAAAACTACACCAGCTGTAGGAAAAGATAAAGTCACTGTACCTACGTTACCAGCCACTGTAGTCGCTGTAGTTTCTATTTCATTAGCTGTACCTGCTATTTTAAAATCATCATTTACTAGATTTAAATCAAAAGGTCCAGTAGCATCACCTAAATATTGTAATACTGATGGATCAACTTTATTGTCTACATAAGCGGTTGTTGCTAATTTAGTACTATTGTCACCTTGTGCTTGCGTAACACCGGTTACTGTACTTTCAATACTGGATCCTGCTTTTATAATACCTGTAAGGTTACCTGCAAAATCTGTGGATGTTATACTTGAAAAACCAGAACCAACACCACCAACGATACTCATGGTACCATCTGTATACTGTGTTGCGGATATATTACCGGTTAATATTATATTTTGTGTTGCGGTGTTCCCGTTATTTAATACCGCTTGTAAATCGTTTCCTGATACAGTAACAAGGTCAATAATACTCTGTACTGTAAAATTTTTGGTCGGTTTATCCGTTGCATCTACATCTGTACCTAAAACTAAATCATTGGCTGTAGGTAAAACCGTGGGATATGAGTATATTATTGCCATGTTATATTAATTTTGAAATTGTTATTTGTGCGTTTGGCGTACTAGTCCAACTGTTATTGTTTAATTTCTGATATAATTTACCATCATTAGCGCCGTTACTATCTCTTACCATTTGGTATACGTGATAACTGTTTACTTGATCAGCTGTAATGTTTATCATTTGATTTATTACAACTTTTCTAGTATTTGCTGTGTTATCTACAGGAAATATTTCAGCATGTGTGGCTCCAACTTGATTTGTTCCATCAAAAGTCCTAAATAATATGTATAATACGTTTGCCGCATTGGTTCCACCTAAATAATATTCTTGTGTTACGTAATATGTACCTTCTGTCAACCATGTTACTTTACCAGCAGCATCGATAGTTACGTTACTGGACGTTGCATTCGCAGGTCCGAAAATAATTTGGTGTATTGTGTTTGTGGCCGAAGGGCCTTGATTGGCGGGAATGCCAGCAACACCGCTATCATTACTAGATGAAGTGAGTTGTTCTATGAAATTTTGATCCACGAGTGCTTTTATGTCTGTAAATGAGTATTGCACGGTAGGATTACCGGATACTGCGTTGCCAGATGCGTCAACTAGGTTACTTCCTAGTACCTTATCTGCAAACTGTGGAGTTAATGTAGGGTAAGAGTAGATTATTGCCATTTTTTCTTTTTATTTTTGCATTATTCTGTGTGGGCTTTTTGTGAAGCGCACTATGATACTTAATATTACACGTTTTTTACTAGGTTTACTGCGTAAGTGACAATAGGTGTTTATTATTATATATATACATAATACTAATCTTAAAGATTATATAACATATAATCTTATATAGGCGCGTATAATGCGACAATAGTTACTTATTAATTATATTTAATAACCTACTGTCATAAAAAGTGTTGATTATATAGAAGTAAAATGTTACACTACTACATCTACCTACCACTACAGTAAAAAAAATGAAATATTTTACCCCCACGGGCCCCTTTTTTTTGACTTTTTTACTAAACTTTTTACCTTTTTACTTTACAAACCAAACACGTTACTGTTTCGATAATATAAATGTAAATAAATAAGTAAATAACTAAATAAAAATTAAAATTATGAATCAATCTAAATTAAACAATGCAATCAGTAAACTAAGTAAAACTGAGTTATCTGAAATTTTTCCACCAATCACTAGAAATAACTTTGTAGTAAGAAATAACTGGTATGGTAGAAATCAAATTATTACCTTTGTAAACAATAAAGGCCAACAAATTACTTATAATCACGACGAAGTATTAAAAGTAATGTTACCAAAACTTAAATTAATGCCTTGCTGGATTAAAAGAGGTTATTGGTCTCAATCTACCGACATGCCAAGTAATGTCAGAGATGTTGTAATCGAAAGACTTGACTTAACTAAGTAATTCGATCGACTGGGTGTTGAAATGTGTTCTCTCCAGTATAAATACAGTTGAACAGAACCTAGTAAAAATGGTGACATTAGCTAGTTATTAATATATACTTAATTACCTAATGTCATACTTTACTTAAATGATAAGTAATAATTAAAATAATTTTACTTACATTGGACTTCGTCCG
>Ga0208794_1001387_pt1 | contig 10845 bp, 12 predicted proteins | sample 32_taG_FD_184106 | JGI IMG/M metagenome (GOLD analysis project Ga0208794, IMG submission 184106) | Marine viral communities from the Gulf of Mexico - 32_GoM_OMZ_CsCl metaG (SPAdes) (version 2) | ecosystem: Environmental > Aquatic > Marine > Oceanic | place: Atlantic Ocean: Gulf of Mexico...
TAAATTCATAACCCCTATCTTCAAAGATTCTATATCTTTCAGTTTCACTTAGTTCTCTTCCAATCTGTTCTTTTGCTTGTTCAATATGATTCTTATATAAATGACAATCACCTAAATTACCAATCAACTCATCAGGAAACATATTCACTGCCTTTGCAATGATTTCTAATAACAAGCCATAAGATGCAATATTAAATGGTAAACCTAAGAATGTATCTACTGAACGTTGATTCCACATTAAAGAGATTGCTCGTTTAGGAACAGTATCTCCATATATTTTAGGTTCGCCTCTGTATAGGTATTTGTTTGCCTCATGTTTTGGGTCTTCAGCATTCCTAACCCAGTCTACATTATCAATAACCCATTTTTGTCTTTCATCATCACTCAGCTCTCTTGTGTAAACCTGAAATCCATAATGACAGGGCGGTAATGCCATTTTATCTAACTCTGCTGGATTCCAAGCTGAAACTATTAGTCTCCGGCTGTCTGGGTTTTCTTTTAACTCTGTGATTAGATTTTCAATTTGGTCTATACCATTCCTAAAATTACCATATAGAAAATCATCTCCATTCCAATTTCTCCATTGCTTACCATAGATTGGTCCTAACTCACCCCACTCTTTGGCAAACTCATCATCTGTTTTGATTTTGTTGATGAATTCTTCTTTAGTTAATCCAAAACCCATTTCTGTCATTTTTTCTTTTGACATATTGGGTATAATCTTCGCATCTTCTATTAGATAATTCTTATACGCATCACCATCCCAAATATGACAATCATTATCAACAAGATATTTGATGTTTGTATCACCACGTAAGAACCATAACAATTCTGTTACAATTCCTTTCCAATACATTTTCTTGGTTGTTAGTAGAGGAAATCCCCTTGACATATCGTGTCTGATTTGTCTCCCAAAGACAGAGATGGTCCCTGTACCTGTTCTGTCTTTTTTTTCTTGTCCATTTTCAAGGACATCTTTGAGTAGTTTTAAGTATTGTTTTTCTATATTCATTTCCAAAACATTTGTATCATTAATATTGCGAAAGCTAATAAAAGAGTCACTAAAGTTTTTAAGTTAACTCCTTGGTTAAAAAAGTAACTAACCAATAAACCGTATATAATAATCCCTATAGCAAAACCTATGAATCTAGGTGGCCAAAATAAACCATCAAAAGCACCCACACCCCATTTGGTTGCCCATATAAAAAGTATTGAAGCGGGGATACCAATTAAGGAAACCAATAAAATATTATCTTTCCAACCCTTCCAAATAAATTGTCCGTTTAATTGGAACCATATCAAAATATGACCCAACAAGAAAAATAATGAACATATTAATAAATTCTTAACCATCTACTCTTTTTGGTTTACAGGGTTTATCACATTTATTACAGAAATATACATTACCCATCCCTAAAAAATTAGGGGTGTATTGTACACTAGCCTGACAACAGTTACTTACTATTTCTTTTTCTTTTTTGGTTTCCATTAGCCCTTCTACTTAGTTCGTTTTTTAATTTCCAGTAATTACTTTTTATAAATTCTTGGTTTTTTTCATTTTCTTCTTTAACCATTACTCTAGTTGATGCAACCAAAATAGAACAAACCACACCCATGATAATATTGTCATAATTAATATCTTGGTTTAGTAAATAACATATGGGTAGATATATGGTTATAAAAAATATATAGACAACCATAAACTGTATTGTAAAATCTTTTATTTTGTTAAAGTATTTCATGTTTTTTTAATTTAAATTTTAGTCTGAACGCTTTTTGGTTCATAATTTTATCGTAGTCTTCTCTGTAAAGTTCTACTGTTGTTCTATTACCACCTTGTTCAACAATGGTAACAAAACAATTTTTATCAGTCAAATAATTAACCTCTAAATCATGCCACTTAAGTGCACTTTCATAAGGAACCTCATCCCACCATAATTCATTTGGAAATCTAATTTTTATTATTCCATCCATTTTTTAATTTCATTTTTTTACTAAAAAGACTTCTATCTAAAAATTCAGAATAAGTTTCATCTATATCATATTGTTCTTTGAATAATATAACATATTTTTCTGCTGTTTTTAGTTGACCTAAAGTTCTACAACCCTCAATTATTTTTATCGCCTTAAAATAATTTGGTATCGAGCTATCCCATTCCATATATTAATTATAATTCTTTTGGTTTACTATATCAATATTGGGGTTAATATTTATTTATATGAGGGACTTAGAGCAAACAGAAAATAAAGTTAAGTTTATAGTTGGCATGTTCAAACACTACCAACCCAATCTAACCATACCCGAACAAATAGCTTTATTAACCCTTTGGGAAGAGTCTTGTGTTTTACATGAAGAGTATGAAATGGCTAACGCTATCATAAAAGAAATGAGAAAGATACAGAAAAACCCAACAAAAATACCACAAAAATTTATTTTACCCATTCATCTTGAAGATATAAACCCCAACCCGATTGATATTCTTAATGATAGTGAAAGTTACATTAAAAAATCAAAACCACCTTTTTATAGTAGATTTTTTATTTGGTTAAAGAATAAATTTAAAAGAAAGGGTTAACCTAAGATTAAATCTTTATGTATCTTACAATATTCTAGAACAGCTAGTTCTTTCGCTTTGGCTTCCATCATAATATCAATATCATAACCATAAGAATCAATTTTGTTGTAAACATAATCATGATGTGCTCGAAAGTTTTTTTCGTCTCTAGGTTCTGATACATGAACAATAGGTGTGATGTTTTTTGGCCAAGTTGATATGGCAATCTCTAGAGCTTCTTTGTGTGTCATACCATCAGGGTGACAAGTATGGTGGTGGTAATCAAAAACAATTGGAATGCCTGTATTTTCGTGGATAAACATAAGGTCACGTACTGTATAAGCTGATTGTTTGTCATCATTCTCAATAGTTAGACGTGATTTAGTGTTGTCATCAAGTAATTCGAACCCATCTACCCAACGTTGTAAAGCCGAAGTTTTGTCACCGTAAACACCACCAACATGGATGTTGATTTTGTTGTAAGGTGTGGTAGATAATCCCATCAAGTCCATAATCTGTGAGTGTTTGTTTAAGTCAACGATAGTTTTTTTGACAACATTATCGTTTGGTGAAGCTAGGACGTTGAATGGACCGGGATGGAAAGTAAGTCTTTGTCCGTATTTCTTGGCTAGATTACCAGCACCCAATAACAAGGTACATATTTTTTTGTAATCAGGTAAATCTGAAAAATCATACTCTGACATCCAAGGAAAAATTTCTGAAGACATACGATAAAACTTGATACCGTTTTGTTCATTCCATTTTATGACTTGTATTAGGTCTCTTATGTTTTGTAAAACCAATTCTGAAACATAAGGTAAACCTTTGGCATCAAAAGTCTTACGAATCATACCACGGTTGGTGGTGATTTTAGGTTTTTGAGAACCTAGGGTCATATTAATACAAGCATATCCAATATTCATACCACAAATATATAACATATTTTGTAATTAAACAAGTTAAAAGAATATTTATTATTATATGTACGATTTTTTAGACACAGTTAGTAAGGTTTATTTGATTTTAGACTCAATAAAAGAATCTAAATACAAATACATTGCAGTAATAAACCCTAAAACAAATGAAAAAATAATGAAAATAAAAATGAACCTAGAAAGTGAAAAATTAGTTGGTTTTTTAGATACTTTTTTTGATAAAGGATTTAAAATAGAGGGTATTGAAAAAGAAGAGTTCGATTCTTTATTGACAAAAGACGTTTTAAGGTATAAAATTTAATAAAAATAGGTAAAATGAAAAAAATTAAAAAAATTAGTCCTAAAAATATAAAAAACATCGTTAGAGAACACTTTTTAGAAGATTCTTTATTGCCTGAACATAAAATCGACAGTATCATTAAAGAATACCTTTCTGAAAGAGACGATTTCATCGAAGACGACTCACCAATAGAAGATGAGTATGAATTTAGCCCAAAAACAACTGAGGCTTTGTCAGATATGGTTGATGGGTTATCTGAAATGATAGATGATTTAGATATTATAAAAGAAAAAGAAGGAAATGTTTTAGTTATGCAAGATACTTACGCTGATGAGTATTTACAAGGATTAATTATGGAGTTAGAAAATGTAATGGAAGACATTAGAACTTTAACAGAAATAAGTGATAATGAAGAGTACGACATTGAAGGTTAATCATGGACATTTTTTCAAGGATAAGGAGAAATATAATCAACGAAGGTAATGTTTATAAAATTAAAGACCTTTTTGGTGATTTAATTAAAGAAAATCAAACAACACTACTAGACAACCCTGAATTTTATGACATCTCAACTAAAACTTTAAAGTTGGGAAGTCTTTGTGCTAAAGATATTAAATCAGGTACAACACCAAAGATTAATATGGGTGGTCAGATGTATACCACCTATTGTGCTCTATCCCAATTATCTAATATATTAGAACCTAATTTAGTTCCAAAACTACACTACAATATAGATAAAATATATAGTTTTTTAAGACGTGATTTAAAATATGATAATAAACGTAAATTTCATAGTTTAATGAAAACTCTTTTAGAGTACGATGACCCAGCGAATACGATGAACATTGTTGTTAATTTTATTGAAGGTGAAAATAATGTTGATGAGATTGGTGTCGCTTTAGATAGATTTAGAAAATCAAAAGAGGTAAGTGAACCAGAAATAGATGAGTTTTTACGAAGAGTTAAATCAGCTGGACACCAAGAATACGAAAAAAGTTTTTATGGTGAACACTTCCAAAAATATCAAACTAGACTTTCTTTAAAATATAAAACCGAAGAAGAAAATTTAACTATTTTAACAAGAATAGAAGATGTTATGGATGGTAAATACACTGTTGAGGGGGCAGTTAATTCACTTTATAAGAATATAAATGAAAATTATTCAGCTCAAGAAATGATTAAAGCTGATTTAAAGTGTGTTAAAAGTGTTTATGACAAAAATGGTGATGTTATTATAGAAAATGGTGAATTGATAGAAGTTAAAAAGATTGATTATGCTGCGGATAGTTATTTATCTGAATTTATGGCAATGTATAAAAATAGCCAATTACCAGATTACTCACATGAACCAGAATACATAAAGACCTATAATCAAATAATAGACGGACTATACCAAAAATTTAAAAGTAGGGGTGATATATTAGAAGATATAAAAAGTAATTTCGCTGGTATTATTTACGATGATAAAATTTTCATAGATAAAGAAGATGTTGAGTTATATTGGAGTAATAAAGGAAGGAGTAATTGTTTAAAAGACCATAGATTAAGTATTAGATATAGAATTAAAAGTTCTAATTTAATAGGTTATGTTTATGAGGGTGGTGATGTCTTAATAGAAAAACCAATAAAGATTAAAATACCCACAGATAAACAAATTTGTTCTGAAACAACACCAAGAAAAGTAAAAGAATCTTATAACCTAGAACAAATCTCTAATTTATTATTAGAAGGTAGAAAAGAAGATATTATTAAAAAATATGGTGATGAAGACCAAGAAATTATAGATACTATAAATTATTTTTCTAATGGAGACCCATCAGGTAATAATAAGTATTTAGAATGGATGACCAAAAATTGGTTGGGTCGAGGAAAAGACAAAACTTATGCACCATTAGATTATGAGATTGTTGAGGTAATAGAATTATTTCATAGAAACATACAAAGAATTCAAAATAAAGATATAAACTCTTATTCTTATAAGGAACTTAAAAAAGTAGTTAAAAAAGCTGAAAAACAAAGAGAAGAAAAAGAATTAGAAAAAGAAGCTAAGAAACAAAAAAAAGTTATTTATGAAGATGATAAGTGGTTGGTTATTTCCCCTAAATCTTGGAAAGCTTCTTGTTATTATGGTGCAGGAACCAAATGGTGTGTTACTTCTAAAAATAGTGATAACCACTGGATTAACTACTCCAAAAAAGCAACTTTCTTTTTTGTTATAGATAAAGAAAAAAAGAAATCAGACCGATATTATAAAGTTGCTTACAGAAAAATAGGTAGAGGTAATAAGTTTGAATTGTGGGATGCTGAAGATTTAGAATTTTCTAAAAGAGAGATTGGTAGAGATTGGTTAGAATCATTACCTGATGAATTAAAAGAAAAGATAGAATCTCATCATACTGAAATGTTTCCTAAAATAGAAAATCTACCTGATTGGGTAGAAGATAATCCTGAAGCTCAAGCATTGTTCAGCCATTTGGGTAACCCTGACATAGAATACGTTAGAGATAATTCTTGGTACGGTTTACAAATTTTTGAAATAGATGGTGAATATTGGGTTGCGGCTGATGAATCTGATATGGATGATGCTTTATGGGACTATCTTGATGCTTACGATGATAATGAATTGTTAGAATATTACGATTATGACGGTGATTATTTACAAATGAGTGATGAATCATATTTTGTCGATACTGAGGTTAGTGAGTATCTTGTTAATTTAAATGAAAAAGAAATAGTAGAACGTGTAGGAAAAGATGATGAATTAGCTGAATTAGAAGATGATTTAAGTGAGGCTAGGTCAGATTTAGAAAACGCTGAAGAAGAAGAAAACGAAGGACAAATAGAAGAATTAGAGGCAAAAATAGAAGAGTTAGAAGGCGATATAGAAGTACTTTATGAACGAGCAAAAGATACCTTAGAGGATACATTACGTGATGAATGGTTTGATTGTCTTGAAGATGGTGTTGTTGAATGTTTAATAAATGAAAAGGGTTGGTTTCGTAATGTAAGTGAATTATTAGATTCAGGATTAGTTTGGTTAGATAGGGATGAATTAATGAGTAACATGACTAGTTATGATAATTATGAAATGGTTACTCCTTATGGTTATGATGAAGAACAAGACGATGACGGTGATTGGTATTATGTTTTTCAAATAGATAATTAAATTTCTTTTCTATTCCTTGATATTTATATTTAAAAGAATATAAGATGTCAATTCCATTAACATTAAGATTAGTAAAAGGTAGTAAATTAACTTTTGCCGAATTAGACCAAAACTTTGTTACATTAAGAAACGCTATCAATTCAGTTAGTGCTTCAGATACCTTTGTTACAGGTGGTACTTATAACCCAGCTACGGTAGAATTAAATTTTACTGGTAACGGTGGGTTTAATCCTTTTAATGTAGACGTTTCAAATTTATTAGACACTTATGTAAGTGGTGGTGTTTATAACCCTACAACGGGTTGTGCTACTTTTACTACAACAAGTGGTTATACTTTTGATGTTTGTGGTTTCTTAACAGGTTCTACTTTTTGGGAAGCTGGTTCAGCTGGGAGTTATTCATTAAAAACAATCAACGATTCAGGTTTAGATGCAACAGGCAATTATTCTGTCGCACAAGGATTTAACACATTAGCGAGTGGTCTTTATTCATATACAGAAGGTTTTGAAACATCTGCAACAGGACAAACATCACACGCACAAGGATTCCAAACACAAGCTTTAGGTGATTTTTCTCATGCCGAAGGTAGAGAAACTCAGGCATTAAGTGATGCGTCTCACGCTGAAGGAATTGGTACATCTGCTAGTGGTGGTTTTTCTCACGCTGAAGGAAGAAACACATCATCAGTTGGTGTGTCTTCACATTCTGAGGGTGACGGTACCCAATCTATTGGTTCGAATTCTCACGCTGAAGGTCAAGATACAATAGCTAGTGGTGATACTTCACATGCTGAGGGTGTTAACACATTAGCTAGTGGTTCTGCTTCTCACGCAGAAGGGTTTAATACAATAGCTAGTGGTAATGAATCTCACGCTGAAGGATTTGATACAACGGCTAGTGGTCGTTATTCTCACGCAGAAGGTTATGGTGGTAAAACAGGGTTAGTAGCTAGTGGTGATGCTTCACACGCAGAAGGTAATGAAACAAAAGCAATTGGTAACAACTCACACTCGGAAGGATTTCAAACAACCGCTAGTGGTGATAATTCTCACGCTGAAGGAGACAACGCAATAGCAACAGGACAAACATCTCACGCTGAAGGTTTGTTTACAAAAGCATATGGATTTAGTTCCCATTCAGAAGGTTATTATAATATCGCTAGTGGAGATGCTTCTCACGCTGAAGGTGGTTTCCCTGGTAAAGGATATTTTAACATAGCAAGTGGTGACGGCTCACATGCTGAGGGTGGTGATACAATCGCAAGTGGTGGTATGTCTCATGCTGAGGGTTTAGGTACAAAAGCACTTGGTAGTTCTTCTCACTCTGAAGGTACTGGAACAATAGCTAGTGGTGATAATTCTCATACTGAAGGTTTTGGTACAACCGCGGGTGGTGATACTTCTCATGCAGGGGGTTTTAATTCCACTGTTTCTGGTAAAAATTCATTTATACACTCAACTGATTCACTTTTAACAGGTGATAATAGTGTCTTATTAGGGGGTAATGGTTTAACAGGGACAACAGACAACACTGTTTTTGTACCAACTCTTAATATTAACGCATTGGTATTTGACGCATCACCAGTAAATGTATTGGGTGTTGATACTAATGGTAATGTGGTATCTACTACAGTAAACTCTGAATTCACAGGAAATACTTCAGGAACTTGTATAAACGAATTATGGGTATCCAATATATCAGGGTGTAGTCCTGTAACTATTGGTACCGAAGTAGTGACCAATGGTCAAATAACCGCAAACAATGATATTAAATTACCAGACAATTCCCAATTAATTTTGGGTGACTCATCAGACTTTAGAATTTATCATGACGGCACTAATACTAGGGTCGCTGAGGTTGGTACGGGCAACTTACTTATTTCAGGTACAGAAATATGGTTATCTGATAGTACGACAGGAAAATCTTTTTTAAGAACTTATTCTTCCCAAGGTAAGGCAGAATTATTATGGAGTGGTTCTCCAAGACTTTATACAAGTGCTGATGGAATAGTTATTCAAAATGAAGACTTATTGGTTGAAGATGGTAATGTTGGTGTTGGCACCATGTCACCATCAGCTAGATTAGAGGTTTTAGGACTTACGGATAATTCAAGTGGGGATACTTTGGTTCTTAAAGGTTCGGGTGGTACTACAAATATGGTTGTCCAAGACGGGGGTAATGTTGGTATTGGTGTATCTTCTCCGACAAAAACTTTAGATGTTTTAGGAGAAACAAGATTATCAGGAAGTGGTCAAAATATATTAACTATTATTGGTTCAGGTGATACACAACCCTTATTTACAGTACAAGGTTCAGAAGGTGAATTATTTTCAATAACAGATAGTTTAAAGGGTTCTTTGTTTTCAGTTAACAATATTTCAGGTTTACCAATATTAGAAGTATTTGATAATGATACTGTTCATATGGGTAGTTATCAAGCACCGTCACTCAATACAACAGTTAAATTAAACCCTGGGACAGGGTTATCTACAGTATATTCTTTACCTGTAAGTGCGTATACAGGAGCTTTCTTTGATTATACGGTTTCTAACACAACAGGGGCTAGAGCAGGTAATATAATGTCAATATTTAGTGGTTCAACAGTTGAGTCTAATGAAACTACAACAAGTAGTATTGGTTCGACCACTCCAATAACTTTTACTGTGTCCTCTGATGGTTCTAATGCTTCTTTACAAGTGTCGGCAGCTACCACAGGATGGGAGGTAAAGACAATTGTAAGAAGTATATAAAATGAGTTTTAATTATTCACCAAAAATAGTAACTGATGGATTAGTGTTTTACACCGACCCTTTTAATTTTAAATCTAGAGATAGAAGTTTAGGTTTAACTGGTGGTACTATCACCGACTTAACTAGTTCTTATGATTTTGAAGGTACTTTTACAAATGAACCTCAAGTCTCTAACGATTATAAGTATATAACTTTTGATGGAACAGATGATTTTATTTTATTTCCATCTTCTTCAGCAGAGGAATCACAATTACAACAACCATTTTATAGATATAAACCAAAAGAATTCACTCTTTCTGCTTGGGTTAAATCAGGAAGTACAAATGGTGGTGGAGTTATTTTTTGGGGTGGTGGTAATGATTATTTTTTACAAATACCAGCTTTAACTGCAACAACTTCTTACATACCTGGTGTTTATACGGGTGTTATAGGTGAGAATTGGAGTGCGACAACTCCTACACAAGCTTCTAGAAATTTACCTTCTTTTGAGGTTACTGTAGATTTGGGGGGGTCGATAACAAAAGTAATCGCGGAATCAGTTAGCCCCATTGGTGGAGGTTCGGTACCATCAATTGAAGAAGTTATTGTTAAACTATCTGGTGACACTATAGGTGGTTCTACACCAGCAGACGATGCTTACCTTTTATGGACATTAGGAACTTCTAGTTCAATGAGATGGGGACTCCAAATCGGTAATAGTTACGGTATGGTAGTTAGTGATTCGATTAATAAAGGTGTTTTTACAACAGACAGAGTAAGTAATGAACCCAAAGAATGGAATTTAATCACTATTACAGATATAGGCCAACTAGTTTCAGACAATTTAAGTTGTTATGTTAATGGTGAATTAATTAATACAGGAACAGGTACTCTTTTAAATGGTTCACAAATGAATCCTGGGACTATGAACGCAGGACAAATAAATATCGGTAAAGGTAACTCTTCGACATTTGCTACTTTTTTAGATGGTAGTTTAGGGCCTTGTATGGCTTATGATAGAGCATTAACACCTAATGAAGTATTACAAAATTATAACGCATTAAAAAGTAGATTCGATATATTATGAGTGGAGTAGTAGGACCAAGACCAGAAAGTATTTTTAACCGATTCTCATTTGATTTTGATGGTACAGATGATGGGATAACTTGTGTGGCTGACT
>Ga0208794_1001388_pt1 | contig 10843 bp, 8 predicted proteins | sample 32_taG_FD_184106 | JGI IMG/M metagenome (GOLD analysis project Ga0208794, IMG submission 184106) | Marine viral communities from the Gulf of Mexico - 32_GoM_OMZ_CsCl metaG (SPAdes) (version 2) | ecosystem: Environmental > Aquatic > Marine > Oceanic | place: Atlantic Ocean: Gulf of Mexico...
AGCATCGTTTGACGATTAAATAAAAGTGGGGGAGTTCCGGCTCCCCGCACTAATTAACTTAGACCTATCAGGAGATAACAACAATGGCCTTTTGGACAAGCGCACTTTCAGAACCAAAGAGAAAACATAGATTTATTCTAAGACTTCCGGAGCTTATCACGCCGAGTGGAGACTTTGCTTACGCAGAATACCTAGCTAAATCTGTTACCAAACCTTCTTACACAGTTGGTGCTACAGAGCACAAATTCTTAGGTAACACTTACTACTACCCAGGCGCAGTCACTTGGAATGATGTTACAGCCACTATTGTTAACTCCGTAGCTCCAGATGGCAATGAGCTTCTTTACCAAGCTCTGCAGCAGATGGGTTATCTAAAGCCTGATATTCAGGAAGACGTTTTCTTACAGAACCTTCCAGCCTCAACACCAAACAAGCAGGCTGCGTTAGCTGCACTTGGTCAGGTTCAGTTTGATGAGCTTTCTGGTGAAGGTGGCACATTGGGAACTTGGAAGTTGAACAATGCATTTATCACAAACGTAACGTTTGGCGATTTAGATTACGCTGATGAGGCACTTTTGGATATCCAAATGACAATCAAATACGACTGGGCAACCTATGACGTAGGTGAAGCCACCAGAGCTTTAGCAAATATTCGATAAAAGAAAGAGACGGTGATTTTTGAGTAGAAATTCAAACAGACAGGGGGCTCCAGAAGGACCCCCCGCACCACTACCACAAGCACAACAAACACAAAATTTATTTTCATTCCCAACCCCAACGGAGTTCGTTGAACTTCCTAGTAAGGGTCTTTTCTATGGCGAGGGGCATCCACTGCAGGGTGTTCAAACAGTAGAAATCAAACACATGACAGCGAAAGAGGAAGATATCCTATCTTCCGAGACTTTAATTAAAAAGGGTCTTGTTATGGACAGGCTCTTAAAGTCTGTACTGGTTGATACAAATATCGATCCTAACTCTTTACTCATAGGCGATAAGAATGCGATCGTTATGGCTATTAGAGAAACCGGATTTGGTTCGCTTTATGGGACAAACGTTACCTGTCCTGCTTGTGGAACATTAAATGAAAAACAATTCTCCTTAGAAGGCAAAGAAATTAAGGAATCTAATTTGCTTGATGATGTAAAGCTTCTAGAGAATGGAAACTTCTTATTAACCTCTACAGATTATAATCCAGAGATTACCTTTGAGATTAGACTTCTAACTGGTAAAGATGAACAGAGAATTTTGAAGCATGTCGAAGGGCGTAAAAAGCTTAAGCTTGAAACAGGTCCCGTGACAGAATTGCTAAAAAACATTATTGTATCTGTTAATGGAATCTCTCAACCGAGTGCGCTCCAAGAGATTATCAGTCAGATTCCAGCTGCTTTATCAAGGAAAATTCGTAAAGTATATGAAGAGGCAATGCCAAACATAGAACTAAAAGCTGACTTTACCTGCGACAACTGCTCACATACTGAGTGCTTGGAGGTGCCGATCAACGTCGACTTTTTTTGGCCTAAACTCTGATTATCAAGCAACACTGTACGAAGAGTTTTTTGTTCTTAAACAACATGGCAACTGGTCTTTTTCGGAAGCCTATACGTTGCCCACTGGTTTAAGAAGGTGGTTCCTTTCTCGTTTGGCTAAACACTTCGAAGAGAAGAAAGAAGCGGAAGAGAAAGCAATGTCGACATCACGATAAGTGCGCCTTTTTCTTTATGCTACTATTTAGATAGAAGAGGTTTGCCCCCATGAGTAAAGAAAACATCGTCATCGATTTAAACGATAAGACAATCAATGAAAGATTGTACACAGATTTTTCCTATAAGGTTAATCGCATGCTGTTGGATCTATACCACGCCGGCGCCAATATTAATCCAACCATTCGCGGAACACAAGCTCAAATAGAATCTTTCTTCAAAGCTCTTCGTGGCGAAAAAAGATATATGGATTCGTATATAAAGCACGGCTTGGGTGATTCCAGAACAATGATGAACAGAAGAGATCTTGACCGTGCCGTTATGGGTTTTGAAAGAGAAACAGGCTTACGGTGGCCATTTAAAAATTAGGTGGTTAGATAATGTCTGAAGTTACAGATCTCACAGCAGCAGTAAAAGCTTTAACCGCCCAGCTTAAACGCGGTCCAAAGACAGCCGAAGAACGTGACGAAGCCCGCGCGGAGCGAAAAGCAGAAAGAATTGAAGATCTTAAAGAGCGAAACATTCTCCTAGCAAAGGAAAAGGAGCTTATTGCGGAGATAACTGAAAATGAAAAAGAAAGAGATAAACTTCTAAATGAAAACAAACTTGAGCAAATAAAGCTTATCAAAGAGAAGCTTAGGCTTGAGGCATTGGATGATGATGCGAGAAAAGAGGCTATTAAGGAGCTTAAAAGATTAACCAGTGAGACTAAGGACTACACCGAGTCCACGAAAAAGACCACAGAGGCGGTAAAACAACAAACTCAAGCATTCAAAGCCGGCGCTGGCGAAGCAGACAACCTGCTCAATCGCTTCCTTAGCCTTTCGGGCGAAGGAGCAGCGTTCTTTAAGATTATTGGTAACGGAACCACAAGTTTATTAGGCTTCGCGACGGGATTAGCTAAAAGCGTACTTTCAGGCGACCTACTTGTTAAAAGCTTTCAGAAGTTAATTGGAAACTCTATTAACTTTGCATTTGAGCTTGATAGACAGAACGCTCAATTCAAGGCTGCAACTGGTGCTGGTAACGAGTTTTCCGGCGTACTAGATGAAGCTGGAAGCAGATATCTTACATACGGTATAAATGCTAAAGATGCTGGCAGGGCAACAACTGCTTTATTTGGAAGTTTTAGAGACTTTACCAATCTTTCAGAGTCTGAGCGTGCTAACATAGCTGCAACGGCTGCGACATTAGATAAGTTTGGTGTTACCGCGCAAACAACAGGAAAAATTTTAGACCAAGCAACAAAGTCCTTATACATGAACTCGCAAGAAGCTGAACTTCTAACCAGACAAGCCGTGACGTTAGCTAGAGACATTGGAAAGCCAATGACGGAAGTCGCTTCTGACCTTGCTTCCGCTGCTCCTAAGCTTGCTTTCTACGGTAAGCAGATGTTTGACGTGTTTGCACAATTAGAAAGGCAGTCAAAGGCTACAGGCTTGTCGGTGGATTCTTTGCTCGGATTGGTCGGTGAGAAGTTTGATACCTTTGAGGGCGCAGGACAAGCGGTAGGGCGCCTTAATGCCATCTTGGGTGGACCATACCTCAACTCTATTGAAATGTTGAATGCGACAGAGGCTGATCGTCTTGAGATGATTAAAGAAGCTATTAAGGCCGGCGGTGTACAGTTTGATCAGTTAAACAAGTTTGAACAGAAAGCATTTGCATCCGCCTTGGGAACTGATGTTGATACTCTTCGTAGGTCTCTAAATGAGTTGGATCCTGAAGTTCAGCTGCAGGCGATGCATCAAGAAGAGTTGGCAAAGCGCGCCGGCGATGCCCGAGACATAATGACCAAACTAACTGATGCGATTAACAGTTTGATAATTAAAAATAAACCATTAATGGATTCTATTGTCGAGGGTGTGAATAAATTCTCGGATTTTATATATCAAATTAACAAAGGTGAAAAGTCTTTAGGCGATTTAGGTAAGAAAATTTTTGGCATGCTTCCTTGGTGGGGAAAATTATTCTTGGTCGTCGGCGCTGTAAATAAGGTATTGTCGGTTTCGAAGGGTTTATTGACTGGTTTTCAACTTGCTGCAGGCGGGTTTTCGAAAGCCGCTGGAATAGTGAAATCCGGTTTTACACTGATGTCGGGTGGTGCTAAGGGCTTAATGCGTGCTTTAGGTCCTGTTGCTCTTTTGCTCAGCGGTATTCTTGCTGCATATCAAACTTATAAAAAAATAAAAGAAGCAAATATAGCCGGCGACAAATCAGGAGCCGCATCCGCAGGTGCGCTGGGGGGCGCAGGAGCAGGCGCTCTCACTGGTGCCGGAATCGGTGCATTTTTTGGTCCCGCTGGCATAGCGGTCGGCGCCCTTATTGGCGGCGCTGTTGGAGCCCTAGGCGGCGTAGGCGCTGCGCAGGTTGTAGGTGTTGACGATGCTTCGGTACCATTACAGATAACTAAATTTAACAATCAAGACACGTTCGAAAGGGTCGGCAACTCTGTCGTTGCTGCCAAACCAGACGGTACTTTGGATAAGGCGATTAGGGAATCTGTTGAAAAGCAGACTGCTGTTCTTGTTGAGGCTATCCAGAATGCCATGAACGTTCAGGTTCAAGTTGGGGATCAGCAATTAGGTGACGTTGTTGTTAAAGCCATGAACTCTACAAGAGGAAGAAATTCAATTTCCCCATTTTACGAGGGATAGGAGGTAAAGTAAATGGCCGATAGAGTAAAACAACCAACATTTTTTAACGATTCAAATTTCTTAATTCATATCACTCATATTCCAACCAACAAGAAGGTTGAGTTTCATTCGTGGCTTACGGGCTTTACTGATGCTTTTTCTTCTACTTGGCAAGGAACTCCTGTATATGGTCGAATGGACGATTTATACACTTTTGCTAAAACTGGACGTGTGATAACCATTTCCTTTGACGTTGTAGCAGCAGACATTAACGAAGCAAGACTTAATCAGGCAAGACTTAATACATTAACTCAGTTCCTGTATCCTGTATACTCTAATCCTGTTGCCGGGGGATCCTCTAGAGAAAATAGTCAGGTCCTTCAAGCGGCGCCGCTATTGAAAATGAAGTTTAATTCTCTCGTAAGAAATGCAGTCGATGGAAGTGAGTTAGTTGGCTTTTTAAATGGTTTTACATATGCCCCCGATGTAAACGCGGGTCAGTTTTTTGCGAATAAAGATAAAGACTTCGCATATCAATTGCACAATGTTCAATTAACATTTAACGTGCTCCACACTCACTTAACTGGTTGGGTGCAGGCAGAAGGGGGACAGGGAGCCGATGGTAGAGTTACATACTCTTTTGGAAAGGCTGATCATCCTACTCAATCGCGCGAGGGTGCCAGATTAAATGCAAACTATCCTCACGGCGGCGCCGGTGGTTATATCCCTAAATATCCAAACCCACAAGATCCGCCGCCACAATTAACAACTCCCGATCTTAATAACGATGGTGTTGCCGATGTTTGGCAAAACGGGGTTGGAACAAATCAGGACGAGGCTGAAGCCAGCCAGGACGAAATAACGGGCGGATAAAACTTAGGAATTCATATAATGACCAGCAGATACGATAACCGACGAGTTCTTAAAAATGATCTTGAAGAGTATGAAAATATTCTTGATGATCGAGGAGTTAAACAAATTTTCCAGTATGGAACCAGATTTATGAAATTCCCAACTGTTAATGAGATTAAGAACTTGACAAGAGTGCAGCACATTTGGAGCGTTGGCGATAGATATTACAAGCTTGCTTCAAAGTTTTACGGTAATCCAAAGTACTGGTGGGTGATTGCTCACTACAATAAGAAGCCTACCGAGGCTGATTTGACCCCTGGCGATATTATTTATGTCCCCACACCATTAGAGAAGATATTGAATTACATTCTGGAATAAGGTATGACACAGAAGAATTACACTCCAAGAGCAGTTGATTTCATACGTAATAATGAAATCATAGAATACATTTGTCAGTCCTATGTTTATGAATATTTGTCATCTATTGATGATGGAGATTACGCCGCCTGGGCTAATAAACTTAATACACTTTTGGATCAGTATAAAGACGATCCGGGGTTTGAATTTCTCAAAGATGGCAAAGACGAGGACGGAAATCAGCGATACAAGAGAATCGGCTCCGATAAAGACTCTTATGAAACCTTTAAACAGTATCAGTTTAGCTTACATGACGGCGTTGGCACTGGAAAGCCCGGTACTATCGCAAGAAAGTTTTATAAAAAAGCAAAAGATCTATTTGAAACCGATGAGGGTAAGTCCACGCTTTATGAAATCCTCATTAACACAAACGAAGTATTTCTAGATCAAAGCCTTCAGCCACGGGAAGATGTTACGAATGTTGTAGAGGATAATTTAGGTGGCGCTGTAACCCAAAGTATTTTTGAATTTGGTCCGACCGGTGGGGCAACTTTAAATCTTGAAGGACCCGGAGTATATTTGTTTTTTATGTTTGTGTACCAAACAGCTTGGTTCACAAAAGATATAGCTCAGAACGCCCCCACCAAAACAGGCGCAACAGGACTTCCAGCTGATCGGGCTGAGTTGGGCGATAACCCAGCTACAAACATGCTTTGGTTTCCATATTTAAGACCAACCCCGCAGCGCTTTAAGATAGAAAAACGAAGACCACGGGGGATAGCCTACCCATCAGTTGATGTTCGCATTGATCTCCCATCTCCTCTTGTTCCATTGATAGACGGTCGCTTAGTAGAAGACTTTGCGGCTGGAGAAGATTACATCTCTAATGGCGGAACAATACAAGTTAAAACTAGAAAAGAGCTACAAGATTTTGCTCAACAGAGGGGCGAGGATATTAGTTTTAATGGAATTACTGGCGATGGTTTCCTCCGTAGCCTAGGGGACTTCTTCAGATCAGATGAAGAAGAAGTTGCATTAGATCAATTTCTAGCTGACAACATTTTATTCTATAATGGTGGATCGGCAGTCCGTGGCGAGGGCGGTGAATTTTTTGAAAGTATCTACAATTGGAACCTAGATGTTATAACAACCATAGCGACTTTATATCCTTCAAAAACATGGGCACTCTTAAAAGATATTCTTAAAGATTTCGTAGAAGAGGTCCAGCAAAATCTACAATCGGCGCAGTCTGTTTTAGGCGCCGAGGAAGAAGAACTTAAAACTCCATTCAAGAAAGTCATTCCTAAACCAAAACCATCAGCCCTTAAGCCAATTGAACATCAGTGCTACCTTTTAGAGAACATCAGAGCATTATCAGAGTACAAAGATGATCTCACGGTACTTAACGTTAGTAAGTACGAAAATATCGGCACAATATACAACAGTGCGGAAGGAGGCAATTCTCTCCCGGGAAACTTGATTTCGTATATCAATCACGCCAACAAAACGGACGAAGTCAATGCTCTCCTAAATTTGTGTCCAGAGATATACGCTCTGCTTACACCGCACATCAAGATATATCGTGTTGAATATGAGGGTGAAGACAAGCTTATTCCTACACTGCAGCAGGAAATACCGTTTCCAAACTTTATAGACCCATCAGATATTCAAGCAATCATGAATAACGACTACGGTAGATTTCCAGGGGCTGGCATCAAATCATTTTCGTGGAATTTAGATGGGGTCAACCCCGCTGAGGTAGATAACAACATAACCGCCCGTTTGAGTTTGCATTTCCAAACGATTCAAGATTTATTTTCACTCAATCAAGGACTCGCTGCTGGGCAAGAAAAGCCAGGATACTTAGATTTAATTATTAAGTCTGCCCGTTCGCAAGGCAACAAAACTCAAGATCAAACACGCGTTAGTGATAAAAGTGCAGCCCTCCCTATTTCTACAGAGTGTTTTGAAGCTGCAATGATGGAGTATGATCCAAGAGACTTTGAAATTAAAGCATGTGTAGGGTGGTCAACTCCAGCGAATTTCTCAAGCATCGTAAATGATCTACAATCATCCAGAGGAAAAGGCGACAGCTACGGAAAAGATCTTGAAGCTGCAATTAATGCAACAAGAGTTGGGCTGTATTTGACGTTAACGACTCACGAGCTAAACTTTAACGAAAATGGCTCTGTTGACTTAAACATAAATTATCAAGCAAGACTATCTGGGCTTGCAAGATCGCCGGATGCAAACATATTTGGTGGTCCAAGTAAGTTCAAATTTACACTCAAAGGCATCGACAGTAAACTCAAACAAATAAATCAGGATATAAGTAGAGAGCTTAACAGGTACGATCAAGAGAATCAGTCTTCTGCTTCAGACGACGAGGTTATTGAAAGCCTTAATAGAGAAAAAGAAGATCTTCTTGAGCAAAAAATTAAAGTTACCAAACAAGACAAAGCAATCAAATACAAAAGATTCTTAAATAACTTGTACCGTGATCAAAAGATATATACATACACAGTCCCAGCGAGCCAACGCACATTATTAAAAAACATGACACCAGAGCAGAGAGCCCGAGCAGCTAGAAATAGAGTAGGAAGTGTCGAATACGAAGTTGGATATAACCCGCAATCTGATTCAGGAGCGGCCGCAGCTATGTATGACTCTGCAGCTAAAAGAATTGATGAGTTGAGCAAAGTAGAGACTAGCGATAAAGACCTAACAGATGAAGAAAAAGGTAAGGCAGGCGTCGGTCGTTTAAATCTTGAAAAGTCTGCCAAAAATACAAATACAGATTTAAGGATTCCGTTTTTCTATTTGGGCGATCTGATCGACTCTGTTTTGGAGTATGTGGGAGGAATAATAGATAAAGATAAAAGCAGAGGAAGTTTTCAATTACTAATGTCACAGATTGAACTGATCGACCCACTAGTGGCTTATCAGGTTGAATCAATTAAAGTTGAGTGCCCAAATAATAAGGATGTTGAAATACTAAGAGCACTGTCTAAAGTGGATCCAATGCGATTTCGTGGTTTAACCGGTATCAAATTTACAACCAATATCGCTAGCATGCCTATTTCATTGGAAGTGTTTCAGGAGTGGTTTATTAACAACATTGTTAAGCCCCAAGTTGAACAATACAATGTTTTGAGATTCATAAAGACAGTGTGCAGTTCTTTGATTGGAAAAGCTTTTAACTCAATTTGCTTTAGGGATGGCGACGACGCGACGATTAAATTTAATTTAAGATTTGATACATCAATATTCAATTTTGATAAAACCTTTACTGGAAAAGTAACAACTGTGCAGGAGTTAGCGTCCTCCAAAAGGTCAGCAGATAAAAAAGATTGTGTTGCATTGTCTCAAAACCAAAAACCTACAATACCAACATTTATTCTTTATTCGGTTGATTCGCGACCATTAACGGGAAATTACGATAAAGATTTAAGCACTGGGATTTATCATTACTATCTCGGAGCAGCATGCGGAATTGCAAAAAGCATTAAGTTTAATAGAACCGGTATACCATATTATGGCGAGGCACGTCTTGGACGAACCTCTGCTTTAACAGCACTGCAGCTGAGAGAGATGTATAACGCCAGTATTGATATGGTTGGCAACAATCTTCATAAAAACGGACAATACATTTATATAAATCCTATTGCGATTGGTGCAGGGAGCATGCAGCAAAAAGGAAGTTTGCCAAACTTAGCACGCTTGCTAGGTATAGGCGGGTATTACATGGTAACAAGGGTTTCTCATGATATATCCTCGGCCGGCTTTAATGTGTCAATTGACGCCCTCCAAGAAGGAGTTGATTTTTCTGGGACGGGTAATTCCGTGACACAACTAGTTCCTTATGATGGGCAAGAAATATTGAACCCTAGATATTCAGGAAATTAATATGACCACAACATACGATTATACCGAGGAAGAAATAGCGAATCCGTCAGGCAGAAACTCACAATCTGCTAGAGCTAAGTTTTTTCAACGTTCTTTGTATAAAGAAGTCATTTATCCTGAAGATATCGCCAAACCTCTAGACAGTTGGTACGATAAGAACTTATATGGCAGAATCAATCAAGAGCAGACCAGCATAATCCCTCGCCAATCTAATTTGGTACAAATCGACTACGGTGTGCAACCAAATATGTTTTGTTTAAACTTCGTTAACATAGCGTTCTCACGCTTGGTAGAACACATGAAGACGGCTTTTGTAACCAACTGTATCGATAGGGGCGGTAATTCATCCTTATACAACATAAGAGCCATAATCAGCTATTCTGATTGGCCCTCTTCATACAATACCCACGCAAGCAAAATAGCAGAAGCTTTTATTAACAATTACGTACCTTCCTACGAGTATCCAATTAAGAACTTTATAGATTTTAAACACTTATATGTTAAGTATCTTTTAAATATGGTGAAAAGTATGCCGATAACTTTAACAAGTTACGTTTTATCTCCATTTGCATCAACTTTTGGTAGCGGACTAAAGATAGCTATTGCCCAACAAGACGCAGGGAATGATTCAATCAAGTATGATGAATTTATTAATGATCCCAACTTCAAGTTTTACGCCCGCGCAGCCAAAAAGTTTGGTTTTCTAGTTGACAAGTATGTTCCTTGGGTATTAACATATGATTTATTCACTGATGCATCATTAAAATATATTAATTACTATCTTACTAATGATGGCGAGACCATAACAGAACAAAATTTCTTTGATACATTTTATTTTAATGCTAGTGAAGTTGATTTAAATTCTTTAGAAGCTTATATTCGTATAGCATATCAAAAATTTATTGATCAAAGCCCATTTTACGAAGAAATGTGTGGAGAAAATAGATTAGTAACAAAGCCAAGAGAACAGCTGGGGACTCAAACTCTAACAACCAAAGAATTAATCGATTTATACATTAATTTGAGAAATGCAGAGGTAAATTATGAAGGACCATCTGTAAAGAAAACAAAAAGACGAGCTTACGAAATATTCAAAACACAATCATCCCCAGAAATGGCAAAATCAATGGTTGTCAAATATGTCGATGAAACATATAAAAACTTTATTTATCCTAAAAATTATGCCCAATTAAATTCTTCGCTTGACATTACCGAACTGACTGATATAGTAGACACAGTAGCTGAAGTCGCAGTGGCAATTCAGCCTAACTACTAAGGAGGCAGCTTGCTTTTTCAAGTTCTTGACGCCAAGCGCGATTGTGTTGGCTATTTCGCTGATAATCAGATAAACTCTACGACGGATCTTCCATCAGAAGGTGGCACTTGGGAATA
>Ga0208794_1001394_pt1 | contig 10802 bp, 15 predicted proteins | sample 32_taG_FD_184106 | JGI IMG/M metagenome (GOLD analysis project Ga0208794, IMG submission 184106) | Marine viral communities from the Gulf of Mexico - 32_GoM_OMZ_CsCl metaG (SPAdes) (version 2) | ecosystem: Environmental > Aquatic > Marine > Oceanic | place: Atlantic Ocean: Gulf of Mexico...
GCTGGGGCTAAGATTAAGCAAATACCTTACCCTAACGAGCTGTTTTATCACATGAATGGCCTGAGTCACAATATGGCGCTTGCTGAGCGCGGTGAGGACGTCACCTACCACCCAGAGGAGTTTTACCCATACCTTGGCCTGTGCCTAGCCCAGGGTGGCTTACATCCAGCATTTGAGGCGGTGGCTAAGCGGGAACTTAAGAAATATGCAGAATCCCAAGAACAGGAGGTTAAGGAATGAAAGTATTTACTGACTTTCACCATGCTAGCTTGCTCAATAGCCTGATCATGCTATTTGAGGGCAGGCTTGGTGGGCAAGTATACCGGCCGATTGGAATGGAATGGGCTGAGCGAGGGTTTTGGAATATCTACCCACACCCGGCAACGCAGGCTCAATATCTAAGCCTTGATCAAGGATACCGGCCGATTGATGGCACCCCACCGGTTAATCTTATAGAGGAGGTGATTAACTTTCCACCGGCTGATGAGAAGTTATATCTATGCCGTGATATTGAAAGTGACCGGCTCAATAAGGCCATCGACTTTAAGACATTTTGCGAAATGGATATTGATATTGTGATTGCCAGTGTTCCCCAGCACATAGAGCCATTTAAGCGTCTTATCCGCGAGCACATGCCAAATGCCAAGCTTATATTCCAAATTGGCAACCAGTGGACAACGGAGGCTTTTGACGCACCAAACGTTATGGCTTCAGCGCGCATTGAGGGCGTGCCAAGCCACATTAACTACGTTGAGTATCACCAAGAGTTTGATTTAAACATCTTTAGGCCGGCTAAGCCACATCTTAACGCTAAGCGAGTATATTCATTTATCAATGTTGCTCAAGATTTCCCAGACTGGCCACTATTTGAGAAGCTAGAGCGGATGATGCCGGACTGGAGCTGGCAGAGTTTTGGTGGCCAGTGTCGTGACGGCAGTAAAAATGGATCAGTCCAACTTGCCCAAGCAATGCGCTTTGCAAAGTTTATCTGGCACGTTAAGGCTGGTGGTGATGGCTATGGCCACGTTCTGTTTAATTCAGCGGCTATTGGCCGGCCGATCATCGTCAAAAAGAGTTATTACAGTGGCAAGCTTGGCGAAAAGCTAATGATTGATGGCCAGACCTGTATCGACATTGATAACAAGTCTGCTGATCAGATTGTGGACGAAATATTGCATTACTCCAAGCCAGGCGAGTATGTGAAGATGAGCCAAAACGTCTTTGATAACTTTAAGAAAAATGTCGACTTTGATGCCGACTTTGAGAAAATTAAGATGTTCCTAGAAAGGCTAAGGTGAGCTATGGGCAGACGAGCAAAAACCCGGATGAAGATACTTGACATAAAAGTAGAGTCTGGAAAGTGTATTGTCGCGGTCGAGATTAAGCGCAAAACCAATGTCTGGAAGCGGGCTTATGGGTTTAATGCAGCTTTCCTTGATAAGTGGGACTTTGAAACCTTTAAGCTTCGAGTGCTTGAGGACTCAAAGACACTAATAGAAGATCAAGAGTTTAATGACCGAGTGCTTATGCGGATCGAGGAGTTTGTAGATAAAGAAATAATACTCGACTAATCAATTTATTGTATATTTAAGGCATAAGGGATAACAACTATGGCAAATTTAACCAAGTATAGAGAGGGCTACGATAGCTACATTCTTGATAGTGATGAGATTGCTGTTGGGTCTAATAAATCATTTCTAGACCTTTTTAATGCGGTTAATTCGCGTGAAATTGTTATCATCCATGCTATTTATGTGCTGCCTAAAACCGATGTGGCGGTTACCGGGGCGGTATCAGCTCGGATGGATGTTTATCGAACCAGCACCGTTGGAACTGGCGGAACTACCGCTAGCTATAAAGCAGTTCAGCCCAATGTCCCAAACATCAACCCATTTGATCAGACTCAGCCAGCTCTACCAGCTCAAATCACCGCTCGCACTGCCCCAAGTGGTGGCGCTGCGATTTCAAGCTGGGTTACTAAAAAGTATGTGGCTGTTGAGGAAACAGTATCGTCTTCGCAAAGCGTGCAAGAGGATAACCTGTTGCATGACCTTCCGGATGTGGCACCGCTAGTGCTGCGTGAAGGCGAGGGCATACTCATTAAGCAGGGTTCGGTTGCATCGGTAAGCAGCCTTGCAATTCAGGTTATTTTTTCACTAGCTGACGCCAAGTAGAATTAAACACTTATTGACTCGCTTGGCTATAATATAGGCATAAGGATTATTCATTATGTCGAATCCAGCAGCGGATTACCCAACATCAGTTCATAGTAGCACCGATATAGGTGCTCTTGCTAATTCATATTTAGGCGCTAGTAATCCTACTCACACCGAGGTTCACGGTAAGCTTGAGAACGAAATTGTCGCAGTTCAGACTAAGGTTGGGACTGGAGCAAGCACGCCGGCTAGCGGCCAGTTTTTAAAAGCCACCGGCACCGGAGTTAGTGCCTGGGCAAGTTTAAGCCTTACCGATATTTCTGCAATTACCGCTACGGCAACTGAGTTGAATTATGTTGATGGTGTAACTAGCTCAATCCAAACGCAGCTAGACGGCAAAGTAAATGATAATGGCGACACCATGACCGGTGGCCTGAATATGTCAGGGGCAACAACCCAGATACTATTCCCCGACAACTCCACAACTGCCGGCGGCCTATCGTTTGGTGGGGATATAACATTCGCTAGAGTAAATACTGGGACACTGAGATTTACTGCCGCTGCTCCAATACTTGAGGCTACATCTACAAATAACGCTTCGGGTTTACGGCTTAATGTAACATCCGCCGCTACCACCGCCTTTAGGTTTCAATACTCAGGTAGTGCGCTTGTTACTATAAATCCAAGCGGCGCAACTCTTGTTAGCAATGGCAACACTACGGTTAGGACTACAAATACTATCATTCCACAATTTCAGGTTGAAGGAACCGATGCCGCAGGCTCGGCTGTATCAATTACTAGAAACTCAGCCGATGCCAACCCGCCTGCGATATATTTTGGCAAATCAAGATCAGCTAGCAATGGAGGGGTCACAGTAACTAATAGCGGTGACTTATTGGGGACCATTGCTTTCATGGGGGCCGATGGGTCAGACACCAACTCATTTGGCGCCAGCATTACCGCAGCTGTAGATGGGACCCCGGGCAACAATGATATGCCCGGGCGCTTAGTGTTCTCAACTACTGCTGATGGAGCTGCCAGTGTAACGGAGCGAATGAGGCTAGATAGCTCAGGCCAACTTGGTATTGGCGTTACACCAACAGCTTCTAACGGCTACTTGCAGCTGCCGGCTAGCACCACGCTGGCAACCGGAGGCATAGCTTGGGGAACTGACACCAACTTATATCGAAGTGCTGCAAACCAATTACAGACAAACGACGCCCTTGTAGTCGACAGCAACTTAACTGTAGGCACTGGTTCGACATCGGTTGGTGTTGGGGTTCGTGCCAGTAGTTTTAATGGCTTAACTGTAGACGTATATTCAGATACCGCTTCAGCTTATAACTTTTTCCGCAGGGCAAGAGGCTCATTCGCGTCCCCAACGTTTACAACTAATAACTCATTTCTTGGCTCTTTTGGGTTTAGAGGCCATGATGGCTCAGCATTCCTCAACCAGGACTCAGCTAGATTCTCAGGGTTTGCGACTCAGGACGTATCAGGTGGAACTCACGGTGGGGCCCTAGCGTTCTATACAGCTGCTAACGGAACTTCTACGGCAGTAGGGTCATCAGAGCGTATGCGTATTGAGAATGACGGCAATGTTCGCATAGGCTCAAGTGCTACAATCAGCTCTAAGTTAACCTTTGACGCCGCAACGACCGCAGCGGGTGGTATATTGTTCGGTGCCGATACTAATCTGTATCGTTCGGCTGCCGATACGCTAAAAACCGACGATAACCTAATTGTGGCAGCAGCAGGAACAGCGGCTAATTCGGTTGCTAGCATTGATGCTACACAGACCTTAACGAACAAGCGTATCACTAAGAGAGTATATGCGATTTCTGGAACAACTAGCCCACAGACCTTTAACTTCGACAATTACGATGAAATTAATATGACGGCTATGTCTACAGATATGACTATTGCCAACCCTACATATACCGTGCCAGCAAACGGAGATGAAATTGTAATCAGAATGAAAGATAACGGCACTTCAAGGGCTATAACATGGGGAGCAAACTTTATTAGTTCTGGCATAGCGACCTTGCTTGCGGCTACATCAATAAGTAAGACTCACTATGTCCGATTACGATATGACAGCACAGCCGGGAAATGGGTCTGCTTGTCGTCTGATGCAGTAGGATATTAGCGTAAGGAGGATCCATGAAAACAGTAGAGATTAAACTAACTGACCGTCAACTTGAGCTTATAGTGGCTAAGCTGCAAAGCGAGCAACCAGAACCGCTTGAGGGGACAGATTTAGAGATCGTAGAGAACCACATTAAATCACATCTATCAGTTCAGGCGACCGAGGCTAAAACCAAAGAAGCCATTGAGCAGTTAGATGTAACACCAGAGGAGGTAAAGTAATGGATTTAAGCAAAATCACCGACGTAAAAGAATTAAAGGCACTGGCTTATGACCAGATTGCAGCACGAGAAGTGGCCGATCGTAACTTGCAGGCTATTAATCAAAGGCTATCTGAGTTGGCACAAGCCAATACTGACAAAAAGCCTGCGGAGATTAGTAAATCAAAAAACCAATAATGTATACTTAAGCTTATAAAGCAAGGTTAACCGCTATGAGCTGGTTCAGTAAAAATAATACATCTTGGGAGTCCAGCAGCGCTGTAACGTGGTTTTTGGCAAACCTTACCAGCTGGTTCTCAGAAGTAACAGGCGCAACCTGGAACTCGCTTGTTGTCCGCTGGAACGACCAAAGCATTAGCTGGGACGATGGTAATATATCGGGTTGGTTTAGTAAAAATAATACGGAGTGGCAATCGTAATGGCCTCTAAGCGTGGATATTTAGATATTGCGGAGTTGCAAGAATTTGCTGACATTACGGTGAGCAATGACACTGAAGCTTATGATCAGATTTCGCAGGCCGAGGAACTGATTGATGCGTATGTTGGTTTTCAGCGTAAAGCAGTTGATTATGTAATAGAGGGCCACGCTACCGCTGGGTCAGACACATCTTTAACTCTTGAGTCTAGGCATCAAAACAATATGCAGCAAGACTACTTAAAGGGCTTGCAGGTAGCTATTGTTGGGGGCACAGGCATAGGAAAGATCGCGACCATAACTGGCCAAACCTATGCCGGCGTAATTACTTTTAGTTCAATTGGCGCTGTCCTTGATAGCACGAGTATATACCGGATTCGTCAAATAGGTAAGTTCCCCAGGCAGAAAGATGAATTTTATGATAGCAGCGCAGCAACACCGGTATATTATAGGCAGATACCAGAGGAGGTGCGCAGGGCTACTGCGGCCCAGGTTCAGTTTATGATTGAGAAAGGCACTGAATACTTTGCCGGAGACGGTGCCAACCTAAAAAGTGAATCAATAGGCGATTATAGTTACACTAAGGGATCGGGCGGCACTGGCTCAATTAGCGATTTAATATCTCCAAGAGCAATGGGTTATCTTAGAGGCATTGTTAACCGTAAAGGGTATGCAACAGATGGGGTCTGCTAATGAGTTACTCAAGCCTACTACGCCAAAACTCAACCATATACAGCCGCTCAGGTCATAACGCCGAGGGGCGCGAGTCGTTTGGATCGGGGACAGCTACTAAGTGTCGGGCTAGTAAGGTATCAAAAATGCGAGTCAATCCTAAAGGTGAGCCAACCAGGATTGATATTATATTCCATTTCCCCACCGACACCACCATCTCGATAGACGATAAGATCGTGTATGACTCAGATAACTATAAGGTTATTAATAAGGGTGAGCACGTTGATGGCACTGGGCGAGTGCGTAACTTGCGGGTGGAGGCACAGCTATGGCAATAACCGGTTGGGACGCAAGTGATTTTGAGCACGGCATGGATAAAATGCTGGGCCAGATTGATGACAAAAAGAAAGAAGCCTTGCAAGAAATGGGCGACGAGTTGCTGCGTTTAAGCAGTCGAGAAGTGCCCCACGATGTGGGCACGCTTGAGAGCACAGGGGTATCACAGCCCGATGGTAATGATCAGATAGTTGGGTATAACACTAAATATGCCGCTAGGCTTCATGAGCACCCAGAGTTTAGGTTTCAAAAGGGGCGCAAAGGCAAATACCTTGAGGAGCCGTTAAAACACAATAACCCAATTTTCATGCGATACTTTAAGGAGAAGGTCGGGGAGGCCATGCGATGAGCTTAATTTCAGATATTGCAACTCAATTACAAACTGTCGGGGTGGGGACTGTTGGCACAAATATATTTTATTCTCTACCGCCTGACTCGCCTGACTCGCTGGTTGCAGTCCTAGATACCGGCGGTTCTACGCCAGACCCCTACCTGCCAACACACGAGCCAACATTTCAGGTCTATGTCAGGGCTACGAGCTACACAGCCGGCAAAAGCAAGGTTGAGGATGTTCGCACGGCGCTCCATCAAAAAAGTGGGGTTACTTACGGCAGCACATTCTTTTTCTTTATACTAGCCTTTACTGAAGCCATCCACATTGGAGTTGATGAGCAGGGTCGTGATGAGTTTACAATAAACTTTCGATGCAGAACTCGATAGACAATAGGCTATATCGGGAGCTTCGGTGCCCAAACTGCCATCGCCTTATAATTAAGGAGTATATCTTTCAGGGCTATATCTCCTATGAATGCCATCGTTGTGGCGAAAAGACCACTTTTCACTTTAAGCATAAATATAATGGTAAAATGGATTTAAGCTCAGAGGAGCCAACCTCGCGACCGGTCGAAGGTGGGGTTGAAAAATTAATTAACAAGGATGAGGCGAATTATGGCTGACATTACTAAGGTAAAAGTAGGTGCTTGTAGCGTAACCTTCGGCGGCGTTGATTTGGGTCACACCAAAGGCGGAGCAGAGGTCACTTATGAGCCTGTTTATCACGATGTAACTGTAGACAAATATGGCGAAACCGTTGTTGAAAAAATTCTCATCGGCGAAAAGCTAACAGCTAAAGTCCCGCTGGCTGAGAGCACAATTGCCAACCTTAAGGTTGGGATTCCTCAAGGTGAGTTTGCTGGCGCTGCAAACGCTCGCATTACAATTGGTGCTGTTTCAGGCAACAAAGCAAGCTCACTCGCGTTGCAGTTGGTTCTTCACCCGCTCGCAGAAGGAACTCGTGCTTTTGATGTTGTTCTGCATAAAGCCTATGTAGCTGAACAGGTCGTTCTATCTCACACCATTGATGGTGAGAAAGTCATTGAAGTGACATTCCATGCACTTCTAGATGAGAGCAAGAGCGCTGACAACTACCTAGGGTTCATCGGCGATTCAACCGCTTAGTATTTCAGGCAAAGAGGGCTAGACCCCGCCTAAAACTATTAGCTATGAAGAAAGAAATCATCGTAAAACTAGGAGATGACCGCGAGGTTGTCGTCCGTAAGCTTGCTCTTCGTGAGTATGCAGATTTATTAAAAACCCTGGATGGCTTGCCGAAAAGCCTATCGGAACTTGACGCAACGTCAAATGACGATATTTTATCCAACCTACCTAGCATTGTTGCTGTGGCATTGCCGGAGGTAATAAAGATAATTGCCTTTGCTAGCAAATTAACCGAAGAGGAGGTTGATGAGCTAGGGCTAGATGAAGCAGTTGAGCTGTTGGCCGCCATCATTGAAGTTAACCAGATTAGCAAGGTGGCTGAAAAGGTAAAAAAACTCCTGGCGCGGAGGCAAGCAGCGCCAAAAACGGCGACTGGCTCTATCGCTCAGTAGACCTACTCGCCTCCGAGTATGGGTGGAGTAAAGAGGATATTTTTTACAATGTCTATCCTGATGAGTTGCTAGAACTTCAGGAGTTTATACTTGAGCGCAAGCGCAATGAGTGGGCTATGCAGCTTGCCATTTCGCATAACCCACATACTGAAAAGCCTGAGACATTATGGGATAGCTTGCGGCCTCGCGGCACTGATTACCTTGATGCTCCACTCGATAGGCAAGGAATGTCGATGTTGAAGGCTAAATTAGGGTTTAAGCGGCCGGAGTAATGTAGTATTAGAGCATAAGGATTAACCTATATGTTTGAAGTTGGCTCAATTGTAGCAAGGCTCAAAGGCGATATTAGCGATTTCAAGTCGAGCATGAATGAAGCTAAAAGCCTCGGCGCAAACTTAAAAGATGGCTTTAAAGCAGCCGAGGCGGGTTCGTTTGCTCTTTTGGGTGGTGTTACCGCTGTTGCGGTTGGTGCGGCCGCCTTCGGTGTATCCAGTGTAAAAGCCTTTAATGAGGCCGAGGCGGCCTCTGCGCAGCTAGATGCGGTATTACAATCGACTGGTCATGCAGCGGGGCTATTTAAAGAAGACCTAACCGATCAGGCCACCGCTTTGCAGGCGGTAACTAAGTTTAGCGATGAGGCCGTCATGGCGACTCAGGCTATGCTTCTTACCTTTACTAACATTCACGGCCCGGTGATGCAGAAGGCTACGGAAACTGCCTTAGATATGGCTCAAGCGTTAGGTATGGATGGCAAGCAGGCTGCTTTACAGCTTGGCAAGGCACTTAATGACCCATCTGAGGGGTTGAGCAAGCTTACCCGAATTGGTGTTACTTTTTCAGCCGAGCAAGAAAAGCAGGTTAAGGCTATGCAGGCAGCCGGTGATGTCGCTGGTGCCCAGGGTGTCATATTGCAAGAGCTTCAAAAAGAGTTTGGCGGTAGCGCCAGAGCGGCCGGCGAAACCTTTGCTGGCAAACTTGAGATACTTAAAAACCAGTTTGGCGACCTGCAAGAGGCCGTTGGAGAGGTTATTATAAATGCCATGCGACCGTTACTTGATGTGTTCGGTCAGTTTATTAAAGATATGAACGAGGCCGGTGGCCTGTTGCCATACTTTACTAAGCTATTCCACGAAAACGAAACTGCAATTTATATGGTGGTTGGGGCCATAATAGTTGGTTTGATACCAGCATTTGTAGCTATGGGCGCTGCGATTTGGGCCGCCCTAGCGCCATTACTACCATTCCTAGCCGCTGGCGCTGCTTTGGGGTTGCTATTCAAAACCCTAAAAGATAATGGCATTGATCCTCTTAAAATTGGCTTAGACCTACTAAGAACGGCATGGGACTTTTTAAGGCCATCAGTGATGGCTTTGTGGGCACAGATTCAAAGTCAGCTCATGCCAGCACTTCAGCAGCTATGGGGCATGCTCGGGCCGGTTCTTGTCCCAGCGCTGCAATATCTGGCACTTTTCCTTGGGGGGGTATTGGTAGGCAATATTTATTTGCTAATAAATGTATTGCGGGTATCAATTGCCGTCTTCTCGGCCGTAGTTGGAGCTGTGAACAGTGTTGTAGGCGCTGTTGGAAATATGGGCCGAGCAGCTATTAATGCGGCCAATAGCTTTGGCGGCGCTTTGTATGGTGCAGGGCGGGCTCTAGTCCAGGGGCTAGTTAATGGCATTAACTCTATGGCTGGCGAGGTGGGCCGTCGTATTTCTGAAATTGCCAATGGAGCGGTTAACACCGCAAAAAGAATATTGGGCATTAAATCGCCATCAACCGTGTTTATGGGAATTGGCCAAAACCTTGGTATGGGTATGGCAATAGGAATTGATGCAATGACCAACCAGGTGCAGGATGCAGTAAATGCAATGGTTCCAACTAGCCTTGATTTAGCTGGGGGAGCAGGTGGCACCCAGGTGCAAACCAATATCTACGGCAACATTGTTAATGGCTCGGAGGCTGATCGTGATATATTCTTTAAACGGCTTAGTCGTGGTCAAGAAGTGGCAGCACGCGGCGCAGCCTTACCTACAGGAATGGCGGGCTAACTATGTATCCATCAATTTTATTTAACTCAGTAAATCTAGCGGGTCTGACCGACGTATTCTTTGATAATATCCTCCACCACAGTCGGCCGGTTCGCAACATGAATGTCGAGAAATTGGCTCGCAGCGATGGTGCGCGCCTTATCAACTCGGAATATGGTGTCAAGGAGATTGTGCTAGAAGGCCACATTTCATCTGCGACTCGCGATGAGTATGAGCAGGCACGCGACACCTTGCTTAAAAACCTCCAGGCTGAGGAGGCGACACTGCGTCTGCCGCAGATTGGCTCGCTTAGAGACTATACAGCAACGGTCGAGGATATTATTTTTAGCGATAATAAGGGCGGGTTTGCAGCATTTAGTATTAAGTTTGTTTGCTCAAATCCATTTGGATACGATGCCAACACTACAGTGGCGATCAGCAATGACTCAAACACCAGTGCCAGCAATACCGAAACCTTTACTGCAATTGGCGGCAGCTACAAAGTGGAGCCTCTTATTAGGGTAGTTGTAAGCGCGGTTTCTGGCGGCACCGGTAAGTATATTAAGCTAACCAATACAGCTAGCTCTAAGTATATCCAGATTACCCGCAACTGGACGGCTGGTGATATTCTTGAGGTCGACTGCCAGAATAAGACCGTTAAGGTTAACGGAACCGAGGTTGAATATAGTGGCGTATTCCCGACATGGGACGTTGGAGCCACCCAGATAACCTATGCCGACGACTTTACGACCTCCCGCACAATCTTACTGACGTTTAGCTATAAGAAGAGGTATTTGTAGGTGAAGAGCTATCTGTATAAAGTCTATGACTCAGATGGCAACTACATCAAAACCTGGAATGATGTGGTTAGTGACTTTGATTTGCCGGAGGAGCTAAACACCCCTGGGTCAGAAATGCGAGTTGAGCTTGCGCGT
>Ga0208794_1001398_pt1 | contig 10781 bp, 9 predicted proteins | sample 32_taG_FD_184106 | JGI IMG/M metagenome (GOLD analysis project Ga0208794, IMG submission 184106) | Marine viral communities from the Gulf of Mexico - 32_GoM_OMZ_CsCl metaG (SPAdes) (version 2) | ecosystem: Environmental > Aquatic > Marine > Oceanic | place: Atlantic Ocean: Gulf of Mexico...
TCCTCCCGGTGGTGGCAGGATGACGGTCCGTCACGCCTACTTCCCGCCCGGAGAAGAAGACCCGGAGCAAATCTTCGATTCGCTCGACTCGCTGATGGGGTACGCTAAAGCCCGCGGCGACAAGGCACCGATGACGATGCCCGTCACACTCGGCCCCGTCGAAACACCCGAAGCGGACCACATCCTTAACGACATCGTCTACCGGCTCTGCCACGACAACCCTGCCTGGGAGACCGGATGGGAAAGGTTCGAACACAGGTTCCGCAGAGACCTCCACTTGCAGGTCGCGCGGCTCGCCGCTTCGATCCGTACCTGGGCCGAGAAGAACCATGGCTACGTTGTCGACATCCGAAACGTGGCCGGAATCGAGGCCCGCACAGGGCAAACGATCCACACTGGCGACATTTACGAGGAAGAGGAGTAACATGAACCTGCGACTGGTTGGCGAGGAAGGCGTCGATCCGGCAATGATGGAAGCCCGTGCCGCTGAGGCGAACGGGTTTCTGTATCGGCCAACCGGGTCGCTCATCGTTGAACCCGATGACTCGCCCCCGGTCCCGTTCGGCCTCGAAGAGGTCGACCGGGCACTGGGCGGCGGGGTCCGCATCGGGGTTCACGTCATCGCCGGGTTCGCCCATCACGGCAAGACCCAGCTACTCCTCAAGATGTTTCATGAGAACAGGGACAAGCTCACTGTCCTCTTCACCCCCGACGAGGATTCGAACCAAGTCATCAACAAGGCTTTGAAGCTGGCGACCGGGATCGACGTAGTCGACCTGATGAACATGCCGGCAGGACAGAAACGGGAGCTCTTTGCGGAGCACTTCCCGAACCTCGAGATCTGCGACGCGTTCCTCAACAAGTACGACCTGCTCACCTATCTTGATGAGGCTGAGCAGTGGCGGCAGCAACAGGTGCAGCTTGTCGCATTCGATTACCTCGGGTACCTGTCGTCGTCTCGCGGCGACGACCTCGGGGCGTCGATCGTGAAGGCGGCGAACAACGCCAAGGAGTTGGTGAAGGCCACGAACATCCCGTGGGTGTTCATCCATCAGGCGAACCGTAGCGCAGCCGACGGCAGCAAGAGTCTCGGCCCCCGCCAGATGGCGTACGGCGGCGAACAGCAAGCCACCACCATCTTCGGTGTGCGTCGCATCGCGTTCTCCGAGAAAGCGACATTGCAAGAACGGCAACAGGAAGCAGTCGTGCCGACCGTCCACGTCGGCATGTTCAAAAACAAACAGACCTACCAATACTTGGACGACACGAACAATCCGGGTGCCGAGATCCAGTACGCCATCGACAAACGGACCGGCTTGATCCGCAAGTTCCTCGAGCATGAGCGGCTGGCTTCACGGGCAGCGGTGATGCGGGGTGCGACAAACCATGGAGGATGGCAACGTGACGACTGAGGTTGAACCGTGGATGATTGAGGAGTTCTGCGACCTGTTCGACGGCCGCAACGACGTCCTGTTCATGGACGACGGCGACCGGGTATGGCAACAGAAATTCGACGGCAACATCGAGCCGGCCTGGTTCGCTGAGAAGATCGGGGCCAGCCTCCTTTACGGTGGCCCGTCAGTTGGCGTCTACCCGCTGCGGGACGGCAAGGAATGCCGGTGGATCTGCACCGACCTCGACCAGGGCGACACCGAACACCAAGCCCACCAGATCGTGAAGGCGTGGGAGTATTACGGCATCAAAGCTTGGGTCGAAACGTCGAAGTCGAAAGGCCACCATGTTTGGGTGTTCCTCGAGGACTGGACTGCCGGCACGATCGCCCGTCGCGCCGCCCTCTACATACATCAAATGGCGGATGTGCCTGCTGATGAGGTGAACCCGAAGCAGGAAATCACTGACGGCTACGGCAACTGCGTTCGTCTCCCATATTGGGTGGACCGAGGCGAAGGCCGCATGGAAATGGTCGGCTACCCCGACCTCGGCGACTGGCTCAGAGACGCAACCGACAACCAAGCCGACCCCGACACTCTCTTCATGCTCGCCAACCGGTACACGCCACCAGAAGAACGCGCCGTCAGACAGCCTGTAAGCCTCCCTCACAGCCCCGGAGAGTGGGCCCCCAAGGAAGGCTACTACCCGATCCGCGAAGTGTACCGAGGCAACGAGAACGTCCCAGAAGGAAACCGAGACAACACGTTCTTCGTGCTCGCCCAATACATGCGAGGCATCGGCGTCCCCTACCACGAAGCGAGAGGCACAGTCCAAGAAGTCTGGGCCACCCAAACCGCCAACAACCAAACCTACCCGCTGAAACAAGCACTCGAGAAAGTAGACAGGGCATACACGTCATGAACAAACTGAACCCACCAACCCTTGACGACTACGGGGACCTCATCGGCATCACCGAACAAGACTGGGGAGCGATCTCCACCCAACTAAAGAACCTCGCCGAACCCGACCCACGATCCTCGGTCATGATGTTCGACCTGATGACCGAGATCGAAACACAAATCGCCCGATACCACGACGCCTACACCGCCGGCGTCACACACCCCGAACCCGTCGGCCCTCCACCTCGCGACGCAGCCCTTGAACTAGCGTTGATCCATGCCCTCATGGAACACGGGCTCGGCACCGACTCGATCACCATCGCGTCGCAAGTCATGGAGAAACTGAAGTGAACGAAAACTGGCTCGACTACGTAGAAGGCATCAACCTCAGGTTCGTCCCCGACGAACTCCACGAAATGCTGATGGAAGGGAACCTCGCCCGCTACGCGCGACTAAAGGAATTGTCGCTTGAGTACCTCGAAGCCAATACGGACCTGCCGCTGTTAGACGAAGACGACTACGAAGAATAACAATGCTTCCTCAAGCAATCAGAGACGCCCTCGCCGGCCTCGCATGGCACGGCATCGGAGCACAGAACGCCGACCAATATGCGGCCACTCAGGCCCGTGTCGAAACAGTCGAGGATCTCATCCTCGACTGGCTCGAAGACGAAGGCGTGTCGGGCTGGCTCGGGCTATGACGCATTCACGCCGGAAGGGCGCAACATACGAACGCGAAGTCGGCAAATATTTAGACGCCGCCCTCGACCACCGATACGAAGCGCTCAACCGGTCCGGGTTCGACGGAGCCGACGGCAAAATCGACAACGACATCTCCGTCGAAATGAAAAACCAAAAGACCATGAACCTCGCCGGCTGGCTCGACCAAGCATGGGAACAATCCGAAGGGAAACTTCCCATCGTCATCCACAAACGCCGAGGCAAAACCGACATCGGCCAGCACTACGTGACAATGGACGTCGCCACATTCCTCGAGCTCGTCAAACACCGGGCACCATTCTGATGCCGCCACGCCCATTCAAAGAATGCCCATACTGCGAACAGCAGCTACCCAAAAACTTCGAACCGCCAGGGCTGAACGACCCCGGCCAACAACCCCGCCGGCCGAAAATGAAACCGGAAGAAACCCGGTTCTACATCGCGCTCGCCGAAGCGCTCGACTCGTTCCACGGATTCGTCACACTCCCACCGCCAACCCGATGGAAACGATGGACCGGCCTGTTCCACCTATGCCGGGCACACCACGCACTCAACCCTGAACGGCGCAGCGACGAAGGCTGGCTATGCGTAGTCGACCTCCAAGCCGAATACTTGATGACACTACCCACCGGCTACAAAATCGAAGGGTTACCGTCCCAACAAGGGATGCGAGAAACCATCAAAGAACTCCAAAAGAAGATCAACCGGATGGCGCGCGACGCCGAAGCGGAGTTCGGAAAGATCGCAGTGAAACGGCAACAAGGCCGTATCTACATCAGGCACGAAGGGCCAGTGCCCGAACTGCCGTCCCGTAAAGAATGGGCAGAACGGATCGAACGGCTCTCACCCTGACCCGATCGTGTTCTCCCACCAGTTGCCGCCACCCTCAAGGTCGTCCATGTACGACAACAACCGGTTGTAATCTCGCGTCTCGAACTGGGCGTTCCGCACGTACGCCGCCCTTTGATCAGGAGACAACAATTTAAACGGGATACCCATCAAGTTGAACAACGCCTGCATCGAATCTCTCTCCAACCGAGAAGAGCGACCTTCAACCGTGGCCCCTTTTGGGCGTTGCCCCTCGGTGACCCCAGCCCACGCCAAGAACGGCTCAATGTTCGCCAGCAACGGGATCACTTCACCCAACCAACGAGCGCCAGTGCGCGTCAGATACGGCTCGCCTTCCACCATCTCGAAATGGCCCGTGAACTCCAACACCTTGCCGACCTCGAGTCCAGGCACAGACCCCAACGCCGACGCCAACCTTGGGCCGATCCCGTCGTAATACGCAGCCGGCCTGAACTCGTCCTCATATAAACCGGTAGCCGAACCGGCAAGGTTCAACGCCGGCATCACAACCAGCGAAGCCAAAGGCGACAACGACCCGATCACTTCTTCCTGAACAAGATCAACATAATCGCGGCCCGTGACAGCGGCAGCACCAGGCACAAACCCAGTCAGATTCAAAGCAGTGTCGACACCTTCCGCCATCGGGTCACCGAAATCGAACGCCCAACCAACACCGCCCATCCCCTGGCCTGCCCCCAAAAAGTAACGGCCACCAGAAGCGAACTGCGGATTGCCGACCCCGAACGGGTCGTCCTCAGCCGAAACGTTCGATGCCCGCACCAACCGAGACGGCAACCCCACAGTCGAGAAAGCGTTCTCGATAGCTAACGCAGTGATTCGCGAACGGAACACATAGAACGGCATCAATTCGTCCAGCACCTGCCCCTTGTTAGTCAGATCCCAATAGTGGAAATGGGTTTTGCCGACAGCGTTCAAAGCCCGCTGAGAAGTTTCTCCCTGCGACATCAACCCGTACATCTGAGAAGTACGCATCCACGTTTCAAGCTCGGCCTTAGCCGACGACATAATGTTGTCGACACCAAACTGCGACCGAGACGGGAGAGGTTGCAGGCGGCGGGTCGTCGCCGTCTGGGCGACCCACACCCACAATTGCTCGAACCTAGCTTTCTGCCGATCCAAGAAATCCACACCCCGGCCGGCAACTTTCCCAATTGGAGTCTCAAGCGGGTCCATCGCACGTTCCAAAGTGAACGCCCCCGACCGCGACGCCCCCTGCCCCAAATCAAAAATGGCTTGCGCTATACGCAAATTATTGGCACCGAACTTTTTGCGGAACGTCTTCCACACATCAGACGTGCCCGCAGCCAAAAGGTTCGAAGTCTCGTCCTCGATCGCTTCTCGAGCCAAGTTGTACATCGGCAACCATTCCCGATACTGCTTCGCAGTAGTCCCCGACTCCAACCAGTTCAACATCCACTGGCCCTGGAAGTTCCGCCGCAAATAATTGCCGTTCGCCAAAAACATCCGCTTGTAAATCCGGTTCGTTTTCGCAAACGAATCGAACACAGCGTTCATCGTTTCGCCATCAGCCCCAATCCGAGCCTTCTTCAAGTTCTGCATGAACTTCAACGTGTCCGCAGCCAACGAACCAAACGCTTCCCCCTGCGCCTTCATCAACAAATCGAACCCCTCGTCGCCACGCTTAGCGACCGTAGGCATATCCGCTCGAGGCAACAAATTCCCAGAACCCTGCAACCGCAAAGACTGAACAGCGTCACGGAACTGATCGAGATCCATCTCCATCTCATCAAGCAGCGACACAGCCCCGTTCTCAGCGCCCAACACATAATCGCCAGAAACAACCTTGCCCTGCTTGCCTCGCAACACCTGGCCAGTGTCTTCAACAAGGTCGGCCAGCACCCGAGCGCCCTGCCCGAAATGGTCGTTCACCACCCGAGCGTACGAATAGAACGTTTCGATCCGCTTCAAAACCTCAGAAGCGTCCGGGTCCGCGACCAACCGGTCTATCAGATCCCGCATCTCAGCAGTCTGCCGTTTCAAATCCTTCCAACTCTGCGACAACTCGACACCCCGAGCGACCACCTGCCCCCACCATTCGTCGCCAAGCTCAGCAGTCTTAGCCAACACAACCCGATCAACCGGATCGAACGCACGCAACTGCTCGTACGCCCGAGATCGCCCACGAAGCACCGACTCGTCCACCCAAAAATCAGGCCGATACCAATACGAAGTCACAATCCGCAACGACTCATCGAGAAGCCGCTCAGGCGACCACCCCTCAACCGACTCGAGGCGCGCAGCGCCCCGCCTCGAGTTGCCGATCCCAAACAACTCCGCTTTCAATTGCCCCTCAGACAACCGTTCAGTAATCAGATTGTCGTAAGCGTAAACATGCCGATCGAACAAACCAGAAATATTGTCGAACGCACGCTGCAACCCGCGATAATCGCCAGTTTCCAGCATCCAATACGCTTCACGAATCCGAGCCTGAGCCGTCCGCTGCATAAACGGGACACCGGAATCCACATCTCGGCCAGCCCCCGCTTTCAACGAACCAGTCACCCGGTCCAGCAGCGCCCTGGCTTTGTCATCTATCTGCGAATCCAACAACCCGAAATTCAGCAGCACTTCTTCAGCGCCCTCGCGGGTCTTCCACGCATCCAAATTCTCGGCAGCACCAACGAGCTCGTCCAACAATTGCTCGTCTACTTCGCCCCACCTCGCCGCCAACCCGCCGGCACTATCCAACGTCTTGACTACAGACACGCCTTCCATCCACTCACGGGAACTGCCCATCGGGATGCCAAGCGGCGACCGGTACTTGCCGCCCTGCAACGTCGGCATCAACACGTCCCCGACCGACCCGCCAGCCCTCCAATTACGCAACGACGAAACCGCCCCCAATTCCGCCAACCCGATCGCGATCGCAGGCGCGAGCATTTTAAACCCGTCGCTAATTAAAGGTTCCCCAGTCTCTTCAACGATCTCGTCGCTATCGATCCAACTCCGCAACACTTCCAAGCGAGAAGACAAAGATTCTCGGCTTCGGGGCTTTAACCAAAAATCGGAAGTCAACCCTTCCTCGTCAGACAACCGAACAAACTGTTTAGCCGCCGGCCGGAACTGAGTCATCATCGACCGAAGCTCCGCTTCCGAATACTCCGACTCCAAATCCAAATGTTTAATCTGTTTCTGGATCGCGTCGTTGAACGCTCCCTCTATTTTATTGAACGCTCCTCGAGCGGCCTGAGCGAACTGGGTTTGGCTCCAAGCCTCGAACGCCCCCCGTGCCCGCATGCCGTCCTCGCCCCTCATCAGAGTGTTAAACCACTCTGACAAAGCGGACTGCTTCACAGAATCAGCAACCCTAAGCGGAGTAGGCATCCTCGACCCGCCGACCAACGGAATATCCGCAGGCAACCGGGCACCCCTGACCGCAGAGAACACTTCCTCAAACATCGAAGTGATCTTCGCAGTGCCAGGGATCTCATAGCCAGCGAACCGAAGATTGCCCGTCAACCCCAGCGGACCCAACATGTCTCTCGACAACCCACCAACGCCTTCTTCTGCTGCCTTAACAACTGCCCCGGTCTTCCCCTCCTTCACCGCAGCAACCAAAGTGTCAGCGGCCTGCTCGGCCGCAGCAGCATCAGAGAACTTGATAGCGCCCTCTTCGACGGCCACATACAAACGGGCCACCAACTCTTCAGTCAACTCGTCCCGGTTCAACCGGCGTTCCGTAGCCGTAGCTTTCGGAGCGAACTCGAACCCGTCAGAAACACGCGGAACGATCTCATCGATCGCCGTGTCCACTCCCCGAATAACTTCGTCAGTGGCAGACGCCGCCCGCCCAGCGTCAACAGCCGCCCCCCACCGCAACCTGTTGCTCTGAATCAAACCCTTAGCTGACGCTATTGCGTCAGGCAGGAACCGGCCCGACCCCAACGCCACCTTGCTTCCCGCCTTAGCGACCGCCGGCGCTCCAAGATACGAAACCGGATCAGTGGCGACCTCGGCAACTAGCCCCGCTGCGACATCAGGGAAATACGGAATGTTTTCATCCGGGCTGTCAATAAACCCGAACGCTGCCGCAGTGTCGCGCACCAAATCCAAACCAGAAACATCGCCCTCCCGGTTCGAGTAAGGCAACACTTCAGAAATGCCACGCCGAACCGGAGCGCCAACAAAGTCGATGACATCAGCGACCGGATCGAGAATGTCAAGCCACGCAGGTAAATCGTCCCCCGGTTCCGGGCGACCGACACGCCTAAGCGCAGCAGCCTCAGACCGAGAAAGATTCGGGTTGCGAGACAAGTCCTGCAAATCCCGAATCAATTGCCGAAGCTCCCGATCGGCGAGCTCATCCCCAGTCGAAGAGAACAACCTTTCCGAAGGTTGAGAAGATCTGAGAGGCATCAGCCGCCGCCTCGAGTAGACGGACGCGTGTACTCGTCGTACCGTTCGACCTGATCAAGAAGCCAACGAAGAACATCCAACCCTTCCCCGCCGACATCTTGGGCAACCCCACCAACATCTTGGGCGACCCCGCCAGCCTGGCTGACAAATCGCTCTACCAATCGGCCGATCTCTTCCTCGGCCTCAGGGCCAGTCATGTCTGACCGGTAACCTTCAACCAAAGCCCTAAGAGCCGCCTGCTGAAGCCTCCCGGGCGCAGCCAATATCTCCCCGCCCGGAATCGCATCTATCAGCGCTTCATTCGCAGCTTCCAGCCGACCCAAAAACCCAGACGGCACTTCCTGAACGTCGCCCGATTCGCCGGCAGCGGCACCCATTGGCGCAGCAGCGTCCCAATACGCAGGACGTGCAGCATCCGCAGCATCCCGATACCCAGTCACAAACATGCGCCGGAACTCTTCCGGGGCCAGACCCTCTTCGAACCCGAAATCGACTACGTCTGCTGACCACATCCGTTCCATCCGAGCGAACTCGTCTCGGCCACCGCCACTGAAATCAGAATCCTTAATAGCGTTGCCAGCGTCAGCGAAATACAAACGGACACCTTCAGCGACCTGAGCCACGTCGCCCTGCTTCACACTGTCCCGGGTGAAATACTGCATCTCACCTTCAATAAACAAACGCAAAGAATTCAAGGCCTGTTCGTTCTCTTCGGTGCCGGGCGTCCTGATGTTGGCGTGATGCGCGTCCTGCTCTTCTTTGTACAGCCCAACGACACCAGAGTCGCGGCCCAGCACCCTGTTGCCAGCCTCTCCAGAATCAAGACCGATCACGTCAAGCGATTCAGTATCTCCCAATAGAACGCTGACATCTTCCACCATCGCGTCGAGCATTTCCTGGTACACGCCAGGATTGTCAACCAAGAATTTCTCGGCCTCGGCAACAGTCCCAACCTCGATACCAAGGGCGTCCGCCGTGCCCTCCTCGAGGATCTTTTCAGCAAACGCCGCACGATAAAAATTCTGGTCTTCAGCTACACCTTCCCGAATAGTTCGGCCCGCAGAATTGAAAGTGAACGTCGGCACAAAGAACTTAGTCCAATCCGACACTCCCCACTCGTCGGCACCGACCGGGACCAACACCCCCGACTCCCCCAAGTTCGGATTAAACGAAACTCGGCCATCAACAAGCAGCCCGAGCCCGTCGTTCATGACCCGCTCAGCCGCCCCGGTAGCCCCAAACGAAGTGCCCAACGCAGACAACGCTTCCTTGCTTCGTTCAGCCGCTTCGTCAATCCTTGCCCGATCCTCATTGAAAAGCCTCTGGCGAGTAGCCGCGGCATCTTCACGGGGTAACGCCGCTCGCCCACCAGCTTCCGCCTGGAACAACTGGTTGAACACATCCTGTGCCGTTTGCCCAGGGCCCGCTGGGGTCTCACGGGCGACATCAGCCGCAGCCCGAACCAGCCCAGAAGATTGCCGCTCAACAAGTTCTTCCAAATACTGTCGCTCCTTTATTTGCGCAGCGAGGTAATCGGTATAACGATCTGGCCCCAGCCGCTTCTCGAGCTCCGGGTCGTAACCTTCAGCGTTCAACTCTGCGATCCGAGCCAACGTGTTATCCCGTGCCCAAAGCCGCCGCCTATAAGCATCATCGGAGCGAAGCCCGCCTGTCGGGGCTTCTCCTACGCGCGTCTCTTGCTGGAAATAGTCGGCAACGTCAGCGTTGCCAGTGAACGCTTGAACTGCTTCTCCCGCAGAAGCCGCCACAGGCGCAGACACAGGCTCCAACGACACCGGATCTACCTGCGTCAACACCACGTCAACGTCTTCAGTGGTAGCTGACCGGCCAGGCCTCAACGCTTCCGGCGAAAAATCTTGCATCGGCCGCGACGGAGCAAACATTTCCGAATCCGACTGGCGTAAAGCGTCCAGCAGTTCCCGATAAAAATCTACCTGCTGCACCATCAGCTTCGCTCCATCTTGAACGGCTCGTTAGCGAACTCCCGGTTCGCCGAATGCACCTCATCAAACCGCACATACACCTTCCCGTCCTTACTGTCCAACCCCGTCGCTCCCGACGCAGACGCCCCCTGCATGAACTCAAACAGCCTCCCGTCCGGCACTTCGTACCCGACCGTGTAACCGTCATACGAATCGACAGCCCGAATCGGGACACCCTGCTTCCGCATTAACCGCACAAACGAAGCCTGACCGGCAACACCATCTTCAGCCAAAAACACCGGTTCATCACGACGATCAAGCGAAGCATTCAAATTCAACTGAACCACCGACGCGCCAGACGGAACCTTCACCACCGCCCCCTCACCATCAACCACATGCTGGCCGACATCGACATGCAACGTCCGCAACGCACGCTCACGCTGAGCCGACGTCAACTGCGCATACGGCACACCCTCAGGTTCCACCTCCAACCGGTCCGAAGCCGCCGGTACGTCCGCAGCCGCAGCCACAGACTGCAACGCAGACGGCCGACCCCCGACCCCGTCAACCACCCCAACATT
>Ga0208794_1001400_pt1 | contig 10777 bp, 8 predicted proteins | sample 32_taG_FD_184106 | JGI IMG/M metagenome (GOLD analysis project Ga0208794, IMG submission 184106) | Marine viral communities from the Gulf of Mexico - 32_GoM_OMZ_CsCl metaG (SPAdes) (version 2) | ecosystem: Environmental > Aquatic > Marine > Oceanic | place: Atlantic Ocean: Gulf of Mexico...
AACAACGCGCCCGAATCCTTGTCGATCTCATATTTGATCGGCTCGCCGCCCAGCGGCACTTCGATGATGACGTTGAGCTCGTCGGGCGGGTTCTTGCCGGTGGGGATCGCGTCGATATTCATAGCTTCTACACTTGCCGAGAGGAGGGAGGGTGTTGCGGGCAGGTTCTGCCCATAATGGCTCCCAAAGGCAAGGGACTAATCCGCCGCATTGACCAACCGGACCGGGGTTTTATTTCACGATCAGCACGGGAACAGCGGCGCGCGCCAGTACCTCGGCGGCCTGGCTGCCCAGTAGCAGCCGGTTGAGCCCGCGTCGGCCATGCGAGCCCATGACGATCAGGTCGCAGCCCTTTTCCGACACGGTTTCGAGAATGCCATCGGCGGGCCTGTGACGCGGCAGGTGCAGGGTCTCGGCGGCAATGCCGGCTTCCTGGGCCTTGTGGCGGGCGGCAGCGAGCAGATCGGCGGCTTCGGTGGCATAGGCTTCTTCAAGCCGCGCCAGGATGGGACCAGCATCTATTGTGCCGAACCCGCCCGATCCGATGCCAGTGGCGACCGGGTCGGTGGCGGTGAGGATGATGAGGCTGGCGCCGTTCTGCCGTGCCAGGTCAAGGGCGGCGTCGAGGGCCTTGTCACCAAGCTCGGATCCGTCCGTTGCAATCAGCAGGTTCTTGTACATGATGCCGTCTCCTTGTCCTGTTATTATAGCAGGGTCATCATGGCGGTGATTTGATTTCGATCATGCCCAGATGTTCTCAATCAGGAGACTAGCTCAATGGCCCTGCCTGTCATCCGTAATTTTGTCGTGCCCGCCTTGCTGGCGGCGCTGACCGTGTCGCCGGCCCTGGCCCAGTCCGGCTTCACCAGTGCCTATACCGATCTCAACCTGGATGACTGCCTGATCCTGGAGGCCGATGATTTTGGCGCGAGCTGGGCCTGTCCGGGCTACAAAGGTTATCCGCTGATGGTGCAGGAGGGCGATCTGCGGTTTTCGCTCAGCTATGGCTTTGAGCCCGATGAGAACGGCGTCGGGTTCCAGACCCTGCCGCCATTCAACTATCTGGGCGCAAAGCTGGAATGGCGGCTGTCCAACGCGCTTGGCCGCTGGTTCCCCATCGCCACCATCGTGCGCTACCACACCGCCCATCCCGAAACCGGCGAGGACTATGGACAGGTGCTGGTGGTCAGCCAGATCGCAGAGGGCAATAATTGCCATATCGCCTATGTCGATGCGCGCGCCAACGCCAACGCCAACGAGCTGGCGCGGGAAGCGGCCGACAAGGCTGGTGATTTTGACTGCATGACCGACGAGATCGAGATCATCGGGGCGTTCGGGGCCTATTAGGTCCGGGGCGGTTAGCCCTCTTCGGTGGCCTCGGCGGTTTTGCCGCGGATCTGGTTGCGCAGAATGGTGCGGTCGCGGCTGGAGACGCCGATCAGTTCGGCAATGCGCCAGACCATATTGTCTTCCAGCTCGTGGTTCTGCCGGTCGGCAAACACCACGGTCCACATCATGCGGATGATCTCGATGCGATCGTCCATGTCGAGCTGGATAAGACCGCTGGTGAATTTGTAGAAGTCCACTGCCTCGGCATCGCGCTTCTGGGCTTCGCGCACCAATCTGTCGACGGCGGCTTCATCCAGATCATAATGATCCATCAGGGCGCCGCGAATGGCTGAGCGTTCGTTCTCGTGAATGGAGCCGTCAACTGCGGCCAGATGCACCAGCAGGGCCGCGACGGCCAGCTTGGGATCGTGCAGATCGGCAGGCGCTTCGGGCTTTGCGAACAGACGGGTCAGGGCCTCGAACATGGCGGTCAGCCTTCCTCGGGGGGTGGAATAAGGCGGGTTGCTGCGCGCCGGGAGGCGGACAGACTGAGACTTAGCCATATGAGGTGCCGGCTCAATGGGATTGTCGGGGCTCTCACGCGGTCTTGACCGGGGTGATGCAGCCTCGCCACACCCGGAAAGGCAAAAGGGACTCGACTCCGGAAAGATTCGGAGTCTAAATGTTCCTGTTTTGTTCATCTAGCCATAGCACCATGCAGCCTCAGAACCGCCAACAGCGCCTTGCCGCGCTGCGGGATACCATTGCCAATATCGAGCGCAAGCCGGCCCTGGCCGAGATGCGGGCGCGCGCCTTTGACGGGGCGGCGGACGGTTTTTCGTGCCTGCCGGGCGGGTTGCTGCAGGATGTGTGCACCGATGCGGTGCGCAATGGCGGGGCAAGCCTGGGGTTTGCACTGGGGCAGGTCCGCACTCTGTTCACCCCGAAGCGGCTGGCGGTGCTCTATCTGCAGCTTGCCGCCGATGCGCAATTCTTCGGCCTGCCCTATGGGCCGGGGCTGTCATCCTTCGGGCTGGATCCGGCCCAGCTTGTCATCGTGCGGGCCAGTGACATGCAGGATCTGCTTTGGGTTGCCGAGGAAGCGCTGGCCTGCCGGGCGGTTGCCGGCATCGTCGCTGATATCGGCGGAGCGCCCGAGCGGCTCGATTTCACCGCCAGCAGGCGCCTTAGCCTGCGCACGGCGGAAAGCGGCACATCGCTGTTCCTGTTGCGCTATGGCGCGGACAGGCCGGCCAGTGCGGCGCATCTGCGCTGGCATCTGGCGCCGCACCGGTCGGGGCGCAAGCCGTTCGATGACCGGGCACCCGGACCGGCCCGCTGGGGCCTCACACTCGAAAGGGGCAATACCGGCCAAAACACACGCGAATGGATATTGGAGTGGACAGGAAATGCGTTCAAATCCCTCCCAGACCGGACTGGCAAAACCCGCCAGCCTCATCCCGGAGCGCCGGTTTCTCTGCCTCTATCTGCCCTATTGGGCGACCCAATATCTCAAACGGGTTGATCCCGGCCTTAAGGCGCCGCTGGCGCTTTATGAAAAGATCAAGGGCGGGCTGCGGCTGGTGGCGCTGGATCAGCAGGCGCAGGTAGCGGGCCTGCGGCTCGGGCAGGCTCTTGCCGATGCCCGCGCCCTGCTGCCTGGCCTGACCGTCCTCGAACAGGATACCGCTTTTCTGGCTTCCGCCTTTGCCGAATTTGCCGACTGGCATTCCAATGCCAGCCCGCTGGTCGGCGTGTTGCAGGACAAGGCGCCGTTTGGCGATCTTGTCCTCGACATTACCGGAGTGGCGCATCTGTTCGGTGGCGAGGCGGCCATGCTGCGTATGGTGCTGGGCCGGCTGCGGGCGCTTGGCTATAGCGTTGCGGGCGCCATTGCCCCGACCATTGGCGCGGCCTGGGCCCAAAGCCATTTCGGGTCGAGCGGGATTATTGGGCCCGAGCAGTTGAGCGATGCGCTCGACAAGCTGCCGGTTGCCGCCCTGCGGCTCGATGAAAAGCAGATCAGCCTGCTCACCCAGATGGGGCTGACGCGCATTGGCGCCCTGCGGTCCCGCCCGCGAAAACCCATGCAGGCGCGGTTCGGTGCCTCGCTGATCCTGCGGCTCGACCAGGCCTATGGGCTCATCGAAGAGCGCATGACGCCCCGCTTGCCGCCGGCCGATCATTTCGTGGAGCGCAAATTCTTTGAGCCCATCTCCACGCTCGAGGATGTATTGCTGACCATGGAGGGGCTGGCGCAGGATCTCTCGCAGTTGCTCGAAGCCGAAGGGCTCGGGGGGCAGGGCTTTCACCTGTTTCTCTATCGGGTCGACCACAAGGTGATGACCCTTTCGCTCAACGCCGCCCGGCTGACGCGTGATGCGGGGCATATTGCAAGCCTGTTCCGGCATCGTGCCCAGCGGCTGGAACAGGAAAATTACGATCCCGGTTTTGGCATCGATCTGGTGCGGCTGGCCGCCGCCTCGCTCGACCGGCTCGAGCCCGGCCAGGCCGGGGTGTTCGAAACCGACAATGGCGCAAAAGATATCGAGCAGTTGACCGACAGGCTGGCAAGCCGGCTGGGGCCGCTGAGCGTGCTCAAGACCGAACTGGTGGCCAGCCATATTCCGGAACGGGCGGCGCGGCTGGTGCCGGCCCTGGCCCAGCAGGCCCAGATAACGTCCGCCGGAGAGGGGAGGCACGACCGGCCATTGCGCCTGCTGCCGCAGCCCGAGCCCGTGGCCATCAGCGCCGAAGTGCCCGATGGGCTGCCGGCCGCGATGATCTGGCGGCGGCAGCGCTATCGCCTGGTCAAGGCCGCAGGCCCCGAGCGGATCAGCGCGGAATGGTGGCGCAGCGGCGAGCGGCTCAAGCTGGTTCCGGCCGAGCGGCCCAAACCGCCCGCGCCGGGCGAAACGCCCAAGCCGCTGCCTTACACGCCCGATCTGCCGCTGTTCGATCCGATGACGGGGATGCGGGACTATTACATTGTCGAGGACGGAGACGGACACCGGTTTTGGGTGTTCCGCCTGGGGCTCTATGGTGGCGCGGTGCACCCGGTGTGGTATCTGCATGGGGTTTTCCCATGAGCCAGATCATCCAGCTCCGGCCCGACCACGCCCCTTCGGCCCTGCCCAGGGCCGCGGTTCCGGCCTATGCCGAGCTGATCACCACCAGCAATTTTTCCTTCCTGCGCTCGGGCTCGCATCCTGAAGAACTGGTAGCGAGTGCCATGCATATGGGCATGGCGGCGCTGGGGCTGTGCGACCGCAACAGCTTTGCCGGGGTGGTGCGCGGCTATGTGACGGCGCGGGACAATAAGCAGATCAACCCTGCTTTCCGCTATCTGGTTGGGGTGCGCCTGTGCTTTGCCGATGGCACGCCCGATATTATCGCCTATCCCACCGACCGGGCGGCTTATGGGCGGCTGTGCAGGCTTTTGACCCTGGGCAATAAGCGTGGCGAGAAGGGCGCCCCCGAGATCGGGTTTCACGACCTGTTTGCCAGCACCGGTCCGGCACATGGCCATGACAGCTATGCCGAAGGGCAGTTGTTCATCCTGACCCCCCAGGAGGGGGATTGGGGCCTGACGGAGCGCACCCTTGAACGCCTGGTGCAAGAGGCACCCGGCCGGGTCTGGGTGGCCGGTGTCGCCCGCTTCGATGGCGGCGACCGCGCCCGGCTCAACCGCGTGGATGCGCTGGCGCGGCGGCATGGCGCCCGGATGATCGCCAGCAATGAGGTAGCCTATCACGAACCGGATCGGCACATGGTGCTCGATGTGGTCACCTGCATTCGCGAACACTTGACCTTGGAAGATGCGGGGCTGGCCCTGTCGGTCAATGCCGAACGGCATTTGAAAAGCCCGCAGGAAATGGCGCGGCTGTTTGCCGAACATCGCGACGCCCTTACCCAGACCCAGGCCTTCATCGCCCGGATCGGCTTTTCGCTCGATCAGCTCGAATACAACTATCCTGAAGAAACCGTGGGCAATGGTGAAACCGCGCAGCAGACGCTGGAGCGGTTGACCTGGGCGGGTGCGGCCAAGCGCTTTCCCGGTGGCCTCAGCGATGCACTCAAGAAGGTGCTTTGGACCGAGCTGTGCCTGATCGCCTATAAGGGCTATGCCGCCTATTTCCTGACCGTGCACGACATCGTGCAATTCGCCCGGCATGAAAAAGGCATTCTGTGCCAGGGACGTGGCTCGGCGGCCAATTCCACGGTCTGCTATTGCCTGGAAATCACCGAGGTGGATCCGCGCAAGGCCAATCTGGTGTTTGGCCGCTTCATCTCCACCGAACGCGACGAGCCGCCCGATATCGATGTCGATTTCGAGCATGAGCGGCGCGAGGAGGTGATGCAATATATCTACCAGAAATATGGGGGGCGGCGGACGGGGCTCACCGCCAATGTCATCACCTATCGCTCCAAGAGCGCCATTCGGGAAACCGCCAAGGTGTTCGGCGTTTCCGAGGATACGATCAGCGCCTTCAACCAGCTCCATTGGGGCTGGGGGTCGGGGGTGGATCTGAAAAGCGTTGCAGGGCTTGGGCTTAATCCCGACGATCCGGTGCTGGCGCAGATGTTCGAGGTGGTCAAGGTTTTGCGCGGCTTTCCGCGCCACCTCTCCCAGCATGTGGGCGGGTTCGTCATCACTCGGGACAGCCTCGAAACACTGGTGCCGATCGGCAAGACGGCGATGGACAGCCGCACGATCATCGAATGGAACAAGGACGATATCGACGCGCTCAAGATCCTCAAGGTCGATATCCTGGCCCTGGGCATGCTGACCTGTCTCAGGCGTGCCTTCGAGCTGATGGACACCCATTACGGGCACAAGGTGACGCTGGCCGAACTGCAGAATGAGGAGTTCGATTTTCCGGAGCGGGCGCGGCCGGTCTATGAAATGACCCATCGCGCCGACACGATCGGGGTGTTCCAGATCGAGAGCCGGGCGCAGATGTCCATGCTGCCGCGCTTGCGGCCGGAAGTGTTCTACGACCTGGTGATCGAGGTGGCCATTGTCCGGCCGGGGCCGATCCAGGGCAATATGGTGCATCCCTATCTCCGGCGCCGGCAGGGCATCGACAAGGTCGAATACCCCAGTCCCGAACTCGAAGCGGTGCTGCATCGCACGCTGGGCGTGCCGCTGTTCCAGGAACAGGCGATGCAGATTGCCATTGTCGGGGCCGGCTTTTCGCCCGGCAAGGCCGATCAGTTGCGCCGGGCCATGGCGGCCTGGCAACGCACCGGCAAGCTGGCCCAGTTTGCCGATGATTTCATCGGCGGCATGATCGGCAATGGTTATACGCCCGAATTTGCCAAACAGAGCTTTGCCCAGATCCAGGGCTTTGCCGAATATGGCTTTCCGGAAAGCCATGCGGCCAGTTTTGCCCTTCTGGTCTATGCCTCGTGCTGGCTGAAATGCCATTATCCCGATGTCTTTGCCTGCGCCCTGCTCAATTCGCAGCCCATGGGGTTTTATGCGCCCAGCCAATTGGTGCGCGACGCGACCGAGCATGGCGTGGAGACCCGCCCGCCCGATATCAATTGCTCGACCTATGACAGTACGCTCGAAGAGGGTGGCTGGGATGCGGGCGCGCATCTGTGGCCGCGGCATGCACAAATGGCAGCACATATCTGGACAAAAAAGGCCCTACGGCTGGGGCTCCGGCAGGTCGAAGGGCTGGCAGAAAAGGATGCGCTGCGCATCGTGGAGCAGCGCCAGGACGGCTATAGCTCGGTGCGCGACCTCTGGCTGCGCACCGGGGTGCCGGTGGCCAGCCTTGAAAAACTGGCGCGGGCCGATGCCTTTGCGTCACTCGGGCTCAACCGGCGCGAAGCGTTGTGGGCGGTCAAGGGGCTGGTGGGCACTTATGGAGCCGAAACCCTGCCACTGTTTGCGGCCGAACCGGCGGTGGCACCGGCTCAGGAAGAGCCGGCCGGGCTGCCGCTGATGGCGCCGGGCGAAGAGGTGATCCACGACTATGCGACGCTTTCGCTTTCGCTCAAGGGTCATCCGGTGCAGTTCCTCCGGCCCATGCTGATGGCGCGCGGTACCACGCGAGCGGCAAACCTTGCTCATGTCGCCAATGATATCGTGGTGGAGGTGGCTGGGCTGGTGCTGGTGCGTCAGCGGCCCGGCACGGCCAGCGGGGTGATTTTCGCCACGCTCGAGGACGAAACCGGGGTGGCCAATATCGTGGTCTGGCCCAAGCTGTTCGAGGATGAGCGGTTGCGCAAGGTGCTGCTGTCGAGTCGCATGCTGGCAGTGCGCGGCAAGGTGCAGTCCGAACAGGGGGTCATTCATGTCATTGCCCAGGACATGGAGGATCTGACCCCGCATCTGCTCGATCTGTCCCATGGCAAGGATATTGGCGATGCGGTGGTGGCCCGCGCCGATGAAGGCAAATCCGGACCGCCGGGCAGCCAGAGCCGCAACCGGCAGGTGAACCGGGAAGAGGAGATGGCGCGCCGCAGAGCCTATTCGGCCCTGCCGGGCGGGCGCAATTTCCATTAAGTCAGGGCCAGTTACGACCCAGAGCATTTCAGTAATTTAGTGAAGTGTGGAAACGCTCAGGCGAGCAGCGCGTCGATCTGGTTGGCAAGGGCAATGTCCTTTTCGCTCAAACCCCCGGCGTCATGGGTCGAGAGGTGGATCGATACCTTGTTATAGACATTGGACCAGTCGGGATGATGCCCGGCCTTTTCAGCCAGCAACGCCACCCTGGCCATGAAGGCGAAGGCCTCCGAGAAATCCTTGAACTTGAAGGCGCGGCCAATCGCGTCTTGCGCTGGTTCATAAGACCAGTCGCCCAGCGATGCCAGTGCCGCTTCCCGCGCTGCGGGGGAGAGTTTTTCGACCATAATGGCCTCCGATCACTGATGCGTGCCTGACCAACGCATGAAGACGCAATAAGGCTCCGGCGCTACTGGCCGGTCCAGGCGCGGCAATATTAACCTGGCATTCAGCCTGCAGTCCAAATCGGCGCGATCAATCAACGCGCTGGCAAGGGCTTGTTAAGGCATCGTCCCCCCAAATGCTGTGGCAATAGGGAAATTTCCGTGCTGAGCTCAGCCAGAAAGACAATGCCGGCCCTGGACTATGTGTCCATTGTCCGCTCGGTCTATGGAGACCGGGGGGCGATGCTTGCTGGCGCCTTTGCCAGCGGGCTGACCGCCGCGCTGACCGCCTGGCGGTCGCAATCCCTGCCGCTTTACGCCGTGGCGCTGGCCATCATCCTGCTTGGGATTGTGCGCTATCTCAACATGCGTGCCTTCTGGCGGGCCGCCATCGACAATGATGATGTGATGGCCGCACAGCACTGGGAGGACCGCGCCACGCTGGCCGGGGCGACCCTAGCCCTGGCGCATGGGTTGTGGTGCCTGTTTGCCCTGTGGCTGGTCAGCGATCCGTTTGCCGAACTGGCCAGCATTTCGCTCTCCATTGCGGTGATGGTGGGAATCTGCGCCCGCAATTTTGGTCTCGACCGGCTGGTCACCCTGCAATTGCTCGGTGTCATCGTGCCGATGGGCGCAGGCCTGCTCGGGCATGGCGATGTCTATCATGCCATTCTGGCGGTGCTGCTGCTGGTGCTGCTGTCGAGCTTTCGCAAGCTGGCGGGGGACATCCGCGCTATTCTGCTTTCGGCCGTGCATGGCCGGGTGGAGGCCTCGCGGCTGGCCGCCGAGCTCGACATTGCCATCACCACGCTGGAACACGGGCTTTGCATGCTCGATGAAAATGGCCTGGTGACCGTTGCCAATGAGCGGGCCAGCCGGGTGTTTGCCTTGCTGGGCATCCGACAGCTCGCCAACCAGCCGTTCGGCACGGTGCTGGCAGCACTCGGGACGAGCAACCGAGTGCCGCGTACGGCGGTTGAACAGCTTGGCAGCATGATTTCGCGCCGGGCCTCGGGCAAGGTGCTGCTCTCGCTCGATCCTGGGCGCTATTACGAGGTGACCGTCAGTTCGCGCGGCAAGCGCAGCGTGCTGCTATTTGAGGACATTACCGAGCGTGTCGAGGCGGAGGAGCGCATCAGCTTCATGGCGCGCCATGACACGCTGACCAATCTGCCCAATCGCAATCATTTTGGCGAGCTGGCGCTCGACGAGCTGGAAAATCGGGCTGAGACGGGGACGCCCAGCGTCCTGACGATATTCGATATCGACGAGTTCAAGCACGTCAATGACAGCTTCGGCCATGTCGTGGGCGATAAATTGCTGCGCCAGGCCGCGTCCCGGCTGCGCTCCGCGCTGCCGGACGGCACGACGCTGGCCCGGCTGGGGGGCGATGAGTTCATCGCTCTTTCAGGCACCGACGTCGAAAACGCGCGCGCCGACGCCCAGCGCGTGATCGATGCGTTTCGTGAGCCCTTTATCCTTGATGGTCATCACCTCTCGGTCCAGGTCAGCATTGGCATGGTCATCAGCCGAACCAGCCGGGAAGAGCTTGATGAATTGATGACCAAGGCCGATCTGGCGCTGTATGCCGCCAAGGGCGAGGGTAAGGGCCGCTGCCAGCTTTTCCATCAGCAGATGGATATCGACTATCACTATCGCCAGCGGCTCAAGGCCGATCTGCGCGAAGCGTTGGCCGCGGGCGCATTGTCACTGGTGTTCCAGCCGTTGCTCGATATTTCGAGCCATCGGGTGGTGTCCTGTGAGGCACTGGCGCGCTGGACGCATCCAGAATTGGGCCCAATTCCGCCCGCGACATTCATTCCGTTGGCCGAGGAAATGGGCATCATTTCCGAGATCACGGCCTTTGTCGTTCGCAGTGCGGTGGCCGAGTGCAGCCAATGGGCCGGTGAGATCGGCGTGGCGGTCAATGTTTCGGGGCGTGACTTCCGCGGACTGGACCTGCCTGGCCTGGTTGACGAGGCCCTGGCCGAGTCCGGACTATCAGCGCCGCGGCTGGAACTGGAAGTGACCGAAACGGCGGTGATCGAGGAAACCGATCTGGCCCAGAGCGTACTGGAGAGCCTGTCCGCCCGCGGCATCTCGATCGCCCTTGATGATTTCGGTACGGGATATTCCTCGCTGAGCTATCTTAGTGCGTTGCCCTTCAACAAGCTTAAGATTGATCGTTCCTTTGTCCAGGATATTGCCGAAGACGAGCGCGCACTGAGCCTTCTAGCCAATGTCGCGCGGCTGGGGCGCGATCTGGACCTGACTGTGGTTGCCGAGGGCGTGGAAACCGAAGACCAGCTCCGGGCTATGCTCGAGCATACCGGCATTCAGCAGGTGCAGGGCTATTTCTTCAGCCGCCCCTTGCCGGCCCGCGATATTGCCGAGCTGATCAGCCACCTCAATGGCCCGGCCAGCCCGCTGCTCCCGGCAAAACGTAAACATGGTTAACCTGCTTTAAGGTTTTGATAACCATAATCTTTTGCCCGCATTGGCGCCTAAGTGCCGATCCCCTTGTGATTTTTCCGCATGCAGGAAT
>Ga0208794_1001401_pt1 | contig 10761 bp, 10 predicted proteins | sample 32_taG_FD_184106 | JGI IMG/M metagenome (GOLD analysis project Ga0208794, IMG submission 184106) | Marine viral communities from the Gulf of Mexico - 32_GoM_OMZ_CsCl metaG (SPAdes) (version 2) | ecosystem: Environmental > Aquatic > Marine > Oceanic | place: Atlantic Ocean: Gulf of Mexico...
CTAGTCTTTCTCCTACACCTGCAGTGGGCCCAAACTTACTTAGTGCTTGACCAGCACCTCTAACTGCTCTAGCTCCAAACATACTACCTGCTATTGCACCGGGACTAATACCACCTAAGCCACTAATAACTCTAGATGCTGTTTCTTCAGCTTGTCTTATAGCTCTTAAACCTTTTCTTTTTCCTAGTTTTAACGCTGCTGCTTTAGTTCCTTTCATAGCAGTTTTACCTATTGCAGTTACTACACCGGGTAAAGCCATTCCACCAGTACCAACAGTAGCTATAACAGCAGGAACGAGTATACCTGCCCAGTTACCTATAGCTCTTGCAGTAGCAGTTCTTCTAGATGAATAATAGTCATCAGGTATTAAATCAAACAACATACTATCAAGAGCTCCTACTATACCAGCTCCTATATTTTCCATTGCTGAAGCTTTGTCTTTAGCACCAAGAGGTATTTCTATTCCATATGTAGCACCCATTCTTCTCAGTGCTTCTAGTTTCTCATTACTATAAGCCCTAGGATTGTCATAGTATCTACTTACCTCATCATACATAGCTTTCATATCTTGAGTTTGTTGACTACTAACTAACTGAGCCTGCAATGCATTCATTACAGCCATAGGGTCTCTTGTACCAGCTGGTCTTACATTTGTACCAGACATCATTCTTTCATATTGACTAGCCATTATTTACGCCCTCCTAGTTGTAATAAGCCTTGAGACATATTACCGCCCATAAGTTTATTTAACACTTCTATTTGTTTTAGTACATCATCATACTCATCGTCATCTAAATTAGGTATCTGCTTTCTTAATTCGTCTTTTAATGCACCTATATCTTTTATCCTTGCTAAGTCATCACTCTTTAGATTCATTAATTGCTGCATAAACCCTTGGCCTTGCCTATTTAAAACTTGTTCTCCAAGAGTTAATATGTTTTCACCTGAAGCTATTTTATTAGGATATTTATACCTATTATCTACTGCATCTTTATATATCGGATTACTATAATCTGAAAAACCTTCTTCATTAAAAGCTTTAGCTATACCACCAGTAAATACATCGTCCATTCTAGCAAGCTTACCTTGAGTATCTAACTCAGTCTTAGCTACATCTAATCCAGAAATTTGGGTATCAACCATTAAGTCTCTTTTTTCATCATACTTAGCTCCCATTTCAGGAGTAATATTGCTTTGATAAGAAGAACCACCTTGTAAATAACTTGTTCCTTGTCCATATTTCATTTGTTGATTATCTAAGGTAGACATCATTGTAGCTTCATTTATTAAATGCTTTTCTCTTTGATGCCTAGTGTCTTCTTTGTGCCTAGCAATACTAGAATCTAAAGTATTAAACTTAAGTTCATTTTCATAAAGCCTTAATGACTCCATAAGGGGATTCATTGTCTTTGCATGTCTTAAACTTTCTTCGCCACTATCAATAAACAACTCATGTTTATCCCTTTGTCTTTTTTCATCAAAGATACTAAATGCCAGTTTTTGGTCATCTAGTTTATCTTGGCGTCTATTTTGCCTACCTTGTTGGTAAGCTTGCATCATTGTTGTTGGTGCTTCTACTCTCATTGCTTACCTCCTATTGTGGTCTTGAAAAATTAGAAAACATTTCATAGAAATTTTGACTACTATCTATGTTTGGGTCATATAACATATTTGTATCATAATTTGGCCTAGCTATCATTGGAGGAACAGGTTGTTGCATTGGAGGCATCCTATTAAACGCAGTAGCAAAATTAGTATTCATACTAAAGTTTGGCATTCCCGGCATATTCATAGAAGCACTAGAACCACTGCTCATTCCACCTCTATTGTCATATCTATTAATAGAACTAGCTGATGGCTCATTGTATCCACCTGTTGCATAATTTAACAAGCCACTAAACTTACTCTGTATTTCATTTCTATTGTTATAAGCGTTAGCATAAGGCTTTGCAAAATTTGACATATTAAGTCCTTCTCCAGCCATTACTCCACCCATTAAAGAACTTACACCCGGTGCTAACATATTCATTGCACCTCCTGCTACTGTTTGCATAAGACCTGCCCTTTTTTGAGCATTAATTGAATCTTGCTGCATTTTAGCTGCATTAGCTCCAGCGTAGATTTGGTCTGCTTGCCCCATAGCTCCCATAGATAATTGTTGTTGATTACTGCCAAACTTTGCAGCATTCATACCAAGGCCAAATGAATCTAGATAGGCTTTATTCATAGCACTAGCAGCATCACCGCCAGCTCTTCTTCTAGCTTGTAACATGTTCTGAGCTCCTACGCCACTTGCACCTACATTCATGCCTTGTTGTGCCATTGCAGCTTGATAGTCTCTTATGCCAGAAGCTGTCTGGTCTTGTATAGCTTCGTTTAATATTCCAAATCTTTGATTATTTAATTCAGAATTAGGATTAAAAAAGTCCTCAGACATCTGATTAAATCTAGTAGCTTGGTCTCCAAATTTTTCAGAGTAGTCTTCAAACTCTCCTACTTTTCTATCTTGTAGAAAATCTTTTCTTTTCTCACCAGAGCTCTCTATACCTAGAAGATTGTTTATGCTAAAATCTTTAAAAATGCTCATATTAATTCTCCTTTAGCTTATAGGTAGCCGCATCAGAGCTTACCCATCCATTTTTTCCTTTAAACTCTAAAAAATAATTATCTGTATTACCATCTCTTTCTATTCTAAAAGAGCCTTCAGGTTCTTCCAAAGCTTTATTATCTTGTTCAGAAACTACTGATAATATTTGATTTATTTCACGATAAATATTTTCTAATATACTATTTAATTCTTTTATGTCAAGTTCTTTTAATTGTCTACTTTTTATAGCCATTACTTTGCCTTTGGTTTCCTATAAATTATACCTATACTATCAACTGCTGTATTCCCATCTGCTCTAACAGCTACTTTAATTCTTTTACCTTTTTTAGTTGCTATTTTTTCATTTGTATCAACACCAAGGCCTACTAAAGCATCATCTACTTTATATTCTAATACGGGAGTACCATTTTGAGATACAGCTCTAAGTTTATAAAATCTTTTATCAAGAGTAGGAAATCCCATTACAAAGTTTTTTGATATCCAATGCCATGCTTTTCTATAGTTACTTGCTCCTAACTGGAATAAACCATGCTTATTTATGTAAAAAATTCCTCCATTATAGTCTCTGCAAGTAGCATATATAGACTTGCCTAGCTTTGCATCATCAACATTGTCTGTTAGCACCCAATAATCCCACCTTTGTTTTTCAATATGGTATGCCCATACAGCAGCTTGGTAACTGCTTTCTGTTAACTGACCGTCATTTACATCGCTTCCAGTTAATGTAGTATATTGTCTTTTAGGTTTATGAAAAACACAAAAACACTTACTTAAAGCATCAAATTCTACATGTACACTATCAGCTATATCATGTCTATTTCTATAAGAAGAATCCATACCTTGTTCTATAGGTAATCCTATATTTTGTATTCTTGCTCCTTGATATAACCAAATACTCTTTTTGTCAGCCCAAAACATTCCATAATCAGAACTCACAATAGCAGAGTTAGATAGACATCCAGCTTGTAAAAATGTTTCTTCTATTACCAAGGTTCTAGGGTTTATTAAGTATGTTGTAGAGTCACTAAATGCAAATAGCTTTCCGTTGTAATAACTTAAAGCAGAGGGGTACTCAGGTAATTCTACAAAATCAGAACTCCAATCAAAGACAGAGTACTTACCCGGCTTTGACCTAAATATATAATTAGTTGCTTCATCTAGTGACTGATGCCAAGCTTGACTTACAAATAGATATCCATCTCCTTCTGCAGACAAGCCATAATGAGGCATTGTATTCTCAAGCAACTCTGACACACCAGTTCTTGTTTCATATGTTTCACCAGTTTTACCAAGGTCAACAATAGTACATGTCCATTTATCATCAACGCTTCCATCTTCTACCCATCTTACATCATCTAATGAAATTTGTTCTACTAACTGATAAAATGCTTTTGCAAATGGAACATCTGTTCTGTTCTTAGACCTGTAAATATTTATATGAGATACTCTTTTTGATATATTTTTAATATCGTTTATTACAATTTTAACATTTAAACTATCTTTATTAGTTTGAACTGTCCATCCACTATTAGAATCTACACTAGAGCCTAAACTAGAAGATAATGGAGATTCTTGATGTCCGTCATATACTAAAGAAAAACTATAATATAAATAGTCTGGGCCTAAAGCTTCTTTATTAGTCTCATTATAATCTAAACTTCCATTAGGAGCTACTTTCCACCAGCCTATAAAATCAGACTGACCCGGACTTACAGGAGCGCTTATTCTAGCATTGCTATCAGCAGGAGCACCATTTCCAACATTATCAAATCCAGTTACTTCTAAAAACGGTTGTTGAGCTTGAAATCCTACTGTGCTACTTACAGGAGTAACTCCTCCATTTAAGTTTATTGGGTATAGTAAAGACCACTCACTTTTTCTTTGATTTATAACAAAATGTTTCATGCCGTTATTAAATGTAGCTGCTTTAGTAGGAATGTAATCCCACATCTTAGTCTCCTGAGATTGGTCGTATTGAATCTTTGCTTTAAAATCTTCTGTCCTTTCATGTGGTAATACAAACAATCTTACATCACCTGCTTTACCTCCAAAAGCTTGTTCCCAATGACTCCAAACTGTACTACTTTCTGCTGTTAGAGTACCAGCATTTGCATAAGTAGCAGCTAATACATCTGTATATCTATCACTGCTTCTTGTAGTCCTGTCTCTATATGCTATTTTTGCTCCATCTTTTCCAGCATTTAATGCTGCTTGTACATAATTTATTCTTGGATGTTGAACAAGACCTACAGATAGCTTGTTACTATTAAACAAACCCGGCATATGTTCACTTGCAGATTTACCTGCATGAGATGAACTTGCAAAACTATCTAATTGTTTATGAAAAGGATTTTTATAGAAAAATGTATCTTTTACCCAGCCATTAGCACCATTACCTGTTTGTAATGAATCTGCAGCATATAAAGTAGTTATATCATGAGTAATAGAAGTTCCATCTTCTAAAAATGTCTGTAAATATGATTTACTAGTATTTGTATCTCTATGATACATAATTCTAACTACATCACTTGGTTTACCATTATCCATTACCAAGCTTCTTTCTTCTGTATTATAGTATTTTGCACCATAATCAAAATCTTCTTGAGTAGCAGCATCAGCTGAGTTATATCCGTTTTTCAATGTATCTATAGCTAATGGTATAATTAATGGTTTCTTTGAAAAACCAGTAGCGTTACCATCTACAATGTTAAAAGAAACAACTTGAGAAGCTGGTAATCCAGCTAATTCAACTTTCTTTGGTGTTCCTGAATTTCCTCCACTTAAGATTAACCTATCTCTAGATGAGTTAGCTCCAGTATTAAATTCTCCTCCTAAAAAGCTGTCAGAGTAATAAGCACTACTACTAATTAATTCTGCATACAAAACACTTTCGTTCTGCAAGTGACCTTTTCTTTTATTAATAACACTATCGCCATATCTGCTTTTATCAGAAGAAGCGTATACACAAGTTACACCTACTCTAGTAGCTTCTCCTATATCTGTTAATCCAAACCTAAATGTTTGCAAAACTCCAGCTTCTTTATTGTCAATTTTTACTCCTAATCCACCTTTTTGAACTAATATTCCTAAGCCATTATTATTTGTATAAATTGGAGCTGTTTCAAATACATTAGTTGTGTTTGGGTTACTAGAATCTGCAGTAGCTTCTTGAGGATGCCCTCCTTCTGTTATATCATAATCTCCTCTAATTACAGCATTGTGTATAACAGTTTGTGGCCTTACTGTTGTAGGAGGTATATTTACTTGATTTATTTTATAAAACTTATCTAAGGCAGGGCTTTTATTTTCCATTAATAATCTGCCATTATTATCAAGCTGAGCAGTCATACCCGTAGGATGAGCAGGATTTGCTAAATCAACAGCCCAAAGCCATTGACTATCATCAGTATGACCTACTACTGGAGGCTCCCATGTATTATTAGGGTCATCATCGTATTTCGTATAGTCATTATCTTTGTTAAAAATCCAACTAGCTTGTATAAATATTTTACCATTACCACCATTATTAGTATTAAACCTAGCATCTGTAGGTGTAACCATAATATCTGTATACGAAGCACCACTGCAAGGCACTCCTGATTTAGTTTTCTTTTGAGCAATACCTTTTAAAGTATCTGGTAATGCGTAAGGCCAATTACTATTATATTTATCAAATGAAGCTATTGTAGGGCTATCAGTATCTCCTGAGTCTTCTGCTCCTGTAAACTTATAACAATGGACTAAGCCACTACCAACATCATCAAGAACAAATAAATGAGGGCCATCTGTAGCTATTGCAACAGGAGAAACAAGCTGAGTATCTTCTACTCCATACTTTATATAGCTAGTTACTGAATAGGTAGGGCCAAAAGCACCTGTACTAGTCCTAAATAAATATAAATCTGGCTTTCCTATAATAAACCCAGCAAGGTAGTCCTGAGTCCAAGCACCAGAACTGCCACCCTTTTGATTACTAGCATTATACCAGTTTGCTACATCTAAAATAACCATATCAGACAAAACAGGAACATCAGCAGGTATTTTTAATTCTGCATCTTCTATTACCATTCTATCTTTTACTAACTCTTTATTCCATTGTTTATATTGCTGCATACCAACCCATTTAGGAGGAGTAGCTTTGCTATCTCCTAATCCAATGCTTACACTTTTACTGTTTATTTGAGCAAAATCAGCATGTTTTGAGTTTTGCGATACTACACCTATCCTATTATCTTTTTTAGCTCCTGTGGGTATATTATCAGGGTCTATTGGTAGTTTTTTATCAATATCATGTTGGACACTTAGTGTTCCATTCCAAAACTTTATTAAATGAGAGCCATCTTTTGTTTTTAAGCAAAACATATCTGACGCTATTGACCCATTAGCAAAATAACTAAATACTATTTTTTCACCAAGCTTAAAAGGAGCAAAAGAGCCCCAAGCTAATGAAATGCCATACCCTATATCATCTGATTGATTTATATCTTCAGCTGGGGTAATTAAATTACCATATGCAGTATCAATGCCTTCTACAATCTTTTTGACTTTATATTTTAAATTTGAATTAGTAACTGAGGTAATAGTAAGTGTTACATCTCCAGCTGGTGAAGCACCACCTAAAGCTGTGCCAAGTACTTTTATAGTATCTCCAATTTTATAACCAGTACCTGCTGTATGCACACTATTAGCACCACCTCCATCATACTTAGAATGATGAACTTCAAGATTTAATTTTAAACCACTTCCAGAGCCACTAACTGTAGTTGTAGCTAAATTAGTATAAGTACCATTTGTTAAACCAGTTACATCAGTAGTAACCATAAAGTCTAAATCTGTTACCAAGCCACTAGTTAATTCATCTATAACTATGTTATACTCAGTGTCTTTTTCACCATTAAATTGGCCAGAAAGTCTTAAAAAAGAACTTTTATTAGAAATGCTAGTAATACCAGCATCTTGCACTCCCTGCCATTGATTTGGTGTGTTGCTAGCTAATGCCATTTAGGGCCTCGTCCATCCATCTGTTCCACCATCGCCAGAATTACCATCACCAGAGTTGTCAGTATTGCCTCCAGTATCTACTATTACTATATTGTATAAAGATTGTCCAGCATATGGAAAACTATTTGTTTGAAAGTTTCCATTATCAAATCTTACTCTATTTGAAATGTTACTATCTATTTCAGAAAAAGCCCAATGCCCATTAGAGTTTGCAGTTACTAACAAGGGGACTTGTTTATTCCCTTCTTTAACTCCATCATCTACAGCAAAAGGCTCTAAAGCTTGATAGGTATTCCAATTTGTATTATTAAAAGATAATGTTTTTGTATTTACAGCACCACCACCATCTGGTTTATGTGCTTTTAATACAGTTGTATCTTGCGATGCAAATGTTATATCTATAGTAGAGCTATCATTTTCAAAGTTAGGATTACTTGTTAATTTGATTTCAATTTTAGCTCCACCTTGCAATCCTTTAGGGGTTTGCGTATCAAAACTAGAATTTTTAACTATAAATCCATCTATAATATTGCTTACATAATTAAAGTTTCTGCTAAAATCTAAATCTGTAACATTCCAATTAGCTTCAGTTGATTGTGCAGTTACATCTATTTGTATTGCTTGAGAAGCTGCAACAGTAACATTTTGCGGCCTAAGATAAACTAATTGAGGTGTTTGGTAGTTAGAAGGCGTAAAAGTTAAATCTACATACTCACCCTCGTTAGGAGCTATTGCTCCAGTGGATGTTGTATGGACTTTTAAATAAGTAGATATATTAGCATAATCATCAATAGCTACTCTTACTACAACATTAGAAGTTGGAGCAGTCCCATGTAGCGTTACTTCTCCTCTTACAATAATGTTTTGATATATTTCATTTGTAAACTCTTGTTGTGTATTATACGTCCATCTTATATCAATTTCTCTTTGAACTTCCGGTGTAGGAGGTGGGTCTATAAATTGAAACTGAGTACTATAAGTAGCAGTATCTATCATAACATCATCCCATCTACCTTGCAATCTTCCTTGCGTACTATTAGGGTCTATATCTTGAGAATAAGTAGCTGCATCAATTTTTATATCATTGTCATCAGCAGCTGTGACTACTCCTAAGTTAAATGCTTTTACTTCCCTAACAGCTTTAGGCATCTTCTTTGTCTTTCTGTATTTGTAATAACTTTGCTGTTATATAAACGGCTAAATCCAACGCTTCCTCCAAAGATTCTTGTACCCAGTCTCTGCCATCATTTACATCAAGCTCTTCTGGATACTCTTTCTTTCCATGTTCTAATCTTTCTTTAATAGCTTCTATTATTTCCTTGTTCAAATTAACTCTCCCCACAGAGAGGCACGACCATTAATTATCTGTATTATATGCACAGTAAAGTAACCATTATCAAAGTAATCTACTACTGCAAATGCATGTTGCCAGTTATGTTTTCTATTCATAAGCCAATCATTTGATTTAGAATCTAACTTCTTCAAGCATCCTATTGACCAAGCACTCTTGACGCCATCCAAGTGGGTAACTGAAGATTGCTGAATATCATGGTGATGGCCGTACATAACATTTGAACCAAGACGGATAAGATGATTGCGGGTGTGGTTGATACCAGCAAAATGATTTCCATGATAGTAAAACAACTTACCGATTTTGAGATACTTTCCCACAGGATAGTATTTGTATCCTCGTCCCTGTAATACGGCATCTTTAAAGTTGTATCCATGACAGTACGGGTTTTCTTGTTGAAACCTGTTGAGCCAGTCATCGTGATTTCCTTCACAGAAGTACTTCTCTGTGCAATTAGCCTTATCCAATGCTTCATCTATTCTGTCTATCCCCTTGTTTACTTGTTTTATTTCCTTATCTACAAAAGGTAACTGATACTCTAATGGTGGTCTTTTCTTCTTTTTCCACTGCCAGCTACTGACGGAAAACCACTCACCCACATCACCGAGGTCTACATAGAAATCAGGTTTAACTATTTCAATTGCTTTATTAAGGCATGCAATAGCACCTTTATCTTCAAGTGGAAAATGTTTATCTGGTGTAATAATTCCACGCTTTACTACACCTTTATCTAATTTGGTAGTTGCTCCCAAAGTTCCTCCCAATTACTAACGTCTATTAATAACTCTTTCGCCTTCTGGAGATGTTTCTCCGTTGTGCGCTTTGTAAACCTTAATAGAAAGGCATGACAGTAATCACATTCCCACATTAGAGCTCCTTCGTATGCACCAAGTATCTCTACACTATGTATACTACTGCATTCGCAATAGGGACACTTTTCAGGTCTTTTTCTGAATGTCTTGCTACCTCTTATGTCAAACTTATCTATTATTTTTGACACTATTTACCCTTGAATACACCTTCTAGTAAATCAGTAACAATATCAACTACTTTTTCAAAAAAGATTTGTTCTTTTTCTTCAGACACAAAAGGTATGTCAATCTTTTCATTGATTTTAGTAGCTATTTTGTCAGCAAACTCATCACTACCAAGCCAATTAATAGCTTCACCTTTCATCTTATCTGCTTGTTCTTCAGCTAAATCCATTAGCATTTTTTTAAAGTCCATTATTATTCTCCTTTATTTTCTTTGTTTTCAAATACAAATAGTATATTTGCACTGCAAACATTGTACACATTAGTATACCAGACAGCACATCTGTCCAATATATTAATCCCAATCCTGTCGTTTGTGCGGTTACTCTTAGACTATCCACGCTTACCTACCTTTTTCGCCTTGCTCTTAGCAGCAGCTTTTTTTACTGATGCAGAACCACACTTACAATTCCATTTTCTAAGTGCTTTATTTATTCTTGAATTAGGGTCTCTAGCTGTTTTAGCACTAGTCAATCTTTTCTTCATACCACACATTCTAGCACAAAAACTAGCTCTTCTAGCTTTCGCTTTGCCCTTTGGATTTTTTTGAGTGACTGGTGCCTTTAGATTACTGCCTTGTTTTTTAGCAGATGCTCTACCTTTAGCATTCAGACCACCACTAGGTGACTTACCTTCCTTACGTTGCCATGCTGGTGATTTAGCCATATCCTACCCTAATGTTTTCCGTTTACCCTAGATAAACTTCCTTTTATTTCCGAAACTTGATTATCAAGGTCATTAATTTCCTTCGTAATCGAATCAAATTT
>Ga0208794_1001402_pt1 | contig 10755 bp, 16 predicted proteins | sample 32_taG_FD_184106 | JGI IMG/M metagenome (GOLD analysis project Ga0208794, IMG submission 184106) | Marine viral communities from the Gulf of Mexico - 32_GoM_OMZ_CsCl metaG (SPAdes) (version 2) | ecosystem: Environmental > Aquatic > Marine > Oceanic | place: Atlantic Ocean: Gulf of Mexico...
TGTTCGCGGTCTGCACCATCCCCGCCTGTAGCATCTCTGGCTCAAGGTAGCTGTTGACGCCGACGAATCCACGATCCCCCCCCGATTGCGGTGGGACATCCAGTGGTTCGTATCGAATGGGTGCTGGCATTACTCCTGGCGTGCTGGACGTTTCAGTCCTTTGACGTTTGCATTGATTCCGAAGAAGGGATTGGAGTGTACCACGTTCACAGACTCAATGGTGAGGACATCCTTGTCGATCTTGGCGTTGGTTGCGTTGATCGTGGTGGAGGTGATGTTCCCCGTTCGTGCGTAGTTCAGTTCTCCGAACTCGTACCCGGGAAGTTCTTGGATGGTCTTGGAGAGATTGACGCACCCTGAAAGTGTCAGGAATGTACTAACGATTATACAATTTAGTCGTTTCTTCATACCTTGTACCTAACCTCAAATCGCTCGGGGTCAAACTTTACTTGATGCCGCTCTACACCCCGCTTGCGTGCGTAGGTTGCTTCCACCATCTTTGCCGGGGGCGTTTTGCACTTGTAGCCAAAGTTGCTACCAAGCCTCACCCCGAGGTATATCTGGTACGCTGCGAAGCCGGTCACGCCCTCATGCCGTGCGAGATCGCGCAGGATGCCATCTGTGCTGGCGTCCCCGAGGGAAAACCATCCCCTTGCCCAGTCATGCCAAATGCCGGAGAAATGGAAGTCTGCTGCCCGTATCCAGAATGCCGCCTTGGGAACGCTTGGTCCATCTGTAACCCGACCTGCCGGAATAACCCACACTGTCTGGAGCGGGAAATAGTATTCGACCAAACTCTCAAGAAATTCTTGTGAGTTGAAGTTCGGGTCTTCGTAGTGGTATCCCGCCCTCCATGAAGCCAAGAACGCCGATACATCCTCTTTGGGTATCGGTTCCCCGGCATACTGCACCAACAACGGCTCAAGGGTGATGATGTACTTCTTCCACTTGCCACCTTTGGCAATGGCTGCAGTACGGGGTGCATTAAGGAACTTTGCGCTCATTGTAGAAAAGAAGCGCAACCATTGGTCACGCTATCAGGGGTAAACCCTGGTGGTAAGTTTTCTCGAAGGTGAATCCGTGCCTTCTTGTGCTTAAAGGGGAGCCGTGGGTTACACCACGGGCATGAACCATGATTACGACAAGTTACATCAAATCGCTTTGATCCCCGGTAGGATTTCCGGTGTTCCTTTCCGTGTTCTATGGCTTTGTCTAAACTCATTGCAGGAAATCCAAACCCTTTGAGATGGCCACGTTCACCGCCATTGCAATCCCTAAGCCAATGTACACCTTAGTGCGAAGGTCGTCCAGTTTGTCTGCCACCGCCTTGAAGGAGCCTTCCTTGAATGCCTGGAAGAGGGAGCGGTCTTCCTTCTCCCTGCGGTCAACCTCGGAAAGTAAAGTCTCAACTCTAGTGAGTCGCTCGACCAATGTTTCCTCATCCATCTTTCTTTGCCAGAATGTCGTCTATGCGTTGCCGCATGTAGTGGACATCCGATTTGACTGTTGACATGTTGCTGGCAAGGGAGGTCATCACTTCCGCTTGCTTCTCATAGAGGTTGAATAGCTTGTTAGAGTTTGCCCGAAGGTCGTTGATGTCACGCTCGTGGACATCATCATGCTTCTCAACCTCAACCAAGCGGTGTTCCAGCTTTTCCTGCATCCGGGTTGTTGAGGCGGCTTTTTCCGTCAGACCCGTGACCTTGGTCTTGAGTTCGCCATACGCCATGACCGCACCTCCTACCACAGCGAACGCTCCAATCCCTGCAAATATGATAGTGGCATCGACATCCATATCCTCGTTATCTATAAATCATTGGGTGTTGCTTGATGCCAAGGTGATGTCGGATCTGCTGCGATTGCCCCAGCTTCAGCATAGGAGTAATCTGTATATGGTGCGAGGCACGACGGCTTAGGTTTGCGCCCGTCATATTTCACCATGAAAGAAGTTGCCACAGCCTGGATATCAGGGTTCTTATCATTGTAGCGGATCGGGTGGTCTTGGATGAGGTCGTCCCATTCCATTAAGTGCTCGTCCTCTATGGGTACGCCACAGAATCTTCGGTCTTCCAATGGTATAAAGTTTTTCATTATACTGCCTGGATTGCTGCCCCTCCTTGGAGTGAAAGGTTATTTCCGCCAGAACCTTTGTCGGTGATAGTTGAACCAGTCCCGCCGTCATCGTCGCCCATCCTCCACCATCCATAAGGGCTGTAACTGGAAAGATCCCCAGGTGTCCCGGAGTTATAGATTGCGCTTGCACTAGCGGATAAATCAGAGCCGACGATCATAAAGTCATCAATGTTGCCATTGAAAAAAAACTCCGCCGTATTTGAGGCATCCCCGGTGTTCCGTGCGCCGATGTAAGGCTTGGCTTTCTGTGTAGATGTGCCGTAGTCCGACATATCCATAGTCGATGTCGTATTGCTTGCCCGAAGCGTTCCGTTCACGTACATCTCTTGATCAACGTCCGCGCCATCCTGGCGGAATACAAAGAGGTAATGGTGTTTACCAGTCCCTGGGCCATGTGTCCACCCGTTGATCGTAGAGGCTGTGCCTTCCGCTGTCATAAACATTCGGGTTTCACCAACTGCCCGATAAATATTCACCCTGTTATTGTCGCCACCTACTTGGCTATCCGCAGCAAAAATCATCTGCGTCCCTGAGTCACTTGTGTACTTTAGCCAGCATGATATGGAGAATGTCCCTTGAAAAATACTCCCAAAATCCACACCAGGGTCGGCATAATCGTCAGACGCATCAAAGCTCACCGAATAGTAGCTAAACGGGTATGGATGCGTTATCGGCTGGAATGTGGGTAATTGGATCATTATGAGGCTGCGGTATCCCCTGAGAGGGCATAAACATCAGTGTCGTACTGGGTAAGGCACATTACTGAGTATTGGCCAGCGGTACGGTCGTGGGAGAGGCGGTGGTTCACTGTTGCTGTCCCGGCCAGGATGACTTGCCCAGCACCCTTTTGTACAAATGCACACCCGAAGCCTGTTGCCAGTCCTGTGTTTACGTTGATCGTGATGTCTGAAGCGTTGTTGTAGACGATCACCTTGCCGTTGTAATCGTTGGACAATGCAAAGGTCGTAGCCGATGTCCTGTCTGATTTTTTTGAACTGAACCCAAATATTGCGTTGTCATCAAAGTCGTAGTCGTCCAGATTCCCAGCGGTCTTGTCCAATGCTGCGAGTAGATTTGCTACTGTCACCTTCTTAGTGACTGGAGTGCCGCCAGGGTCGTCAACGATTGCAAGTATATCCGCAGTGTCCGGTGCTGCACCGAGTGCGGTGAGTTCTGTAATTTTCTTGTCTGCCATGTCTTATGCCTCCCAAATTAAAAAGTCACCGGCTTCGGTGATGAGTTGGTTCCCTGCTTCCGTGTGTAGTCCATCGGCTGGACCACTGCCTGCTGCGGCAGCACCTACACTGCCGTAGGCGGCTACCATCGTCAAAGCTATTGCTGTGAAACTCATTACGGCTTCCGGTATGCAATGACCTCCCCGGCGGAAAGTTTAATGGTGGTGAACTCGCCCTCCAGGATCATTCCTTTTGGCAACGTAGATGGGCCAGGGTCATCAATATCACCAAGAAGTTGAGTAAATGCGGTGCTGTCATTAACAGACTGGATAATCGTCCAAGTCTGCCCCGTTCGTGCAACTGTGTTTGCAATGACATCCTTATAGCCCCTGCCGTTTCGTACTATTGTTGGTTTGCTCATAAATCGCCCTTAGTTCAATGGTGCATTGATGTGGTGTGATTGATATTGGGTGTGTTGAAATTGTTGGCCTTGACGCTCCAGTTTGTCTATCTCGACGAGCAAGGTTTGTTCCGCCCTGGCGTCAGCAAGTTGTGCAGCGCGGTGCTGTTCACTTGCCCTCAACCAATCTGCATAGGCTCCCTGGACGACGTACTCTGCCCAGACGTAGGGCAATGCTCCATTCGCCCCGCCTGTCTCTGTGTAGGCTTCTTCTGCGAAGCGGTACGTTGCCCATACCGGGGCGGTGGATGTCCTGTTGATAAGGAGTGCCACCCCGTAGTCACTGCCGCTTTCGTGCATGACCTTGAATGGGATCTCCTGGACGTTGCTTGATGTGGTGAGTGGGTCGGCTTCCGTGACCCTTAAAAGTTCGCCTACAGTGGCGGTGTCGCCTTCTGTGCTGCCGTAGTCAATGTATGCCACGACCACTGCGGTTGCCGTTGCCCCTGACCCGCCTGACACTGGGGTGAAAGATACTGTTGGTGCGGAAGTGTAGCCGGTTCCTTCCGCAGTGACTGCGACCCCGTTGACTTCATCGTCGCTGTTGGTTGTTGCGGTAGCAGTAGCACCAGATCCACCACCGCCTGAAAAAGATACTGTTGCGCCAGAGTCGTATCCACTGCCCCCGCTGGACACGTTTACCGCCCGGACACGGAGATCAGGGACTACCTGCTTGCAGATAGTGGCCTCCGGCCAACGCATCCTTTCCCGTGCCACCCTGGCGTATTTATTGAAGGAGCGTAGTGCCGCCGCACCTTCATTGGTTTCCAATGCCGTCCCCCCGATTTCGTGGAGGAAGTTGTACAGCAGCGTATTTGCCGCAGGACTGGAAACCGTGCCTATGTTGACTGTACGCATCAGCTTTGCGCCCTATGACTTGGGTTGTCCCGCAGCCATTCTTTGACGAATTGTTTGTCCCCGAAGCACTCTTCCCCGTGTTGTTGCATTGCCCGGAAGAAGTTCCTGGCGGGAATGTGTGCAACCTCTTGTCCCAATCCATTCACCTTCCTTAACCCACGGACACGGGCAATCTGCCTTGCTATTTCATCCCGCTTCTTTTGCTCATGGTACTCCATTGAGAGTTCATGGCGTAGGGTCTTGTCAAGGTTCCGCATAAATTGGGACCCATTGCCAAGGTGTCCCCATTGCGGGATGACGATTTGGGGTGCGGGTGCTGTGCCTTTGAGTTGTGCCATTGGATTAAGAAAAGGGGCGCAACCGGCGAGTTTGGATGGTTGTCCGGTTGCGCCCCAAAGTTAAGGGTGGTTGTTACAGGGTTACTGCATTTCAAGCAGTTGCATGTAGATATCTACACTGCCTGCTGTAAGTGCCGACGGAGAACCGGACGTTGCATTGGTAAACAATGCTTCAAGGGCATCCGAGGCTTGCGCATGAGATCCGGCAAGGGTAGCCGGAGCAGCACCAGCAGCCGCCACGATGGTAGCAGCACTAGCGACTGACGTAGATGTAAGGAAGTTGTTCGGATCACCGTCCGTCCCTACCTCCATCGTGAATGCACCAGTACCAGCAAAGGCGGTGGTGACATTCGCAGCACAACGGGCAACAACAAAGTTGGCCGGAGTATTGCCGAGTGTGACAGTTACAGTATCGGTTGAACCAGTACCTTCATCAACGTCAGTGTAGTCGATAGTCCACTTATGGGTCCATCCACTAGCACGTTCATTGTTAGTAAGAGTTTCTACCTTACCCAGAGTTACATCGGTATTAGCCATTGTAATTCAGTCCTTTCTTCAGATTAGGAGTAAAGGAAGCCGTGAGCCTTGGGGGCTTCAACACACAAGGAGTAGATGATGTCGCAGTATCCACGACGCCCCCCACCTTGGTCTTCCAGTTCAGATTTCGATTCAGCCTTCAGCAAGGCCAAGCTGTAACTGCCAGGATCTACGATCAAAGCACGGTCAGCCGGAATCGTTGCACTACCGCTAGTCCGGTCAAGGAACAAGCTGGCGGGAAGAATGTTCACGATCCCGAAGTCACCATCATAAAGGGTAACACTGAGGGTAAACTTCTTGCTGTCAGCAGCTTGGGTGACTCGATAGGTAGCTTCCGTGGTTGCCCGAGAAAACTCAGAAACTGCCCTGCGGGTAGCGGGACTGGCAATCAACGAATAGTTACCGCTTGGGGAACCGTTGTTGGTGTAGAGTTCCTGGAGGACACCATTGAGATTTGCTTCAGTAAGGCCAGCACCGTAATCACCAAGGGTATCGGTCATTACTTGCTGGTCAGTCGGAACATCAGAAGGGAAGTTGTCCCCGGCAGTGCCGTTGAATCCAAGCCAACGGAACATCCCGCGAGTCTTGTAAGGAGTGCCTGCGCCGCCCTGTTGCTGTCGGTCTTGACTGGAACCAATAGAGGCTTCAACGTCCCGTTTCAGTTCACGGGCAGCGAGTGCTTGTGCCCTGGCAAACTCAGACTTCACACCAGCAGTATCCACAAGTTCCTGAATGTCAGAAACGGCGAATGTCCGGCGATCTTTCTGGATGTAGTTACCAAGTCGAGCGCGGTTGGCTCCCTTATTGTCGAAAGAGTCAACGTCTTTACCTTCATCCACCCCATCAAAAGAGGGTTCTGCAAGGGCATCAACTTGCCATTCAACGAAAGCACCAGAGGCTTTCTTCTTACGGGCCATAGAGGTGAGCGGGGTCATCTCCGGTTCCAAGAGAGTGAGGACGTCGGTCAAATCTTCCCGATTCCCCACTACAGTTCGTGTACTAGCTTTTGCCATGATATATCCTTAATTTAGGTTTTGTTCAAAATACGCCGCTAGGTCGTCTAGCGAGTTTGACGATGCGAATCTTGATTTGGCTTGGCTCTTGGCTTTCTGTTTTTTCGCTGTACTTGTAGACCGTGCTGGTGCGACCCCGCTTGGGGCTGGTGGTGCTTTCGGCTTTGCAACCTTCGGCTTTCCCTTCCCTTTAGATGCAGTGCCTTCCTTCTTGGAGTTCAATGCTTTCTGTAGTGTTTCCTCCCCGAGGAATGCCAGTCCAACCAGATACTTTGCATTGGCCATCTGGAACAACGGCTTGAATGCTGGATCGGATTGTAGCTTCTCGTACCTTTCCAGGTAGGGCATGTCCGGGTTTGTCAGTTCAGGGAAGTATTGGTCTGCGAGTTTGTCGGCTTGCTCCTGTTCTACCAGGAACTTGCGTCTGGTCGGTATGGCATCCAGGTCATTCTCAACCAAATCCATCCATCCTTCGACTTGCTCGCGGGTGTATTGCTTCCCATCTTCTTCATAAAGAAACTCTTCTCCGTCGTCGTTGTATTGGGTGTCCCCACGCAAAATGCGTTGGATGGTGCGCGACTTCTTTTCGAGGTCACGTTCCCTGGCTCCCAAGTCATCCAGGTTCCCGACATCTGACAAAGACTCATTGCTTTGCGTGTCCTTCGGGTTGTCCTGTTTGTACGACTCCAACGCTTCTTCCGCAGCCTTCATCTTGGCATACATCTGGTCTACACGCTTATGGAAGCGTCCACCCAGTGCCTTGTTGAGTGCCTTGGCGTCTTCGTCGGAAATTGTTTCCGGGTCTATGTTGTACTTTGAAAGAACATCTTGCCCATCGCCTTCGCCATCAGAGTCGTCCTCGTCAGGTTCGGTGTTGGGATCAACTTCCTCTTCGTCCTCCCCGTCCTCTTCACCAGTATCATCTCCAGGTTCTTCGAGTGGTTCTTCTTCAGAATCAAGTTGCGCTTCGTCTTCCGGTTCTTCCTCAACATCCGACCGACCAGCCAACATGCTAGAGAGGTCTTCAAGTGAGAGGTTCCCGGACGATTCGTCCGTTGCCTCGTTGGGGGCGGCATCGTCAACCCCAGTTTCGTTTTCCATATCCAGCGATTGTTGTTCGCAGGCCTCCAATCTACGTGGACATTTTTTGTACAGTCAAGTACATTTTTTGTACACGGGTGCTGTAGGTGGACAAATATTGTCCAGTTGACCTTCAGGTGTAGGCACAAAAAAACGCCCCGCAGTCTTCCTCAACCACGGGGCGTCCTATGCATGAACACTAACACGTATGAACCACATACTATGAGACTGTAAAACTGTGTGACCGAACCCCTCCGCGCAAGTCTATTCTTCAATAGGATGCAAAAAACATCCTTGGATACGCATGATGCCTTGGAGTACGCCTGTCTCTAAATACTGCCTGTAGGGATCTGTGCCACCTTGGGCGACGATAGTAACTTGGTTATCCTTCACTTCGCTTAACCATTGGTTGTACACCTTGAATGCCGGGATGTGCTTCAGGGCGTCCACGGCTTCCGCCAACTGCTCCGGTGTTACTTGTCCTTCTTCCATAGTTTATACCTGTGCAGTTTGCCCGAAACCAGAAGACTGTCCGCCCAACCTTCCAGTGACAGCGTTTTGGTCTTGTTGTATCTGGAACTGGCGTTGTTGGCCGTAGTTCTCCACACGCTGGGCTAAAGCTTCATCCTGTGCAATCTTCTGCTGGATGTCCGGTTGCTGCAACCATTGTTGGAAGAACTGTAACTTGATCTGGTGGGCGTCGTTCTCCCTGACATCCGGCGGGACTCCTGCCATCAGTTCTGCAATGGCTTGGCGTTCTTCCTCCATTGCTTTCTGTGCCCCCTGTTCGGATGGAAGGATGATGTGGTGTGCAGCCCCAGGCATGATCCCGGCCACACCGATCTGGAGCAACCTATCCATATCCATTGATCCTGTCTTCCCAAGCATCGCCCCGAGTTCACCAAGGGACTTCACCCGCTCCACCATCTGGTTCGGATCTTGGGTGGTTACATCAAAATCAATCCAGAAGTCATACCTCGTGCCGGGGCGTCCCTTCTTATAGGTCTGGAAGTCATTGATGCCGACAACCCGGAAGAATTCTTCCTCGGGGCCGAACTGCTGACAAAGGGTGTAGCACTGATCCATGATCTTGCGAACGTGGCCAATGAAGTTCTCCACCAAATCCTGTTGCTTGTTCTGGATTTCGACCGGATCTCCCTCGTTGTCGTTTCGTCCGAAATACTTGTTGGTCATCATCCTGACCTCTTCCCGCATCGAATAGCTTGCCCCGGACTGTGGCGGGGTCGGTGCGTACTGATACTGGTCTGGTCGGAATACCGACACCTGGACACCTGGCCCCCATCGGGTAGGGCGTTGGCCTGGAGGATGCAACAACGGGGGCAGGGTAGACATTGAGAGGTTGTCAATGCTGGCGTCCGTCTCCGACTTAATGACCTGCTGTGCGGAAGCCGCAATCTCCGGATAGGAGCGGGAAGCGTAGAGACGTTTAGTTGTCCGTTCCAGTGGCGTCACAATGAATGGGTAATCCCCGTGGGCGTAGTCCAGGAGGTAATGCTTGCCGTACACCTCGGGAACCCCATAGGCAAAGATGGTACAGTAAACTCCAGGCACATCGTCTTCATCCAAAAGGCGTTGGTAGCAGTATACAATGCGTACTGTGCGGTCATCAATGTATCCGTCTGCGTTGTTGGTGTGTTCTCGGTTCAAGATGGTGTCACCTTGATACGCCCCACCCTGGCCAGAAAGTTCGGCGGCTTGCTCAATGAAATCTTCATCCCACTCCTCTTTCTTCCCCCGTGCGTAGATTTCTTCAGGGGTCATGTGGATGACGTGGAAGGCGTAGGGTGCTTTCTGTGGGTCAATCGTCCAGGGTGGAAGAAAGAAGTCCTCATCCGGGGCAAGACAGCGAATACAAGGTTGGTTCTTGATTTGCCGTGTGACCGGGATGGTCGTTTCCCCTTCCGTGCGAAGTTCGTCAATCATTGCCCGTGCCTTATTCTCGGACACATTGGACGATTGCTGGAGTAGCTGGATCATCTGCCCATCCATTTCGCCGGTCATAAATTGCTCGAACTGTTCACCGAATATCTGGGCGGCTTGCTCCAGGGTGAACTTCTCCAACTGCTGCCGGTCTTCCTGATCCCAGTACACGTAATGCACCATGAGTCCTTTTTCCAACCAGTTGTCTGTACCAAGGGACAGTTCGCCCTCGAACTCCTTCATCTTTACCTGGACGAGCCACCGCATGTAGTTCGATACCACACTTGCTTGGTCAACGTCGTTCATCTCCGTGGGCATAGCGGTGATCTGGGCACGCCGGAAAGCATTCATGCAGAGTGCCTTGTGCGTGCGGATGTGATCGTCTATGTCCAGGATCTCATGGTCGGCAGCCCCATCAAACGGGAATACCTGTCCTGTCTCCGCATCCTTGGTGTGCTTTCGGAAGTCGTTGGCCTTGCCGTTCCAGATGTTCCGCCGGACTTCATAGTCCCGCTGCCGTTGGTCTGCCCACTCCCCAAGGTCGTTTTGGGTTTCGAGGTACAGGGATTGGAGGACGCCAACATCCGGCTCCCCCGTGGATCGCAAAAGTTCTTCGTCATTCAGGGAATCCATAATGTACTGGGGTGTACAAAAAATGTACACGCTAGTCAATGACGGAGTGTGACTAGGTTGGTAACGCTTCCTTCACCCGTGTCTTTAACCGATAAAGATCCTGCTCCACAGTCTGTATGATCCCGCCTGGGTAGGATCTGGCGAAGAACAACGTATTGGGGCAGTTGGTATCCTCCCCATGCGGGAAGTGCGTAACAATGTCTTGCTTCAGTTCTTCCATCTGCCTTTCAATCTGATCAAGGCGTGTGAGTAATATCATCCGTGGTTTCATTCGTCGTCCTCTATATCACGCCGCATCTTCCCGCATACTATGCAACAGAAGTTGTCCGCCCCTGGTTCGTGGGCGTCGTACTCACTGCACACGTAGAGCCATCCTTCGTCATGCTGGCAATCGTCACTCATCAGCATATTTCTTCAACAATCTTTGGACACGGTTAAAGTCGTCTGCAACTTTATCGTATTCGTCTAACACAAACCTAGGAACCTTATGTATCTGATCTGGATAGTGCTTACGAAGCCAATCAGTAATATCTTCGGTGTCATAGGTATATACAGGATACAATTCCGTTTTCCTGATCTCGCATTCT
>Ga0208794_1001404_pt1 | contig 10739 bp, 8 predicted proteins | sample 32_taG_FD_184106 | JGI IMG/M metagenome (GOLD analysis project Ga0208794, IMG submission 184106) | Marine viral communities from the Gulf of Mexico - 32_GoM_OMZ_CsCl metaG (SPAdes) (version 2) | ecosystem: Environmental > Aquatic > Marine > Oceanic | place: Atlantic Ocean: Gulf of Mexico...
GGATGAATATAGCCCTTGGGTTAGGGATGGCGCAGATAATCAGGTTGGGGTAGATACCTTAATTTCTACTTCAGAAAACCTAGAAACTTATACTATACTAAATGGATTCAGCCCAGATGAATTCTCTATTGAGTTAGCATCCAATGGAGAGGGATACAAAGACGCTATTATTGCGAATAGAAGGGCTTTTATTTGCAATGTTTCTATGATAGATGAGTATGGGGATGGGACAGAGACGGTGAGAATGAGAGACAGAATTATGTATTCCCCCATTAATAAGTTTGACACTTTCCCCAGAAGTTTTTTCATAGATGTAGTCCAAGGTGATGCGGATGAATACACCGCTTTAGCGACGTATGCTGACAGATTATTTGCGTACAAGGCGAATACTCTTTACATTATTAACATTGCTTCCCCATCTCCTTCTAACTGGTTTTTGGAATCTACGGAAAGAGACTTGGGTGTGAATTTCCCCTGCTCTGTTTGGACTGGAAAGAAAGGTATATATTGGGCAAATATTAATGGAGCGTATTGGTATAACGGTAGTAGCATTGTGGATTTGACTGAAAAAGCTATGCCTACTGATAGTGCTCTGACAGGTCAAAGATTCACTGTTGGGTCAATGCCTCTTGTGGTTTATATACCAGACATAGACTCGTTGTTTGTAAAGCAAAAGGCTTATTCATTGAGCGATCAAGGTGGGACTATCACTTTAGACAACGGTGGGACTTGGGTGTATAATTTTGGAGCTGGAGGATGGACAAGAATTAGATATGATTCAAACAGTGGGGATGAGACTGATGAATTTTACTCTAACTTTGTAAAAAGTGGTAGTCGTTTTTATTTAGGAGCTATTACTCAAAATACAGGAGATGGTTCTCTAGACACAGCATCAGACCAAGGGACGATTGATAGTGATTTAATTTCTTCTGATAGTTTTTCTGCTAGTAAGCAAGTTCTCAAAACAAAAGATTTGGACTTTGGAGAGCCAGCTAGGATAAAAAAGATTTATGCAGTAACAATAACGTATAAATCAAATTACGCTATGACTACTCCTGTATCTTATAGTGTAGATGGGGCAGATAGTTTTAGCAATTTTACTGGAAATTTTGTAGATACAAGTGGCGATTGGGCTAATTTAAGAGCTACAGTAGCCTCTCCGTTTGAATGTCAAAGTTTGCAGATAAAAGTAGAAAATACAGTAGGTGGAGGGACTGGGTCTTTTCACATCAATGATATATCTATTGAATATAGACCAATATACAAAAGGGCATCATGAGTTCAGTAGACGTAAGATTAAGTAGATTAGAAAACCTTAAAAAAGGTCAGGTGATAGCTACCACCAAGCAACCATCTATATCGGATATGGCTGACGGAGATGAGAGGATTGTATTATCTGGTGGAAATAAATTAAGATTGTACCGCAAAGAGTTTGGCAAGTTGTGGTACATGGAATTCGAAAGTATTTAACAAGGAGACTGGTATGCCAACATTAGCAGAGTTGATGGCAAGTTTAGGAGCGGTTCAAGCAGCTGGCATGGGTCAGACTGGCGCGCTCTTAACTCAGACAGCAGAACAAGAAAGAAGAGATATAGAGCAGGCTTATATAGACCTCGAGAGGCAACAAAGAGAAAAAGAAGAAGCTGCGAGAAAAAGGGAAAAGAAGAGAGGTCGTTTTAGACTTGCAGGTAAAGTGTTAGGTACGCTTCTTGGTGGAGGTACTCCACTTGGAACCGCTATAGGCGCTGGAATAGGAAGCGCACTAGGGCAGACAGCTGCTGGAAGAGATAGGCTTGGAACCGTATCAGCTCCTCTAGCCAAAGGAATGTTTTTCAAGACAGGAAGGGAAAAGCTAACCTCCAACGTTGAAGATATTAATAGCATGTTAGCATCAGCGGAAGAACAATATGGTGAGGCTGTATGGTCAAGCGCTTTGCTGGACGCCCTTAGTGGATACGCGCTAGGTAAGACAGATATTTTGCCCGGAGCGAAAGCCTTGATGAAGGGTGACATAGGGCTTAAAGAGTTCGGGAAAGTACTGTCCGGTAGGTACGCTGGCTCTCTTTCGCCCGATGCAGACACGTTAATGCCGAAGGTTTATGACTTTCAAATGTCTCCACTTTATTCACCAGAAACCATGTCCGCAAACATCTACGATCAGATTATCGGTAAGGCTGGAAGAGCTGAAAGCAGACGTATAATGAATGAAATAAGTCTGGGCTTGGGCTCGGATATAAGAGGACAATTTTTAGGACGTTAGTATGAACCAATCATTTCAAGATTTATTAGAACAAGCCGGTCTTACAGGCTACTCACAATATTTCCAACAAGACCCGACAAATATAGCTTCAGCTCTTGGATTAAAGGGTGAGCAAGCAACGCAGTTTGGTAAATTCTTTATGCCATTTCAGCAACAAAAGTTGGTGGAAGCCGCTGGGGAGATAGAGGCTGGAAGACAGCAGAGATTAGGTATGATAGGCGAGCAATACGCTGGTGAGAGAATGGGCGCTCAGCAACAGCTTGGTCAAAGCCTGCGTCAAATGACTCAACAAGCAGCTCAGACTGGGTTTGCTGGCGCTGGAGCCGCTCAGACTGCTATGGAAAGAATGAGAACTGGGGCTGGACAAACACTTCAAGATATACTTGGCAGAAGAGAAACTGCTATGCTGGGACTGGAAGAGCAAGTCGGAAGGCAGAAGGCTGGATTGACTGGAACATTGCAGTCTTACCTACAGAACCTATTTGGAAGAGCGGAGAGGCTTTATGGCTTAGACCCGGGTGATGGGGAAGAACCTCCACCCGAGGTTGAGGAGCCACCAACAAACTATACCTCTATCCCAACTTCATTTGTCGGTGCTACGATTTTAGTTAACGGAATAGTTTACAAGTGGAACCCAACGACCAAGACATATGTGCTGTCGGAGGGTGAGACCGGAAACACCGGCGATACAACTAATGTGGGAGCCAATACAGGTATTGAAAGCACAGGTGGAACAGGTGGAGGAGATGGAACAGGTGGAGGAGATGGAACAGGTGGAGGGGATGTCCTTGTTAAGCCCTATGACCCTATAATTAATACAGGAGGAACAGGAGTCACTCTTGGTACAGGAATTACAGGAGGAACAGGAGTCACGCGGGGTACAGGCGTAGAAGAACTTCTCTCCACTGTGATTAAAACCGGTGGAACAGAAGCAGAAGAACTTCTCTCTGCTGTCATCCAACAACCAATGAGAGATATTGTTAGGCCTACTATTGGCGCAAATCTTACAAGTCCGGGATTGAGAAGGTTTTAATCCCGAGTTAGGGACTACAGATAAGGAGAAAATATGCCAAACGGATTTACATACGAATCACCACTAAACAGACTTCTAAGCGTCACTCTCCCTCGCTTCATTGAGGGGCAATTGCAAAGACAGCAAAGGCAGAGAGAGTTCGATGAGCAGATGGAGTTTAGGGAAAGGCAGTTTGATGCTCTTGAAGATCAAAGAGAGCAACAGCAGTTAAACATTGATCGGGCAAGGCAAGATAGAATAGATAAGGAAAATGCTTTAGAGGCTCAAGATAATGAGGTCTTCTCAGTTCAGAGCGTCAGGGAAGCCTCGACTGTCGATGAGGCTATGGCTATGTTGAACGCCTTAGAAGGTACGATTAAAACCAGTAGGGGAAGAAAGCATTTTAAAAGGGAAGAAGCTAGGCTGGGGAGATTAGAAGCCCAGAGAGGCGCAACTCTTAATCTGTTTAAGGACTATTTAAGCGAAGATGATATACAAGCTCTTAAAAGTTCATTTGGCTTAAGGGAGATTAAACCGTCTGAGGTATTGAGTTACATTGGCGCTGATTTAAAGATAGAGGATATACAAACAGATAGACAACTTGACAGGATTAAAGAGCAATTCGATATGCAGAGTAAGATATTAAGTAGTGCAAGCACAGCTCTGAACAAGCTCCCCCCTTCTGTGCCCGGAGCTGAAGAGCCAGTATGGATTGCCAATCAAAGAGTATCGTTGTCAAACAGGATGACAAACGCGACCAATACCTTATCATCTCTATTTGATGAGTATAATACTATATTAACCAAGTCTGGCAAAGAGGCTCCCGAGCCTACTTCTGTGCCCCAAGATCAGTTTGTTCAGTATCCTCAAGTCCCAGTTTTGGGGAGGGATGTTACTGCATCAGACTTAGAAGGCCTGCAAGTTGGTGCGGTGTTTGAGTCAGAAGGTGTTAGGATGTATAAGAATGCGGAGAATCAATACATTCCTATAGATGACGGTGACTATGAAACGATTAATAGTTTTATTAAATCAGATGATGACTTAAAGAAAGATATATATATAGATGGAGTACCGGCAGTTGAAGAGCCTTCCCCGGAACCTACAGAACCCCTTTCCGTAGGCGTTGATGACGCGGGAGCTCTTGGAAGATTAGCTGGAAGAGAAGCTGAGTACGATACTCCGGTATTGCACGACATTGGCGGTAAGTTGGGAGACTTGCTTAGGCTTGCTCCGACTCAACAGGAAATGATGGGAACAGGAGAAGGCAGTAGATTGACCTATGGAGGAGCTCAATCAGGTGATATAAAAGGAATGAGGCAACTCAAAAAGGGATTGACATCTACTATTAATGAACTGCAAGCTGATAGAAGTTTCTACGCTAGAACCCCAAATCCCCCTACAGAAGAAACAGATAAGGATTACATCGCAGGTGTTGACAGGAAGAATAAAGAACTTCAGTTTCTTTTAAGAAATGGATATCAGGCTTTAGTCAGCGCTAAAAATCCTAGAATAAAAAAGAATTTAAAAGAATCTTTAGACAATGCTATAGCCGAAATTGAGAGCGAAATATCTAAAACTAAGATAGCTCAGAAAAGAGAAGGCGGTGTTGGGCAGAGGGTATATTCTATGCCGTTAATATCGGAAGATACGATATCCCTTATAAATGCCATAAAAGCATCAACTAGGCTACCAGAGCAAGCGCAGATAGGTGGAGAAGGTGAAGCGTTAAACGTATTAAATTTAATTCAGAATCAATAGAGAGAGATGAATGAACGGACAACCTAAGAGTTTCTTTACAATAGATGACATTAGGAAGCTTGAGGAGAGATACAGGCAAACTAATAGCAATCTATCCTACAATATTCCAGATAGACCATTTGACATAGATTCTTACAACGAGCAAAGTAAGGTTAAAGAGCAGGATGTATATGACTGGCTACCTGACGTTGTTAAGAAAGCTTACAATGAATCTATAACTGGGATGACAGAGCAGTTAATTACCGGAGAGCAAAGATTTGATCTAAAAAACTATAACCCGGGAGTCGTAGCGGATATAGGAGCTAGTATATTATCGTTTTTTATGCCAGCTGATTTTATAGCTACTGTTGCTGGGATGGGAGTTGGTGGTATTGTCGGAAAAACAGCAGCTAAAGCGGCAGTCGGGAAAGCTATGAAGATGGGTGGAAAAAGACTTGCCAATGCTGGGGTTAAAAAATCTGTAGGCGACAAGGTGATGAAGTCCGGGCTAGAAAAGATATTAACTGAGTCTGGAAGACAATCTGCTGGCTTTGGAGTATATACAGGCATATCTAGCGCCCTAAAGCAACAGATAGATACTAACGAAGTTGACTGGCGTGAGGTATTGTCAGAGTCATCAAAAGCAAGCATCTCTGCTGGTATAGGTGGAGCTGTCCTTGGAAGAGCAGCCGCTAAGGGAACGGCAAAAGGACTAGCTTACACCCAAGAAGCTGCCGCATTCGGGACTGTAGACCCATTGTTGGAAGGCAGAGCTCCATCCCCAATGGATTATGCAATGTCAGTTGGGACAGCATTAGGCTTGACAGCGGTTCCAGCGTCAGCAAAAAAGCTAAATAATTATGTAAAGAATTTTCTAGCCAAGGAAGATGTCGGCAATCGAAATGCGTTCAGTAATTTAAGCTTAGAAGATTTGGGTAAGCAAAGTGTTGTAGCTAAAATATTTGCAGAAACGCAGTGGGAGGCGCAAAGAGGTATAAAGAGATGGGATGCTATATCGCCAGAGGTTGGTAAGTCTGCATTTTTAGATGTTAGTATTATATCCAAGACTACCAAAAAGGGAGAAGATGCTTTTACAATAATTGACAATCTAAGCCCAGAGCAATCTAAGCAAACTATCGGTAAAAAAGAATTCTTCAAGAGATATAAAGAATCTGAGAAGTCAAGGCTTAAGGCTGAAACCAATATAATTGATATGGAGGCAGAGCTCGGGGTTAGGGATATAGACCAATTTATTACAGCTGTAACAAATGGAAAGAAAAAGTCTCTATCTGATTTTACGGATAAAGAGCTGTTATCCTTCCAAGCCAATTCTTTTAAGAAGTATCAGAATGCTCTGTGGAGAAAGAATTACGCTGAGTACTCTGCCGACATCCCGCAAACCGACCTATTTGTTCACGTGTTTGGGGAAAAGGTCGCCAATCAACTCAGAATGTCTCATAAAACCTTTTCAGATAAAGGGGCTCAAGCTGTAGTGAAAACATTTTTTGATATCCAAGAGGGTATATCAGCTTTCGAGTCTCTGTCTAGGGTTGAAATAGAGGCGGCTAAAAAAATCATGGGGAGAAACAAATCTAGGCTGGAGAGGATATACAAAGAGGCTACCGGGAGGCAGGCTGAAACTGAGGCGAATAGAGAGGCTGTCCAAGCGATAAGGAAGTGGGCTGAGAGCAGATTTAATTATGCAAGGGGTGGAGGTATCGTTCCCAAGGGTAGGATAGAAAAGTATCTGCCAAAAATTTTACAAGCGAAGTACAAAGAGGCGATATTTGACGATTATATGAGAATAGAGAAGGAGTCTTTACTAAACTTTACACAGGGTGCTCTTAATGACTCTGATAAAGCTGTCTTGCAAAAAATAATAAGCAATAAAATTATTAACAATAAAACAAGCAAGGGTTTTAATGTTTTAATGGATGATATAATTAGGCAGTATAGGAAGGTGCAGCCTAATATGACATACGCTGAAGCATATGCTTTACTTAGGGACGACATAAGACCAAGCAGAGTCAATCCTCATGGTATGTTGGAGAATAAAAGAAAGTTCGACATACCACTATCTCTTTTAGAGACCAATCCTATTACTCTTATGGCTGTATATGACTCAAGGTTGGCTAGACGTGTAGAGACCTCGAAGGTCTTTGGACGTAACAATGAGGGCATTGATAAGGCTATTGCTGAGGTATCAACAAGAAGCCCGGGAGAAGGCAGAAGGCTAGCTATTCTAGCGGATAGGCTCACAGGGATAGCGGAGGCTGACCTAAGTATGAAGAGGTCTCCAGAATTAAGAAAATTTACTCAAGCCGCGATGGGATTCGAGGCGATGACCAAGATTGCTGGTGGAGACGCAACGATTTTAAACTTAGCTCAGACATTGATCTCAACGCTACCGACACTAGGGGCTATGAGAACTGCTAAGGGTTTTCTTAAGATTATGAATAAAGATTTTAGGAATAAGTTGCCAACCGTATATGTAGATTTTATAAGGGAAGTTGTTGGGGAGGCATCTTCAAGTTCGTTGATGCGTAAACTTTCTGACAAAGCTTCCAAGCTTAGTGGCTTTACGGCTGTGAATAAATTTAACAACCTTCTATCATCAGCAACAGCTAAGATAGCTATAGATGATTATATAAGAATGTATCAGAGGAATCCTACTGGTGTAAGAGGCAGGTATGCTAAGAAGAAGCTTAGAAAGCTATTCAATATAGATGCTGATAATTTGCAAAAGCTCACTGAGGATAAACTGGCTGGGGCTATAACTTCATTTACTAGAAGGTCTCAACTTCAAAGAGACTTTATGTATGAGCAGATGTGGCTTGGTAACCCAGAACTGAGACCCTTGCTGATGTTTAAAAGCTTTGGTATCAAGCAAGCTGGCTTTATCTCTGACCAGATAAAACAGGAGCTGAAGATGGGTAATCCTATGATTGTGGCTAGGTTAGCTCTTGGTGGATTTGCTGGAGCGGCTGGTATCAACTATCTCAAGGGTAAAGTAAGTGAGTTCTTTTCCGGTAGAAAGTATGAGCCTAAAGAAGATACACAATTCAATGAATTTGTACACAGCTTTGGGACTATAGGTGCATTCGGAATGCTATCTGACTTTATAGATGCCGAAGATTTAGGTAGGCAATTTAAGTTTATACTCACTCCAGTATTTGTGAGTGATCTGGGAAAAATGATTGATGGGATTGGAGAGCTTAGTAAGTCTATAGATGAATTTGGATTCACACCTACTGCAATGAGGAGAGCGGCTCATAAAGTTTCTCCTATTTTTGGTACAAACGCAAGAAGACTTTCTGAGAGATTTATTCAAACTCAGGCTCAAAAAAGAAATGCTCAACGCACAAGGAAGGGTAAGGTCAGGACGGATGCGCTCGACTTACTGTCAGAGGAAAAGACTGATTTGGCGATACGCAGAGTCAAGCAGTGGAACCGGCTAAACCCGACCAACCCGATTACATATAATGACATTAACAACAAAGAAGTGTATAAGTATCTAATGCGCAAGCATATGAAGGTGGAGACAGAGAATATGACTCCACAAGAATTACAAGCTTACAATGCATTTATGAGGGGAGACTGATGGGTAGCGGGAAAAGACCAAGCTTATTAAAAAGATTGTTAGGCAGATAATGCCCAATCGAGCCGCAAAAGATCGCAAGAGACGTAGGCGTAAGATTCATATTGAAAATAAGCGAAGAAAAAGAGAATTAAGAAAGGCTAAGAAGGAAGATGCCACCACAGACTAAAACAATACAAGATTTCTTCAAGCAAGTTGAGCTTGATATGCTGTACGCTGGCAAATCCTCGGGTAATAGTGAGGGCATTATAAAGACTATGCAAGCCCAGCAAAGATTAGCATCTATGCCTCAAGGTGGCTCAGTTGAGAGCCTCACCCCCATCAGCCCCCTTGATTTCTTAGCTGAAACTGCTATGACTGGCGCGAGTCAAATGGAGAATATGAATCCACTGACTCTGCTACTAGCTGGAGCATTAGCTCCGGGAGCCTATAAGAAACTTAGCACTACAAATACACCTGCTCTCTTAAAAAAGTTTGATATTAAAGTGGATAATCCTCTTTATCATAATACTGGTATTTGGAGTGCAAGAAATATTCTAAAGACTGGTCGCGTTAAGCCTACAAATGTGGACAAATCTGTATCCCTGACAAGGAATCCCGGATACTCTTCTGTCCCCGGGAAGTCAAGTGGCGATTTGGATGTACAAATAGTTCTTGATAAAAAAGGAATTAAGTCTCAAGAGAAGACCAAGATAGAGCCATTTGTTAGCCTTGGGGGAGGGTGGAAGCCTAAGCATGGCTCCCCAACATTCGGGAAATCTAGTCCTTGGTTCGAAGCGGAAGAGAGGGTCTTCACAGGGAAGGGGATTTCTTCTGAGAATATAAAAGCAATTAAGATCAGGGATGCCGAGGTAGACATTTCCAGTCTCAAATATAATGGCGAAAGTTTGGAAAGTCTCCTTAGGAGAGCTGCGAATAAAAAGATACCTGTTATAGTAGAGCCTGACGCTGAAAAAGGAGTTATGGGATTGCTAGACGCAATGAATCCAAAACAGCAATCAAAAGTTTTAAAGAATACAAAGTTTGCAAGCTCTGGCGTATCGGATACTGGATTTAAAAAACTTCCCGGCTACAATAATGAGTACGAGGCTATAATTAATGGGAAGAGATACACTATATATAAAGAGCGTGGAGAGTTTTATGCTGATGAGGTTGGATTTCTAGGAGAAAACTTTGATGAGGTAATTGACTTTATTAAGTCAGGTGAATTCGATGACGCAATTAGATACAACAGAATGTAAAGGAGCATGAATAGAATGGCAGGGCAAAAAGGTATAAATATAAAAAAGGGCGGTAAACAGTTTGACTATCCGGGGGTTAAAATGTATAGCGTTGATGGCGAATGGGTTCCGGGTGGAGATATAACTCAACAATATGGGGAAGAAGAGGCAAATAGGATTATGGATAATTCAACATCTACCTTCATGTATTTTATTGATGGTAGAGGTTGGGTTCCAGAAATGCAATTAGCTCACGAATGGGGTATTGAGAGGCAAGAAGGCAACTTATCTCAGTATCCCGCATCTAAATCAATAGATGATATAATAAATTCAGCTAATATTGCAGAATTTCTATCTGAAGCTACTGCTGATAAGACAAACGTGGATGCGAGTAGTAAGGAAGTGAAACAGCTTCTTCCCGGGAGAAGAGATGTTGATGGGATGATGAGAGCCTTATTCCCGGATGCATACTTAGAGATGCAAAGGTCTCAATTGGAAAAAAAATTACGAGATTTAGATACTAAACCTCTTAAAATGTAGCTTGAAGAGCGAGGGCAAATAAAGATACAGTCACCCCCGCTCAACACACAGGAGGCTACTTAAGTTTTAAATATTTAGCTCTTTTCTCTCTCTCCCTCCTGAGCTGGGAGGGCTTAGTGTAATAGCGACGCTCTTCCAGCTCTTCCATTATACCAGCATCCCTCACCTTTCTTTTAAATTCTGCAATCATCTTTGCCAATGGCTTTCTCTTACCACTCTTAACTACTATCATCTTGTTAAATCCTTCCATTTAATAGACATTTCTCTCTCTGCAAATTTTTCAGCTCTTACTTCCCACTTGTTATCTATGTATGGGTCGTTCCCACAATTAACAGCAACCACAGATGCTTGTTCATACTTCTTTCTAAACTT
>Ga0208794_1001405_pt1 | contig 10725 bp, 13 predicted proteins | sample 32_taG_FD_184106 | JGI IMG/M metagenome (GOLD analysis project Ga0208794, IMG submission 184106) | Marine viral communities from the Gulf of Mexico - 32_GoM_OMZ_CsCl metaG (SPAdes) (version 2) | ecosystem: Environmental > Aquatic > Marine > Oceanic | place: Atlantic Ocean: Gulf of Mexico...
ACGGTCGCCGCGCACCGCCGCCGACCTCCACCCGCCGGCACAGCGTGCGCCGTACCAGCAGCCCCCGGCCCCGCCGCCGAGTGCGTGGCAGCCCTCGCAGGAGCGGCCGGCGCCCACGCCGTACGCCGGGCCCGTGCCACTGCGCGACCAGCAGCGACCCGACCCGCGCGCCCGTCCCGCCGTGCCGCCCGAGGGGTACGGCGAACCGCCCGCCCCACGGCGGAGCGTCGGGGAGCGCCTCCGGGCCTCCCTGCTCGTGCTGGCGCTGGGGGCACTGCTCACGGCGAGCACCGTCGTGGCGCCCTGGCTGACCCTGATGGGGGTCGGCGTCGCCGTCTGGCTCGTGCGGGCGGTGTCGCTGTCGGGCACGGCGCGACGCGAGCGCCGGGCGGTGCGCGGCGCGCACTGGTCCGACGGTCCGCGCTCCCTGCTCGGGGCGCCCTGGCACCTGGTCGTGTCGGTGCTCGGCTCGTCGATGCTGGTGCTGTGGGCCCTGATCCTCGCGCTCAGCGCGGCGCTCGTCGCCCTCGCCCTGGGCACGCCCACGGCCGGTTGCCTGGCCGTCGGCGGCGCGGTGCTCGCCGTCAGCGTCTGGACCGGTCCGGGCGGTTCGCGCGTGCGCGGACCGGTGCGCGCGGTGGTGCGGCCGCTGTCGCGCGCGGTGCCCGCCTGGGTGCTGTCGTGGGTGCTCGTGGTCGCCGCCGGGGCGGCCGTCGCGGCGCTGGCCATCGAGTCCGGCACCAGCTGGGCCCCGGCGGGCGACGCGCCCTCGCGCCCGGCCTCGCCGGAGCGGATCGCGAGCGACTTCGTCGACTCGCTGCTGCCCGGGCGCTGACCGTACGGCGGAACGACCCTCGCCGTCGCCCGTGGCTCGTGCCACACTGACCGACGTGGCAGGACCAGACCGACAGCCCGGGCACCCCCGTCCGATCGTCATTCCCTAGCGCGCCGTACCTCCCGGCGCGCCCACCTCTCGTACCCCGAGAGGTTTTTTTGTGCCCGGAGGACGACGCCACGACGAACGAGCGGAGCAGCACCCGGGTCGACGGCCGGTCGACCGACGTACGGAGAAGAGCACCGAGATGACCGACCTCCTCAGCACCGACGGAGCCGTCCTGGACCTCCAGGGCGCGTTCCACGTCTACGACACGACGCTGCGCGACGGCGCCCAGCAGGAGGGGCTCAACCTCTCCGTCGCCGACAAGCTCGCGATCGCGCGCCAGCTCGACGCGCTGGGGGTCGGCTACATCGAGGGCGGCTGGCCCGGGGCGAACCCGAAGGACACCGAGTTCTTCCGCCAGGCCCGCACCGAGCTCGACCTCAAGAACGCCCGGCTCGCGGCCTTCGGCTCCACCCGGCGCGCGGGCACGGCCGCCGCCGACGACCCGCTCGTGGCGGCACTGCGCGAGAGCGGCGCGCGCACGGTGTGCCTGGTGGCGAAGTCGCACGACCGCCACGTCGAGCTCGCCCTGCGCACCACGCTGGCGGAGAACCTCGCGATGGTGCGCGACACGGTCGCCCACCTGCGGGCCGAGGGCCTGCAGGTCTTCGTCGACGCGGAGCACTTCTTCGACGGCTACCGCCGCAACCGCGCCTACGCGCTCGACGTGCTGGGAGCGGCGTACGACGCCGGTGCCGAGGTCGTCGCCCTCTGCGACACCAACGGCGGCATGCTGCCCGCCTGGGTGGGCGAGATCGTCACGGACGTCGTCGCCACGACCGGCGGTCGCGTGGGCATCCACTGCCACAACGACACCGGCTGCGCGGTCGCCAACACGGTGGCGGCCGTCGAGGCCGGCGCGACCCACGTGCAGGGCTGCATCAACGGGTACGGCGAGCGCACCGGCAACGCAGACCTCGTCACGGTCGTGGCCAACCTCGAGCTCAAGCTGGGGCGGCCGGTGCTGCCGCCGGGCAGCCTGCGCGAGGCCTCCCGCATCGCCCACGCCATCGCGGAGGTCACCAACGTCCCGCCCGCGTCGCGCCAGCCGTACGTCGGCACCTCGGCCTTCGCCCACAAGGCCGGCCTCCACGCGAGCGCCATCAAGGTCGACCCCGACCTCTACCAGCACCTCGACCCGGCGGCGGTCGGCAACGACATGCGCCTGCTGGTCTCCGACATGGCCGGGCGCGCCTCGATCGAGCTCAAGGGACGCGAGCTCGGCTTCGACCTCTCGGTGGACAGCCCCGAGGGCAAGGCGCTCGTCACGCGCATCACCGACCGGGTGAAGGTGCTGGAGTCGCGCGGCTACACCTTCGAGGCGGCCGACGCGTCGTTCGAGCTCATGCTCGTCGAGGAGGTCTCGGGCCGCCGCCCGGCGTACGTCGACGTCGAGTCGTGGCGCGTGATCACCGAGAGCCGTCCGGGGGCCGACGCGCTGTCGGAGGCCACGGTCAAGCTGAACGCGGGCGGGTCGCGGATCGTCGTGACGGGGGAGGGCAACGGGCCGGTCAACGCGCTCGACCAGGCGCTGCGCTCCGCCATCGGCCAGGTGCACCCGGAGGTCGCCCGCTTCCAGCTCATCGACTACAAGGTGCGCATCCTCGACCAGGGCCACGGCACCGACGCGATCACCCGCGTGCTCATCGAGACCACCGACGGCGAGTCGACCTGGGTGACCGTGGGCGTCGGGGCGAACGTCGTGGAGGCCTCGTGGGGCGCGCTGCTCGACAGCGTCACCTTCGGGCTCTACCGCCGGGGTGCGGGCGCGACCGGCGCGGACGGGGTGTGACGAGCGCCCCGGCGGGGCGTGTGGCGTCGCGTCAGGATCCGCCTGGCAGGATGCGCGCATGACCCTCTTCGGTGCCCACGAACCCGAGCGCGAGCCCACTCCCGGCGTCTTCGGGGTCGACGCGCAGGCGGCTCCCGGCTGGCTCTCGGGCGAGTCGCTGGCCGAGACGCGGGGCCGCGTCCCGATCCTGTACGTCGAGGCCGTGCCGGTGCGCGTCGACCACCTCGGCAACGTCGAGGAGGTCGGCATCCTGCTCCGGGCCTCGGCCGCCGGCAAGATGACCCGCAGCCTGGTCTCGGGTCGTGTGCTCCTCGGCGAGACCGTGCGCCGCGCGCTGCTGCGCAACCTCGAGAAGGACCTCGGTCCCTCGGCGTTCCCGCAGATCCCCGCCAACCCGGTGCCGTTCACCGTGGCGGAGTACCTGCCCCTGCCGGGCGTCTCCCCGCTGCACGACCCGCGCCAGCACGCGGTGGCGCTGGTGTACGTCGTACCGGTCACGGGCGACTGCCAGCCGCGGCAGGACGCGCTCGAGCTCACCTGGCTGACGCCGGCCGACGCGCTGGCGCACGAGGTGCTCGCCGACATGGAGGGCGGTCGGGGCGTGCTCGTGAAGCAGGCCCTCGCCCACCTGGGCGCCATCACCGTCTGACCCCTCCCGAGGCCCCGGGAGGGATCAGAGCCCGGCGACCCGCTGGGCGAGGTCGACCCACGCGGCCTCGAGCCGCTCGACCGGCAGGTGCTGCACCTCCACCTGGGAGCGCAGCACCGGCACCTCGAGCGGGGAGAGCAGCGCCGCCGCGAGCAGCGGCAGGTCGCCGCCGACCTCCAGCTCGGCGAGCAGGTGGCGCACGTGCAGCAGGTTGAACGAGTACGCCGCGTGGGAGCGGCCGTGGATCGACGCGGCCGCCTCGAGCAGGGCGCCGTGCAGGAGGTTCTGCCGGAGCCGCGCCGGCCCGAAGGCCAGCAGCCGCTCGGCCGTGCCCGCCCCCGGCCCGAGCGGCGGGGGGCCCGAGATGACCCGCTCCTGGAACTCCGTCTCCGCACCGTTGAGCACCGCCGCCATGAGACCGGCCCGGCTGCCGAAGCGGCGGAAGACCGTGCCCTTCCCGACGCAGGCCTCCGCAGCCACCCGGTCCATCGTGACGGCGTCGACGCCGAGCTCGGTCACCAGCCGGGCAGCGGCACACATCACGGCGTCGCGGTTGCGCGCCGCGTCGGAGCGCTCGCGGGGAGCGTCCGCCATCGGCAGCGGCGAGAAGTGCGTCACGCGGGAGAGCCTAGACGACGGGGGTCGAAACGGACTATGGTCCGGAATGAAAACGGACTGCGGTCCGTTTGAACGTCGAACTGTCACCGACCGCCCGCCGCGGTCCGACCTCCCGGAGATGAATCCCATGACCAGCACCCCCGTCCGCGTCCTCGCCCTCGTCGGCAGCGTCCGCACCGGCTCCGTCAACCGCCGCCTGGCCGAGCGCCTGCGCGACGAGGCCCCCGAGGGCGTCGAGGTCCAGATCGCTGAGGGTCTCGCCGACCTGCCGTTCTACGACGACGACGTCGACGCCGCCGGCGCCCCCGAGGCCGTCGCGCGCGTCCGTGAGCAGATCGCCGCCGCCGACCGCATCCTCTTCGTCACGCCGGAGTACAACGGCCGCATGCCGGCCGTGCTCGCCAACGTCATCGACTGGGGCTCCCGCCCGTACGCCGCCGGCGCCCTCAAGGGCAAGCCGGTCGCGGTTGTCGGTGCGTCCTTCGGCCAGTACGGCGGCGTGTGGGCCCACGACGAGGCCCGCAAGTCCGTCGGCATTGCCGGCGGCGTCGCGCTCCCGAAGGGCCTCTCGGCCACGCCGACGTCGCCCGACCTCAGCACCGACGGCCAGCTCGTCGCCGACGCCCTCGTCGTGCTCCAGGACCTCGTCGCCCACGACGACTCCGTCGCCGCCTGAGCCCCGGCCGTTCGCGGTAGGAGATACCTGTAGGACGGGTACGAGGTACCGCGCAACGGTCACCCGTCGTCGAGCCTCGGCTCTTCGCGGTAGCAGATACCCGTCGGATGGGTGCGACCTACCGCGAACCGGGCACTCGAGGTCGGTCGCGCTCAGTCGTCGCCCAGGCCGCGGGCGTGGAGCGCGTCCCCGGTTGCCCGGGCGTTGGCGACCACCCGCACCACCATCGGCACCAGCAGGGCCCGTGGACTCCTCCCGAGTCCGCGGGCCCGCGCTGCGTCCCGGGTCTGCAGGGCGATCTCGAGGGTCGTGGGCAGCGCCCGGATCATCAGCGAGAACGCCAGGCCCACCCGCGCGGGGTCGACGCCGAGCCGGCGCAGCGGGCCGAGGGCCCAGGTGATGACGTCGATCAGGTCGTCGACGGCCGTCGTGGTCGTGAGCACCGTGGCGAGCAGGATCATCCCGAGCAGGTCGCCCACGGTCTCGACGGCCGGGGCCCAGCCGCGGGTCCACGCCTGGTACGCCGTCAGCGCCACCGCGACCAGGGCGAAGCCGCGCAGCGAGCGCAGGGTGCGCCGCAGCGGTGCGCCCGACCACGCCACGAGCGCGGTCGCCAGGACGACGAAGCCGACGGCGCTGAGCGGTCCCCGCACGACCGTGACCACGACGGCGGTCACCAGGAGGGCGAGCAGCTTGGCACCCGCCGGCAGGCGGTGCAGCCACGTGCGTCCGGGCCGGTAGGCGCCGAGCGGCAGCGTGGTCACGCCGTCGCCCGGTAGTGGGCGACGACATCGGCGGCCGGGCCGTCGGCCACGACGCGACCCCCGTCGACCATCAGGGCCCGTTCGCAGCGGGCGGCGAGCTCGAGGTCGTGGGTCACCAGCACGAGCTGCTGCTGCAGGCCGAGCAGCAGGTCGCCGACGAGGCGCGCGTTGCGCAGGTCGAGCAGGGTGGTCGGCTCGTCCGCGACCAGCACGTCCGGGTCGGTGGCGAGCACCCCGGCCAGTGCGAGCAGCTGGCGCTGGCCGCCGGAGAGCGCGTGCACGCTGCGGTCGCCCAGGTCGCCCAGCCCGAACCGCTCCAGCACGAGCTGCGCCGCGGCGCGGCGCGCGGTCTTGTCGCGGTGGGTACGGCGCAGGGAGAGCGCGACGTCCTCGAGCGCCGTCGGCATCACCAGCTGCGCGGAGGGGTCCGTGAAGACGAAGCCGACGCGTCGTCGCACGGCGGGTCCGTCGTCGACCACGTCGAGACCGTCGACGAGCACCCGGCCGGCGCTGGGCTCGACGAGCCCGTTGACGAGCCGGGCCAGCGTGGACTTGCCGGAGCCGTTCGGACCGACGAGGGCGATGCGGCGCTCGGTGAGGTCGACCGTGGTGGTGTCGAGCACGAGGAGGTCACCGTCAGCCGTTTCGGCGTGGACGGTGACCTCCTCGAGCTGGATGCGACCCAAGGGGTGTCAGGCGGCGGGCGCGGCGCGGCGCGGGCGGCGTCGCGGCAGGAGGTCCGGGAAGGCGCGGTGGACCGTGTAGGCCACGACCGCCATCGCGATGTTCTTGATGACGTCGCCGATCCAGAAGACCTTGTCGACGTCGAACGCCGCGCTCCAGGTCAGGTCGGCGTTGAGGACGAGGCCCGCCATGCCGAGCGTGTGGATGAAGACGGCGCTGCTGAAGAGGCCGGCCGCGAAGATCGCGGGCGCGGCGAACGCCCGGCGGGGGAGCCGCTCGACGATGAACCCGCACAGGCCGGCCGCGAGGGCGAACCCGAGCAGGTAGCCGCCCGTCGGTCCGACGATCACGCCGAACCCGGAGGCGCCGCCCGAGAAGACGGGCAGTCCCACGGCGCCCGCGGCGACGTACAGCAGCACCGCGAGGAAACCGCGGCGCGCGCCCAGGATGGCGCCGGTCAGCAGGACCGCGAACGTCTGGAGGGTGATGGGCACGGGGCCGGCCAGCTTGATCGCGGGGAGGATCGCGCTGATCGCGATCAGGGCCGCGAACCCGGCGATGAGGGCGATGTCGGTGCCGGTCGAGCGACGGGTCCGGGTCTTCGTGGGCGTGCTGCTGCTCAAGGGATCATGCTCCTGGGATCGTGACCTGAACGGTGGTCAGGTGAACGGCGTTCAGGTTAGGGTCTGCCCGGACCCTGGTCAACGAGGTCCGAGGAGTGGGAGGAGCACGAGATGGGGCGGTACCACCGCCAGGCCCTGGTCGACCGGGCAGTCGACGTGCTCGACCGCTTCGGCCTGGCCGACCTGACGATGCGTCGTCTCGGCGCCGAGCTCGGTGTCCAGCCGAGCGCGCTCTACCACCACTTCGCCAACAAGCAGACGCTGCTCGCGGCCGTCGCCGACGAGATCCTCGTGCGCGGCCGGCAGTCCGAGACCGGGCCCGACGCGCCGTGGGACGACCGCGTGGTCGCGGTCTGCGCCTGGCTGCGTGACGGGATGCTCGCCTACCGCGACGGGGCCGAGCTGGTGGCGACGTCGTACTCGTTCGGGCTCGGGGCGCGGGCGCCGTACGACGCCCTGCGCGAGGCCCTGCGCGCCTCCGACGCCCCCGACGACCTCGTCGAGGTCGGAGCCCGCACCCTGCTGCACTTCGTGTTCGGCCACGTCACCGACGAGCAGACCCACCTGCAGGCGACGAGCGCCGGCGCCATCGTCGACCCGCCCCGCGAGGGGTCGGACTTCGCCCTCGGGCTCGGCATCGTGCTCGACGGCCTCCGGGTGCGCGTCGGCGCCTGAGCCCGTGCCCCGGCTCAGAGGGTGTCGAGGTCGACCGTGCCGCCGGAGCGCCAGTACTGGTTCGCCTCCCGGGTGAGGAACCCGTTCTCCACGAGGTAGCGCCGCAGCGCCGCCACGTCCGGGTGGGAGCGGCGGAGGATCGCGTTCACCTCCAGCTCGGGATAGACCACACCGAGCTCGAAGCCCTGCGCGAGGTGGTCGAGCACGACGAGGCGCTTCGCGTGCTTCGTCGGGATGGTGTGCAGGCGGCCGTCGGCGTCGAGGAACTGGCGCAGCGTGCGCGCGTTCGCCGCCGCGACCTCGCCGGGGTCGTCCAGGGACATGCGCCGACCGTACGACGCGCTGCTCGCCCCCGCACGCGCGTTTCCGCCGGTGCCGCGGAGGGGACCGTGGACCCATGGCGCCCATGCCCCCTCCCCAGCCGCCCGTCGACCCCGTCGACGGCAAGAGCCCGTACGACGCAGGCCCGTACTCCGGCACCCCGTACGCCGGCACCCCGTACGCCGGGAGCCCGTACGCCGGGAGCCCGTACGCCGGGAGCCCCTACGCCGGCACCCCCTACGAGCAGTCGCCGTACCCGGGGGCTCCCCACGGCGGCACGCCGTACGGCGCAGGTGCGTACGGGGGCCCGCCCGTGCACCAGTCGTCCCCGGTGAACGTGGCCGACGTCGTCGTCACCCTGGTGCTCCTGACCGTGCTCGGTGCCTTCACCCTGCTGGGCTCGTTCTTCGGTCTCTTCTTCGGCATGGCCTCCGACGGCTGCTACGACGACGACGCCTGCTACGACCGGGTGGGGGTCGGGGTGGGCCTCGCGTCGGGTGGGCCGTGGGTCGTCCTGCTGCTCGCGACCGTCCTCGCCCTCGTGCTGATGGTGCGACGCAAGCTGGCGTTCTGGGTGCCGCTCGTCGCCGCGGTGGCGTCCATCGCCGTGTGGCTCGCCGGGGCCGCGGTCGCCGCCGGAGGTGCCTCCTAGGAGCCGACGCCCGCCGGGGCGTCCGCCACCACCAGCAGCCGCTCGCACTCCGCGACCAGCCGCTCGCGCAGCGGGGCGCCGCGCTCGGTGAAGCCGCGCTGCGCCGCGACGTACGCCGCCTTGCCCTCGGGCGTCTCCACGCGCAGCGGCTCGACGCCGAGGTCGCGCAGGTCGTACGGCGCCCTGAGGACGACTTGCTCGACGCGTTCGGGAAGGCCTGGTGACAGAGCAGAAATGACGAGGCCCCCACCGCATCCAGCGGTGGGGGCCGTTCTGTCGTCTAGTGCTCAGCGTGCATCGTCTGTCAGGCGCTGGTCGAGCCCGCAATTGGCTTCTGAGACGACCGGCGGTTGATGGAACCATCGCATGCATTACCGGTCGTCGCGGCGGTCAGCGTCGACCCTGCGGGAACCTGGAAGCCAGCGGACGGCGTGAGCGTCATGCTCGGGTTCGGATACGCCTCCGGGTCGTAGTTGGGGTAGACCCACATGAGACCGCCACTTGGGATTGCGGTCCCCAGGACGATGACCGTGTCGCCGGACGGACCGACGAGAGGGCCGCCGTCCAACTCGTAGAAGGTGTACGTCCCTGCGTTCGTCACGGTGATCGTCGAGTCAGCGGGAATGGCCGCGCTGCTGTCGTTGACGATCGCAAACGTTGGGTTGGAGTACTGACCACACATGGCGACGACCGAGATCGTCCCCGTGACGGTGGATGCAGCAAAGGCGGGGGCGGCTGCTACGACGCTGACAGCGGGTACCGACCAGGCGGCAGTGCGGAGGAGGGTGCGGCGGGAGGGAGAGGTCACGTCGCAGGATGACACGTTAATCCTTTCCTCGCGTGCGGAACTCGGTAACTCCCAGCGCCCGCCAGACAGGGCTGCGGCGACAGCATCGCAGTCGAAGATCAGTCACTATGCTGTCGCCGCGAATAGCTCAGTCGGTGCGCGGTGTCGGACGCCTCTCGCACATCAGCGGAAATTCGCCCACGGTCGGGAACGTCCCACCCGTTCTCGCGTGCCCACTCCAGAATCTCCTTCGGGCTGGGGCGGTCGCTCGCGGGCTTTGGCACAGCGACACCGGCCTTACGGGCCCTACGCTGCCCACCAGCCTTTCGCGCACGTCCGACCCACGGAGCAAGCGCCTCGCGCAGTGCTGAGGCGTGCTCGTCATTCAGATCGATCTCGTAGTTAACGCCACCGAGGCCGAACGTAATCGTTTTGCTCGCCTCGGACTCGTCAATGTCATCGACGAGCAGAATGCTGACCTTCTGTGGCACCCCATTGCCTTACGTTGTTTTCGACTGGCTGCGCCACCACCCGAGGCTGGTGCAGCGTCTTTAATTGAGCAAACTGGTCGTGGGCATGTTGGGGCTTCGCCTAGTAGCCCAGACTGGTTAAGTCATTGTCGATCGTCGGACAGGGGGTCGTAATGGTGCATACGCTCGCGAAGTGACTATGCCGCAACAGCCGCCGCCCTATGTTCCGCCGAATCGCGAGGCGGCTGCGCTACCTCCGCGCGCGACTGGCCCAGTCCCTGATCGCAGTCGCAAACAGCCACGAGAAGCGATGCCACTGCACCGGCGCGGTTGGTTTGCGCCGGTCGCTGCCCTCGTTGCTGGGACTGTCGGCATCGCGATCGGCGCTCTCGCCACCCCTAGCGACAAGCTTCCTGATCCCACGGACTCTGCGGAGTATCGGGAGGCAGCTTCCGACCTTGCCGACTCTCAGAGCGAGATCGCTCAGCTTGAGGCGTCACTGGAAGACGCGGAAGGTGCTGCCGACGACGCGGCCGACGAACTGCAAACCGCGATGGGCGACCTGCCAGAACGCGAGCAGGCATTAGAAGACGGGGCCGCGTGGATCGCAGAACGCGACGCTGCTCTGGACGTAGCTGAGGCGGAGGTAGTTTCTCGGGAGACTGCCGTGGGCGTGATCGAGGAGACGATTGCTGCGAACACCTTCTCGGGGAACGGGCTATACATCGTTGGCGACGACATTCAGCCCGGCACGTATCGGACAGAGGGTGGCGCGGGCTGTTACTGGGAGCGCCTGTCGGGTCTGTCCGGCGAGTTCGACGACCTCATTGCGAACGAGTTCGCTGAAGGGCCGCAGGCGGTGACCATCTCTAGCGGAGATCGCGCGTTCTCGACCCAGGGATGCGCTGAATGGACCTTGGCGAACTAGTCAGGCTGTTCGGTTGCAGCCAGCAGCCGCTCGCACTCCGCGACCAGCCGCTCGCGCAGCGGGGCGCCGCGCTCGGTGAAGCCGCGCTGCGCCGCGACGTACGCCGCCTTGCCCTCGGGCGTCTCCACGCGCAGCGGCTCGACGCC
>Ga0208794_1001406_pt1 | contig 10724 bp, 15 predicted proteins | sample 32_taG_FD_184106 | JGI IMG/M metagenome (GOLD analysis project Ga0208794, IMG submission 184106) | Marine viral communities from the Gulf of Mexico - 32_GoM_OMZ_CsCl metaG (SPAdes) (version 2) | ecosystem: Environmental > Aquatic > Marine > Oceanic | place: Atlantic Ocean: Gulf of Mexico...
AAAAAAGAAAAATTTTGAATTCTCACCTGTGAATATTCGTAAAAGATATCTTTGATATAAAAAAAATAAATATAATTGAAAATACAAAATATTAATTTAATTATTCATTCTCCTCCTCACCCTCACTCTCCTCACTATCAGATTCCACCATTTTTATATAAATTGTATCACAACCATTATATTCAATCTCATAATCACACATACAATCATTTCTGTAATAATAATAACCATTACGATATGTAGCATATTCATAATCTCCCTCGTAGTGGGTTGTCAATGCAGGAATAATAACATCTTTAATAAATTTCTTCTTATCCTTGAATAAACTACCCCCTAAATCTATATTATATTGGTAGTCACCTTCATCAATACATTTATCAATACCTTTTCTAATATAATCCATCAAGAACACACCACAGATTCCATAGTCATCCATAGTCTTGTTTTGTGAGGACATTTTTATTTGTTGAACTACAATTCCTTCCAAAAAAGAATCAAATTTTTTTAAGATATCGACTTTGAGATAAATAATTATATTGAAAACAATTCAAATAATTAAAAAATAAGATAAATTCTAAAAAAAGATAAATTATAAAGATATGATTTAATCACTGATTTCGTAGAAGTCTTCAATAGTTTTTTTAACTTTGATGCTTTCAGGTATGACTTCATCTTCTAAATCATCTTCCGATGAACTGGTGCTGTCAGGCACATAATCAGGATCATATAATTCCATCAAATTATCTTTCAATAATTTTATAAATTCCTTTAAATCCTTTTCATCTTTAAATTCACAACATTCAATAATTGTATTTGATAATTTTTCAACTAATTCAGAATTATTCATTTTATTATCTCAAATAAATATTTTTGAGATAAAAAATTTTAAGCAAAATCTGTTCTGAATCGACCATTTTCAAGAGTTGCTGTTTTAATTAATTCAAGATATGCTCTGTGTGTTTTATTACCACCAACTGACTTTGTGTATTGTAATTGGATTTGAAGTCCCTTTGAATTAATTCTTTCGTTTCTATTTAAAGCATAAATTGGGTAGAAAAACTTACCATTAAATCCTTCTTCTGTGGTGCTTAAATCATAATTGTTATATGTAACATCAGGACTTAAAGATGCTCCTTGTTTAGCAAACTCCTCTCTATTAACTTGTGGTGGGAATCGTTCTGCTTGTTCTATATCGTGATAATGAATTGCAATATTACTTCTATCTACTGGATATAACCTATGGTCATTAACATATAAATTAGTAATAAACCGACCATTATTTTGAGATTGAAGTGCTGGTGCTTCAGACCTATATCTACATAAACTCGTTTCATCTGGAGCAGTTACAAGAGTTTCAATAGCAGTAATAACCTTAGTGCAAACACGACCAGCACCGCCTATATCAAAGACTTGTTCTTGAGAAATTTGGGTTGCTGTGAAAGATCTTTTATTTAATCTGTATTCTTTGTAAGTAAAATCAATTCTTTTATTTTGATTAGCATAAGCCTCCATCACATCATTAGGATAATAAATATAATCAGAAATCATTTTGGTTTTTGCTGTATTTATAGGAAATGGTAAATTATTCGTTCCACCAGGTTCAATAACAGCACGAGAATTATTTGTGCTTGGTGTAAAATGTAATTCTATACTTACTTGTTCATTAATCATATATAAAGGCAAACTTTCATTTTTTAGAATAGGGAATAATTCGTGAAGAGCAACAGAAAATTCAGGAGTATTCTCCAAATTAATTTCATTTTGTAATCTAACATTACCTTGAACTCCATCATCTTGCATTATAGGTTCAAAACCTGTATCCATACGATAATCAGAACCATTTGAATTTGATTGAGCACGAGATGAATTATCTAAATTAATCTCTAAAGCATGAACACGAGAAGTTAAATAAGTTTCTCGTTCTTTATTTTTATCTTGTTCAATAAACATAGACCTATATCCCATCAAATGATTTAAATCATCAGTTTCTGAAACTGTATGAGTTCCAATTGATAATCTACATCTTTGAATTAATGAATATATACCTACACCAGCAGGCATACTTGCCTTTTCGCCAGGGTCATTTAAACTTAATTGAATACGAGATCCACTATGTAAGAATCCTTTATTACTTAAAACAAATCTAACAAAATTATCATTTGAAACAACTGGGTCGAGCACCTCTGTGTCATTATCAACATCCATATTCACAGGAATTTCACCTACTTTCATAAGATTAGGAACAGCAGTTTCTGGTTCTTCCATGTTATTCATCATTTCAGGCATTTTATATTTATTATATATAAAATTAAAAAAATTAAAATAAATAAAAATATTAATGTTTTTTTTTATAATATTACTTACTGAATAACTTGTAATCCATTCGCATTCATAACGAGAGTCTGTTTAGATCTAATAAATAAAAATACACCATGACTTTCACCACTAGTTAATCCAGTATCCATTTGTAATCCAAAGTTTTCAGTTCTCATATCAATACCATTACCACTTAAATCATCATAAGTAAAACCAATACCAAACATCTTCCCAGCATCTACAAAATCGTGTTGATTACTAAATCCAATACGATTATTTGTGAGTGGAGATTGCATAGTAGCATCGGCATCCATAAATTTAACAAAAGCATTCAAATAATTCCTTACTATTTGTGGATCGGATATATAACTATCTTCATTGTCCTTAACATTCGCATCTATATTATACATAAATGGTAGTCGTTCTCCTCCTTTGGTTAATATAATTTGTTTAATTGGTGCTAATTCTCCAGCAGTTAAATCATTAATTAATGGTGTAGTTTGGAAACTATCATATTCTAAATTATTTAAATATTGAGTTGGAATAAAATTAATAAATCCACCTAATACTCTGCTTAATCCTAATCTGAAATTAAGAATAGCATTTGAACTTGCTATTTGTGAAAAATAAGATGAAATAGCATTATATTCCATAACAGCAGATTTTTGATTAACTAATCTGGATAATTCATCTACACCAGGATTCCTTAATTCAGCAATTAAATTAACATCTGTTAATTGATAAAATACATTTGGGAATTGAGTTTTAGAAGCATTGAATACCATAGAATCACTTGCTAAATGCAAATCTACTTGCAAACCACCTACACCCCAGCCTTCTCCACTTAATCCTATTTCCTGACCACTGGATAAAAATCCTGTTGGGAGAGATATACAAAAACTATTACCTCTAAATTCACGATTAGTAGGATCTGAACCATTAGCATAAGCAACTAACTGATTTTGATTAGCACGATAATTTGTAGTTATATTTGCTGTATTACCAAGAGCAGAATTCATTTCGTGAGAACTATGAACTGCTGGTAGAAAACTTGCTAAATATCTTCCATAATGACGGACATGTTCAATTACATTTGATGTTTTTTGTGAAGATAACACAATTTGATCTAAAATACCATAAGTTGATAATTTTGGTGAAACATTAATATCATCATCAAATTCAATAGGAGTTCCAAAATTACCATCTGGTGCGGAATAAAAACTAATATTTCCTGTGAAACGGAGAGAACTACCAATTAAATATCTTTGCTGTTCGCCAATAACAAAAGATACTACTGGGTTACCATCTTTATAAGATATCCTTGAACCACTAGGATGGTTGCTTGGTTGAAGCACAATATGAGATTTAGACCCTTCAAGATTATTCATTTTATATTTATTATATATAAAATTAAAAAAATAAAATAAATAAAAATTATTTAATTAAACTATCACTTGAACATTCCCATTCGCCATTATCTCAATAGTTCTAATGTGATATACGAAATTCATCCATAAATGATTTTTAGTTGGTGCTGTTGTTTCATTATAATTTAATTGTAATACAAAATCCTTACCACGAGCATCATATACACCATTTCCTAATGCTAATGCTCTTGGAACACAGAAATTTTTATTAAATTTAGCAAAACTATGTCCAAATATTTTTGCTGAAGATAATGCTTTATCTAATTCGTGTAAGAATTGAGCATTAATTGATAAACTATTTGATACTTTATCTGTTTGAACCTTTCTATTTGGTTGTAATCGTCCATTATATATCCACTGATAATCAGATAAATGGTCACATATTCCTACTAATCCGCTACGATTAGATCTTAAATAATAATCAGGATTACTAGTTCTTTGGTCATTCACAGCAACTTTATATGTTTCTGAAGCATTAATATTTTCTTTTGAAGTATAAACTGTAGCATCTGTAGGAATGGAGAAAATTGCTTTTGCTTTGCTCTCCATAAGTGGAAGCCTCATATTGAATACTCTATCAGTTGATAATTGAGATGACTTATAATTCCTTACACTCATAAAATCATATACCATCTTTCCACCACTCTTTAATGCTGACATCATTTGAGATTCAATTTTAGATGATGGTGATATTTCTTGAACAATTAAATTCACATCTGATACTGTATATGTTGGATCATAAGAAGTAGTATCTTGGACAGATTGAGAAAATACAAAAATAGGGACTCCAACTGTGCTATCCATACCCTTTCCATCTATTTCAACAGAAGCATTTAATTCTATCTCAATAAAATCATCTTCCATCGTTATTTCTTTGATTACTGGAATACCACTTGCAGATGTGAATGCTACAACTGAAGCATTATTATCAATATATCTTTGGAATCCTAATTTTTCACCAATTACAAATGGACATTGTTGTGGTTCTGTATGTTGAGAATTTTTAGATGCTAATCTAAAAGTATTAAATGAACCATTATCTGCAACAGAGGAATAAGTTGAAGCACCATATTCTTTCGCATCTAAAAATAATGGATTAAGAGTTAATCTATTAAATCTCATAGCACTATCTACTTGACGGAAGACCCTATTATTATCTTCAAGTAATATAGATATTTGAATACCACCCAGCATAGCATTGGGGAATGCCTTCGATTCAGCACCGAAAATACCTGTATTTAATGGAATACAAAATTTAGCATTAATAAAATTAGCATCAGTCCAAGAAGCACTAATAGTTGAACCTTCTTCATTTTCATAGAATGGATTTATTTCTAAATTATTACCTGATGTTTTTGAATTTCCTTCTGTTCCTCTGTGGTCAGTATTATTAAATCCACTACATTCAGTTAATGCTCTTTTATTTTTCATACTATCATTCGTTTGATAATCATACATAAAAGCAACCATAGTATTATAATTCTCTATTGCTTCCAATTCTACACCATTAGAATCCATAATTCTAATTGTTCGGCACAAACATTGAACCCCTGTTTCAGCATCTAACTGAAGCCGAGTTGGAGTAGAACCAGCAACAGATTTAGCATCGTGAGGTTGAGCAGTATATGTAGGAGCATTAATTTTTACTTTTCCTTCAAGATAAGTTTGGGATGGATCAAAATATTTTAAATTTGGATCAATCTTTATTATAATCTCTTGTCCAGCAATATAATCTACACCATTCTGTGCTGGAATACGAACCGATTTTTGCAATACTGGTTCTTTGGACATAGAACGAAAATAATCTTGGGATTCAATTTCAGTCATTTTAATATATTAAATATAAAAAATAACATTAAAAAAAATAAATAAAAAATATTATAAATGAATAAAATTAAAGAATGGATAAATAACTTTGATATATGGATTGTTAGTTGTGGAGGTGTAGGTAGTAATTATATAGGAGATTTATTATATAAAAATGGTATTAATGTTAATTGTAGAAGCACACCATTAGAAGGACACGGACAAATTTGTCATTTGAATCATAAAGTAATTCCTGATAAAAAATGTATTTATGTTTATGGTGATTATGAATGGGCAATCAAATCACAAGAAAGAAGAAATTTATTAAATATAAATATACACAAATTAAGAAAATATTATGGTGGAGATATTCCTGATGATGATCCTTTCTTATATAAATATCAATATGAAAATTTTAAAAATACTGAAAATACATATCTTTTAAAATATCCTTATACCAAACAAGATTTATTATATTGTTTCGCATATTTTGATATATTAAAACATATAGATAAAGAATCAATAAAGATAACAAAAAGAACAACAAATGAAACTTTTAAAACAGATTATCAAAAAGAAATTAATTTATATAATTTTTACAAAAATTAATTATAGCAAATAATTTATTTTTTATCTCATCTTGATTATAATAATATAAACAATTAATTATACCATAATTCACAGCACTTAAACACGATTCTAAACAAGGTGTTTCAACTATTGTTCCCATAATATTTACATTACATTCATTTGTAATATTTTGAACATTTGAATTTAAATCACACATTTATATATCTTATTTATTTTTTTTCTAAACATAACATATTTCCATATACTTCTTTAATAAAATATTCATTTGTATATTTATCACATAATTCATCAACAGCAGGTTTCACTTGTTTCCAAGCATTATCATTATAATTATCAAATACAATTAATCCACCTTTATTTATTTTATCTTTTAAATTTAAAAAATCCATTGTTACTCCTTGTTTGCTGTGATCTCCATCAATAAATAAAAAATCTATTTTATCATTTATTTGATTACAAATTTTTATATCTTTTGAATCACCTTTAATTAAAATATATTCATGATTATGTGGATTATTATCATTTAAATTCTTTTTTACTATTTCTATATGATTTGTTAAATCTATTTTTCTATGTGGATCTCTCTTTGAACCATAATATCCTGTGAATAAATCAATTCCTATAAATTTACAAGGTATTTTTGATTGCATTTGTAATATTAAACTACCACCGAATAATACTCCTGTTTCACAATATACCTTACATTTATCTCCCATTTCATCTTTTAATTCTTTCATTCTTTTTATATGTGGTGATGGACAAATTGTCCCAGTCATTTTAATATTTTCCATTTATATATCTTATTTATATTTATTTAATTCATTTAATGGTATTTTTTCAAAAAATTCATCTAATCCATCAGAAGTATTATAGTGGAATACTTTTATTTCTTTTTGTCTTAATATATTAAATAATATTATTATATTCCTTAAATCAAACCACGATGATTTATGAACTCTTTCCGTGTTTGGGCGGTTATATACATCTCCTGCTCTTTGATATGAATCAAAATAATAATTTGGATTGGTTTTAGGTGTTTTAACTATTTTTAATGTTTTATCTGGTTGTTGGACACATTCAGGAATAAATTCAATATAATTACAATCCATACCTAACATATGAATATTATCTGCTTTTAAAAAATAAGCAAAAGCAACGGCACATGATCCTGAACAATAATCAATTAAATTTCTAAATATATTTTTTGGAACTGATTTAAGTTGTTCGATATAAAATACATTATTATATTCCATTAATTCAGGGAGATCTTTTAATATCTTTGCGGTTAATAAAAATGATTTACATTTTTGATTAACAATCATATCTTTAATTTTCATATGATGATGATGACATACAACTGAATCAACATTGACATAGTATGTTGGGTAGAAACCAAGTTCCTCTTCCCAATGTCTAAATCCTAATGTGCAACCTATCCATTCTTTATCTTTTAAAAAATTAAAATCAAAATCTTTTAATGAATTGCCGTTTCCGACCACAAAGATATCTTTTTTCATATTTAATTAATTAATATATTTTTATTTTTAATTATTTTGCTTGTTTCACTATACTTCCAGTTGAACCTATATCTTGAACTGCTTGTAATTTTTGCTGTGGTGCTTCTGTTTGCTGTGCTGTTTTCACTTTTTGTTCTGCTTCTTTTGGTTCTTTTGCTTCACCTATTAAATTCTCTACTCCACCAGCCAACCCCGCTATTCCACCTAATATATTTAATGCTACACCTACTGGAGCACCGACACCAGTTACATCAAGAGCAGTTCCAATTCCTTCAAGTGTTCCAGATGCTATATTTAATATATTTGCTCTTCGTTCATCAGCATCTTTTCCTACAATCTTACCAGCATCAATATCTTCAAATACATCATATAATCCTTGTCCCACACTTGCTACTGTTCCTGCCACTCCTAATTTTCCATATTTAGCAGTTCTTTCAGCAATACTTTTTCCAACAGCAACATCACCCTTTAATGATTCTGATAAATCTTGTAATGTGCTAGTTGGATATGAACTTCTTAAATTTCTCATAACTGAATCAGGATATTCTATAAGATCTCCAAAAGCATCTAAACCTTCATTAATTGCCTTTGGTGTTGCTTGTATTACTTTTCCTACTGCCTGTATTGATTTTCCCTTACTGGATACAACACCGAATCCACTTTGTGCTGTTGTTTCTAATTCTCTAACAGGTTCATTTTTTTTTAAAGCATCAACTTCATCTTGTGCTTCTTTAACTCTTGCTTCTTTTTGTAATCTGCTTTGTAAGTTTGATGCTTCAATCTGACGATTCAAATTTGCAATACTTTCATTATAATCCATTTTAATATTTATAAATAATAAAATTTTTATTTTAAATTAAATCTATTTTTATAATTACCATAGAATTTTATGACTCCAATATTTTGCTGAATTTTTATCGTTTGTTTGTCCGTGTCTTGAATAATATGCTTTCTTACGAACTGGATCACCATGATCTAATGATTTATAATGTCCTAATTTATCTTTGAATTGTTGATATCTTTTATCACCAAAATGAATCAATCTTTTTTTCCCATTCTTCATAACATATACAGAATATTTTTTATTTTTTGCTTTTGAAACAAAAGGTTTATATAGAGGTTTATCCATTTATCATATCTATTTATTTTTTTTTATAAACATATAATAAAATGAAAATACACGATTCATATTCAAAAAAAGATTTAGTTAAGATAATTCAAAAATTAAATATTCCTAATATTAATTTAAAATTAACAAGATATGAAATTGTGAAATTATTATATGAAGTTTGGGATGAATATAATTTATCTTTTTTATCAAAAGAAAATAAAAATAAATCTTTGAGCATCCGTCAGAAAAATGATATAATACTTAAAGCACAACAAATTATATCTCTACATAAAAATGGATTTATGATTGAAAATTCATGTTATAATGATGATCTTGAAGTTGTTAATGAATGTAAGTATATTGCTAAATACGGAGATATATCTTCTGTTCGTAGAGCAATTAAATTTGTTAATAATCATTATAACCTCACCATCAAACCAAAATTATCACAAGAAATTCATGATAAATTACAACATAAAGAACAAATAAGATTAAATTCAATCAAAACTATCTCCGTCAAATCAGGTAAATATCAAATCTCATTTGATTAGTTTAATTTCTCAAAAAAAAAATCTAATATATATATATAAAATGACGAATTATAAGGAAGGAAAAATTTATGCTATGATAAGTGAAAAAACGAATTTATGTTATGTGGGTTCTACAACTCATACTTTAAATCAAAGATTAATTAAACATAAAACAGATTTAAGAGGATTTTTAGGAATAAATAAAAAATATAGAAATTATCGTGGATCATTTGATATATTACTTCAAGATGATTTTAAGATGTATTTATTACAAAAATATCCTTGTAATTGTAAGAAAGAATTAGAACGACAAGAATCAAAATGGATATTTAAGATGACTAATTATTTTGAAGTAACAAATAAAAATATTCCATCAAGTTTAGGTTATGATGATTTAAATGATATTGAAAAATTAGAATTTTAAATACCTACTGATTTCTTCCATTTTGGTTTTCCATATTTGATTGCTATATCTTTATCTACTTTTAAGGCATTTCCACCAGTTAATACCGATGCTAATCTTGATAATCCCCAACTGAATGGTGTTTGGTTTGGTCGAGACCCTGAACTGAAGAATGCACCTTTTCCTTTCTTAATAATCATTTCTCTACCAGTTTCAGATATTAAATTTTTAGTTATAAATTCTTTATCTGTAATTTTTGTTCCATATTTATCTTCAAACTTTTTAACATGAGAACTTCTTTTTGATTCAAATCCTTTAACTTTTGGACGAGGTTTGCCTTCAAATATACTTTTAATTTGTTTTCTTCTTTCATATGCCTTTAGACCTTCTACATAAGATTTAGGAACCATTTTAGATTCACCTTTATAAGTTATTTTTGTTTTTTCAACCATTTATATATTAATCAAATATATTTTTAATTTTAAGAAGATTATTACTATTTCTCGGATCACCTCCCCAAGAATTTATATAATTATATTTTTCTTTAACTTGTTCTTTGATATTTTGATATCTTTTTTTAGAATTCATTTTATATCTTTCTTTATGAATTTTATGATATTTATCATCATATTCTTTTTTATTAAAAATATGTTTTTCTTCATTAATACAATTATTAGTATTTTGTATCCAATAAGATTCTCTTGATATATCATCAGTTTCTTCAATTAATTCATATCTCCAATCATTATTTTTTAATATTATTTGTGATGAACAATAAGTACCTCTTTTAAAATCTGTTCTATGTCCTGATATTCTACTTGATAAATATTTTTGTTTTGTTCTTCCTATATAAATATTATTATTTGTATTATCAATAATTTTATAAATTTTATACATTTATTTTTAATTATTAATTTAACTTTAATTCAAATTTTATTTTTTATTTTCATTTAATACCTGAGATACTATGTCAAATCTTGTATCTGGTATTTGTTTAGTAATTTTATAAATTACAGATGAAGC
>Ga0208794_1001408_pt1 | contig 10712 bp, 17 predicted proteins | sample 32_taG_FD_184106 | JGI IMG/M metagenome (GOLD analysis project Ga0208794, IMG submission 184106) | Marine viral communities from the Gulf of Mexico - 32_GoM_OMZ_CsCl metaG (SPAdes) (version 2) | ecosystem: Environmental > Aquatic > Marine > Oceanic | place: Atlantic Ocean: Gulf of Mexico...
ACTACCAAACCCAGGACCTATAATAGCACTCTCAAATTCATTGGTATATTGTTTTGCCTTTTCTCCTACGAATTTATATGTTAACATGACATTCTTTACACCTGCTCTACGAAGAGCTCTTAACTGTGTACGATTATTGGCATTAAAAAAGAACTTCATTCCTTTTCTCCTCTAGTATTGATTTGAGTTTAATTTGTTTCTTATGGAATTTTCTAAATGATTCACTTGATTGAGGTATAGTAATATTGTGTAAATCTAATTCCTCTATTTTCTCTAGTTTCTGTTTGAGTTGTTTGATTTCCTCATTAAGTTTATGAATCAAGTCTTTACAATGACCAATACAATTTTCCTTTAACTCTTTGTTTTCTTGTTCTAGTTCTTCACTCATTCCTTCTTCTCCTTCTTTTCTTCACTCCACATTTTCATATCTCAACATCTCCATCTGGTTCAACCATATAATCTAATGGATTATCCTGTAATCTCTTTTTTTGTTTAGCCATCTCTATTACATCTGGTGCTTTGGTTAATTCATATAGATGTCCCTCGACCTTGACTAGTAATTCATTAGTGAATTTAATCTCATCTAATATCTTATTCATTATTCTAATCAATCTCTTTTCACCTTTACCCTATGTCCTGGAGCCTTATGTTCCATTACTACTTTATTAACCTCTGGATGTGATCTCTCTGTCCACATTGCCAATGGTCCGCATGTTGTGCATTTAATTAGAATCATCTTTACCTCCGAAACATTGACCTATAAAGGGACACATACCATCACAGAGATAACATCTGGTTCTCTCAGGCAACTCCTTACTCTTTAACGATTCCTTGATAGTCCGGGCATTAGTTACCATCATGTTTAGGTACTCCTCGGGCTTGCCAAGTTTATATGTTATAGGTACTGGAATATCCCTCTTGTCCTTGCTTATACTATTACTGATATAAATATTACATCCCCGCTTTGCATCTCTACCGTAGCATTTATTAAGTAGAACACGATAACAGTTAATCTGTGTTATATGTGACTCACTTGCTTTAGCATTTGGTCTGGAGAAATAATCAATACTACCTGTAGTTTTCTTATCTATAATTATTAGTTCACCATCTACTTCTAATAGATCATCAGCACTACCATATATAATATCAAGGTGTTTAGGGTCATCTGGATCCATAGCTTTGGCTTCCTCATATGTTACTGCCTTGTCTTCCTCATAATTATAACCAAAGAATAGTTCATTGTCATCTGGATTAGTTGATAAGTTAGTAACCTTATGTACTGCCTGTCCATAGAACATTGACTTCATGTCCTCTGTTGTCATTGATTTGTATTGGGCGGGAATAAATTTATTATACATAACATTCCTCATACAAGGTTTAATCAAATCAGATACATGTATAACACCAAGACGTTCTGTACCCATTGCTACCATCTGTGCTTGACGATATGCAAAATAAGCTGCCTTATCTACATCAGAATTCAGTACCAATATCGTCCTCCACTATAACATACATACTGCTACATTTTGTACAGTTATATGTAACCGCCATTTCTGCTTTAAACAGATTAGGATCAACAAATGATTTCCAATTACAATGTTTGCATTTAAAATTAAAATTCATACTTATATTAAGTAAATACATTATATAAATCTACCTATATTTACATCAACTGAACCTATATGCCCATTTATAACAACCCTTCCTGAAAATATATTATCTTTTAACATTTTGACATTAATTGGTTCTACTTTATGTTCTAATTGAGCAGAGAATAATATTAATTGATTATGTTTTGGTTTTATTTTTATTATTTTGTTATCACTATATTTCAATAATAATTCCCCTCCATCATAAGTTTCTTTTTGCATTATATTAATTGGTAAAACAAACGATAATGTTCTACCGTTACAATAATCTCTATGCCATTCATAATTACCACCGTCATTATACACTGTTAATTGTGTTTGATGATTAGTTGTAAATTTCATTGTTTGAAATGTATATGATGATGATAATCTCTCTAAATCTACTAACAAATTCTTCGAAAACACCGTTTTGGTTATTATAGATAATATATCAGATTTATGTCTTTCATTTATATAGAAAGTATCTAAATATACTCTATTATAATCAGTTTTTTTGTTTTCCACATTAACATCTCTTAATATCAATGGTTTTAGTTTATACATTTCTTCATATATTAAATTCAATTCATCATCAAATAGGATATCGTCAATTAAAAATATATCTTCGTTTATTTTATTAATATTCATTTGGATCACTTTTGTATAAATCATTCCTTGCCCATGCATAAGGTCCATCTCTGTTAACATAATGAAAGAATGTTTGTACATGTTCTTTTCCTTCAAATTCATTCCTCCAATGTGTTACTTCACATCCTTTATATAATAAAGCGTCTCCTGGGTTTAATTTTATTTCTACATCTTTACCATTAGACTCAACCCATATTGACCAAGGATCACCACTTATGTGTAATGTTATACTTATTTCACAAGCTTTTCTATCTACATGTTTTTCTAATACACATTTATTAAGGTATATTCTTGACCAGTTATATGTGTTATATAATCTAATACCTAATATCTTTTCAATTTTTTCCCTTACTTCTGTTTGTGTTCTTTCAATATATAAATCCTTTGTAAAAGAATAATTATTTTCTGGTATTTGATTATCTCCATATGAACTTCTATTTTTTTTATGTTCTAAATATAAATAATCATTGATATCTTTTATTTTTTTATCATCTACTATATTTTTTAATATAATATACCCATTGGTTTCAAAATCATTATTCATATTCTACCAATCCAACAATTTAAGCTAAATCTACCATCTTCAAATTTATTTGATGATTTAGTTGGTGTTACAGCGTGACCTAAATATGATGGAAAAATAACACCCATGTTATTTTTTGGTGTTAGAGTTAAACAATCACCTTCATCTCCAAGAACTTTTCCATTTAATATTGGTAATTTTGAGAATTTTATGTCACCACCAGTAAATTTTTTTGGTTCTTTATTCACATAATAAACAAATGTTATGATTCTTTCATCTGTTCCGTTTAAAACATCAGAATGAAAATTATACTCTTGACCATTACATCCATATCTACTTACTTGTGATACATGATAATTGGTGTTCATGAATTTATTCATTGGATATGGGGATGATGTTAATAGTGATCTTATATTATCATTTTTAAAAAACTTATCTATACTTGTTAATAATACAGATTCTTCTCTTCTACCACCATATATATTATCAAAATATGATACTGTGTTACTTCTATAATCTTTATCTATAACAGAATTTCCTATTGTGCTATCAACAAAATTACTCTTGTTTTTTATTATTTCATTGAATATATCTTCATTTGTATTATCAGGGAAGACGTTATCTATGGTAAATAAGTTAAAATCTTCGTGATATTTTATATCCATAATATTTTATATTGTTTTACATATATAAATGTTACAACTCATCCAACATTTTTTTTGTGATATTAAAAGGTAAAATATCCTTATTTGATAGTATAAAATATTTTCCTATATTTTCTAATTCTTTTCTAAGGATTTTATTCATTATTTGTGATACTTCTTCATTGAAAGGTGTATCATTAAAGGGTGTATCATTGTTTTTTAGTTTTTCTATTCTTTTTAAAGTAGATACTACATTGGTTATACTTATTTGTAGTTTTCGTGTATATTCTATCATGGAGTAGTTATTTCCCCTGAATCTAAGAAAATTAATTGTGTTGTTCCAGCCTGACCTGGGTTTCCAGGATTACCAGCTGAAGCTGATGCTCCTGGCGTCACAGTACCAGGTGCTCCTGGTCCTCCAGATCCATTAGGTCCTGGTGGTCCTGCTGGTCCTCCTGCTCCAGCAGCTCCCCTTCCTCCAGCAGCTCCTCCAGCTCCACCTGAACCAGCTGCAGATGATATAGTACCATTATTTACATAATTTTGTTCTGTTGTAACTAGTAAAATATAACCTCCATTACCTCCACCTCCTCCTGAACCTCCGTCTCCAGGTGCTCCTCCTCCTCCTCCACCACCAGATGCAGATAATCCACCAGCAGTACCATTTGATCCTGTCGAAGCACCAGTTGATAACCCACATGCACCAGGTGAACCATTTGCACCGTTCACTGTTATTACACCTGTGCAATTTACAACGATATCTCTAGCATATATTATAATAGTTCCTCCACCAGCTCCTCCAGCTCCACCTGCTGCTCCAGGTGCTCCTGGTCCTCCATTTCCACCTTTACCTGCTGATGGCCATCCCGATCCAGATGCTCCTCCTCCACCACCAGATCCAGGTGTTCCTCCACCACCTCCACCACCAGCACCATTTGCTGTAGGTGAACAATTCATCAAACATAATAAATGATTCCAAGGGGCACCCAATCCACAACCTGCTGCACCGCCACAACCACCAGAAGATGCATATGAACTACCACAACCTCCACCTCCACCACCTGAACCACTTGGTCCTACACATGGTGAACATCCACCTATACCACATCCACCACTTCCTCCAGTTAAACATAATAAATCACCAGCTCCTCCATTACCACCATCTCCACCGTTTCCAGCTACACCACCTGGATTTCCAGGATTACCTGGTTGCCCTGGTCCTGGGGATCCTGGTCCTCCGGAACCTCCACCACCTCCTCCTCCAGCTGCTCCTGCAGCTCCAGCAGCTCCTCCTTTACACTCCATTGTTATTGTACCATTAACTGTAAGTCTACCTCGCACAAATATTTTCAACGGATTTACAGATGATGTAAGTGTAGCACATGTACAAACAGTTAAATTATTATAATATGTTGTAGCCGTCAAAGTTGTTGTTCCACATGTTAATATTGTATTACATGTAGAATTACCAAATAACCAACCATGCTGTTGTGTTATTCCATTATATGTGTCATAATCAATCCAAGCTTTTTGATTAATTGTGGTTACTGTAGAGCAATTTGTTATTACATTTGCCAAATTCATAGAATCAGCTGGTACTGTACCTGTTGTATTAGTAGAAAACACCCACCCTTGAGGTTCACATGAAGGATCTCTACATATAGTTAAATAAACATAAGTTGTATCACATGCTGCTAAACATGAAACAGAACATGTGGTTGAGTTGTTCAGATGTAGTCCTTTTAATCTTGCATTACCTGCTGCTATATTTATTGATAATCCACAGCCTGCAGTAACATCTAAACCACACACTATATAATCTTTTAAACCCATATTTGGACCAAAATATTTTTCCCAATCACTAGCCTCTATTGTTTTGGCTGATGTGTTATCTGAACGGGGAATAAGTATACGAGTCATAATGTTAACTGCCACTCCACAATAGCTCTTTTAGTTGCATCTTTAACCAGAGGTGTTCCATCTATCTGTCTAGCCCAAAGACTAGAGCCTTCCGCTGGACTGTTACCAGGTGTACCTTGGTCATCACATAACCCTATTTCATTCCATGTAAAATTAGCCTGAGAGAATCCAAAATCTGCTGTTACAAATAATGTTGGTCTAACATATGTCTTATCTGCTGTTGATATATCTGTCCATACTTTGTTACTTGCTGCTATTAGATCTGTATCTGTTAATGCTGCTGCTTGGGTGGAGTCTCCGACTCCTATGCCCCCTGCCTCACCGAAACAGGATAGGCCAGTACCTCCTATTCTTTTTAATATACTATCCTTACCTACATTAACTATTAAATTATCAAATGTTGTATCCTTAATTAAAATATCCTTGTTTCTATCATCTGGAAAATCTGGATTCTTTTTCCATGCCTTTATATGTACACGTCCTTTTAATGCTTTTAAACGTTCTTCGGCCATATATATACTATTAAAAAGAAATATATAAGATTTGCTAGAATCTTTGATAGCCTATTAAATATACTACTAATCCGGCTGTTCCTGTTCCAGCTACATCAATATCAAATGTCATAACTCCATTAATATCCATAGTATTATCTGATATTACTGGTGCTACTGCTGCTGTTCTAGAGGTTTTTTCATTGGCATCTATGGTTATTTCTGTGGATAATATATCTAAAGCATTCTGTTGAATCTGAATAGTAGGTGTTCCGCATGTAGAAGCTGTTGCTACAGTTGCCATTACATCTGTAAGTGTGAAACAATAAGGCATTTGAAATTCATATTGACCGTCACCTGTTCCTACTGCTGTACAGTTGTCTCCAAATCTAATCATAAATGTTTCTCTAATAGCCCTAGGTTGATACCTTGAACATGTTGCATTATATTGTAATATGTCTCCAGCAGAGCCACAGGCATCAGTTAACGTATTACCACATGCACATGTAGGATCTATATCAAGTGTTTTATTCTTAACTGTCGCTGTAGTATCATTAAGCATTAGTATATCATTAGCTGTTAATGTCGGTATTTTTATTGTCCTATTAGCCGCTAAAGTACAGGTTATTATTCTAAAGTTAAAACATGATCCCTTCGCCTGAAAATATTCTGCTGTATTTCCACATGCATCTGATTGCCATTCCCAGGCATTACATTCCTGTACACATACTGTTGAAGTACAGTAACATGTTATATTTACATTCTGATTATTAAATAGTCTAGAGAATCTCCTTAAATCAGGAGCACCAAATATGACACAAGTTCCTGCACATGTATCAGTTTTCTCGGGCCAATTTGCCATATATATATTATTAAATCGGTATTATTATAGATTACTCTAAGACTGTCTTGGTTTGATTCCTAGATTTCTCGGTATTAAAGTCCATACTGGCTATTTGGGTTTCTACTAAATCTGCTAGAAATATAGGTACTTTTATTTCTTGGTGTATATTAGGTGCTATCTCAACCTTAAATAATGATGTAAATGAATCTTCTTGATCAATTCTAATTACTTTTGCCATTGTACTATTCTTTCACTCCTAATCTTATAAGTATTACCTTTTTTATCTGTATATTCTTGTAGGGTCCTCCACCTCCAACATTCATCACAATACCTTTTATCACACCCACATTCGCATATATTTGACTCATATTCATCATGTCTTAGTTTGGCAACGAGGCATCTATCACACATATAAACATCGCCTATATTATAATAATCCATTTTAATCAGTTCCTAATGCTGAAAGGTTTGAACCTGTGTTGTATGAACCAGTATTATCATTGTCATAATCTATTTGTGTTAAGGCATCAGTAGTGGCATCTTTTCCGACAAATTCTAATCTATTAGGTGCAGTTGTTGCTCCTGCTGTTGAAGCATCTGCCACAAAAGTTATTATTAATTTTTCTTCTGACGAATCTGCAAAAACATAATGGATTGCAAAATCATCTTTATCATTATTTACCCAAATATCATAAAATCCTGCTGAGGTTGATGTTGAATCTGTTCCACCATCTTGATTTTTTCTATAAGCATACGCACTTCCAGCAATACCATCATTATTGAAATTCATTTTTTTTCTAACGTTTCCACCTGTGGCAAAAACATGAGACATAAACTGATTGAATTTTAATGAACCTAAATCTGCAATTTGTAATTCATCCCCACTACTACTTAACGTATCAGGAGTTCCATTCTTAGCCCATGCCATTAGTCAGAACCCCATACTTTAATAGTTGACTTTGCAGATTTTGTATCAGAACCATTTGTTAACATTTGAATTGTGTCAATCTGGTTACTTGTATTATCCCATTTTCCTACCCATACTGATCTATGTGGAGCATTGGCTGCTCCTGCTCCTGTATTATTTCCACCAATCCAAGCCATCATTAGTTTTTCGTTTGAAGCGTTATTGATGATGAACATATTTCCAAATTCCTGTTCTCCTGGATCAAGTGTTGATGCGTTTAAATCCCATTTATCAGCACATGTTGTTGTTCCATCGCATCCCCCATTTATTGAGTATCTTATTGAATAATTAGTGCATGAATCTACAGTACAATTACCTACTCTCATTTGTGAAAATGCGTAAGGACTATCTGCATCTATATACCATTGAACCCATAAATATTTTCTAGCAGTAAAGGAAACATCTAATGATTCGCCAGTTGAACCACTTGCTGTATCTGATCCTAATTCATGCCAAAAGTTGTTAGTATGTGTATCTGACTCATCCCAACCTAGAACTACTACTTCAGAACCACCAGCAAAACTACCACTATTAGTATTGACAACATTAACAGAACTTATAGGGTTTGATGTTTGTGCGTGTTTACCTACACCATTTTGTCTATCAGGAGCATTTGCTTCTCCTGCTGTATCGTTATGAACACTAAAAAATTGAGCTAGTTTTTCCGATGAAGATTCATTTGCCAAATAACCTACTGTAAATATTTCACCTGAACCATCCAATGAACCACTACCTGATGTCATACCTTCACAACTAGAAGTTACCGTAGCATCAGTACATCCATTATAACTGTTACGATTAGCATAATTTGAACATGTATCTGAATTTAGTCTATATCTTTCTAAAAGAAACCCAGAAGTATCCCCAAAAACATTAGATAAAACCATATAATATCTTTTATCATCTAGTGAATTTATATCAATATTATCAGAAGTTCCACATAAAGTAGTTCTTCCTAGTTCTACCCATCCGCCTACTGGACAACCACCACCACCGCCACCTAAATTATGTGCTGTTGACCCTGATATAATACTAGAGTTAAAAAACGGTAGACTCATGTAGCTGTACCTTGTGTTATAGATACTCTTAGATTTACCCCTATTATCTTACAGTCTCCTGCTAGGTTATCTGATGCTGTATCTCGTGATAGTTTGAATAATATAGAGTCCCCCGATGTCGGTGTTGAACCTATGGTTATAGCTGAACTGAAACATGTTTTATTAATATCATTCTGTGCGGTGAATGTATCTGTAACGTTCTGTGCTGTTCCAAAAGTAGCTGAGCCTATTGCATCATCATCTGTTAAAGCAACACCTGCTAGATCAAAGTCTATCGTTTGACATGCAGCACCACATGCATTTGTCCATAATACCTGGAATTGTACTGTACAATAATCCCAGTTTAGAGGTGGATGCCATAAGAATTGAGCATCTTCTGAAGTACAAGTATCAAAGTCTATAGTTGTTATATACTTATCAGTTACTAGTGAAGTGTTAATAGCTGCCCCTGGTGTAGGGTTAACTGACCAAGCACCTGCTGGTATCCATATTTCCTGAGTACCAACTACCTTATCATTACCTTTTAAATTAGTTACTGTTATTTTTTTGGTTGTAATAGGACATGTTGCATCAACTATTGCTAAAACGTCATTTGTATCGCATGCACATGTAAGTGCACATAATGCAGAAATTTTAGTATCAGCCATCTAATCCGAACTCTCCAATTTAATATTATCACCATCTTCTTTAAGTATTTTATCTCCATTTTCAAGTAATAAGAACTCTATCACAGGAGGTGATGTGGTATATCCTGAAGACGTAAATCCTGAATCTGTAAATCCTTGTACATCTACACATGTTCCATAAATATCTCCTCCATTGTATATACTGACATTATATGTTCCTGGTGAGACAACAGTTACAGTTATACAATCTGCTATGCATAAGGTTTCCACGAAAACAGTGCCACATAATGCACCTTCTATGATATTTACTGTATCTGTCATACATAATATCTCCTCTAACTGCTCTGAACATCTGATTTCTTTTACCTCTGTAATAGCTGATTCCAAATCGTGTAGTTTTTCGATAATCTGTTTCTCATATTCAAGATCATCAAATTTAAACTCACCTACCAGTAACTCTGTCTTCATATCAGGGTATCTCCATACCAATGATTTTATAACAAATGAACTATCTATACCTTTAATATCATTTACCACTCTTACTACATCTCCTTCTGTTAATGAGTTCTTCATGACTGGTAATTCTAATTTTAGGGATGTCCTGATTTCTTTAAACCTATTTAAATAACCATTGATAAACCTTATACCATCATTTCTTGTCTTAATCCAAGGCATAACCAATCTCTTACTGTGTCTACCATATAGATCAATACTAGAGTTCTTTTCTCCCCTGATAAGTAGAGGTAATTCATATCCATATTCAACTATTATATTACAAGATCCACATGCAGGAGCACATGCAAATGTGATCGTCTTATTCAATACACATGTGTTATAATCTTCCTCTGCTGTTTGTTCAACACATGATATTAATACCCTACTTGAAGTTGCACCATGTAGTAAAGTGAATTCTGTTGTACATCCATTACCACTGAATGTCTCTACTGTTTGATATTTTTTGTTTTCTCCTATAACCAATAAATCATTAACAATTTCTGTATCATCTTCTACACATTCAAAGTTTCTAATATCTACACCATGAGTAAATGTAAAACATGTATTTCTAAATGCTGAGTCATGTATATGAAATTGATTAAGTGCATCTGTATTGAATGTTCTTCCTGTTAACTGTGTTAAATCCCTTATTATATCTATTAATTTTCCATCTGCATTATATCTTGATATTATAATACCACTACATGTTCCATGTATATGAGGTATTAAATCAGTATTAGTTCTAACCAAATCCTCTATAATAAATTCAGGACTTCTACAGTTATATTCCTGGGCTCTTACCTCTACTATACCTAATTGTTCTCCGAATGATTGAGCTATTACATTCTTTTTATCTATTTCTTTAGTG
>Ga0208794_1001409_pt1 | contig 10712 bp, 14 predicted proteins | sample 32_taG_FD_184106 | JGI IMG/M metagenome (GOLD analysis project Ga0208794, IMG submission 184106) | Marine viral communities from the Gulf of Mexico - 32_GoM_OMZ_CsCl metaG (SPAdes) (version 2) | ecosystem: Environmental > Aquatic > Marine > Oceanic | place: Atlantic Ocean: Gulf of Mexico...
AATGGAAAAGAAATTAGTAGAACAACTTTATGAAGAACTTAAAAAAAGAAAACTCTTTGAAGAAGAGGAAGATGAGGACTTTAATGGTAAGGTGTCAGATGAAGAGGATGATGATGAAAACTATGAAGATGACGAAGAGAGAGAAGAAGAGGAAGAAGAAATAGAGGGTAATGAAGACTCATTTGAATCAAATGATGATTTTTGTGATATGGTTTGTAATATACTACATTCTAGAACTCAAGCGCATGTTTACCACCTACAAACAAAGTCTTACGCTGAACATAAAGCTTTGAATGAATATTATGATGATATTGTACCAGTTTTTGATGGAATAGTAGAAACTTATCAAGGTAAGTATGGAATTATAAAAACATATAAAACTATAGAAATTAAACAATATAAAAGTTGTAAAAACACAATAGAGTTTTTTGAAAATCTTTTAGAAATTATAGAAGATAATAGAGGTTCAGTTGAAGATAGTTATTTACAAAATCAAATAGATATGGTACAAGAATTAGTTAATTCATTATTATATAAATTAAAATTTTTAAAATAATTTAAAAACTTTTTGTTTTATTAAAAATAAAATACTATATTTGTCTTATTGTTTAACTAAAATATATAAAAGACATATGGCAACAAAATCAGGACACAAAGGACGTTACATCACAAAAGTTGGGTTCTATGACATTTACGCAAAGGACACACACAAGAAAACCAAACTTAGAGGTAAAAATGCACAACCACAAGTTGAGTCAACAGTTTATAATCTTTACCATGGCAAAAAACTATCTGAGGTAAATATTAAAACTAAAGAGCTAGCGGTTGAAAAAGCAAAAGAACTTTTGGGTGAAAAGTATAAAAGTGTCTACTCACTATAGATGATAAACCGGAGAAATCCGGTTTTATATTTTTATATTTGTCAATCAAGATGGCATAAAATCATCACCATCAAAATACATATAATTAACACCAAAATCATATTGTAAATATTTAAGATATTTATTAACAAGGCCTGTAATATACTCTATAATTTCCCAATAACTAGTCATGTCTAATTCATCAAATTGTTCTAAATTCAACATACCTAAATGTGTTTCAATATTAGCTGATAAGATATAAAACCCATATGAAAAAGTATCTTCATCTCCAAATCGATAATCAGAATAGTCACTATAAATTTTTTTAATTTGAACTTCAAAAGTATCACCTATATCAAAATCAACATTACTATTAGAAATATCATCACTAGATATAACTAAATCTTTTAATTCTTCTATGAAAAGTTTATATGCGTTTTCTTCACCACCAACAAAATCAAAGTACCAATTATCAATTTGAATAATAAAATCACCCAAACCTTTTCTTATAGTATCAAGATAGTCAATTTTAGGTTTTTGACCACTTTTAACTTGAGACTCCCATTTTTTTAAAAAATACTTATGTAAGTTATCTAGCTTAACATCCTCATTCAATATTTTTTTTATGATACTACGCATATAGACATAAATACTTCAAAAAGTCATTAATAAACTTATACTTATTAAAAAACAAATTTATGGCACACCCTTTAATTCACGCAAAAAGTTCAGTTAAAAAATATGGAGGAAAAGTAGAAGATTACATACACATACACAATTGGTTTGATGAAACAAAAGCCTGGGTTGGACATTCCACACATAGAATGTTTAGACATCACTCAGAAGGTATATTTGAATGTCAAAAAAAGTTTGGGGAATCATTTAAAAATAGTGATGGTAAAATAGTATACACAAGATATGTTGGTGAAGACCATGTAAAAGAAGATTGTTATAACTATATCCCAGCAGCAAAAGAATGGATTAAAGCAATTGAATCAAAAGAAAAACCAATGTGGATGATGAGAACTTTAAACCTTAAATTCGATGACTAAGTATTTATAATTATGGGAAAAAAATTTAAGGCTTTAATGGCTTATCTAAGAAGTTTTAAAAAAGACGAAATAGAGTTTAGTTGGTTGCATGACTCTAATGGTGGAGTCATTGAATGGCACTGGGGGGATAAACCAGTACCAATTATAGATAATCTATATGATATTGTTATTGAAATTGCAAGTTCACATCTAGATGAATTATTTGACTTAACTAAGAATTGTTATTCTGATACAGAAAGATATGATGTTGTATTAAAATTTTATCCTAAAAAAAGTAAAGCTATATTTTTATTATATCACGAAGAGTATGATCGAAATAGTACAACCCAAGAATATGCTGAAAAATTAGACCAGAACGATACATATGTTAAAAGGTTAAAAAATTTTTTTGACAGGGAGGGTATTGAATTTTGTAGAGCATCTTATTCTGGAAATTATGACGATGGTGATATTAATAGTGTAAGTTGTGATGGAAAAGAATTTACAGGTATAGGTAGTAGATTTGGTGGAAACCAAGATCGATTTATTGTTGAAGATGTACTATATGATGTATTAGAAAGAGGTTTTGGTGGTTGGGAACTAGATGATGGTTCTGATGGTTATATTGAAATAAACAAAAATTTAGATGTTCATATAGAACATAGTTGGACAAAATATGAATTTTATAAATGTGAAGATGAACTTGAAATAAAACTAGAAGATTTATAAGTATGAAAAATAAATTAAAAATGTTGTTTGCATACTTTAAAGCTCTTGGTGCTAACGGAGTTCATACTAGTATGCAAATTGAATGGGACAGTATTGATGATTGGGACGAAGAGTTTGAAATATATAGTGAAATTATATATGATAAAAATAAAGGTGGAAGGAGAGTTACAAGGTTTATTGAACCAATAAGACCCATAATTCAAATAATAGAGGAGTTAATTTCTGAAAATATGAGAGAAATCCAATATAATACAAATTTAGAGTGGGATGAATATTTTACATTATATATTTCAATACTTCCAAAAGAAAATAAACTTGTATTTGAAACTGCAAGTAGAGTTAAAATGTGGAATAAAAAAAGTCTTGATTTAAAATTAAGTAGTTTAGATGGTAAAAATCATAATTTTATAAAAAAGATACAAAATGGTGAAAACCCAATTAGTGGTGGCGAAAAGGTAACTAAAATAGATTATAATTTTGATGGTTATTATGATCATTATGATGTTTCTGACTTAGAATTAGATGACGAACTTTTATATATGGATACAGAAGATAGAGAAGGTTTCTGGGGCTTTGTAGACGAAATTCTATCATATAAACATGGAAGATATTGGACTGAAGATGGATCAGCTCAAGGAGACATTAGAATATGGGGAGACGATATTTTTCTCGAATATGAATATGGTTATTTTGACTGGGAAGATTCTGAATCAAAATTAGAAATAAAATTAGAAGATTATTAAAACATGAAAAACAAATTTAAAATATTAATGGCTTATTTTAGAGCATTCAAAAAAGACGAACTTGATTTCGAACTAGACATAGAAGATGAAATATATGTATATGATTTTGACATTTCTAGTTTAAGTAGAAATCAAGTAACAGAAACAATGGAAAATATTTTTGTAGAAATTTCTGAAGAATATGGTAAAGATTTTTGGGACGAAGGTCCTGGAAGTAGAGATGTTGACGCTTGGCAATACTATAGAGTTTTAGGAAGAATAAAACCATTTGAAAATAAGATAATTTATGATAGAGCGATTTTTACATATCGCGGATATGAAAATACAGGCGACCAATATGAATTTGAACAATATGGTAAAGGTGAACGGATGTATGAGGAATTTTTAAAGGTTAGAGAATTACTAAAAAAATCTAAAAGAAATAACTTTTATGTAGAATATAATGGAAGTGGTGATTCTGGCTGGGTTGAATTACCACCAGATTATCCAAGTGAACTTGAAGATATTTCGTATTATTTATTAGAACGCTATGGTGGATGGGAAATTAATGAAGGGTCACAAGGAAATATTGAATTTACCAGAGACTATATAACTGTTGACCATGAATGGAATACAGAAGAAGATGGTACTGAAGTTTTAGATATAATTGTAGATGAAGAATCTTTTAAATAATGAAAACAAGTATAATAGAAATTAGTAAAATAAAAAAAATGATGGGTCTTTTAATAGAAAGTGAGACACAAAAATCAAAATTTACTTCTAGTGATTTACGTAATAATAGAATGTTTAAAGATAAATTTTTAGAAATAGTAAAAAGAGTTTTTAATAAAACAGGAAACTGGGGAACGGCTAATAATCCAAGTATAGATTGTTACACAAATGAAGGTATTATAAACGTTTATACATTTAGTGATTATAGTGACAAATACAACGTACCAAGTTCTAATTGGTCTATAATTAATTTTTTTAATACAAATAGAATAATATTAGATGAACTAATTAAAATTTTTGATAAAACAAACCTAGAAAAAACAATAGATAATTTTTTATTATTTCTTGAAGAGTTTTTTGAAACAAAATTAAACACAAAAGAATTTGAAAATTTAGTTTTAACAAATTTACGTATGATAAAAAAGGGTATTGGTGGAGAAGTTAAAGTTTTTAAAGATTTAAAAGAAAAACTAAAAATTAATGGTAATATAATGTTTTGTCCTGGATCAAACGCTGATACAAGAAAGGGAATTGATTTTGTTTTAACAAGGGGAAACAAAACAGCATCATTCCAAGTTAAACCATATCTTTTTATAAATAAGTTCCCTAACGCTACTAATGTTATAGTTAAAGACTATCCATTAAAGGGATATCAAAAAAAGAATGTAGATTATTTAATATTTGAAAAAGGTAATGATTATTATATTATAGAAAATGACCCTGTTAATATAAAAAAGATTAAAACAAAAAAAGATACTGAGGTTTATGGCTTACTATTTAAGTCATTACCATTACAAGCGGATGAAATTGTATTTAAATAGATATTTATTATAGATGAAAATATTGATAAGTGAAAAACAGTACGAGACTGTAAAAAAGAAAAGGTCTAATAATGAAATTAGTATTGAATTACTAAAAGAAGCTAATGATTTATTAAGTGAGGCTTTAAGAGTTGTTGAGGCCGCAACACAGTTCTCAAATCAAGACAATAGTCAAGAAGCAACAGAAGAACTTATTAGTATTAGAAGAGACATAGCTTGTGGTGCCAATAAAGTGTGGAATTGTCCAGATCCAGATTCAGCAAACATCGTTGGTAGAATAAATCAAGTAATTGAAATGTTAGAAAATGAAAATATTAATTACTGAAAAACAAGCAAAAGAATTATTTGGTGATAAAATCAAATGTAAATGTGGTCATTCTTGGACCATTGAAAAAGAAGATAACAACCCTAATTTATGTCATATGTGTGGTTGGAATGGTAAGTTAGAAAAGTATGAAGACAATAAATTATTAAACTGGTGGCAAAAAAAATTAAAAAATGAAGATAGTAATTAGTGAAGCTCAGTTAGAAAAACTTTTAAAAGAATCAAATGAAGAATTAAAAGTTTTATTTGTTGGTGATAGTCATAGTGCTGGAAAAGGTTGGACCTGGAATTATTTAATGGATAAAGAACACCCAGAATGGGATATAAAACACATAGTAGAAGGTGGAAAAAGAACTAGTTGGATGCTACAAGAACTAACAAAAGAGTTAGAAAATGAAAAATATGATTTAGTTTTTATACTTGGTGGTGGTAATGACATTATGTCAAAAACACCAATACAAACACCAATTAAAAATATACAAGAAATGGTTGATTTAGTTAATCAACATGGTGGTACACCAATTGTATTGGTTGGGTTTGACAATGAAACAATATATGATCCAGAAAAAGTAAAACCAACAAAATATTGTGATAAAGAGTGTATGATTGAATACAAACAAAAAAGAGTTAACTATCAAGCACAGCTAGCAGATAGTATTAAAAATGCTGTAATAATACCAAAATTAGAAGGGGATTATAGTTGGACAAATGATGCCATACATGCTGGAAGAAGTGGACACATTTTAATGAAAGACCACGTAAATAACACAATTGGTGATTTTAATAAAATACACACCAAAAAAGAGGTAGATTTAGGTTTAGATAAAGAAAATTTAGGAAAAACTAAAAAAGGTGAATTAATAAAACAACTAAAAGATACGTTAAAACAACATAAATCTAGTGATATACCCGAAGGTAGTATTTTTGATAAAATAATGGTTTTAATATTAACATTAATTGGAATACCATTAACAGGAGGACCAAAAGGAAAATTTAATTTAAAAGATAAACTTGGTTTTTTAAGTGGTAAAAAAGAATATAATTTTAAATCCAGTAGTAATAATGTTTCACCTAATAAATTATTAAATGATTTAAATAGTAAATTAAATAATAAAAATTTAGCAAAAGGTTTAGTAGCAAACGCAAAGGGTGAATCAGGATTTAATATACTTGCTAGAGGTGATGGTGGTAGTTATGCTAATAAAGATTCTGAAAACAAAAGAAGAAATGTTGGTGGTTATTGTTCGTTTGGTCTTTGGCAATATAACATATGTGGAGGTTTAGGTCTTAGTCTATTAAAATATTATGGAGTTGACCCAGATAATGCAAGTGACGAAGAAAAAATGGAGGTTTTAGAAGATTATGACAAACAAGTTTCTTTTATGGTTAATCACATAAAAGAAAAGGGTGTTGTTAGTGAAGAAAAATCAGTTAAAGAATGGATTAAATGGATTGTTTATAATATTGAGAGACCTAGCGATAAAGCTGGAGCTACCACAGCAAGAATAAAATATGCCGAAGAACTAGGATATGTATAATGAACTATAAAATAGAAAATAAACAATTAAAAAATCTAATCCAAAAACTGATCAATCAAACTTTGGATGAAATGGTAAAACCTTGTGAAAGGGCACTTAAAAATAATTTTCAAGACATACCAGATTGGGTAAACATACATGATTGTATCGATTTTGAAGAACTAGATGGTATTGTAGTAAACGATGTAAAAAAACATGATAATATAGAATCAAGTGATTACCACTACGTACTTGGCGATAAGAAATACCCGGTTTTTATAACTAATATTGATATCTTGTTTACGACAAGCTTTGCACCAGACTGGTCTGGCATTTTAAATTCTATCAAACAAAGGATTTTATATATGTACAAAATAATTATTCAATTTGAAATTGATAAAGAAATAAATCAAAGTATTGAATAATGAAATATAAAGTCGATAACAATCAATTAAAGAATCTAATCCAAAAGTTTGTTAATGCAACACTTTTAGAAATGGAGGAACCATGTAGAGAGGCATTTAATAATGATTTTTTAGATACACCAGACTGGTTGAACCCACATAATTGTATTGATTTAGATGAGTTAGATAAAATTATTGTAACACAAGTTACAAAATCAGAAAGTGAGGTAAAAATTAAATATCCATCATTTGATGTTAACGTTGATATATATTATGATACATTAAATTATAGAACAGCCTGGGAGGATTTTATGTGGCAAATTAGGGATAGAATCCAATCAAAGTATAAAATTACATTAAGATTCAAAGTAGATGATGAAATAAATACATATAAGAATCGTAATTGGTAATTACTAAGTATTTATAATAAACTATGAGAAAACTAATTAAACATATATTAAAAGAAACAATTCTATTAAAAGAGTCTGGAATTAGAGGTATAAAGGAATTAGCTAGAAGATATCCTAAAGCAAAAATATATTTTCACCAAGATTTAGATGGGGTTACAACAGCTCTAGGCATGAAAAACTATTTAGAACAAAATGGTATTGAAGTCGTTGATGCTGAAATAATTCAATATGGGTCAAAAGAGTTTGCAATCAAAAAACCAGACGCATCAGGTGATGTGATGCCAGTACTTGTAGATTTTGCACATGGTAAACCAATGTTTGAAATACACACAGACCACCACGATACACAAGCAGGTGCTGAAGACACACAATCAACAAGTTTTAGGTCCGCTAGGTCTAATGTAGAAACCATATCACAAACAGTATCACCAAAAGAGATTTTTCCAGCTGAAGATATTACATTAATATCAACTGTAGATTCAGCAAACTTTGTACCATATGACATAACCCCAAAGATGGTCATGAATTATCTTTTTAAATATGACAAGAATGAAAGTTTAAAAAGAAATAAAATGTTAATGGGTCTTATGGTTAATAAGTTATTGTTAGCATATAAAAACAAACCAAGATTTTTAGAAGAAATTGTATTAAATGCACAACCATCACTTTTAAGTATATTAAATAATATTAGAAGACAGGCAGATGAAAGAGGTTTAGCAACACCAGAAGAGATGACTCAAAACCAAGAAGCATATTTACAAAAAAGAAAAGAAGGTGGCGTTGAGACGTTTGGTAATATAATAACACAATATGGTATTGGTTCAGTATTTAAAGCTGGATCTTATGATAGGTATACACCATTTAGAAATAACCCAAATGCAGATTTCTTAGTAACTGGTTTTCCATTAGGTATGGTACAAGCATCTTGTAACCCATTTAAAAAGGATAGAGCTCTTAAAGGTGTTAATCTAGGGGAAATAAAAGATGAGGTGTTAGAACACTTCTCAAAGGAACTATCAAACCAAAAAGTAACATTTGGTGATTTAAAAAGAATTGCAGAAACTGAAGCGGATTATAAATCAGTTGGATTCACATTTAAAGATATGATGGCAATTTATGGTGATTCACCATCATTGAAAATTGAAGGGGGAAGTAAATTAAAGGAAATATTATCCGACATTTCAAATAGACTATTTAAAGATTTATCAAGGAAACAAAAACAATTACTAGATAGAGTTTATGTTAATGGACTTGATGTAATAAAAGCAAATAGTGGGGGACATAAATGTATTACAAATATATCAGGAATTAACTATCTATATAGAAATAAAAAAGACCCAAGACTTGATGATGTATCAGATGAATTAATGCCAATTGCAAATTATTTTGGTGACAATAGATTCTTAAATGATATAAGAGAAAAGTTATTAAAGTATGGTAGGTTATCTGATAGACAAATAGAGGTTGCGCTTAACCAGATTGAAAAAGAAAAAGGTGTAGAAGAAATCCAAACAAAAGATAAGTCATATGTTGATTTATTAAAAGAAATTCAAAATTACTTTGTTCAATTACTAAGAGAAAAAGTTGACCAAAGTAATGAAGAAGAAATGGAAGGGGAATTGAGTGAATATGCTAGAACATTAAAAAACGCGAGAAGACAAAATGTTGGAATAAGATTTCCAAAATCTGCAGTAAAAGCAAATCCATATAGATTTAGAAAATATAGTAGATTAAAAGAGTCTGATTTTGAAAAATACAAAATTCCTTCTGAAAAAAAAAAGGAAAGCATAAAAAAAGTAATAATTAAATTGATTGATAAAATTATGGTTTTATGGAGCTATAATAAAGACAAAACTAAAATATTTATGTTCGATAAAAATGATGTTTGTTTATTAGATTACGATATTAGTAATCAAAAATTATGGTATGACCATAAACTATATGAAGACCATATATTGAAAAAAATTAAGGTTGATTTCTATCTTGGTTCATTATTTAAAGAAGCAGTAAAAGAGTGGTTTGAAAATGAGTTTAAAGACGAAGGTCATAAGATTACAAATACATGGTGGGCATGGAGAACAGGGGGAGAAAATGAACCTCACGTTGAAGGTGCAAATATCGTAGTTTATGTTTCTAGACCAGACTAATATTTATTAAAATATGAAAATAATAATAACAGAAAATCAATTAAAAAGATTAATATTAGAATCTGATTCACCATGTCCTAAAGATAAAAAAGAAGACCAATTAATTACAATTAACGACCTTAAAAATGGAAAAACAATAAAAAAAGGTTATTGTAATAGTAATGAGAAATCAGCAGTAGTTTACATACAATCAAGATTAAAAAAACTAGGTGAATTAAATTGGAGTGGAAAATTAGGTTATTTTGGGAATAAAACAGTAGATGCTCTGTGTGATTTCTTAGGATATACTAGCTGTCCTGATACAATGGAATATGGTAAAAAAACTATTAAAGCTTTAGAAGATGGTAAAAAAACTAAAAAAAGTTTATTTGATAATTTATCAGAAGAAGATAAAGATGTTGTAACGACACTAATTGCTGAAGCAGGCGGTGAAGACAACCCATACGAAGGTATGCAAGCTGTTGCTAATGTTATAAAAAATAGAATTAATAGCCGTGAATTCAGTAAATACAAAACACCACAAGAACAAGTTATAAATAATACATATGATTTTAGTTGTTGGAATGATTATACTGTAAAAAAATCAAAAACAAAAGAAGAAGTATATAAAATGTGGAATGCTAAGGAACATAAACAATTAAAAAATGCAATAGAAATTACAAAAAACATTGACTCACTTAGTGATATTACAGATGGTGCTACACATTATTACAACCCAATTAAAAAGGGTGGGTTTCCAAAGAATTGGAAAAAAAAGAAAAAATACAAAAGTAATAAAAATTACATCTGGTATGAAGAATGGGAACCAATTAAGAAAATAGGCAAACACAATTTTGGAAAATACGTTATTAACAAATATAAGAAAACAGAAACTTAATATTTATATTTAATATGAAAAATTACATACTAACAGAAAGACAGATAAACGAGATAGTAAATCAACCAATGATTAAAAAAGGTATCGCACTTAAAATAAGTGATGATAAGGGTGAATACTATAAATCTGACTTAAAA
>Ga0208794_1001412_pt1 | contig 10705 bp, 4 predicted proteins | sample 32_taG_FD_184106 | JGI IMG/M metagenome (GOLD analysis project Ga0208794, IMG submission 184106) | Marine viral communities from the Gulf of Mexico - 32_GoM_OMZ_CsCl metaG (SPAdes) (version 2) | ecosystem: Environmental > Aquatic > Marine > Oceanic | place: Atlantic Ocean: Gulf of Mexico...
GCCGAGGACATGAAGGTCCGGCTGGAAATGGTCCTGGCCGAGCATGAGGCAGAAGCCGCGCCCCAGGCGCCGGAAATGCAACAGATTTCCGTCGATATGCTGCAGTCTTATGCCCTGGGGAATTATGCCCCCGGCGTCTTCTACGCTCCCCCCGAATTCCTGATCCGCGGCGAGGCCACATTTGGCCCCAGTCCTATCGGACTTGCCAATACCCCTGATTTTACCGCGTCCGAACTGGACCAGCTGCCTTCCCCAGTGCCCGCCAGATCCGGCGACCTCACCATTCCGCTGATTGGCATCGAGCCGGGCTCGGTCATCGCAGTCTTCTCACAAGCCATTAGTCTGTACGATAATGACATCTTCATCATGGGCACGCCGGACGAGCCGCTGACTTTCCGGTCGGGCGCCGACACCGGCCTGCTTGGCCTGCAGGCCGCGAGCAATGATGTGCTCGGCCCCATTGGCAACGGCCCAGGCATATCGCGCTATGACGATGTGCCCTTGGTGTTGGATGCGGTGGGCGCTACCGCCAAAGCCCACCAGTCCAATCCTGGCACCCAGTTCGAACAAGTCGAGTCTCTGACCGGGACCTATGTCAACGGCAAGATCGAAGAGGAAGTGCCCGATCTGGCCGATGCGCTGCCAAAGCATCTGCAGGAAGAGATCGAGGATGCGCCCGAGTCCCGCACCATCGAAGTCACGGGCGAGCAAGAGGCTCACATCCAGATCGAGAGCGACAACTCGCAAGGCTCCGTTACCTACAACAGCGGCGGCAACTTCCTGGTCAACGAAGCCGCTGTGCTCAACGGTGGTCTGGTCGGCACGCATTTCGTGGTCGGCGGGAATTTCCACCAGCTCGATGCCATCATCCAAACGAACGCCTTCAGTGATATCGACTATGTTAACGATGACCTGCCTCTGTCCACCAAGGCAGGTGGAGCGACCAACGCGGTCAATGTCGCCAGCTTCGTGCAGGAAACCTTCGATGCCGCCGGCGACAATGCCGAGGCCAATCCTGGTGTCATGCCGCAGAACTGGCAGGTCACCTGCGTTTCGGGCGACGTCATCTTCCTCGAATGGATGAAGCAGCTCACCTTCATGTCCGACCAGGATATGGGTGTGCTTACTGCCTCGGGCAGCGATGCCGTTGTCACCAGTGGCGAGAATATCGCCTTCAATGGCGTGAACTTCGCCAATATCGGATTGCTGTTCGATCTTATTCTGGTCGGTGGCAATGTCTATGATGCCAACGTCATCGTGCAGAACAATATTCTTTACGACAACGACACTGTCACCATGCTCGGTGCTGGCGACGACGGGGACTATCCTGCTTCGGGAGAGCTCAACACCAGCGGCAACCTGCTCTGGAACCAGGCCGTGATCCACAATGTCGGCGCCACCGAGGTAAAGTCCGGGATTTCCGATCACTACAAGGACGCCATGGACGGCCTTGCCGGTGGCAACAAATCCATGCCGGCCAGCTTCTATTCTGCCGAGGGTTTTGAGGGCATCGCGATTCCGCGCGTGCTCTACATTTCGGGTAGCCTCTATGATCTGCGCTATATCGAGCAGACCAATATTCTCGGAGACAGCGACTTTGTCGCCCTGCAGAAAAAGGCCTTCCTCGATGGGCAGCCCGTCACCGAGTGGAACATCGATACCGGCTCCAATGCCCTGGTCAACATTGCGGCCATAAAAGACTTCGACACCTATGGCGACACCATAGAGGTCGGCGGCAACCACTACTCCGACTCCATCCTGATCCAGGCCAATATTCTTCAGGCGCAAGGTGACGGAAGCGACGACGACGCTCTGGTGAGCGAGGTGGTTGCCTTCCTCGATCACACCGAAACGCTCGCCGATACCCCCGACTACGCCCTTGGGGGCACGACCCATGACGCGGCCCCGGTCGACCTCATGCAATCCGTCCTCGCGTAATTCAGTTTCCGGATAGAGCACATGACATTTGAGCACCTGAGCCGTACCGACCAACAGGCGCTGGGCCGTCGCTTGCGCCACGCCACCCGGACCCGGTCCGATCAGATGGATCAGATCATGGACGATATCCATCTGGCGGCCGCAGAACTCGATGAACTGGCCCGCGGCTATGCCCCCTCTTCACAGGCTGGAGAAGACAACACCGCGCAGCGGGCTGTCGAAGCACCCTCCCGTGCGGGTGGCAACACGCCCCCGACGCCCCGTGCCGTGTTGCGTCCCTGGCCGGAAGAAGCCGCCGAAGCTCCCCCCGAACATGCGGATCGGCCGGACACATTGGCGAGCACGCCAGCATCGGCCGGTCCAGCCGGGGCAGCCCAGCAGCAGCGTCCTGAGGGACCCCCGCCGCCTGGCACCGCGGCAGCAGAAGCCGAGCCGGCCCCAAAGGCCGAGCGCCAGACGGCTGCGGACCCGGAAGGGAGAACAGCTCCGGACCCGGAGCCCGCGCAGCAGCAAGAGGCTCGCGCCGAGTGGCCGCAACGTGAATTTCGAACGCCGGAGCCCGACAAGCCCAAAACCCGCGTTCCGCCCATCGTGGAGGGCGAGCGCGGACCGCTCAATACGTCCAGGAAGACCTCCTCTGGCGATGGTGGCGGAAAGGGAGTCAAAGGCTCCGGCAACGGAGGGGGCGGGGGTGGCGGCGGCGCGGGTTTTCACAAACGCGCCGCCCAGCCCAATTTCACCGAAAGCTTGGCCAAGGGCATGGCGGCGGTGCGCACCAATCTGGGCATCGTGATGTTCTTCACGGTGTTCATCAATATCCTGGTGCTGGCGATCCCGATCTATCTGTTCCAGATCTCGGACCGTGTGCTGACCAGCCGGTCGACGGACACGCTGGTCATGCTGACCGCGGCCGTGGTGGGCGCCGTCATTCTCCAGGCCATTCTCGACGCCGTCCGCCGCTTCATTCTCATGCGCACGGCAGTGGAGATCGCGGTGCAACTGGGTTCTCCCATTCTGAGCGCTGCTGCCCGGGCCTCGCTGCACAGCAATGGGCGCGACTATCAGGTCCTGGGCGATCTGCAGCAATTGCGCAGCTTCATTGTTTCGGGAACGCTGCTGTCCTTCCTCGACGCTCCTATGGCGCCACTGTTCGTAGCGGCGGTGTTTCTTATTCATCCCCAGCTTGGCCTGATTGTAATTGGTGCATCGATCTGCCTGCTGGTCATTGCCATGATCAACCAGCGCATGACGGCGCGGCCCTTTACCGATGCCAACAACCTGCTGAGCCGGGCAGCGCTGCACCTCGATTCCATGTCTCGCAATTCCCAGATCATCAACGCCATGGCGATGATCCCCGAAGTGGTGCGCATCTGGGGCCGGGATACCGCCGGATCGCTGCAGGCCCAGGTCAAGGCCCAGGATCGCAACATCGTCATGTCGTCCGTCTCCAAGGGTGTGCGCCTGCTCACCCAGGTCGCCATGCTCGGCTGGGGCGCTTTTCTTGCCATCCAGGGAGAGATCACCGGCGGCATGGTGATCGCCGGCTCGATCATCGCGGCCCGCGCCCTGACCCCGATAGAGGGCACGATCGAGGGTTGGAACGGGTTCTCCCAGTTCCGGGCCTCTTTTGGCCGGATCAAGGGATTGCTCAACTCGTCACCCTTCAATTTCCAGCGCCTGCTGCTGCCCGAACCCAAGGGGCGGCTGGATGTGGAACGGATTCTCTTCGTGCCGCCGCCCAACAAGAAGGTGCTGCTCAACGGCATCACCTTCTCGCTGATGCCCGGCGAGTCCCTGGCCGTGATCGGCAATTCCGGCTCGGGAAAAACCACGCTGGGCAAGATGCTGGTCGGCTCGATCCTGCCGACGTCCGGCTCTGTCCGGCTCGACCTGATGGATCTGCGCAACTGGGACCAGCGCCAGTTCGGCGAGAATATCGGCTATCTGCCGCAGGACGTGCAGCTCTTTCCGGGCACCATCAAGGCCAATATCGCGCGCATGCGTGAGGATGCCAGTGACCAGGATATCTTCGACGCCGCGGTTCTGGCCGATGTGCATGAATTAATCGCCGGCCTGTCTCAGGGCTATGAGACCTTTGTCGCGGCAGACGGCGCGCCGCTTTCGGGCGGTCAGAAGCAGCGCATTGCGCTGGCCCGGGCCTTTTTCGGCAATCCCAAGCTGGTTGTGCTCGACGAGCCCAATTCCAATCTCGACTCGCAGGGCGAGGCGGCGCTGGCCAAGGCGCTCGAGCACGCCCGCAAGCAAAAGATCACCGTGGTTACCATCACGCAGCGTCCGGCCCTGCTCAATGTGGTCGACAAGATCCTGGTGCTCAACAACGGCTCGGTATCCATGTTCGGCACGCGCTCCGAAGTCATGACGGCGCTGACCGGCAAGCCGGGCAGCAATCCATCCAGCATCAACGCGCCCAAGCCAACGGGAGGAAACTAGACCATGTCGGCCGTCGGTGAACTGCAGAACCTGGAATGGTACAATGGCGTGCCGCGCTCTATCCGCACGCCGGTCTGGATCGGCGCGCTGCTGGTGGCGCTGGCCTTTGGCGGCTTTGGCACCTGGTCGGCGACGGCGCCGCTCTCGGCGGCGGTCATTGCCCAGGGCAGCTTCGTTGCCACAGGCGAAAACAAGATTGTCCAGCACCTCGAAGGCGGCATCATCAAGGACCTACTGGTGCGCGAGGGCGACAAGGTCATCGCCGGTCAAAGTCTTCTGCTGCTCGACGAGACTTCGGCCAATGCCACCACAATGCAATTGCAATTGCGCGCCATCCGGCTTGAAGCCATTCGCGCGCGCCTGAATGCGGAAGCCCTGGGACTGGATGAATATGTGCCCCCTGACTCGGTCAGGCAGCATATGGGCAATCCGGACATTGCCGCCGTTGTCGAGGGGCAGCGCACCAACTTCCTGGCAGGCCGCGAAAAGCTCAATAACGAATTGGGACTGATCGAGCAGAACCTGGCCGCATTGCGCTTCCGCATTTCGGGCCGCCAGGCTCAGATCGCATCCATGCAAAGCCAGTTGGCCCTGTTGCGCGAGGATCACGCGGCCATGCGTGAGCTGTTTGGCAAGGGCGTGGTCGCCCAGTCCCGCGTGCGCGTCGCGGAGCGCGCCATTCTCGATGCCGAGGGCGATATCTCCCGCCTCGAGTCGGAAGTTCAGGAAACCCAAACCCAGATCGAAAAATACACCGGTGAGATGGTCCAGGCGCGTGACGCTGTGCGCCAGGCCGCGCTCGATGAAATGCAGACGGTGGAAGCCGAACTCGAAGCGCTGCGCGAACAGACCCGTCAGGCCCAGAATATTCTCAACCGGACCACGATCTCTTCGCCCGTCGCTGGCACTATCGTGCGCATGTATTACCACACGACCGGGGGCGTGGTGGAAAGCGGCCTGCCCATCTTCGAAATCCTGCCTGCCGATGTGCCACTCATCGTCGAGGTGCTGATCCCGCGCATGCAGATCGACGAGGTCAAGGAAGGCCAGGCGGCCAATATCCGTCTGACGGCCCTTAACCAGCGCACCACGCCCGTGCTCGAGGGTGAGGTGCAGTATATTTCGGCCGACACGGTCGCCGGGGTCGAGGGCACCCAGCGGGACGTCTATCTGGCGCGGATAACCATTTCACCTGACCAGATCGGACGCGTTCCCGGCTTTTCGCCAACTCCGGGCATGCCGGCCGAAGTGCTAGTGCGAACCCGCGAGCGCACCTTCCTCGACTATCTGGTCAAGCCGGTCACCGACAGCATGGCCCGGGCCTTTCACGAGCAATAGCCAGTCGCACGGTCCCTTATCAGGCTGGCGCGAAGCGCCATCCCCATGCGCATGCCCATCCGTTCGCGGGCAGCTTCCTGGCCCCAACGAGCCCCTTGCTTGCCAGTCATTTGGTTATGTAGGAGAACTAAATGACCCGGGCGCTAGTTTGGCGGGTCAGGGGTGGAATGCCGGGAGGGCATCGCGTCATGGCATCAGATCAATCCCGGTCGTCCACAACCGCAAAGGCGCTGGAGGCCGCAGGAGACCGGGAAACGGCGCATGACATCGGAGCCCTGGACACCGCAAGTGCCGGCGCCGACGCCAAGCTGGCGCCGACCCGGCCCAGCCTGGTCCAGCGGCTCATCTATGGTCCGCCGCCCGGTGCGGACGAGCTTCGGGCCGGCGGGGCCATGGCGGCCGCCCTGACCAAGGCGGGCCATCCCGTTGTCGACAAAGCGTTGGAAAAACTGGCGGCGGGTGATGCCTTTGCGGCAGACGGCAAATTGTCCGAAGGCCTGCGTGCCGCACTGGCAGCGGAAGGGGCCTATGGTCTGACCGTGGCATCAGAATTCGGTGGGCGGGGCGAGAGCTATCTGCAATTGGCAGCGGTCGAAGAGGCTCTGGCTGCCAACGGCCTGGGCCCTATGGCAGTGGAAGTTTCCGGGCATCTGACCATCGGCGCAGGCTCACTGATCGGCTATGGCTCGGAGGCGCAGCGCAGCACCTTTCTGCCCCTGGTGGCCGAGGGCGTGCCGATGGGCTTTGCGCTGACCGAGGTCGGCATCGGCGTCAATGCCAAAAAGATCGAGGCCTATGTCGAGCGCGACGCTGCGGGAGATTTTCGTCTCTTTGCCGAAGGAGCCCGCAACAAGCTCTGGATCACCAATGCGCGCCATGGCGCGCTGGTCGCTATCGTTGCGCGTCTGGGGCAGGGCGGCAAGCAGCTCGGCCTGTTCCTGACGCAATTGCCCGATACCGATATCGAAGCCGAAACCGCTGGCTGGTCCTTCCGCTGCGAGCCTTCCGGCGTGGCAGCCTTCACGGCCAACCACAATAGCCGCCTCCACTTCTCTAATTATCCCATCCCCGCGGGCAATCTCATCGAGGGCGACGGGGTCGAGATCCTGTTCTACAGCCTGCGCCTTGGGCGCTGTATGCTGGCGGCCATGTCAGCGGGCTACCAGCGCATGCTGGCCTGCGACGCGGCCAACTATGCGCGGCAGCGGCAAGGCGTGGGCGGTCTGGTCATCCGGCACGAACTGCCGCAACTGGCGCTCGGGCGCATGCTGGGTGGTTCCCTGCAGGCGCGCGCGCTGGCTTTTCTCGCGCTCAGCCAGGACGCGTCGGGCGCCGATCTTGCCGGTCTGCGCGACCTGACCAAATCGGCTGCGGCCCAGACAGGACTGGAAACCATGGTGGCCTGCGAGCACGTCCTGGGCGGGCGCAGTTTCGCTGCCGGCAGCCGGGTCAATGCAGCGCGGGTCAATCTCCATTTGTTCGGCGTGGTCGAAGGTGAGGATGAGATGATCCGCATGGGCATGGTGCGCGACGTGACCATGCCGTTTGTCGAGCGCTACCTGGCGCCGCTGCTCGGCGAATTGCGGGCGGTCAACACCGATGACGCCGGCAAGATCATGCCCGCTGATCAACGCATTCTGGTCCTTGGCCCCAGGGCGCTCTGGCATCACCCGCGCAGAACGTTGACGGCGCTTGGACGGATGATCTGCAATCCGGCCCTCTATCGGCTCGGTGCCTGGATCGGACGCAACCTGCTAGCGGACCTCATGCGTGCGATCTCGCCGGTTCGGCAGAATGCCGGCCAGGACTTGCCCGACAAGGCACTGCGCACGCCAGCCCGCTTTGCCACTCGCGAACTGGCGCGCCTGCGCTGGACCTATCTGCGCCTGAGCCTGACTTTCCAGTTGGAACTGGCTTCCGCGCAAATGGTCATGCAGCGCTTCGGCCAGCAGATCGAATGGCTGGTCTCCATCCTCGCGCTCTGCCACCATGCTGCCGCGGAGGATCCGAGCCAGTGGCGGGCCGCTGATCTCCAATGTACGCTTCTGACCGAAAAGGTTCGAGCGGGACGGGTGGGGCTCCGCACCGGCAATTTGCGTCGTCTGCGCCGGCGCGTCGCAGCCGTTGGCGCTGATCTGGTGAACGGCTCGGCGTCCCTGTTGCACGGATTGGAGCCCGAGCCATTTGCACATCCCTTTGATCTTGAGGACAGTGCCGCACGCTAGGCAGTCCGGCACCACCGGAGGCTCCGCACTGTGTTCAACACTTGCATCTCGTTTAGTTATGCTGCATAACTAAATACAGGAGGCGTATGTTCATGAATGCTCAACTGACCCCGTACCGCGCGGTCCGGCTCGGAAACATGGCTGCGAAGGCTCATCGCCGCGCCGACGGCACGACGATCATCGGTTCGGTTGATCCGCTTGGACCTCATCCGCGCTCCATTGTCGACGCGCTGGAAGCCTGGGCGGGCAAAACGCCAGACGCCCTGCTCATTGCCGACCGTGAGGGCGATGGCTGGCGCAGGCTGAGCTATGCTGACGTCATGGCGCGCATTCCGCCGCTCGCGCAGGCGCTGCTCGATGCCGGGCTGTCGGCGGAACGTCCGTTGATGATCCTCTCCGGCAATGAGATCGAGCATTTCCTGCTTGGCATGGCGGCCATTTGGGTGGGCATTCCCTATGCCCCCATCTCGCCGGCCTATTCGCTGATCTCCACCGACTTTGGCAAGCTGCGCCACATTGCCGGCCTTCTTACCCCCGGCATGATCTACGCGAGCGATGGTGGGAAATTCGCTCCTGCCATTGATGCGGTCTTCGGTGCCGATGTGCCGCTGATCGTGCGCTCAAATCCCATCGCCGGTCGTGCCGTCAGCATCTTTGCCGGTCTGCTGCAAACCCCGGTCACCCCGGCCGTGCAGCAGGCGCACGACGCCATTACGCCCGAGACAATTGCCAAGGTGCTGTTCACCTCTGGCTCGACCGGCCTGCCAAAGGGCGTCATCACCACCAATCAGATGATGGCCTGCAACCAGCAGATGATCCGCCAGGCGCTGGCTTTTGTTCAGGATGAGCCGCCCGTCTTGCTTGACTGGATGCCCTGGAACCATGTTGCCGGCGGCAGCCACAATACCGGTATCGCCATCTATAATGGCGGCAGCTTCTATATCGATGATGGCCAGCCGACCCCGGCGCGCTTTGGTCGCACCTTGGAGAACCTCAAGACGGTCCAGCCGACCCTGTTCACCAATGTGCCCAAGGCCTATGAATTCCTGGTCGCCGCATTGGACGAGCATCCCGAAGCGCGCCGCAATCTGTTCGCGCGGTTGAAGCTGCTGCAATATGCTGGCGCGGGCCTCAGCCAGCATGTCTTTGATGGGCTCGACAAGGCGGCGCGCGCAGAGACCGGCGAGCGGGTGATGATCATCACTGGCTATGGGTCGACCGAGACGGCGCCCTTCGCCTTCACCACCACCTGGCCCGTCGAGCAAGCCGGCCATATTGGCCTGCCCGCTGCTGGCATGACCATCAAGCTCGTACCCAACGGCGACAAGACCGAATTGCGCCTCAAGGGTCCCAATGTCACGCCAGGCTATTGGCGGGATGAGGACAAGACGCGCGAAGCCTTCGACGAAGAGGGCTTCTACAAGATCGGCGATGCCGTGCGCTTTGCCGATCCTGATGACCTGACCAAGGGCTTCGTCTTTGATGGCCGGGTCTCCGAGGACTTCAAGCTTTCAACCGGCACCTGGGTCAATTTCGCGGCCGTGAGAGGGGGGGTTATCTCCGCCTGCGCGCCGTTCATCCGCGATGTGGTCGTCACCGGGCTCGATCGCAATTTCATCGGCGCCATGATTTTCCCCGACCTGGCTGCCTGCGCCCGTTACGCCGGCTTGCCCGCTGAAACGGACGCAGAGCGCATTCTTGCCCATCCCGCCGTGCGCGAGAAATTTGCTGACAGCCTGGCTGTCTTGGCACAGCAGTCCACCGGCAGTTCCAACCATGTCGCGCGTGCCTTGCTGATGGCAGATGCGCCCGACATCGATAAGGGCGAGGTAACCGACAAGGGCTCCATCAATCAGCGGGCGGTGCGCACCCATCGCGCCGCGCTGGTTGAAAGCCTATATGCCGACACCCCCGGTCCCGAAATTTTCGTTCTTTCCCGGAAAGGCGCCTGAACCATGAGCAAAGGCCTTCGCCTCACTTTCGATGACGCCTACCTGCTCGGGGGTGCGCGGACACCCTTCGTGGATTATCGCGGGGCACTGGCGGATATTTCCCCGATTGACCTTGGCATCAAGGCGGCCCGTGCTGCCATCGAGAAGACCGGCGTAACGGCTGCCGATATCGGCCACACCATTGCCGGTTCGATGGCCCAGGCCTCGTTCGACGCCTATGTCACCCCCCGTCATATCGGGCTTTACGCCGGCGCGTCCATCGAGGCGCCGGCCCATCTGGTGCAGCGCATCTGCGGCACTGGTATCGAGGTCATCGCCCAGGCTGCGGATTCCGTCTCGCTGGGGCGCGTTGACCTGGCGCTGGCGGCGGGTTGCGAAAGCATGAGCCGCAACCCGATCGCCGCCTATACCCACCGCAACGGCTTTGCCATGGGCAAGGTGGAGTTCAAGGACTTCCTCTGGGAGGCGCTCTACGATCCGGCCGGTTGCGTCAATATGGGCGACACGGCTGAAAATCTGGCCAAGCAGTACAACATCCCGCGCGAGCGGGTGGACCGCTTTGCCGAACGCAGTTTCAACCGCGCCATTGCGGCGCGGGACGCCGGCATTCTGGCCGAGGAAATTGTGCCGGTGATCACCGAGAGCTTTGAAATCGAGACCCTCGACAAGCGCGGCATCAAGCTGCCGCGTGGGGTGGAGAGCGTCGACACCGACAGCCATATCCGCCCCTCACCCTACGAGGTGTTGTCCAAGCTGCGTCCCGCATTCGGCGGCGTGCAGACCGGCGGCAATTCCTCTGCC
>Ga0208794_1001413_pt1 | contig 10700 bp, 7 predicted proteins | sample 32_taG_FD_184106 | JGI IMG/M metagenome (GOLD analysis project Ga0208794, IMG submission 184106) | Marine viral communities from the Gulf of Mexico - 32_GoM_OMZ_CsCl metaG (SPAdes) (version 2) | ecosystem: Environmental > Aquatic > Marine > Oceanic | place: Atlantic Ocean: Gulf of Mexico...
ACATCCACTTCGGTTTCACCGGCCTCCTCAACATGGGCCAGGCCGGCTTCATGCTCCTCGGCGCCTACGGGTTCGCCATCTCCCTCGACCAGGGACTGCCGTTCCCGGTCGCGATCCTCGTCGGCCTGCTGGCCGCCGTGCTGTTCGCGGTCCTGCTCGGAGCACCGACACTCAAGCTGCGGGGCGACTACCTCGCGATCGTCACCATCTCGGCGGCGGAGATCATCCGGTACGTCGGACGCCTCTCGAACCTGAGCGAGTACACGGGCGGCTCGCAGGGCCTGCGCGGTGCGCGCTACCAGGAGCCGTTCATCAACCTCTCGTTCCTCTCCGAGGACGGGCGGTGGACCCTGCCGCCGGAGGGCCTCTACAGCTGGCTGCCGTCGTCGATGTGGGCGGGGGAGACGGGAGGCCGGATCCTCGGTCTCGTCGTGCTCGTCGCGGCCGTCGCCGGCGCCATCTTCCTGATCAAGGGCCAGCGCAACCGCCAGAAGGAGCTCAAGCCCGGCAGCGACCTGCCGTTCGCCCAGCGCCTGCGCACGGGCCTCGCGGTCTCGGGCCTCATCTTCGTCGCCGTCATCGCGGTCTTCTACATCCTGCCGCTGACGCTCGACCAGACGAAGAGCAACGGCTGGTGGGTGCGGCTCGTCGCCTGGTCGATGGTGGGCATCTCGCTCCTCGTCGCCATGCTGCTGGTCCGCAGCCCCTGGGGCCGCCTGCTGCGCGGCATCCGTGAGGACGAGGACGCCGTGCGCTCGCTCGGCAAGAACGTGTTCGCCCTCAAGATGCAGGCGCTCATCATCGGTGGCGCGTTCGCCGCGATCGGCGGCATGGTCTACGTGCTGCCGAGCACGGTGCAGCCCGACAACATGGGCCGCTCGATGACGTTCTTCATCTACACGGCGCTCCTGCTGGGCGGCGCGGCCACGATCCTCGGCCCGCTGCTCGGGACGCTGATCTTCTACCCGGGCCGCATCCTCATCCGTGAGGTGGCCGACGCCTACATCCCCGACAGCATCATGTCGAGCTCGCAGACCGACCAGTTCTCGTTCATCGTGGTCGGCGTCGTGCTGATGCTCCTCGTGATATTCCGGCCACAAGGGATCCTCGGGAACAAGAGGGAGCTGAGATTCAATGTCTGAGGCCACGACCACGAAGCCGGGCGGCCTGGCCGACCCGGCGGCGCGCAAGGCCCTCATGGCCGGAGTGTCGTCGGAGCCCGGCTCGGCGAAGCCCGACCCGATCCTCAAGGTCGACACGATCGTCCGCTCCTTCGGCGGCATGACCGCGGTCAACGTCGACCACCTCGAGGTCCAGCGCGGCATCATCACGTCGCTGATCGGGCCGAACGGTGCCGGCAAGACGACCTTCTTCAACCTCATCACCGGCTTCGACAAGCCGTCGTCCGCCGGCAAGGGCGGGGCGGCGTGGTCGTTCGACGGGCGCCGCCTCAACAAGACGTCCGCGGCCAGCGTGGCGCGGGCCGGCATGGTGCGCACCTTCCAGCTGACCAAGGCCCTGAGCCGCATGACGGTCATGGACAACATGCTGCTCGGCTCCCAGGACCAGCGCGGCGAGAACCTGCTGATCGCGCCGTTCCGTCCGCTGTGGGCCGCCAAGGAGCGGGAGATCATCGCGAAGGCGGAGTCGCTGCTGGAGCGCTTCAAGCTGCTCGAGAAGCGCAACGACTACGCGGGCAGCCTCTCGGGCGGTCAGCGCAAGCTGCTCGAGATGGCCCGGGCCCTGATGAGCGACCCGAAGATGATCATGCTCGACGAGCCGATGGCCGGCGTGAACCCCGCGCTGACCCAGTCGCTGCTCGGCCACATCCAGTCGCTGCGCGACGAGGGCACCACCGTGCTCTTCGTCGAGCACGACATGCACGTCGTCCGCCACATCTCCGACTGGGTCGTGGTGATGGCGGAGGGCAGCGTGGTGGCCGAGGGCCCGGCCGACACCGTGATGTCGAACCCGGCCGTCGTCGACGCCTACCTCGGCGCGCACCACGACACCGACCTCGGTGACGACGCGCTCCTCAACGAGGAGGTCGCCGACCAGCTCGCCGAGGAGGTCGCCGCCGAGGAGGCCGACCGAGAGCAGACCGAGTCCGCGAAGAAGGAGGGCACGTCGTGAGCACCGCAGTCCAGCCCGTCATCGAGGTCAAGGACGTCGTCGCCGGCTACCTGCCCGGGGTCAACATCCTCAACGGGTGCAGCCTCGTCGCGAACCCCGGCGAGATGATCGGCATCATCGGCCCGAACGGCGCCGGCAAGTCGACGCTGCTCAAGGCGATGTTCGGCCTCGTGAAGGTCCACTCCGGCACGGTCGTGCTCGGCGACAAGGACATCACGAACGCCCGTGCCGACAAGCTCGTCCAGATGGGCGTCGGCTTCGTCCCGCAGACGAACAACGTGTTCCCCTCGCTCAGCATCGAGGAGAACCTGCGGATGGGGCTCTTCCTGCGGCCGAAGAAGCTGCAGGAGCGCCTCGGCGCGATGTGGGACCTCTTCCCGGTCCTGCACGAGCGCAAGGACCGCAGCGCCGGGGCGCTGTCGGGTGGTGAGCGCCAGTCGCTCGCCATGGCCCGGGCGCTCATGATGGAGCCGTCGGTCCTGCTGCTCGACGAGCCGTCCGCCGGTCTGTCGCCGGTGCGCCAGGACGAGACCTTCCTGCGCACCCGCCGCATCAACAAGACCGGTGTCTGCGTGGTGATGGTGGAGCAGAACGCCCGCCGCTGCCTGCAGATCTGCGACCGCGGCTACGTGCTCGACCAGGGGCGCGACGCCTACACGGGCACGGGCCGCGAGCTGGCCAACGACCCGAAGGTGATCGAGCTGTACCTCGGCACGCTCGCCGAGGACGTCGACTCGCAGCGGTCGGACCTCCAGAAGCACTGACGCACCACCGACGGAGCACCTCCGTCGTACGACGGCCCCGGGACCAGCTGGTCCCGGGGCCGTTCTGCGTCCCGGGGCCGAGGGGGCGTCGTACGGGACCCGGGGCGGACGTCATCCGGGTGGTGGCCCCGGGGGCTCGGTGCGGATGACGTCGGGCTTTCTCTGGGCGGTACGGCGATCGCGGCGGCGCAGGGCGGTGGGCGGGTCGCCGTACGACGTCGTCCACGGGGTGGTGCCTCTGCCGGGTCGGGTAGTCCGTGACGTTCTGCCGCTCGACACGCCGGGGGAGCCCGGCAGGTCGTCACGGACTACCCGACCCCGGGGGCGGACGTCATGCGGATGGTGGCCCCGGGGGCTCGGTGCGGATGACCTCCGGTGGTGCCACGACCTTGGGCTACCGCCCCGACCGGGTCGGGTAGTCCCTGACGTAGTGGTCGTCCGGCGGGCGAGCCGGCGACCACTACGTCAGGGACTACCGCAGGCCCCGACCGCGCTCGCTGGCACGCGGAGGCCCCCGGGCACGCGGAGGCCCCCGGGCATGCGAAAGGCCCCGGACCAGGAGGTCCGGGGCCTTCGCGGTGGTGCAGGTGGATCAGGTGGATCAGGTGGATCAGGTGTGGATGGTCACTCCGCGAGCGCGCCCTCGACGGTGCTCTGGAAGACGTTCACGTTGTTCTCGTCGAAGCTGTAGATCCCGATGAACGCCGACGTCGGGTCGCCGTCCTCGTTCAGGGGACCGATGCCCGACGGGCCGGTGTAGGAGATCTCCGAACCGCCGTCGAGGAGCTCGACGCAGTCGGCGTAGGTGGTGCACTCCTCACCGTCGGTGCCACCCGAGACGGCGACGAGGTTGTCGCGGATCGTCTGCGAGTCGGTGGAGCCGCCCTTCACCGCGGCGAGCGCGGCGAGGATGGTGGCGTCGTAGGACTCAGCCGTGTACGAGTAGTCGCTCAGCGGACCGTCGCCGCCGACCTCGGCCCAGCCGGACGCGCGGGACTTGAACTCCTCCGAGGCGTCGGCGCCGGGGATGGTGCCCTGGGCACCCTCCATGACACCGGGCTCGAAGTCCTCCTCGTACGACGCGGTGTTGCCGTCGGTGTAGTAGGTCTTCGACATGTCGAAGCCCGTCGCGTCGAGCGCCGGGACGATGGCCTTGGTCTCGTCGAACGCGAGGACGACGATGGCGTCCGGGTTCGAGTCGACGGCGGCCTGGACCGTGGTGCCGAGCTGGGTCTCACCGGGGGGGAACTCGTCGCCGTCGCCCGTGCAGCCGTAGGTGCACTCGCCGCCGCTCGCCTCGATCGTCTCCTGGACGACGTCACGCAGACCGGTGCCGTAGGTGTCCGAGAAGGTGATGAAGGCGACGCGGGAGTAGCCGTCCGACGCGATCAGGTTGCCGAGCGCGTTGCCCTGGATCGTGTCCGGGGGAGCGGTGCGGAAGTAGAACGGCGAGACGCCGCTGAGGCTGACCGCCGTGTTGGCGGGGGAGATCTGCACGACGCCGGCGTCGGTGAACGTCTGGACGACGCCCTCCGTGACGCTGGACGAGGCGGCACCGACGACGACCGAGACGTCGGACGAGACCAGGTTGCCGGCGGAGGCCTGGGCGATCGAGAGGTCGGTGGCGTCACCGGAGTCCTCGATCTGGTGGCACGCGTCGGCTCCGCCGACGCCGCCCGCGGCGTTGATGTCGTTGACGGCGAGGCCGACGCCCGCGATCTCCGGCGGGCCGAGGAAGGCCAGGTTGCCGGTGATCGGCAGGATGCCGCCGGCCTTGAAGGTGTCGGCGCTGGTGGTGCCACCCTCGCAGACGTCGTTCGTGAAGTCCTCGGACGTCTCCGCCGCGGTGCTGGAGGAGCCGTCGGACGACGAGGACTCGTCGTCGGCCTCGTCGCCGCCGCCACAGGCGCTGAGCGCGAGCACGCCGGCCGTCGCGATCGCGGCCAGACGGAAGGTGGTGGACCTGCTCTTCATCAATCCTCCGTTGAATCTCGGGATCGCCGCGGCGGGAGCCGGCGGCGTCTGGTGGGAAACTAGTCGCCTGGCACCGCCTGCGGGGCCGACTCGGGAAGACACGGTGATTTGTGGCCGTTTCGTGACCATCCGGCGCCGTGAGGGCGACGAACGCGCGCCTGCGCGGGTGAGTCCTTGTGGTGCGCTTGTGCCGCAGTTGAGCAACGTGGCTCACCGCACGCGCACGAGCGCCTCCACCAGCACGGGGGCGACCACGAGCGCCGGCAGCAGGGAGGCGACGGCCACCTGCTTCACGTCGAGCAGCCGGAGCGCGACCCCGACGAGCAGCACCCCGCCCACCGCGCTGAGCGCGGCGACGTGGGCGTCGGGCAGCACGTCGCCCAGCAGCAGCCCGACGACCGTGAGCCCGCCCTGCACCACCACGATCGTCAGGGCGCTGGCCGCCACGCCCCAGCCGAAGGTGGCGGCGAAGGCGATCGCGGCGAAGCCGTCGAGGGTGGCCTTGAGGTACAGCTGCTCGGCGCCGCCCCCGAGCCCGTCGGTGAGGGACCCGAGCACGGTGAGGGGTCCGGTGCAGAAGACGAGCGACGCGGCGACGAACCCCGCGACGAAGCGCTCGGACGACGCGGTCGGCGCCGCCGGGTCACCGCCGCGGCTCAGGCGCCGCTGCACCCAGCCCCCGAGCGCGACCAGCCGGCCGTCGAGGTCGAGCGCGGCGCCGACGATCCCTCCGACCAGCACGGCGCCGAGCACGACCAGCATGGGCACACCGCTCCCGACGGCGGCGGCGAGGGAGGGGTCGAGCACGGCCAGGGCGGACGTCCCGGCCACCAGGAGGGTCACGAGGCCGAGGCCGTCGGTGACCACACGCCGTACGCGTTCGGGGAGCCGGTGGCCCAGGGCCACCCCGATGCCCGAGCCGACCAGGACGGTCGCGACGTTGACGAGGGTGCCGCTTCCGGTGAACACTTCCGCACTCCTCTCCGGGTCGGCGCCCGGGTGGATCCCCGGTCGTCCACCGGCTTGCCCGACTCCGCTGTGAAGCCGGCGGGAGCGAGCGTAGGGTGGTCGGCGGCGCCCGGGGTGGGGGCGGTCGCCGGTTGAGCAGATGCACGGCCCTGACCGGCTCGGTCAGACGTCTCCCTGGGCAGTGGAAGGCACACACGATGACGGCAGTGGTGCGGTGATGGCGTCCCCCCTCGTTCTACGCGACGCCGTCCCTGAGGACGCCCCCGACCTCGCCGAGCTCTGGCGGTACTCGCTGCGCTCGGAGGACTGCGACCTCGACGTCGTCCACCTCATCGACAAGGGTCAGGGCGACCTCGAGATGCGCATCGTGGTCGCCGAGTACGGCGGCGAGTTCGCCGGTGCCGTGCTGCTCCAGGTCGCCACGGTCTCCCCGCTCAACCTGACGCCGGTCGTGCACATCGTGTCGCCGACCGTGCTCGTCGACCACCGCCGTCGCGGTGTGGGTCGGGCCCTCGTCGAGGCGGGGGTGGCCTTCGCCGAGGAGCACGACGTGCCGCAGGTGTCGACGGCCTCCCTCAGCACGTCGCGCGACGCGAACCGCTTCATGGCCCGCCTCGGCCTGGCCACGCGGGCGTCGCTGCGCATCGCCCCGACGTCGGCCGTGCGCGCCCGGATCACCGCCATGCGGCCGACGATGGCGCGTGCCCAGGGCCGTCAGCAGCTCACGCACGTGCTCGCGGCCCGCCGCTCCATGCGGCGCACGAGCCCGCGCGTCGGCTGACCCGGCGCCCGTCCGGGCCGGGTCCCCTCGTCAGCGCGGGACGCGGTCGGTCGGGATCAGCGCGCAGGTGATGCGCGCCGTGCAGATGCGGCGGTCGCGCTCGTCGGTGACGACGACCTCGAACGACGCCATGGTGCGGCCCAGGTGCAGGGGCGTCGCCGTCCCGGTCACGACGCCCGAGGTGGCCGCCCGGTGGTGGGTGGCGTTGATGTCGACGCCGACGGGTGCGCGGTCCGGGTAGGCGTGCAGCGCCGAGCCCATCGACCCCAGGCTCTCGGCCAGCACCACCGACGCGCCGCCGTGGAGGAGACCGTAGGGCTGGGTGTTGCCCTCGACCGGCATCGTCGCGACGAGGCGGTCCGGTCCGACCTCGACGAGCTCGATGCCCATCTTGTCGTTGAGGGCACCCATGCCCTGCGGCATCGCCGCGATGAAGTCCTCGAGGGACGGCGTGGCCGGGGCGTCTGCGGAGTCGCTCATGGGTGTCATTGTGCGTCGCCGAGGCGTCCGTGCGGCGCGGGGGTCGTCGCGCGGCGGGCGAACGGGTGGACCGTCGGTGCCCGGCGATAGAGTCGCGTGGTGCCCGACTCCACCCCCGCCGCCAGCCCCGACGCCAGCCCCGAGGTCGACCCCGACGGCCTGCCCGTCGAGCCCGCCGCGCCGGAGGGGGAGCGACCCCGGCTCCTGCTGCTCGACGGCCACTCGCTGGCCTACCGCGCGTTCTTCGCGCTGCCGGTCGAGAACTTCTCCACGACGACGGGGCAGTTCACCAACGCGGTCTACGGCTTCACCTCGATGCTCATCAACGTGCTGCGCGACGAGACGCCCACCCACCTCGCGGTGGCGTTCGACAAGTCGCGGCAGACGTTCCGGCTGGAGGAGTACTCGGAGTACAAGGCGAAGCGCGCCAAGACCCCGGGCGAGTTCTCGAGCCAGCTGCCGCTGATCAAGGAGGTGCTGGACGCGCTGCGCATCCGGCACATGGACTCCGACGGCTTCGAGGCCGACGACATCATCGCGACGCTCGCCACGCAGGCCGTGGCCGACGGGTTCGAGGTCCTGATCCTCACGGGCGACCGCGACTCGCTCCAGCTGGTCAACGACACGACCACGGTGCTCTACCCCATGCGGGGTGTCAGCGAGCTGGCCCGCATGACCCCGGCCGCGGTGGAGGAGCGCTACGGGCTGCCGCCCCACCGCTACCCCGAGCTCGCCGCGCTCGTGGGCGAGGACTCCGACAACCTCCCCGGCGTGCCGGGCGTGGGCCCGAAGACGGCCGCGAAGTGGATCACGACGTACGACGGGCTCGACAACGTGATCGCGCGCGCCGACCAGATCAAGGGCAAGGCGGGCGAGAACCTGCGTGCCCACCTCGGTGACGTGATCCGCAACCGCCACCTCAACCGGCTCGTCACCGACCTCTCCCTCCCGGCCCGGCCGACCGAGCTGCTGCGCCAGCCGTGGGACCGCCAGGAGGTGCACACGCTCTTCGACGGCCTCGAGTTCCGGGTGCTGCGCGAGCGGCTCTTCGAGACGCTGGAGTCGGAGGAGGAGATCACCGAGGGCGGCTTCGACCTCGACGGGGCGCAGCTGGCCGCCGACGCCGTCGCCGACTGGCTCGGCACGCTCGGCACCGAGCGGGTGGGGGTCCACGTGCGCGGCAGCTGGGGCGCCGGCACGGGCCGCGTCGACGGTCTCGGCCTCGCGGTGGCCGACGGCCGGGCGGCGTACGTCGACGTCGAGACGATGAGCCAGGCCGACGACGTCGCGCTGGCCGACTGGCTCGCCGACGCGACCCGTCCGAAGGTGCTCCACGACGCGAAGGGCCCGGCGCTGGCGATCGCCGCCCAGGGCTGGCGCCTCGAGGGCGTCGCGAGCGACACCGCGCTCGCGGCCTACCTCGTGCGCCCCGACCAGCGCTCCTACGACCTGGCCGACCTCACGGTGCGCTACCTCAAGCGCGAGCTGAGCACGGGCGAGGAGGCGGGCGACCAGGGCCTGCTGTTCGACGAGGACTCCGGCGTCGCGACGACCGCGATGCTGCACGCCCGGGCCGTGCTCGACCTGGCCGAGGCGCTCGACGTCGAGGTCGAGGAGCACGGCGGCACGGCGCTGCTCTCCGGCGTCGAGCTGCCGCTCGTGCGCCTGCTGACGCTGATGGAGCAGACGGGCGTCGCCGTCGACGTGCCCAAGCTGGAGGAGCTGGAGTCGGAGTTCGCCGACTCGGTGCGCACCGCGGCCCAGGAGGCGTTCGACGCCATCGGCAAGGAGATCAACCTCGGCTCGCCGAAGCAGCTGCAGGTGGTGCTGTTCGACGAGCTCGACATGCCGAAGACCAAGCGCACGAAGACCGGGTACACGACCGACGCCGACGCGCTGAAGACGCTGTTCGAGAAGACGGAGCACCCGTTCCTGGCCGCCCTGCTGCGCCACCGGGACGTGGCGCGGCTGCGTCAGACCGTCGAGGGATTGATGAAGACGGTGCAGCCCGACGGGCGCATCCACACGACCTTCAACCAGCTGATCGCGGCGACGGGCCGGCTCTCCAGCACCGACCCGAACCTGCAGAACATCCCGGTGCGCACCGAGGAGGGCCGGCGGATCCGTGAGGCGTTCGTCGTCGGCGACGGCTACGCCACGCTGATGACGGCCGACTACAGCCAGATCGAGATGCGCATCATGGCCCATCTGTCGCTCGACGAGGGCCTGACGGAGGCGTTCCGGTCGGGCCAGGACTTCCACTCCATCACCGCGGCGCGCGTCTTCGACGTGCCCGTCGACGCGGTCGGCGTCGAGGAGCGGGCGAAGATCAAGGCGATGAACTACGGCCTGGCCTACGGGCTGTCGGCGTACGGGCTCGGCCAGCAGCTGCGCATCAAGCCCGGCGAGGCGCAGGTGCTGATGGACGAGTACTTCGAGACGTTCGGCGGGGTGCGCGACTACCTCGGCGGCATCGTCGACGAGGCCCGGCGCAGCGGGTTCACCGAGACGATCCTGGGTCGTCGCCGCTACCTGCCCGACCTCACGAGCGACAACCGCCAGCGTCGCGAGATGGCGGAGCGGATGGCGCTCAACGCGCCCATCCAGGGCTCGGCCGCTGACCTGATCAAGGTCGCGATGCTCGACGTGCAGCAGGCCCTCGAGCAGGAGGGCCTGGCGTCACGGCTGCTGCTGCAGGTGCACGACGAGCTGGTGCTCGAGGTCGTGCCCGGCGAGGAGGAGGCGCTGGAGTCACTCGTCCGGACGCAGATGGCCGGCGCTGCCGACCTCACCGTGCCGCTCGACGTCTCCGTCGGCACGGGCGTCAGCTGGCACGCGGCCGCTCACTGACGCGAACAGCACCAGCCCGACGAGCACGACGGCGTTGATCGCCACCACGGTGGCGAGCAGCGCCGTCTCGCTCGCCAGCAGGGGCGCCACGGCGAGCATGACCGCCAGCCCGGCCCAGACGGCGTACACGGCGCGGCGGTGCTGGCGGGCGACGACCTCGTAGACCATCACCTGGGTCATGGCGAGCACGGTGCCGAGCACGGCGAACGCCCAGACCTCCGAGCGGATCTCGGCGTACTCGGCACCACCGACGAAGACGACGGCGAGGTCGTCGAGCACGAAGGCCCCCGCGGTCGCCACGATCCCGATGCCGCCGACCAGGGCGAGGCCGCGCAGGTACATCCGCTGCGAGCCGCCGTCGCCGTTGTCGGCGGCCATCGACGGGAAGACGATGACGACGACGAACTGGGGCAGGAAGAGCACGGCCTTGGTGAGGATGAGCCCGCCGGCGTAGAGCCCGGCGTCGTGAGCGTCGAGCAGGATGCGGGCCAGCACGACGTCGGCGTTGGTGAGGGCGAAGAAGGCCAGCAGCGCGTGGGAGTTGTGCGAGACCTCCCGCAGCACCGACCGCACCTCGGGGGCCGCGGCGCTCTCGCCGCGCCGGCGTCGCAGGGCCGTCCCGCCGACGATGATCGGCAGCACCGCGCCGACGAGCACGCCGGCCATGGCGCCGGTGGCGTTGGGGGCGATCAGCAGGCCGACCCCGCCGCACGCGAGACGGCCGAGGCCCATGGCGAGGTAGATGCCGG
>Ga0208794_1001414_pt1 | contig 10695 bp, 19 predicted proteins | sample 32_taG_FD_184106 | JGI IMG/M metagenome (GOLD analysis project Ga0208794, IMG submission 184106) | Marine viral communities from the Gulf of Mexico - 32_GoM_OMZ_CsCl metaG (SPAdes) (version 2) | ecosystem: Environmental > Aquatic > Marine > Oceanic | place: Atlantic Ocean: Gulf of Mexico...
GGCGGTGGCGTGGTTGTCGTTGGGTGTCTCTGCGATGGTTCGGGCGGTGGTCGCCGCTCGGGCACCGGAGTTGTGATATGGATCCGGGGTTGATCACAGCCGCCCTGTCGGCGTGTATCGCTGCGTTCGCTGTCTGGCAGGCGTCGAAGAAAGACGCTGTTACGGCGTCGACGGCGTCCGATGTGCGCCGGCAGGAGTTATACCAGTCCGGCCTGGAGAGTCATTTCGACAGGCTCGAAGCGGAAATAGAGTCTTTGTCGCAGCGGGTCGATCACTTAGAAACGGAGCGGGCGCAGATGCTGGCGTTGTTGGCAGCCAACGGGATCGGGTGGCCACCGGATGTATGAATACCGGTGCTCTCCGGTGCGCTCAATTGATGGGGACACGGTCGAGCTCGACGTCGACCTCGGCTTCGGTGTGTATCACACGATCCGGTGCCGACTCGAGGGTGTCGATTGCCCGGAGATTAGGGGCGGCGACGAGCGGACCAGGGCTGCGGGTGAGGCTGCGAAGGTGGCTGCGGACCGGTGGTTGAATGCGTGGGCCGGCGACTGGCCGCTGCGTGTGGCCACTAAGGGCCGGTCGTTCGATCGTTGGGTCGGCGAGTTGACTTGTGCGATGACGGGCGAATCGTTGACCGATCATCTAATCGCCTTGGGTCACGGCACCCCAAGCTAAACTCCCCCCCCGAACCCATCGGAGGTTGTTATGGCACTCGCAGATTTCCTGCCCACCGAACCCGCCGGCATTGAACGGTGCCGGTTCGGTCAAGCGATCGACCTGCTGCCCGACGAGGACCTCCGCAACGAGGTCGAGTCCTGGCTCGAGATGCGGCAAGACGAGCCTCGTTGGGGCATGTCGTGCCCTCAGATGGCGGTCGCTGTGTCCCGCGCGTCCGGCACCCAAGTTTCGGACAAGACTGTCGGCAAACATCAGCAGCGCCTGTGCTGCTGCTACCGGGCATGACACTCGAGGACTACCTCGATGAGGACCCGGTCCGGCCGGCGAAGATCTTGTTCCTCGACATCGAGTGCAGCCCGACGTTGGCTTGGGTCTGGCAGCAGTGGGACGCGAGCGTGCTGGACGTGGAGCGGGACTCGTTCATGATGGCAGTGTCGTGGAGATGGGGCCATCAGGAGCGGACGTTCGTGAAAGCGCTCCCTCATTTCGCCCGTTACACGGTCGACCCCTACGACGACCGCGATCTGGTTGCGTTCACTCTCGGCCTCCTCGACCAGGCCGACGTAATTTGCGGACACAACGTAAAAGCGTTCGACTTGAAAAAAATCGCCGCTTTTGCCTGCGTCAATGGGCTTAGCTCGAACCTCCCGTCCCCGTATCGGGTGATCGACACGCTGACGCTGGCCCGGAAGCACTTCAAGTTCTTGGACAACAGGCTCGGGTCGTTGTGCAAGCTGCTGGGCCTGCCGTTGAAGGAAGACTCGGGCGGCATGCAGACGTGGCTGAAGTGCATGAACGGGGACCCTGCGGCGTGGCGGAAGATGGTGAAGTACGCGCGGCAGGACACGGCGGTGTTGCCTGCGTTGTTCGACCGGCTCCGTCCGTACGCTACTGGTTTGCCGGCGTTGCATTACGCACCGGGGAAACGGTGCTCCCATTGCGGGAGCGGCAACCTCGAGGAGGCTGGCAGTCACCGCACGAAGGTGTCGTCGTATGTGGCGTGGCGTTGCACGGATTGTGGGGCGCTCAGTCGGGACCGGTTCAGTCTTGCTGGTGCCGGCCCCGACGTCGTCCCTGTCTAGACGGATTCGAACTCCGTGACTTGCGTCGACCATCCGATCAACCGGTGCATCGCTTCCTCTTCGGCTTCCCTGCGGGTGTCGGTGTCGAAGAAAGTGAACGATGGCACGCCGCTCGGCCATTCGCAATGGCAGATGTCGGAATGCTTCTGATGCACCATCAGGTACGAAACCCAGGTTTCGTCGTCTGTCTGGTCAACGACTTCAAGCAGGTAGAACATGACGTAGTCGTAGTCCAACGTCATGAGTGACCTGTTGACGTATGTTTGTTTGCTTTGCCGAGCGAACCCGGTCATGGAGTCCCGGTTCGCTAGCCAGTGGGCTGCGATCTGGGCGGCTGTGAAAGTCACAGTGTCCCTTTCCTTAATTAGTGAACCGGATGTTGCGGGCCTTCGTGGCCAACGTCCGGCACTCCTTACATTTCGCCATGTGCCCATCGGGGCGTGACCGATCCACGAAGAACTCGAGGAGCGGTTTGGTGCGAAGACAAGCCGAGCATCGTTTCCGCATCCGGCTTCGTTCGCCGGTCTCGACTGCCCGTTTCCGTTCGGCCATCGCTTGCCGTTTCCGTTCGAACCCGACAGACACGCCGCCCCACACCCCGTACTTCTCGCCTCGTCCGAGCTCAAGGCACGGTTCTTTGACGGTGCATCCGGCGCAGATCCGTTTCGCTTCGGTCGCGACTTGTCCTCGTTCGGGGAACCAGAGGTCGGTGTCGTGTCCTCGGCATGCGGCGTGGTCTTGCCAACTGTTGTCGGTCATCGCTGGCTTCTCGCTTTCACGTAGTGAACGCCGTCTTCGGTGTGGGCCACCGCTTCGCACCCGAGTCCGGTCAGGTCGTCGGCCAGGCGGGCCGCTGCTGACTTCGATTGTCGGCTGGCCCATACCCACAGGGATGGGCGGTCGTGGCAGAGACGGGCGATCCCGGCCGCTGTGATGGGTTGCTGCTTCGGCACGGTTCAGAATCCTGTCTCGTCGTGAAGGGATGTGGCGGACGCACGGTGCGAGTGCCGGTCCGGGTGGTCGTCCTGGTCCTGGGCTAGGTCTCGAGCCGCTATTTCGGCGACGTTCGCGAACCGTTGCAGCACTTCGGCAACGCTGTCAGGGCCGTCAACGTGCAACGTGAGCGACACCTTGTTGGGTGATTCGCCGATCTGGAACTCGATCCAGCCGCCGTTCGCCGCCCGCTCGACCGCTTCGATCGTGAACTGCGGCTCAAGCTGGAACAGGTGGGTAGTGGTGTACATGTCAGTGATTACCTTCCTTGGTAGTTGTGATCCGGGTCTTCAGGTAGGTGAGTGCAGCTTCGGCCTGCAAGGGCATGACTGCGTTGCCGAGCATCTTCAACTGTTGAGTGCGGGGGATGTCGAGGTCGGTGACCCATCCGGTCGGGAACCCCATCATCCATTCGACAAAGATGGGGTTCAGCTTACCTTCAGGGGTCACGGGTTCAGGGGCGGGGCGACCGAGTTGCGCCTCCCATCGTGCGATGGCGTTGGCGTAGTCGCCCCACTTGTCGCTGTATGCGACGTCGTTGAGGGTGGTGCCAGCGTTGCGTCCGGTCGGGTGGTTGGGGTTGCCGGGGTTGAGGTCGGTGGCGTTCCGTGATCCCTTGGAGTCGCCTGCTGTCGGAGTCGGCAGTAGCCTGTCGACGGCCCCGGGGAGGCAGGTGTCGTCGTCGCGTTGGTTCCTGCCCTTGTGGTCACGGGCGGTCGGTGTCGGCAGGAGCCGTTCGACCGTGGTGACAAGGTCCATGCCGCCCGACTTGGGGCGGTCAGCCCGTGCGAGGTCGGGACCCCGGGCTCCGTCCCACGCTGCGGGTGTGGGCAGGAGCTTGTCGATGCTGGCAAGACCGTACCGCTTCGGCCCCACTCGGCCTGCTGCGCCGCCTTGGTTGTAGCCGTAGTTGCTGGCGGCAGGGGGGGGGAACAGGGTGTCGACGTCTCCGGTCGGGTCGGCGAACGCCGCCTCGACCTGCCGGAACTGACCGGTGTCGGCCTGCGTCGCGGTGTCCCACTCGTAGCCTCGGCGAGCGAGGATGAACAGCCGCTTCCGCTGGTGCGGGGCGTTGACGTGAGGGAACGCCTGCCGATTCTTCGACCGGTACCCGGCACGCCAGAACGTCCACGCCCCGCCGTATCCGGCGTTGGTCAGCCCGTCGAGCACGACATCGAGCCCGCGCTTGGCCAGTGCGGGAACGTTCTCAACTGCGACCCACTTGGGGCCGACGGTTTCGATGTGGTCGAGGATCGTGAACCACAGCCCGGAGCGTGCGCCGTCCAGGCCGGCACCCTTACCTGCGAGGCTGATGTCCTGACAGGGGAACCCGGCAGTGACGATGGTGTCGTCGCCTGCCTGGATGCCTGCGGTGTCGTCGCCGGACAGGTCGCCCCATCGTTCAGCGTCAGGGAACCGCGCCGCTATGACGGTGTCAGCGTGACGGTCGACTTCGAATGTGTGCTTTGTGACGGCCCCGAAGACCCGCTCGGCGGCGAGGTCGAGCCCTCCGGTGCCGGTGCAGTACGAGATGATCACGTGCGTTCTCCTTCGTGGTAGCGGGCCTCTTCGGCCCAATGGTCGTGCAGGTCAGCGAGGTAGCTTTCCCACTCGTCGTTCAGTTCGGCGGCAAGCTGGATCGCTTGGTGCGAATGCTTACGTCTCGACCCCTTGACCTCGATGGAGGGGACGGTGTCCCCGTTCGGGCCGTAGTCTCGGACGTGCCACGGGTGGGGTGTGGCCATGGATGCTCCGGTGGTGGCGACGAACCTCATGGCGTCTCCTCTGGGAACATGTCGCCCCAACACGGGCCGCACGTCTCCGAGATGAGCATCTCGCGTTCGTCGTCGGGGAGGTAAGGGGCGGCGTGTTGCAGCAGGGTGCCGTCGCGCCACGCGGTGTAGTCGTTCGGGTGGATGGGGATGTTCTGCCGGTGGCCGCACCACCTGCAGGTGGCAAGGACGCCGGGGGACAGGTTGCTCATGGTGTTTCCCTTCATTGGGTTGGGTTAGCGGCAGACGAGCCAGATGGTCAGTCCGCCGATCACGGCGACGATCAGGGCGTCGAGCATCACGATCACAGTGCACCGTGCCCGTTGTGCTTCGTCTCCAGGCGCATCCACACGCCGTGAGCGTTCCAACAGATCTGATCGAATTGCTCCTGCGTGGCTTGCATCCCTTCGTCCTCGAGCCAGCAGGTCAGTGCGTAGCTCGGGCTGTCAGCGTAGCCGTGGAACATGTCGCTGCCGATCTGTTTCGTGAAGCGTTCGACTAGTTCGGGCGACAGGCCGGGGCCTGTCGTCGTCACTGCGGCGATGGCGTTCGCCTGCTGCCATGTTTCGATCATCTCGATATCTGCGTCGTTGTACATGGTGTGGTTCCTTTCGGGTTGATGGGTTGGGTTGGGTTGGGGTTACTTGCCAGCCAGGTGGCCGGCAAGGTCGGTGGCGTTGTACTGGTCGCCGTCAGTGATCGTGGATCCCTTGGCCGACAGGCAGCCGATGGTCGGACGTTTCCGCAGGATCCAGTCGTCGCCCTTGGATGCGTCGACCGTCATGGGCAACCGCCGCAGCGGTTCGTAGTCATCGACCACGACGGAGACGTGGTGACCGTCGGCCCATAGGGCCACGATGTCGCCGATACTGTGCCGATCGGTCCACACTGAACGGGCGAGGCTGTAGTTCGGCAGGGTCGGGGCGGGTCGACGTTCGGGCGACGCCTTGGTGTAGTCACCGAACCTGATCCACTTGTGCGATTCGATCAGCATACGCCCGACCGGCGACTGATCGGCCCACATATCGGTTGTGCCGTCGAGTCTGGCGAGCGGCCGGTACCTGCCAGCCTTAGCGCGCCGTTCGATCATGTCGCACTCTTGGTACAGCTTAGCCCAATATCCGACAGGGTCGGCCTCATGGAAGCGGTTGCGGGCAGCGAGCTGCGGCCACACCATGGGCAACCGCCCCGAGTTGATCAGGCAAGCGTTGCGGCACCCGGGCGTGCTGTCGGTGCAGTAGTTGCAGCCACCCGCTTCAGTGTGCGGCAACATGTAGTGGATATGTTCGACGGTGCCGCGCTTGCCCGTGTCGACCGACTTTGTGCTAGCGGTCGCCTCACCGAATAGCGTGAGTGGTCGCCACTTTGCGGGTCCACCTAGGGCGTGGTGTACTGCGTGTGCCTCCCGCATACGGGCCGGGTCGCTGGCAGCGGCCAGCACTTCGTCGGGGTCGATGGTGGCGAGTAGCTGCTGCACGGTGCGGCGTCGCCGGAGCTTGACGGCGGTGCCCATCACTCGCCGTCCCAACTACGCAGCCGGTCGGCGGCGTCGGTCGCCCGCTTGACGATGCGGTCCGCTTCGTCGGTCGCCCGCTGGAGGATGGTCGCGGCTTCCCGCTCCCGGAGGTGACGGCGCAGCAACGGATCCAAGTAGGTGGGCAGGTGTTCCACCTCCAGGTCGTGTAGCTTCCGCCGTTGGATGTCGGTGAGCGGCTTCCCGTCGCCGCGGCTGGCCGTGCCGTTGTAGTGCGCCCACGGTTTCGCCCGCCGCGTGCCCGGTGTGTACAGGTAATGCCCGGAGGTGCTGCCCGTGTGGCCGCGACCCAGGTCCTGCCCGTTGATTCGGACCGTGACCCAGTAGCTCGGCTCTGGGTCGGTGCTCGCGAAGGTGCAGGACAGGCGCTTTGTGACCTCCAAGTTGCTTGCCGTCATTCTTTGTTTCCTTTCTGTTGGTGTGCCAAGGGATGGCATCCCGATACCGCCCGAACTAGTTCGGGCGGCACCGAGTCGGCATCCCTTTACCGCTCCCAGACGAACCCAGGTTGGTCGTCAGCGTGAACCGGGCAAAGGTCCTTGACGGGCACGGCCCGCATGAGTTCGTGCCCTACTGGCTTGGCCAACGTGAATTGCGTCTGCCATCCCTCGGCGTGGGCTGCGAGGGCGGTAGCGTCGAAGCTCGCCGTGGGTTCGTCGTCGTCTGTCAGCGTGTCGAACGCTTGAAAGTTGGTGCAGTCGGCGGCGTCGCAATCGATCACTGCCCACGTCTCGACGGGGTCGGTGGCGCGTACCGTGTGAATCGTCATCGAACTTGGACGACTTTCAACGCCTCATGCCATACCAAGTCACCAGCCGACGTCCACCGAATCCCTTGTTCGTCGGCCCATTCGCCTTCGCAGAACTCTTCGATCGGTCGGCCAAGGTCATCTTCCGTGACGATCGGGCACAGTGAACACTCGGCGGCTTCGACCGCGTCGCAGAACGAATCCGCTCGGATCGCGTAGACCGGCGGGGAAAAACAGTCCTCGACCCACGCCAAGAACAGATGATCGCCTCCGTATCCCATTCCGCCGTATCCGTTGCTGTCGCGTTCGGGCATCGGCCGAACGTCTACAGTCTGGCCAGCAAGCGCGAAGCGCATAGGCCCACCTCTTTCTCTAGTCAATGATGCCAGATGGCATCGTCGAACGTCCCACCTTGGCGGGACGTTCGCCGTTGTCATCCGAACACTAGCGGTGGGCGCTTCGCATACCGCATCGGCTGCGTCGCCCGGCGACGCAACGGCGGTAGCGCCGCCGCCGTCTTTCGGTCGGCCGACGATGCGCCACCACGCGTCAACGATTGGCGCACACTCTCGCGACGTTCTGCACGGCGTTCTGCCAGTCGGTAGTCGGCATTCCCGGCCCAGGCGATCTCGCCTAGCTGTCGGCCTGCACGCAGCCCTACAGGAGCAGGGATTGCATCCAATCCGCCTAACGGCTTGGTGTCCATACTCTTTCACCTCCTTTCGCGAGGTCGGTAACTCGATATAGACCACGCTACAGGTTCGGGACCCCCCAACACAACCCCCAAACAAGGTAAAGCGCCCGCATCATAAACGAAGCACCCCCCCCAGTATTGAGAATCATTCCCAATAACTAAACCCGACAAACTTGATCAACTTTATCGGGTTTAGGGTCGGGCAGTATGGTGCCGTACCGTATGGCACCATACAGTAACAACCGTTACATTCTTCGTGAACGAAGCAAGCGCTACACAAAGCGAAGCGCTTCGCTGCACGAAACAAACGCTTCGTAAACGAAGCGACCCAGGGGGAGGGTACCCCCAACCCAAACACAACCAGCCAGGTACCTGGGAGGGAGGGAGCTGAGTTCAGATTTGGGGGGGCCCCAAATCTTCACTTGATTTCGTTTGACAGTGCTACTAGAATCAAGCCGGCTTCCGCTGGGAGGAAAGGAAGGGCCTGTAGGGGCCTTCCGGCCTTAAGGGCCTTCAGGCCCTTGAGGTTCTGGACACGGAGCAGCCCGCCGGGGGCGGGTCTGCGACTGGTAAGGGTGGGGCGGGTTGTTTCGCTGTTTGGTGCCGGCGTGTATGGTGTGGGGTTATGGAGTCGCCGGTTGTTCGTTTTGGTCCGTTGGAGGGTTTGTTTGAGCCTGTTGCTGCGCCTGAGCGGGAGGTGGGTGAGGATTGGGCTAGGTTGTTGGATTGGGATACGACGCCTGTGGATTTGAGGGGGGAGGGTGTGCGTTCTTTGAAGGGGTTTTGTGAGCAGGAGGGGTTTAAGGTTTCGTGGGCTTCTCGTGTGCGGAAGGATGAGACGTATTTGCGTGCTCGCCGGAAGTTGGCGCAGGACAGGGGGTTGTTGTCTCATCAGTGTTTCGCTGTTTTGGAGGCGTTGTATGAGCGTGCTGTGTCGGGGGATGTGTCGGCGATTAAGGAGTGGGGCCGCGTGTACCCGGATGAGATGAAAGCAATTGCCGCTAAGTCGTCTGTGGCTGCGTCTACGCTTGCCGGCAACAACGAGATCCCTGAAGCTTTGGACGGGCTCGAGCTTTCCGAGCTCGAGCGGCTTCTTGAACAAATGGACTGAATAATGTTGCGTGACCCCAGTTTTTCGGCGACGTACACGGTTGACGACATCCGGGTGTACACGAACGACACAGTCACATGGACACTGACCGTCACTAACCTGACGGACAGCCAGGTTCTTGTCGATTACGATCTGCGGCATCCTCGCCAACTGGGGAAAGAATCGACTGTTGACGCGGCAGGTACCTACGGCTATTCGGGCGACGGGTCGCACAACAGTTCGACAGACCGGATCACGCTGCCCGCAGCCGGCCAAGGCGTGTTGACGTTCCAGTACACGATCACTGAGACGGCAGATAACGTCCCGTTGACGTCAGTGGCGGTGTTGACTGAGGTTGTTGGTTCAACGATCGATTCTCAGGGGAACACGATCAGCCAGTCCGACCCGACTTTGTCGGTGTCGGCACCGACCGTGTATCTGAACCGGTGGGGTGGCGGCAAAACTTCGGAAGCCGTAGACCCCAGACAGGCCTGGTCGTCGTGGATTTTCGGAACCGACGTGACCGCTGCCCGCATCAGCGACGCTATCGCCGAAGGCCGAGACTGGCTCGAGGTGCTCGCAGAAATCGTCGCCGACGAAGCCCCCGGCGGCGGCGGCGGTGGCGGTGGCGGCCTGTCCAATGTAGTCGAGGACACGACCCCGCAGCTAGGCGGCGAACTAGACGTCAACGGAAACGAGATCGTCGGAGCTATCGACCTCCACTCGACCGGCGACGTAATCCTCGAGCTCGGCGACGCTGCCGGAACTAACAAGGTCAGCGTTCGAGACAGTGCGGGAACTGAGCAAGCCGCGGTCGATTCGGACGGCAACATCACGACGGCCGGCACGGTCGACGGCCGGGATGTGGCGGCAGACGGCACAAAGCTAGACGGCATCGAGGCCGGCGCAGACGTGACCGACACGGCGAACGTGACGGCTGCCGGAGCGTTGATGGATTCCGAGGTCGATGCCGACCTGAAGACGTTGACGCTGCCTGCGAACACAACCATTTCGGCGTTTGGGGCGACGCTGGTCGACGACGCCGACGCGTCTGCGGCGCGCTCCACGCTCGGGGTCGCGATCGGCACCGATGTCCAGGCGTACGACGCCGAACTCGCAGCGGTCGCCGGACTCACATCGGCCGCAGACAAAGGGATTCTGTTCACCGGGTCGGGGACTGCGTCGACGATCGACATTACGTCACTAGCGCAGTCCGAGCTGGCCGGCATGGCCGCTCCACAAGACGTGTCGGACACCACCGACACCCTCGCTGATGCCGACAAGCGACGACTCACCACGTACAGCAACGCTGCCGCTGTCACCGTCACTGTCCCCACGGCGCAAACGGCCGGAGACTGGTTCCTGCTCCAATCGTTGGGAGCCGGTGGGCTGACGCTGACCACTACCGGACTCACGCTGAACGGCTCGAGCCCGAACACGACAATCGCCCAAAACGAGTCGATGCTAATCATCTATACGGCCACATCGACCATTTCGATTATCGGGGCGACGGCCGCATGATGGCGATGATTGCCGGGGTCCTCGGCCACCAACTCGGCGGCGTGGGCGGCGGCGGGCTCACCGTTGAATCGTCGGCAGTGTCGAGTTCGGCGGTCGCCGTGGGCGGTTCGGACGTGACGATAACCAAACCCTCAGGGCTCGCCGCAGGCGACTTGCTTATCTTCATCGGGTGGTCACAGCGGGCCAATAACCGAGGGTTCGAGGGCGCTGGCGACGGGTGGAGCCCGATCGTGCTCCACGGCGGAAACAACAGCATGGATACGTGGCTGCAGGCAATGTGGAAGATCGCCGACTCGTCTGATGCGGCGGCGTCCGATTTTAGTTTTGCCACGAACTCAAACGCCCAGTACCTGCATGGCGCTCTGCTCAGGGTCACCGGCCACGACCCGTGGTGGCCGATCGATCTAAACCTACTGACGGCGGCCGCAGACAGGGGCAACACGTCTTCAGCTGTGGTGGCGTCGCTGGTGGCTGCGAGTGGCACGCCGAACCCGGCAGACGAAATCGTCACCGGCGACGGGCTCGCGATCGCTTTCGCTCTGTGGGAAGACAACGCCGATGCCGCTACGTGGTCGATCAC